>Ga0247664_1000299_pt1 | contig 12271 bp, 4 predicted proteins | sample CNK05_metaG_FD_182715 | JGI IMG/M metagenome (GOLD analysis project Ga0247664, IMG submission 182715) | Soil microbial communities from Purdue University Martell Research Forest, Indiana, United States - CNK05 | ecosystem: Environmental > Terrestrial > Soil > Temperate forest > Bulk soil | place...
CCGACACGATCTCAGGTTTCGATAGTTCAGCCAATGGCGCCCGCAATACTTTGCCCGGTGAAAGGATGACGGCGCGCTCGATGAAGTTTTGCAGCTCCCGAACGTTGCCCGGCCAGGCGTAGCGCCGCAGAGCGTTGATGCTTTCGTGCGAAACGTGATGAATGGATTTCTGCATCCGGGCGGCGCAGCGCTGGGTGAAATGCCGCACCAGCAGCGGGATATCCTCCAGGCGTTCACGCAACGCCGGCAAACGAATCGGGAAGACATTCAGCCGGTAGTACAGATCGCCTCGGAACTCCCGCTCCCTGACCATCTGCGGCAGGTTGCGACTGCTGGCGGCAATGACGCGCACGTTGACGCGCAGCGTTTGCGTGCCGCCCAGGCGCTCAAATTCCTGCTCCTGCAGAATGCGCAAAAGTTTGGGCTGCAGTTCCGCGGGGATATCGCCGATCTCGTCCAGGAAGATCGTTCCACCGTGGGCCATTTCAAAGCGGCCAATTTTTCGCGCGATCGCGCCGGTGAACGAACCGCGCTCATGACCGAACAGTTCGCTCTCCAGCAGCCCGGAGGGGATGGCGGCGCAGTTGACGCGCACAAATGGCCGATCGCGGCGAGCGCTGCGATTGTGCAGCGCGCGCGCCACCAGTTCCTTGCCGGTCCCGGTCTCGCCCAGCAGCAGGACCGTGGAATCGGTGGGCGCCACAATTTGGAGTTGGCCGAAGACCTCCCGCAACGAGGCGCTGCGGCCAATGATGCCCTCGAATTGATCCTCGGGCCGCAACGGCTCATCGAGGCGAAACGTGTTCTGTTGTTGATCGGATTGAAAGGCTGGAAGCATCAATGCTCTGGCCGGGCTTGGGGATCGTAGCTTTTGCACAAAATGATTGGTGAGCACGGAGTTTAATTCATCCACGCCAATGGCCGGCGACCATTCGAACTTCCAACTGGCGCTATCGGTGGAAGGCGCTTCCAATTCATCCATAATCGTCGTCATAGATTTTTCAGAATGTTTGGATGTGGCGTTCTGTTTTATGTTTCGAATCTGACGCATTCATGTGCTCAGCTGATTAACGCGCCAGAAAGTTGCAAAAGCCGACACGCTTCAGGAGTTTTGTTTGCGGTGAGGATCGTGGTCCACGACCGCGATTGGTTTTTGTTTTCGTTCATGTTCGTGGATCGGAGTTTCGGTTTTTAGGTTTTACTTGACCCAAGAATTTAACCGGCCTGTGCGGTGGGTTCTATAGGCACTTGGTATGGGATGACCTGACCTCGCGGATAGCGATTGTTCTGGTGCCCTGGCGCATCTACTCTTGATGGAGTCCTCCATCAACGTAAGGGCACGTCCGCCCCTCAGGCCATTTTCATGCCAATAGGCCGGGACCGTAACCGGGTCGTAACGGCTCAAGGACGCCAGTCAAGGACTTACGGCGAATCCGCGAAGACCGGTTAGTCAGCTTTTCCAGGGTTGGTTGGTCCTTTGCGCTGGTCCAGGGCTGAACGCAACGCTCTGAGCAGGGACTCCTGATCGAACGGTTTGCGCAGAAACGCCACCGCTCCACGACCCAACGCCTCGTTGGAAATATCCTGCCCCCCGTCCGCACTGATGAAAATAATGGGCGTCCGATTGTTCTCGGAGAGCAGGCGTCGCTGTAGTTCGAGCCCGCTCATTGACGGCATGCGCAGATCGAGGATCAGGCAGGCGGAGCGAGACAAATCGGGCGACTTCAAGAAATCCTCAGCGCAGGTGAATCCGGTGGCGGCATAGCCAAGCGACTCCAACAGACCAATGATGGATTGGACAAGCGGTCGATCGTCATCGATCACTGCAATAAGTGGCGTTTTTGATTTGCTCAAAGCGTTTGGCGGTCATAGGGCCTTCGTCTAAACCAGCCTCCCATAGGCTAGCACTGGGGCGAGGATGGGTTCGATTATACGTTGGTATGGGATATTCCAGCAGGGCCTGCACTCTCCACGACCAAGATGAAATCGGCGATATCCCGGCGGAACTCCAGCCCAAGCTGCTCCGGGTTCTACAGGAGCAGGAATTTGAGCACTTGGGCAGCACTCAGACGATCAAAGTCAACGTGCGCGTCGTGGCGGCCACCAGCCGCAACCTGCCGCAGATGGCTGCGGACCTGGAGTTCAGGAGTGATGTGTACTATCGGCTGAATGTCTTCCCGATTCGCCTCCCGGCATTACGCGAACGAGAACGTTCTTGAGTGCTCACGTCTGACCTTGATTCTCGGTCGGAAGCATCATCACGAAGGTTGCTCCGGGTCCATGGTTGGATGAAGCGGTCAAACGCCCATGATGACTCTCAATGATCGAGCGGCTGATCCAGAGACCCATCCCCATTCCTTGAGGCTTGGTCGTGTGAAAAGCCTCAAAAAGCCGCGAGCTGTCAGAGCTGCTGAAGCCCACACCGGTATCGCTCACCTCGACCACCGCCGCCGGCTCGCCATCGAGTTCTCCAAGGCGGGATTGGATCCGCAGAGTTCGTTGTCCATTGGCGATCCCCGACATTGCCTCGACGGCGTTCTTAATCAAGTTCAGCAGCACTTGTTGTAACTGAACCGTGTCGCCCAGGACGGCCGGAACGGTGGGGTCCAGGTCCAACGACAGCTCAATCTGCTGTTGGCGCAACTCTCCGGCGGTGAGCGCTAACACGTCACGCGCGATCTGATTCACGCTCACCAAGGTTTTGGCGGGCGGAGTTCGCTTGAGCAAGGTTCGGATTCGGGCCAACACCTCTCCGCCGCGAGTGCCGTCCCGCAGAATTCGCTCCAGGGTCTCTCGAGTTTTGGCCAGGTTTGGCGGATTAGCTGCGAGCCAGTTCAACCCCGCATTGGCGCTCGTGACAACACCGGCCAGGGGCTGATTGACTTCGTGAGCGATGGAGGCTGCCAACTCCCCCATAGTGGTGACTCGGGTAACCCGCTCCAATTCTGCCCGCGCCTCCTGTAGGGCCGCCTCAGCACGCTTGCGCTCAGTGATGTCGATGACAGTTCCTGTGAATTCGATCAGATCGCCAGAGGGGCTGAAAACAGGATGACCAATGCTGTGAATGTCCCTGACCGCCCCACCCGGATGCACAATGCGATAATCCACTTCGTCGTCTAACTTTGTATGCCTGGCCCTCTCGGCGGATTCCCGGAACGCCGGTTGATCGTCGGGATGAATTCGCTGGATGAATTCTTCGAATCGGGGCAAACCATCCCGTGGATCGAAACCCAGAACGCGGTAGCATTCCTCCGACCAATACCTGATATCCTTGTCGGGACTCCAAGCCCAACTGCCCGTGTGGCTGAGTCTCTGCGCCTCCGCCAGATAAGCCTCGCTCCGACGCAGTTCCTCCTCCGCACGCTTGCGCTCAGTGATGTCAATCACAGTGCCCACAAATTCAACGAGATGGCCGGACGTGCTCAGAACAGGATGACCTACGACGTGAATGTCCCTGACGGCGCCACCCGGATGCACAATCCGGTAGTCCGCCTCCCACTCTGCCTTCTCGCGGATAGCCGTCTGGATTAGTTCCCTGAAGCCGGGTTGGTCGTCAGGATGAATCCGCTGAAAGAATTCTTCGAATCGGGGCAGGCCATGCTGTAAATCGAAACTCAGAACACGGGCGCATTCCTCCGACCAGTACCTGATATCCTGGTCTGGACTCCAGGCCCAACTGCCTGTCTGGCTGAGTCTCTGCGCCTCCGCCAGATAGGCCTCGCTCTCCCGCAGCGTTTCTTCCGCCCGCTTATGGTCCGTGATGTCCGTCACCGCGCCCACAAATTCGCGGTTGCCGGATGCATCCTGTATTGCGTGAGCCAGGGCGTGGACATGCTTGGCTCTCCCATCAGGCAGCAGCAAACGATAGGCATGCTCGAAATCGGAGGCTCCTTCCGAAGCACGTTCAATGACTGACTGAAAGTCGGCGCGGTCCTCTGGATGAACGCGTTGCGCCACTAAGTCTATGGTTGGCGTCACCGCTCGGTCATACTCAAAGATGCGATAGGTTTCGTCTGACCAGATAACCTCGCCCGTATCAGGTTTCCACCCGAAGCTGCCTGTGTGACTGAGTCTTTGGGCTTCGGCCAGATACGCCTCGCTCCGACGCAGTTCCTCCTCCGCCCGCTTGCGGTCGGTGACGTCGATCACGGTACCCATGAATTCGACGAGATCGCCTGTCGGGCTGAAAACAGGATGAGCAGTGGTGTGAATGTTCCTGACGGCGCCGTCTGGATGCACGAGGCGGTAGTCCGTTTCAAACTCGACCTTCTCACGGGCCACCCTCTGCATTAGTTCTTTCAACTTGGGTTGGTCATCAGGATGAATCCGCTGGAACAATTCTCCGAGTCGGGGCAGACCATCCCGTGGATCGAAACCCTGAACGCGGTAGCATTCCTCCGACCAATACCTGACGCCGGTGTCAGGACTCCAGGCCCAGCTTCCCGTCTGGCTGAGTTTCTGTGCATCGGCCAAATACGCTTCGCTCTTCCGCAACGATTCTTCCGCTTGCCTCTGGTTTGTGATGTCTGTCACCGCGCCCACGAATTCGGAGCGGCGCCCCTCATCTGTCGAAGGGCGACCGACGACCTGGAGGTACTTAATAGATCCATCAGGCATCAACAGTCGATGTTCGAGAGCGAACTCCGTCCTCTCACGCCAAGCACGCTCGATGACTTGCTGGACAGCTTGTCTGTCATCCGGATGAGTTCGTTGCACAATCAGATCGGTTGTGATCTTTGTTTTCGGCTCGAGCTCAAATATTCGAAAGGTTTCATCAGACCAGCTGATCTCTCCGCTTGAGACATCCCATCCAAAGCTACCTGTGTGACTGAGCCTTTGGGCTTCCGTCAGGTACGCCTCGCGAGAGTGCAACTCTTGCGTCAGTAGCTCTTGCTCGGTAACGTCTATGGCACTGCCGACGTACTTTTTCAGTCTTTGGTTTTCGACAACAGGAGCACCGACGCAGCGAATATACCGAACTTCACCATCGGGTCGCACGATGCGCTTGGTGGCATCGAAGCACGAAGCCTCAGCCAGGATTCCCTTGATCAGGTTTGCCATGGACTCGCGATCCTGTGGGTGAACACAATCGAGGTATTCCTCAACGCTGGGCGCTTTGCCGGCCGGATCAAGGCCGTGAATCCGAAATAATTCAGGAGACCAGTATTCGAACCCGGCGTGATCAAAGGTCCAGCTTCCCAAATGGGCAAGGCGCTGCCCTTCGGCGAGATACGACTCGCTTCTTTGCAACTCGAGGGCGCTGCGCCGCAGCTCTTCCTCGGCGTGCTTGCGTTCGGTCAAGTCGAGCACGAAAGCGACACCTTCGTCCCGTCTTCCCTCGAATAATGCGGCACCAACCAGGACTGACACGCAACTGCCGTCTTTGCGGAAGTATTCCTTCTCGAAAGGCTCGCAGGACCCGGTGGCAGCAAGCTCTGTGAGCGCCTGTTCGTCGGCCGCGCGCCATTTGTCGGGCGTTATCTCCCTCCAACTCACGCGACCCGATACGAGATCTACGCGGCTGTATTTCACTATGCGGAGAAAGGCCTCGTTGGCCTCAATAATGCGACCTTCGAGATTCCATACGACGATGCCGATGATATTAGCCTCCACCAGGCGCCGGATCTTTGCTTCGCGTTCCTCGAGGTCGCTATAAAGGTGTGTATTCTCCAGCGAAATAGCCGCCTGGGAAGCGAGCACTTTCAGGACGGCAATCCTGCCGGGCGCAAAGAAGTTCGGACCGAGGTTGTTTTCCATGTAGAGCAGGGCAACCAGCACGCCCTGTTTCACCAGCGGCAAGCAAAGGACCGACCGAGGGCTCTGCTCACGGATGTACTCGTCGGTGGAAAACGGATTCCGTGCCGAAGCATCATCGAGAATCACGGTCTCTTGGGTACGCGCAGCATAACGGACCATCGACTCGGGAAGTTCAAGCACCGAGACGGGCGTCTCGCCCAGGCGAACCGTGACGGAACTGCCGCGGGTCGTCGCTTCCGCCTGGATCAACAATTCACTCCCGCGCGGCAGAATGAGCACCCCACGTTGGGCGCCCGCGTGCTCGATGGCCGTGCGCAAGAGCGTCTCGACGAGCTTCTCCAGCACGATCTCGCCAGAGACGGCTTGCGAGACTTTGATCACGGTGGCGAGGTCCAGATGCTCGACCGGCGCGCCGATCGTGGCGCGCGCCGTCGGGACTCGCTCTCTTTCTTCTTGGAGGTAAGGATGCATCTCGTCAAGTTGCCGCACCTTCCCGTCGGCTCCCCATCGTAGATAGCCCTGCCGTGCGTTTCCCAGGTAGAGATGCGCAATCTCCTCGAAGCCGCGCGCTGCGTAGAAGCGGGCCGCCACTTCGTAGGCGATCGCTTCATTGTGGACAAAGCCATTGGCGCGGGCCGAGCGGATGGCCTGTTCATAGAGGCGCATCGCTTCAACCTCGCGGCCTTCAATCCGGGCGATCTCTGCGCCGACCAGCGCGGCGCGGTTCTCGAAATTTTCGGGGCAATTCTTCGCCCATATTTCGAGCTGTCTGTAATGGGCGGCCACAGCCTCCAGATGCTGCGGCTGCTCTTCGACAGGGGCAGAGTTGTAGAGTGCGGCCCGGGCGAGCCCGCTGTAGAATTCATATTCCGCCGTCTCAAGAAAGGATGGCGACGTCCAAAGCAGCCGCTGCGCCTTCAACGATGCCTCCATGGCCGAACGATCGTCCCCGGCCAGCACGCGAGCCTGCAGCTTCCGAATCCAGTACCAGCACTCCGGCAAAGCCAGATCCGGCTGACTCGCCAGGTGGCTTTCGAAGCGCCGTTCATCGAACTGCTCATCGTCAAAACACCCAAAGGTCGCGGTCAGACCACGAAACGTCCGGATCAGTCCGAGTTGCGCAGTAATGATGTCGATGACGAGACCGAACCGAGCCTTCTGTGCAAAGTCGAGACCTTGCTCGGCTTCACGTTGCGCTTCACCCAGCGGATCTCCCGCCGCGAGAAGATTCGTGTTCAGATTATTGCGGCTGTAGGCGGCAAACGTGAGGTCACCCGCCTTGTTGGCGGCATCGAACGCGCGACACACCAGGTCGCGGCCCATCCGGACGTGCCTCGTCCACGGCATGACGAGATTGCCGAAGGACATATATGTCCGGGCCTGATAGCGACGCAGTCCACGCCTCTCGACCAGCTCATACCCTTGCCGGCCAAACTGGAACCCAGCCTCATAGTTGTCAAAGTGCGGTCCGGCAATCATGCCCAGCCACACATAGGCGAAGCACGATCCGTCGCTGTTGCCGTGCTCGAGGCTGAGATTCACCATCCGGCAGATCACGAGCGAGAGCAAATTACGGTCGGTAAACAGCGCCGGCGTCACGACCTCGGTCAGGACATCTAAAGTACTGAGTATGGCCGGGTCGTTCATCAGCGGCAGTTCGATCAAGTCCTCGATCTTGCGCCCGTCCAGCCAGGACCAGATCCGCTGGTATTCGGCCAGCGTCTGCTCTTGTGTCGGATGCGCCAACCATTGGACTCCGAGGTGCGCCAGATAGTCGAGACACACTTCGACCGCACGCTCGCTCTGATCGAGCGTCGTATACACATTCAGGCGCAGGCACGCGACCGTCGCTCGTTCGACCGTGTTTGCGGCGCGTGCTGAAAGCAGACGCAACCGCTCCTCGGCGGCTCCGAGCGCGCCGGTGAGGAATTCGCATTCTGCTCGGTGCAGCTCCAGCGCGAAGATAAGCTCGCGCCGGCGCTCCCAGGAATCTCCCGGCAACAGCGCCGCACCGGCGACCAGATACTTCAGCGCCGAGGCGTAGGCGGTAGAGGCCTTGGCGCGCTTGCCCGCAACTAGATTGAGCTCGGCCATCTGCTCGCGCTCGTCTCGCGAGGTGATCAAGGCAACGCCGCGGTTGTACTGATTGACGATGTCGAAGATCGCCTCCTCCCGCTTCTCGGGAGGTACGTGCGCCGCAAGCTGTCTGCCTATGCGAAGGTGCGCTTCGTCGCGCAGCTCCTCCGGGATCAGCGAATAGGCCGCTTCCTGAACGCGATCGTGGACGAACTTGTAGGAGCCTTCCAGGTGCTCGACCAGCTCGAGACGAACGGCGTCCCAGAGATCCGCACCGACCTCCTCGGGCGATTTCCCGAGGGCGAAGGAAAGCATCTGGACAGGGGCGATGTTCCCGAGGCAGGCCAGTTGCTGGAGCGCCTTCTGCGTGTCGAGCGGAAGGCGGTTCAACCTGCCCACCATCAGATCCACGATGTTGTCCCTGTACCTCTTCGCATGGATGCGATTGAGGTCCCAGGACCATCGTCCCTGCTCATGATCGAAGGCGAGCCAACCTTCTTCGGCGAGCGTGTGAAGAAACTGAACCAGGAAGAACGGATTGCCGGCCGTCTTCTCATGCACCAGTTGCGCGAGGGGGGCGGCGCGCTCCGGCTCGCAGCGAAGCGCATCCGCAATGAGCTGTCGTACGTCTTGACCGGCGAGAGGCGCAAGCGTGATCTCCTGCACGTTCCCTCCCGCGCTCCGGATCGCTTCGAGCTTGCGCATCAGCGGATGGGCCGCAGTGACTTCGTTGTCCCGGTAAGCGCCGATCAGCAGCAAGTGCTGCACGCCCGCCGGAGTCAACAGATCCTCAAGCAGATCAAGGGTCGCCGCGTCGAGCCATTGCAAGTCGTCGAGGAAGAGCGCCAGCGGATGGTCCGGTCGCGCGAACACGCCGATGAATCGCCGGAACACCAGCTGGAAACGCCTTCGCGCATCTTGTGGTGGGAGATCAGGAACCGGCGGTTGGTCTCCGATGATGTGCTTCAGTTCCGGGACGAGGTCGATCATGAGCCTTCCGTTGGGGCCCAGAGCCTCGAGAAGCGCGGCGCGCCAAGTCGCCAGGTCGGCCTCGCTCTTCGCCAGAAGGCGCCGGGTCAGGCTCTGGAAAGCCTGAGCGAGCGTCGAATAGGGAATGTCGCGCTTGTACTGATCGAACTTGCCCGATGCAAACAGGCCTCGCGGTGGAACGAGCACCTTGTGCAGCTCGTTGACGACGGAGGATTTCCCAATGCCCGAATATCCTGCCACGAGCACCAACTCCGGAGGGCCGCCCTTGAGGACGCGGTCGAAGGAGGCGAGCAACTTCTCGATCTCGCGGTCTCGCCCGTAGAGTTTCTCGGGAATCAAAAGCCGGTCTGGCCTATCCTGCTGGCCCAGCGGGAACGCGTCGATCCGGCGATCGGCCTCCCATTGAGCCAGGCAGCGGCGAAGATCTCTCTCCAGGCCGGCGGCGGTCTGGTAGCGCTCCTCAGCAGTTTTGGCGAGCAACTTCATGACGATTGCAGACACCGGGCCCGGAATGGCCTGCCGCCGCTCGCCAGGCGGCACCGGCTGTCTTGCAATGTGGCAGTGCACCCATTCCATCGGATCATTAGCCGTGAAAGGCAGACTTCCGGTCAGCATTTCGTACAGCGTCACCCCCAGGGCATAGAGGTCGCTGCGCGAATCGATCGAGCGATTCATCCTCCCGGTTTGTTCCGGGGCCATGTAAGCGAGTGTTCCGGCGATGGACTCGGGCGGCTCGGGTCGCTGGCGCTCGCGCGCAAGCCGCGAGGCGAGTCCGAAACCCGTCAGCCGCACTTCGCCGCGGTCAGGATTCACCAGGATGTTGGCCGGCTTGACGTCCTTGTGCACGAGCCCGCGCTGGTGGGCCTTACCCAGCGCCGCCGCGATGCCGATGGCGAGGCGCAGCAGCTTGCCCGTCTCCATAGGCACGCCCAGCAAGCGATCGAGGGGCTGACCGCCCGGGTCCTCGAGCACAAGCACCGGCCCGTCGCGCTCGCGCACCAGATCCAGCGGCCGCACCGCCCAATCGCTGTCCAGCTCATCCCGCAGTCCGTATTCATGCGTCAGTCGATCGAGGCTGGCGGGTGCGGGGTGCTCGGCGGCGGGAAGGACGGCGAGCCGCGTGCTCGCGTTGCCCTCGGAGCGCCACCCCCTGCACAAGACGCGCTCGCCGTCGTCCGACAATACCTGCAGTGTCGCAAGCGCCTTCATGAGGACAACGCCTCAGACCCTAGAGATGCCCGGCCGGGAACGCCAAGCCACAGCTCGCATTTTTCTTCGACCTGTGGTTGCATAGGTTCACCAAGTTCCACTCGAGAGGGCCGGTTGACTTATGACGTGAAAGGAAACAATGGCACCCTGGCGAGGATTGCTTCTACGATACTTTGGTATGGGGTGACCCCGCTGGAATGACCGAGATCGTTTCGGCCATCCGAAGCAGTTCGATGACCGATTCCGCCTCCATTTTATGCATGACCTGTCCGCGATGCATCTTGACTGTGACTTCGCTTGTGCCCAACTCGCCGGCGATTTGTTTGTTCAGCATCCCGGAAATCACGAACTGCATCACCTCTCGTTCCCGAGGTGTTAGGGCTTCATAGCGGCGGCGCAATTGGGTGGCGCGGGCGCGGTGTTTACGCGCCGCTTCGTCGGTTTTGAGGGCCTGTTGAATCGCATCCAGCAGGTCCTGATCGCGAAACGGCTTGGACAGAAATTCCACGGCACCCTCTTTGATCGCTCGCACCGACATGGGAATGTCCCCATGGCCGGTAATAAAGATGATGGGGATCGGCTCTGCGGATTGCGACAACTGCCGTTGCAGGTCCAGCCCACTCGATTCGGGCAAGCGCACGTCCAAAACCAGGCACGCTGGCGCATCCGGTCTTTTCTGCCGCAGGAATTCCTGCGCTGAGGCAAAGGCCTTTGCCTTCATACCGACGGAGCTAATCAAATCGATCAATCCCTCGCGGACTGACCGGTCATCGTCCACCACAAATACGATTGGTTGCGTTTCGCTCATTCAGGGCTATGAAAGCTCGCACCAAGCCACTGTCAGCCGAAACTCCTGGCAAGAAAAAAAGAGCTACAGCGGGCAGCACTTGAGTGACATCGCTCATTTGAATATGGCTGCTATAGCAATCCTCGTCTGCCAACAAATAGTCAAGGATCAAGCCAGACCATCACCGGCAGCAACTCCCTCGACTGCGCGGCAGATCTACAACAAACTCCGCCAGTGACCGTCGACACATCTCTTGTGTAAAGCCGACCTTCCAGCATGAAACGTTCTCTTCCGCGCGTATGCACGACTGCCAGTTTAATCGGCCCACTCCTGTGTTGTGCCCTGCTGGCCACGATTGGGCAAGTCACCGCAAACGATCACTTGCCAGCGCCGTTGCCATGGAAAGGAGCGAGCGAAGCGTTGATTGCGAAGAGCGACGATCCATGGATCACACCGTCGGAAAGAACCGGCCTGAACGCAACGCCAAGCTACGACGAAACCATTGCGTATCTGAGCAGACTTGATGCGGCTTCGCCTCTGATCTCCCTTCAGGAATTCGGCCGCAGCGCGCAAGGCCGTGCGCTTTACATGGTCGTCGCCGCCAAAGGCCGGGCCTCCAACCCGGACGCTGTGCGCAGAACCGGTCGGCCGACGCTGCTGGTGCAAGCTGGCATTCACGCGGGCGAGATCGACGGGAAAGATGCGGGATTGATGCTCCTGCGCGATATCGCGCTCCGCGGCAAAGCTTCGTTGCTCGACCGGGTGAATCTTCTCTTCGTCCCGATTCTCAACGCGGACGGACATGAACGCTCCTCAGAATGGAATCGACCCAATCAACGGGGGCCGGTCCGCCAGGGTTGGAGGGCCACAGCTCAGAATTTGAATCTCAATCGTGATTACGTGAAAGCGGACACACCCGAGATGCAGGCGATGCTTACGCTCATTAACCGATGGACGCCGGCACTTTACGTCGACGTGCATGTCACCGACGGGATGGATTATCAATACGACATCACGTTCGGCTACAACGGCGACACCGGTGTCTTCGCCTGGTCGCCGCACATCGGCGACTGGCTAAACCGAATCTACCGGCCCGCGGTGGAGACCGCTTTACAGGCCAACGGTCACATCCCCGGCCTGCTGGTCTTTGAAGTCAATGAGCGCGATCCGCGCCAGGGTCTCTCGTCCAGCACGGCCATGCCGCGCTTCTCCCAAGGTTACGGTGACTTGCGTCACCTGCCCACGGTGCTGGTGGAAAACCATTCCCTGAAACCCTTTCGGCAGCGGGTGCTCGGCACTTATGTGCTGTTGGAGGCGTCTTTGCGAATCCTCGGAGCCAGCCAGCAAGAATTGCAAAAGGCCATTGATACCGATCAGGCAGCCAGGCCTGCGCTCATTCCCATGAATTGGGACGATGGCGGCAGCGCCAAGATCGCGCGCGATTTCCTCGGT
>Ga0247664_1000300_pt1 | contig 12263 bp, 5 predicted proteins | sample CNK05_metaG_FD_182715 | JGI IMG/M metagenome (GOLD analysis project Ga0247664, IMG submission 182715) | Soil microbial communities from Purdue University Martell Research Forest, Indiana, United States - CNK05 | ecosystem: Environmental > Terrestrial > Soil > Temperate forest > Bulk soil | place...
CGGCGCCGACGCGTTGCCGCCCAAATACTACATCCTCGACATGTTCCCCTACCCTTCAGGAGCCGGCCTGCATGTGGGACATCCGGAAGGTTATACGGCCACCGATATTCTGGCCCGTTACCAGCGTGCCCGCGGGTTTAACGTGCTGCATCCGATAGGCTGGGACGCCTTCGGCTTGCCGGCCGAACAATACGCCATCCGCACCGGACAACATCCGCGCAAGACCACCGAAACCAACGTGGCGACTTTTAAGCGCCAGATCAAATCGCTGGGGTTCAGTTACGATTGGACTCGCGAAGTGGACACCACTGACCCCGGGTACTTCCGGTGGACGCAGTGGATTTTCTTAGAGCTCTACAATGCGTGGTTCAATCCCGCCACTCGCCGGGCCGAGCCAATCCACACCCTGCGCTACCCGCCCGAGATTCAGTCCGAAAACGATCGGCGGACCTACCGCGACACGCGACGCCTGGCTTTTGTCAGCGAGGCGCCCGTCAACTGGTGTCCTGAACTGGGAACCGTGCTGGCCAACGAGGAAGTGATCGATGGGAAGAGCGAGATCGGCGGTTTCCCTGTCATCCGCAAGCCGATGCGCCAATGGATGCTGCGCATCACCGCCTATGCGGAGCGGTTGCTCGAAGATCTCAGCGCGATTGAATGGAGCCATTCCTTGAAGGAAATGCAGCGTAATTGGATCGGCCGCAGCGAGGGCGCTGAGGTGACCTTCTCCATCGCCGGGGCAGCGCACCAACTGACCGTTTTTACGACCCGCCCTGACACGCTCTTCGGAGCGACCTACATGGTGCTGGCTCCCGAACATAAACTCGTCGAGCTCATCACCACGGCGGACCAGCGCCAAGCCGTCGAGCAGTACCGCCAATTGGCTGCCACCAAAAGCGACCTCGAACGCACCGAACTGGCCAAGGACAAAACCGGCGTCTGGACCGGCGCCTACGCCATCAATCCGGTCAACCAGAAACAGATCCCCATCTGGGTTGCCGACTACGTTCTGGCCTCCTATGGCACCGGCGCCATCATGGCGGTGCCCGGCCATGACGCGCGCGACTTGGAGTTCGCGCGGAAATTTCAACTTCCTGTGGTGCAAGTCGTGCAACCGCTGGGCGCAGCTGACTGGCAGGGATTCGTCGACGACGGCATCGCCGTGCATTCGGCGAGCGCCGAGGTCTCGCTGGACGGTCTCCCGACCGCGGACGCCAAGCGCACGATCACCGAATGGCTGCAACAGACAGGGCGTGGACGCCGGACGATCAACTATAAATTGCGCGATTGGCTGTTTAGTCGGCAACGTTACTGGGGGGAACCCTTCCCGATTGTATGGCGCGAAGGCCATCACAAAGCCCTGCCTGCCAGCGCGCTGCCGGTGTGTCCTCCTGATCTCACCGACTTCAAACCCACCGCTTCGGGCGAACCGCCTTTGGCTCGAGCCAAGGATTGGGTGGCCTTGCCGGACGGGGCGGTGCGGGAGACCAACACCATGCCGCAATGGGCGGGCAGTTGCTGGTATTACCTGCGTTATCTCGATTCCACGAACGCCAAAGCGTTCACCAGTCCGGAGGCGGAACGATACTGGATGGGCACGGCCGCGGCCACCGGATCCACTCCTGGGATCGATCTGTATGTCGGCGGCACCGAGCACGCCGTGTTGCATCTGCTCTATGCCCGGTTCTGGCACAAGGTCTTGTTTGATCTCGGGCATGTCTCGACCCCGGAACCGTTCTTCAAGCTCGTCAACCAAGGGCTCATCCTGGGCGAAGACGGCCAGAAGATGTCCAAAGCGCGCGGCAATGTCATTAATCCCGATGAAATTGTGAGGGACTATGGCGCCGATGCCCTGCGCCTCTACGAGATGTTCATGGGCCCGCTGGAGATGGTGAAGCCGTGGAGCACCAAAGGCGTGGAAGGCGTTTATCGATTCCTCGGTCGGGTCTGGCGCCTGTTCATCGACGAGGCGAGCGAGGCCGAGTTGGAACAAGCGCTGACCACCGCGCCCCCGGAGCAGCAGATCGACATGCTGCAGCGGGCCCGGCCGTCTGCGACCATTCAGGTCACCGAGCCGACCGGCGCCCAACTCAAGGCGCTCCATGCCTGCACCAAGAAAGTCACCGAAGACCTCGACGGCATGCGCTTCAACACGGCCATTTCGACGCTGATGATCTTCGTCAACGAAGCCATGACCTGGGCAATGAAACCGTTGGCGGTGCTGCGCGAGTTCCTGGTCTTGTTGCAGCCCTTCGCGCCGCATCTGGCGGAGGAACTTTGGCAACGATTGGCCGCGGGGGCGGATGCGCCGGCCCGCGGCGCGGGAGTGGCGTTGGCTTATCAACCCTGGCCGAAGTGGGATCCTTCGTTGCTGGTGGAAGACTGGCTGGAGATCCCGGTGCAGGTGAACGGCAAACTGCGCGACAAGATCGTCGTCAAAGCCACGGCCACGCCTCAGGAATTGGAGGCGCTGGCGTTGCAGGCGGAGAAAGTTCAGCCGTTTCTCCAGGGAAAAACGATCAAGAAAGTCATCGTGCTGCCCGGCAAGCTGGTGAATATTGTCGTGTAACCGACATGAAACCGACCGGAACAGTCTACCTGGTGGGCGCCGGACCGGGAGATGCCGGGCTCCTGACCCGACGCGGGGCCGAGCTGCTCGGGCGCGCGGAGGTGGTGGTTTACGATGCGTTGGTCAACGCGGATCTGCTGCGCCTGGCGCCCAAATCCGCCGAGATCCTCTACGGCGGCAAACGAGCGGGCGATCATGCCATCCCGCAGGAAGAGCTGAATCGACTCCTCATCGCCAAGGCCAAGGAAGGCAAATGCGTGGTCCGGCTCAAAGGAGGAGACCCTTACATCTTCGGCCGCGGCGGGGAGGAAGCTGAAGAACTGGCCGCTGCGGGTGTCCCCTTCGAGGTCGTTCCTGGTATTTCGTCCATCGTGGCGGCCCCGAATTACGCGGGCATCCCGGTCACTCATCGCCAGCATTGCTCGAGCTTCACGGTCATCACCGGGCATGAGGATCCGTCCAAACCTGGCACCGCCATTGATTATGCGGCTCTGGCGCGAACGCCCGGCACCAAGATCATCCTGATGGGCGTCGAACGGATCCCCGAGATCACCCAGGCTCTGCTGGCCCAAGGAATGGATCCGGCCACGCCCATCGCGTTGGTCCGCTGGGGCACGACCGCACGCCAGCAATCCATCCAGGGCACCCTCGGCACGATCGCCACGCTCGCAGCCGACCAAAAATTCAGCGCACCCGCGGTCATCGTCATCGGCAGCGTCGTTAACCTGCGCGCGAAACTGAACTGGTTCGAACAACGGCCGTTGTTCGGCCGGCGCATGGTCGTGACCCGGACGAGGGAACAAGCCAGCCAACTGTCCGAACAACTGCGCGAACGGGGGGCGGAGGTTTTGGAGATCCCGACGATCAAGATCCAGCCGCCGGATGATCGGACACAATTGATCGACGCGTTGCAGGGGCTGGGCGAATACGATTGGTTGATCTTCACCAGCCCCAACGGCGTCACCACTTTCTTCGATTACTTCTTCAAGGCCTACGACGACATCCGCGTGCTGGGCAATCTGCGCCTGGCCGCGGTGGGTCCGGCTACGGCCGCCAAGCTGCGCGAGCTGCATCTGCGCGTCGATGTCATGCCCGACCAATACGTGGCCAAGAAAATCAGCGCCGCCCTCCGGGAATACGAAAGCGTGGACAATCTGCGGATTCTGATCGCCCGGGCGCAAGTGGCCGACCCCGATCTGCCCAAGCACCTCGAGGAACTCGGCGCCATTGTCGATGACGTTCCTGTCTACAAAACCGTGCCGGAGATCGAGGACCGCAATGGGGCGGCGGCGCGGCTGGCCGAAGCGGGGGCCGATTGGATCACTTTCACCAGCAGTTCGACGGTGGAGAATTTTCATGCGCGTTTTCCGCTGCCCGAGTTGCTTGGGCAATTCCCGGGCATGCGGCTTGCCTCGATCGGCCCCGAAACAACTAAAGCGATCGTCGCGCTGGGTCTGAAACCTGCCTTCGAAGCCAACCCACACACCATCGAGGGATTGATTCGCGGATTGGAAAGCGCGACGCGGCCTGCGTAGCAGCCGAGGTCAGACGGCTTCTCCTTTCAATTCAAGATTGAATTGAATGATCTCGTGGCGCTGCGCTATGAATCTCTGAATGCCTGGGGAGCTAAACCAGCCCACGAAAGAACAGCTCGCGCCGATCCAGGCGTTCTATGATCAGGGGCTTTTTCTCCAAGCCTGGGAGCTGGCCCGCGCCCACGGGCCGCTGGAGACGTGGCGCGGCCCGGAGGGCCGGCTGTTGGCCGGCCGGTTGGCGCGTCATCTGGGCGGCGGCAAGATCGGGTTTCGGCAGATTCTGCTGGCTTGGCGGCATCATCCTGCCCATTGGCAGGCCCGGGCGTTCCTGCTTTGGACCTTGTTTGATCTGCGCGGGCCGCTGACGGTTTGGCGGCGTTTGGATCAATTTGGTGAGCCGGGCTCAGACCAAGGCACCGCGCAAGCCGACTTCTGGATGATCCGTGGCCGGGCCGCGGCGGCGTTTCGTGATTTCGAAGCTGCGGATCATTGTTTTGACCAAGCAGACCCGTTTGATGCCGGGCGCTGTTGGGTGACGAGCGAGCGGTGTGAACGGCTGGTGCACGAAGACCGCTACGAGGCGGCGCTCGACCTGGCTCGAGCCGGGCTGCAGCTCCGGCCGCGGCACTGGTCGCTGGTCGGTCAAGCGGCGCATGCCTTGCAATTGCTGGGGCGGGACGACGAAGCGCTTACCCTGCTGCGCGAGACCATCGGCCAGGTTGAGAGCGTTTTTCTCGCTCAATTGCTGTATGCGCTGGAATTCGAGCTTGGCCTGCATGAAGCAGCGCTGCGGACGATCGAACTCATTGCCCGGCGGGCGCCCCTGGGCGACCAGGATTTTAACGAGTGGCTGGCCGGGATACGCGCCACGTGCCTTTATCACCTCGGACGTCGCGAGGAAGCGGTGCAATGGGCTCGCCAGGCCGGGCAGGCCGACCATTGGCTGCGGTTCACTCAACGCCTGGAAAATCCGCCGTCTGGCGCCCGACGCGTCCAGTTGCCGGTGGGGTTCGTGCGACAACATCACCTCACCTGCGTGCCGGCGACCCTCACCACCTTGAGCCGTTTCTGGAATCAGCCGGCGCAACATCTCGAAGTGGCTGAAGCGATTTGTTATGACGGCACGGCTTCCCACAGCGAGCGCAACTGGGCCCAACAAAACGGCTGGGCCACACGCGAATTCAAAGTCACCCTGGCGGCCGCCCGCAGTCTGCTCGACCGCGGCGTGCCTTTCGCTATCACCACCGTTCAGCCGGCCAACGCTCACGAACAAGCTGTCATCGGGTATGACGATTACCGCGAAAGTCTGCTGCTGCGCGATCCCTACTCGCGTAATCGCTGGGAAATGCTGGCGGAACGCGGACTGGCGGCTCAGGCGCCTCATGGGCCGCGTGGTCTGGCGATGGTCCCCGCCCAGGAAGCGGCTTTATTCGACGGGCTGGAGCTGCCGGAGGCCGGCCTCTACGATCTGCATCATGCCTTGTTGAGCGCGCTGGACCGTCACGATCGAACCGCCGCGAGGGCCGCGTTCGATGAACTGACTCGGCAGGCGCCCGAACACCGGTTGACCCTCCAGGCACGTCGGGCACTGGCCGTCTACGACGCGAATCCCGCCGAGATCCTGCCCGCGCTCGAAGCGTTGCTCGCCCAATATCCGGAGGAAGTGAATTGGCATTTGGGCCGCCTGGCCTGCCTGCGCGATCTGGCGCGACGGGACGAACGGCTGGCCGTGTTGCGGGCGGCCTCCGCGCGCAAGGATTCGGATCCGTTGCTCTGGCAGGAATTGGCCTGGGAATTGGCGCAGGATGCCCGCGAACATGCCAACGCCGTGCGCTGGCTGGACCGAGCCCAACGTTTCCGGCCGAGCGACTCGATGGCCTTGCTTATCCGTGGCAACATCGCCTGGGAACAAGGCCGTTTCTCGGAAGGCAGCCAGTTCTACCGGTTCGCAGCGTGTCTGCAGGATAAGCACGAACGGTTCGCCATCACCTGGTTCGGCGCGGCCCGCTGGTTAAAAGAGACCGCCGCGGCGCTTGGGTTCCTGACGCGCCGGTTCCGGCGAGACGGCAAACGATCTTCGCTGCCGGCGCGCACGCTGGTGTGGGCCCATCTTGAATTGGATCAGCCGTTGGCCGCTTTGGCGGTGTTGGAGGAGGCGCTGGCCGCGCGTCCGCAGGATGGCGCGCTCAAGTTGTTCGCCGCGGAAAAGTACGCCCGGGCGGGCGACGTGCCGCGCGCAGAGACGCTCTTGCACGAGGCGCGGGCCCAAACGAGCCCAAGCGACTGGGCCCGGGCGGCTGCCAGCGTGGCCAGTCGCCGCGGGGCCACCCAGGAAGAACTCAACTTGTGGCGACAAGCGCTTGAGGCCGAACCGCTGGCGATGGACGCCCATCGCGCGGTGACCTTCTTGTTGGCAGAAACCCAAGGGCGCCCGGCGGCGCTGGCGCACCTGGCGGCGGCGTGCGCGCGTTTTCCCTATTATTTTCCGCTGCATCAGCTGCGAGTCGGTTGGACCCGGGAGGAAGGAGCCCCAGCGCTGGAAACGGTGGCGCGCGCCCTGGTGGCAACAAACCCCGATGACGCCTGGGCGCGGCGCGAACTGGCGACCGCGTTGTGCGGCCTGCGGCGGTTCGAGGAAGCGCTCGCCGAACTGGATCATGCGGCCTTGCTGGAGCCCAATCACGTTTCGTTATTCAACGGGCGGGGCGATTGTTTTGCCCGCCAAGGCCGGCGCAAGGAAGCGCGGGAACAGTTTCGCGAAGCGTTGCGGCGAACGGTGGACGACTCGTTTGCGATGCGGTCGTTGCTCGAACAATGTCTGGACGCGGAGGAACGCCGGGAAGAGCTGGATTTCCTGCAGGCCGAATTGGTGCGGCAGACCACCTTTGGAGAAGGCATTCTGGTGTTCGCCGATTTGGCCAGGGCCTTTCTCCCCGCCGAAAAGCTGGAGGCCGTCTTGCTAGCGGCACAACAGGCTCGGCCTGATCTTTGGCAGGCCTGGTGCGCCTTGGTGATGCATCTGGTGGCTTTGAAGCGCGCGCCGGAAGCGCTGCCGCTGGCCATCGAAGCCACCCAACGTTTCCCGCTCGTCCCGCGTCTTTGGCTCGAACTTGGCCACGTGCACCGCGCCTGCCTGGACCACGACCAAGCCATCGCGGCCCTCCAAAAAGTGCGCGAAATTAATCCGGGCTGGGGCTTTGGCATGCGCGAACTGGCCGGCGACCTCGACGCCATTGGCCAAGGGCAAGAAGCCCGTGCCGTCATGGAACAGGCCATCGCGCGCAGCGCCCAAGACCCCTATAACCGCGGAACGCTGGCCGCCGTGTTGTGGAAAGCCGGCGACAAAAAAGCCGCGCTCAGCCAGGTCCGCGAAGCCGTGTTATTGGAGCCCGGCTACGACTGGGCCTGGGCCCGCCTCACCGAGTGGAGTCGCGAACTTGACCAACCCGATGCCGCCAAAGAGTTGGCCGAGGAACTCACCCGCCGTCGTCCGGGCGAACCACGGTCCTGGTGGCTGCTGGCCCGAACGCTTCCGGAAACGGCGTTGTCGGATCGACTGGCCGCTTTGGACCGCGCGGTCGAACAAAATCCGCACTTCGTGGGCGCCTGGCAATTGCGCGCGCGCATCCTAGCGCGGGCCGGCCGCTATGCAGAAGCGCTCGAAGCCACGCGCCCCGAAGCTCTCCGCGATCCGCCCCCCGGTGAACTGCGCGCTACCGCCGCCTGGATCGCCGCTCAACAAGGCGATCTGCCCCAGGCCATCCACGACATGAAAGCCACCTTGGCGGATCATCCCGACCTCGAGTGGGCCTGGCGCGAATTAGCCGACTGGCATTCCCAGCGCCGTGAATTCCAGGCCGCCGCCGACGCTGCGGAAGCTCTGGCACGTCTGCTGCCGTTTGACCCGATGCCTTTGGCCTACGCCGCTGATCTCAAGTTGCAAAATAACGACAAGGCCGGCGCCTTGGCGGATTTGCGCCGGGCGGTCGGGTTGGACCCAGCCTATGCCCATGCGGGCTTTCGGCTCTTTGATTTGTACCTGGAGGACGGCGACCTGGAGAAAGCCGAAGCCACGTTGACACGCCTGCGAAGTCATTTGCCCGAGCCCGCTCTGCTGGCCCGCGAGCTTGAGCTCCTGGTGCGGAGCCATCGAATCATCAAGGACTGGACCTTGCTTCGCACTTTGTGCACGCAAACGGAGGATTATTTCCCAGCGTTCGACCGCGTCGCCCGCGTTCTCGGCGCCCATGCCTTGCAGCATCAAGCCGAGCCCGTGGTGTGGGAACTGGTCAAGCAACCGGGGGTGAATCCCTCCACCGGATGGCTATGGGTGGAGTTACGCTGGCGATCCGACAAACGGAACAATCTTCCGCAATTGCTGAGCCTGCCCGAGGATCAAGAACTGACGCTCCGGGCCTGGGATCGCCAACTCGATGGCCTGGGCGCCTGGCTGACGGGGGAAAATGCCAGCGTCTTTCGGCGCTGGCGGTCTTCGGAACGACATTTGCAACGCCTGCTCCGGGTCCGGCGCGAATGGTTGCGCCGGCACGACCTGCTTTGGGGCAAAGTAGGCTACGCCCTGGCTTGCGCCGCACGCCATCAGGAGGTCACCGAGTGGCTGTCCGATTGGCAAGCTCGCAGCAATGTCGAGCCCTGGATGCTCGACAATCTCCTCATCGCTTATCAACAAACCGGCCGGGACGCGGAAGCCGCCGCCCTCATCCAGGAAGTGCGCCGGCGCCCGCGTCACAGTGGCGGACTGGTGCGCTTCGATCTGTTCCATGCGCTGCAGGAGACGTGCGCGGGCAATCCCAAACCCGGGCGCTATCTCCTGGCCACGACGCTGGCCTCGCAACTGGACCATTACGAGACGGCGTTGCACACCTTCCTCAGTGTGGCTCTGGATTTCCTGCCCGAATCGGGTCCGCCGGCTTTATTCGATCGCGATCGGAAGGAGCGGTTGCTCGGGACATTCCACGGCGTGCACCGTTACCGGGCCTGCCGCCAGATGTTTTGGGCCGTTGCCCAGTTAATCAGCCGGCAGACGCGCCGCAAGTGGCCGCGGTGGTGGGCCAAGTGGCATTTGCTGGGCTGACCATGCTCGATCGACGACTGCAACGGCGGTCGCAGACCGCCGCTACAATTACACTCCCCCGAAGCGACGGTGGCGTCCGCCGTACTCTTCCAGGGCTTGGAAGAACTGGGCTTTGCGAAAATCAGGCCAGAGCGTAGGGGTAACCACCAGTTCGGCGTAGGAAATCTGCCAGAGCAGAAAGTTGCTGACGCGCATTTCCCCGCTGGTCCGGATGAGGAGATCGGGGTCGGGATAATGGCGGGTGTAAAGGTGTTGCGAGATGAGTTGTTCGTTGATCTCTTCTGCGTCCAGCTGGCCGGCCTGAACTTTGCCGGCGATCGAGCGCACGGCATCGACGATTTCGGTGCGTCCGCCGTAGCTCAACGCCAGGATCAGGGTGAGGCCATTGTTCTTGGCCAGCACCGTCATGGTCTTGCGGAGTTGTTCCTGCACAAACTCCGGCAGCCGGTAGATCTGGCCGATCACATCGAGGCGAACGTTGTTCCGGTTCAATTCGCCGATCTCGTTTTTGAGATAACGCGCCAGATATTTCATGAGCGTATCGACTTCCTCCTTGGGCCGGCTCCAATTCTCCACGGAGAACGCGTAGAGCGTCAGGTATTTGACCCCCACTTCGCCGGCGACGCGCACGATCGCCCGCACCGATTCTGCACCCTGGCGGTGACCTTCGACTCGGGGCAGATGACGGACCTTGGCCCAACGACCGTTGCCATCCATGATGATCGCCACGTGGCCCGGGACGTTATTGCGCGCTTGCAGGCTCAGATGGGACCCGTGCGTGCTCATGACCAGCGACCTAGAGCTGAAGCGTTTGTTCGCGGGCCGGTCCGACTGAGACGATCTTGAGCCGCGCCCCGGTCAACTCGGCGATTCCCAGCAAGTAGCTGCGGGCCGGCCCCGGCAAATCCTTCCAACGCCGGGCTTTGCTGGTGGATCGTTTCCATCCAGGGAAATCGACATAGACAGGTTCGCAGCGAGCCAGTAATTCCACGTCGTTTGGCACGTAATCGAAGATCTTTTGTCCTACGCGATAGGAGACGCAAGCGCGGATGACCTCCAAGGTATCCAGCCCATCGACGTTGGTGACGGCCAGTTCATCGATGCCATTGACCATGGCGGCGTGACGAGTGGCCACCGCATCAAACCAGCCGCAGCGACGAGCCCGGCCGGTGGTGGCCCCAAACTCCCGCCCCATGCCATGCAGGAGATCGGCGATCTCGGAGTTTTCCGTGGGAAGCGGTCCTTCCCCGACGCGGGTGGTATAGGCCTTCATCACGCCGACCACACGGTCCATGCGGTGCGGCGGCACGCCCGACCCGGTGCAGGCGCCGCCGGCGGTGGTGTTCGACGAGGTCACGAACGGATACGTGCCGTGGTCGATATCGAGGAAGGTGCCCTGAGCACCTTCAAACAAAATGTCTTTTTCGCGCTGCATCGCTTTGTGCAGATACACCACGGTATTGGTCACAAACGGTTTTAATTGGCTGGCCGCCGTGCGATAGGCCTGATGAACCTTCTTGAACGAAAGCGGTTTGGCGCCGAATGCCTTCAGCACCTCATTGTTTTCTTGGATCTTGTTCTGCAGATTCTCCGCGAAACGCGCGGGATTGAGCAGATCGATCAAGCGCAGACCCACCCGAGCCGCTTTGTCTCCGTAGGCCGGCCCGATCCCCCGCTTGGTCGTGCCGATCTTGTTCTTGCCTTTCAGGATTTCGCGTTGTTCATCCAACTCGCGGTGATATGGAAAAACCAAATGCGCGGTCTCGCTGATCAACAGGTTGCCATCCACTTTGATCCCCAGCCGGGCCAAGCCCTGGATCTCCTCCACCAGACTGATCGGGTCGACCACCACTCCGTTGCCTATCACACAGACCTTGCCCCGGCGCAGGATCCCCGACGGGATCAAGTGCAGGACGTATTTCTGTTTGCCGATGAATACGGTGTGCCCGGCGTTATTGCCGCCTTGTGTCCGCACAACCACGTCCGCCTGTTCCGTCAGCACATCGATGATCTTGCCCTTACCTTCATCTCCCCACTGAGCGCCGACCAGTATTGTATTGGCCATAGAAACTGAAAATGTGTCGGGAGCGTCGCCCGCAAATAAAAATCCCCGAAGTGCAAATTCGGGGCTGGCGCGCTCTTTTGCGGGCAGACCCTAAGGAAAGTCGCCGCCGGGTGTCAACCTTGCGCTTCGGGCTTGGTCGGCCGCGCTCCGGAACGGGCCGGCGCCCGCCCCGCGTCCTGGGCCCGCTTGGAAACGAACCGGCTGCCTTCCAGATAAAAGCGGAGCGGCCAGTCCGGGGCTTGAGAGATTCCGATCCGGGTCGTGGTGATCAGAGGGCCAAGGCAGCTCATCAGGTGATCATGCTGAGGATGACGGGCCAGCAACACGGGAGAGGCAGCCTGGCACAGGTCGATCCCATCATGGGTGCGGTCGATGCCCAAGGCCGCGCAACATTTCGCCGGCCCATTCGTCAGCTCTCGCGCGTCCGCCACGGCGCGGCGTTTCTGCATCCAGGGCAAGCCCACCGCAGGCTCGATGGCTCGCACCAGCACTGCTTCCGCAACGCCGGGCGGACCGCACACCGCGTTGAAGCACCAATGATTGCCGTAAATGAAATACACATAGGCGTGTCCGGGCGGGCCGTACATTGTCCGGTTGCGGGCGGTCTGCCGTTTGTATCCGTGACAGGCCGGGTCATGAGCAAGGTATGCCTCCGTTTCGACGATAATCCCTCCGCTCCATCCGGTCGGTGTGCAAAAGAGCAACCAATGACCCAGCAAGCGCGGCGCGACCCACGCGGCGCTGGGCTCAAAGAATTCGCGCGAGAACAGGAGCAAGTCGGGCCGATGTCCAGGGAGCGGGCCGGGAATGCGATCGGAGGTTGGCTCAACCTGGCGCGCCTGCGCGTGGCCGGAAGCTCTCCCGTTGCGCGCCTTTGGCCTGGAGTTGCCCTCGACGGACGAGGGCGCGCTTGTTCTTCGCTGAGCCGCAGTCATGGACGGGCGCCGGCCGTCTCTTTACCGATGGGAGCAGCTGTCTTGGGCTGCCAGAGGAACGGCT
>Ga0247664_1000301_pt1 | contig 12242 bp, 13 predicted proteins | sample CNK05_metaG_FD_182715 | JGI IMG/M metagenome (GOLD analysis project Ga0247664, IMG submission 182715) | Soil microbial communities from Purdue University Martell Research Forest, Indiana, United States - CNK05 | ecosystem: Environmental > Terrestrial > Soil > Temperate forest > Bulk soil...
TGGAGACGTTCGCGGTCTACGATTTTAAGAACGGCCCCCTGGCCTGGGCCAGGGCGCCGGAGGCTGTGAGGGCGCATCATGCCCGCGTGGTGGCCGGCGAGGCGACATGGGCGGCCTGGAACGCCGGCTTTGACCGCGCGATCTGGAACTACAGCACGCTAGATTTTCCCGAAATGCGTCCCGCGCACATCATCGATGTGATGGCGCAGGCGACCGCGGCCGGGCTGCCTCCTGACCTTGCCCAGGCCTCTCGCCTCGCGCATGGCGCTGTGAAGCTCAAGAGCGGCCGTGACCTGATCAAGTTGTTCTGCCTCCCTGGCTCTGATGGCGATCCCTGCCGGCGCCAAGAGGAGTGGCAGCACTTCCTCGAGTACGCCTGCGCCGACGTGGCGGCGCTGCGCGACCTCTTCCGCCGCACGCTGCAACTGCCGGCGCGAGAGTGGGAAGAGTATTTCGCGATGGAGCATATCAATCAGCGCGGCGCCAGGGTCGATCTTGCGATGGTACGGCAGGCGGCGGCTTTGGCGCGCGAGGACCGGGCCCGCAGCGCGGAAGAACTTTCCAAGCTTACGCTCGCCGCCGTCGCCTCGGTCGACGAGGTCGCCAACATGGTGCAATGGCTGCTGCGCGTGCTGCCGGCGGATATCGTCAGCGACACGCTGATCAAGCGCCCGGAAGAGGTCGACGACGACGGCAACGTAACGCGCCCGGCCAAGCATCACCTGACCCGTACGCAGGTTCGGCAGTTGATCGTGGATGTGACGGCGGCGCTGGAGCGCGAACCCACGTCGGCACTCAAGGATGCGCTGCGGCTGTTGGAGATCAGGTTATATGGCGGCTCGAAGACGCCGCAGAAGTTTCTCCGCATCGAGCAGCAGGTGATCGATGATGTGCTGTTCGGGCAGTATGTGTTCGGCGGCGCCGGCCAGACTGGCCGTGCCTCTAGTCGTGGGGCGCAGGTGCATAATCTGGCGCGCGATACGCTGCCCTATGAGCATCAGGCGATCGAGGCGCTGCTGGTGGGGGCGGACTATTCCACGATGGCTGCGCTCGGCGACGGCGCCCCGGTATCGCGCAAGCTTGCTTTGTTGATCCGTCCCGCCTTCATCCCCGCGACGGGTAATCTGTTTGTTTGGTCGGATTGGTCGCAGATTGAGGCGCGCATATTGCCTTGGCTGGCCGGAGATGAGACGCGGCTGGATATCTTCCGCGAGGTTGATGCCGATCCGGCCAAGCCGGACTTGTACACCCGCGCCGCCGCCGCCCTGTCCGGCATCGCTATCCCAGAAGTTACGCCGCCGATCCGGCAGCGCGGCAAGGTCGCCGAACTGGCGCTTGGTTTTGGCGGTGGTGCTAATGCGCTGCGCAGCATGGCGACGGCCTACAACATGCATCTGTCGCTGGAGGAGGCGGCCCCGATCGTGACGCGCTGGCGTGAGAACAACCAATGGTGCGTCGCGTTCTGGGATGAGGTCTATGCCGCCGTGGTATCGGCGATGCGCAATCCCGGCATGGAGCGCCCGGCCGGTCGCGTGTCCTATTGTTACCTGCCGCGCTACTTCGGCGGTTCGCTGATTTGCACGCTGCCGTCCGGGCGGGCGCTGACCTATCGCCAGATCAAGTACGAGAACGTTCCCGACTTCGACGATGAGGATCGCATCGTCGGCTATTCCACGCATCTGCGTTGCGCGCGCGGCTACGGCCGCATCAAGCTATGGCGCGGGATGTTCGTCGAGAACATCGTGCAGGCGGCGGCTGCCGATTTTCTACGCGGCACGCTGGTGCGGCTGGTCAAGGCTGGCTACGACGTGCGTTTGCATACCCATGACGAGATACTCCTCGAGGCGCCCGAGCGCGACGCGCTCTGGATACGTAATGAATTACGTAAGTTCATGTGCGGCGGCTTTCCCTGGTCGCATGGTTTGCCATTATCCAGCGAAGAAACCGTCGCCGCATACTACACCAAGGACAAATCTGCCTATGAGACAACCCCAGGACTTGCGGCCCTATCAGCAGCGCATTGCGACGCATCTGTACTGCCGTGACGAGGCGCTCTGCGTCGCGCGGCCCGGCAGCGGCAAGACTGCGGCGGCGCTGACGGCCATCTTCGAGCTACTGCGCGACGGCGTCGCCCGCCACGCGCTGGTGATCGCGCCGAAGCGGGTGGCGACGCATGTGTGGCCGGAAGAGATCGCGGAATGGGCGCATCTTTCGGGTTTGCGCTATGCCGTGCTTGATGGCAGCGCGGCGAAGCGCCTCAAGCTGCTTAAGAGTGCGCCCGAGCGCGATCTCACGATCATCGGCATCGACCTGATCCAATGGCTGCTGGAGCAGCTTGCCGGCCTGCCGGACGATCATCCGTTGTTTGATTTGTTGGTATTTGACGAGATATCGCGTCTGCGCAATCCAACCGGCAAGCGCGTCCAGGCGCTGTGCCGGCAAGCGCAACGCTGGAAGGTGATCTGGGGCCTGACCGGCACGCTGCGGCCGTCCTCTGCCGAGGATATGTTCATGCCGGCGAAGGTGATCACGCGCGCGAAGCTTTGGGGCAAGTCGTTCTACAAGTGGCAGAAGCAGTACTTCTACCCGACCGATTACAATGGCCGCACCTGGGCGCCGTTTCCGGATGCGTTGGATAAACTTAATGCCGACATCTCGCCGCTGACGGTGACGCTGGCGGAGGGCGAGATGCCGTTCTTTCCGGCGCTGAATATCATCTTTGACAACGTGACGCTGCCTTACCACGCCCGCGAACTCTACAACGAGATGGAAACCAAGCTCGGCATCCAACTCGGCGCCGACCGGATTATCACGGCGGCGAACGCCGCGGTCGCGGTCGGCAAGCTGGCGCAGATGGCGAACGGCTTCGTCTACGATGCCGCCCCCGAGGCGCTGCGGTTGCACGACGCTAAACGTGATTGGCTATCGGATATCATCACCGATGCCGGCGGCCGGCCGACGATCCTGATCTATGAATTTATCCAGGACCTGAAGATGATTCGCGAGCTGCTCGGTGAGGATATTCCCTACCTTGGCGACGGCGTCACCGATAAGGCCTCGCGGCAGGCAATCGAGGACTGGAACGCGCGTCGGCTGCCGTTCCTGGCCTTGCATCCCGCGAGCGGCGGCCATGGCCTGAACCTCCAGCCCGGCGGCAGCGACATGGCGTGGATCGGGCCGACGTGGTCGCCCGAGTACTGGGAACAGACGATCGCGCGGCTGCATCGATCGGGGCAAACTGAGCCGGTGGTGGTGCGGGTGTGTCGGGCGCTCGATACGATCGACACTGTCAAAATCAACCGCGTGCATTTTAAAATGAAGTCGCAGGAGGCCTTCGAGGCCTATCTGCGCTCGCGGCAGATTACTGACCCTGTCCCGGCGGCTTCCGCCGCCACTGCTGCGGATGCATCTTCCACAGCCTGTCCGGCGCCGTGAGGTTGAGGAGCGCGAGGCGGGCGTGCAGTTGCACGTAGGTATGGGCGGGAAATGCATTGCGGGCCCGCCAGTTGCTCACCGCCTGCGGACTGACATGCAGGAGCCCCGCGGTCATCGAGGTGCCGCCGAGGGCGTCCACTATGTCGGCTACGGAACTCATTGCGTAGGCTTTCATATTTGGTTTACCGCGTTATGTGGAACTGGTTTTGCTGCGGCTGAATTTGCCCTATCGCTGGCTATTACAGCAATTGTGAAATAAGGTTCCGTGCCATGATGCTTTCGCTGATCGAAGTGGTGGCGGCGATCGAGACGGTCGCCTTCGCCGTGCTGATCTACGCCTGCCTGGAGGAGACGCTATGGACGACGTTGCGGCGGCGCCGCTGGACGAAATAAGCGATGCCGAGGCCATCGCTAAGAGCCTGCGTGTATCCAATGAAATCTTCCGCCGGCTCAACGAGATGGCAATCGATCCGCTTCACCGGGGCGTGCTGCTGCGGCATATGTCGGAGTTGTCGATGATCGAGACGCGAGTGCAGTTGCTCTTGAGCTTTCTGCTCACGCGCTGACGGCGAGAAGGGGTCCGGCCATGATGACCGAGCAAGAGATGGTAGAGCGCGTGCGTGATCTGATGGCGGAAAGCCGGGTGCTGGAGGCAGGTTTCGTTGTGAGCATGCTATGTCACAAACCTACGGAAACCAGCGTGTACACGACCAATCTGGCCCGCGGGGCGTTCTTCGCTGGCGCGCATTTCGTTTTGGACAGTATCGTTTGCCCGGTCGTGGCCGGCAATCTGGACGATGCGACGGTATCCAGGCTGCTTGGAATGATGCTGAAGGAAATTGTGCGTTACGGCGATACTATTCCCGAGACGACTGGACCGGTTCACTAGGCGCTGCAACCAGAAGAGAGAGGCGACAAGCTATGCGTAAGTTACTGTTAGCATCTGCGTTACTTCTGTTATCGGCTCCAGCCTATGCCGATGTCATCCTCGATACGCATCTTTCCGGCACCGGGGATAATGTGATCTTCAACAGCCTGATCGGCTCGCTCGCCCTCGGCTCGTTCAATGGCCAGCACACCGGCGTCGTTGACTTCACCGACCTGTCCGGCAATCCGCTGTTCACGGCGGCGGCCAATGGCAACGACATCAAGATCACGGGCACCAACAACCTGCAAATTCAGGTGTTCAATACCAGCGGTATCGTGATCCCGACCCTGACCGATGTCTTCAGTTTGAAGGGGACCGGCGACGTGACGGCGTTCGTGACCGCGAACGAGCCCAACGGCACCACCAAGCTGTTCACGTTCGACCTCGGGCTGCTCGACCCCAACGCCCAGAGCGGCTTCACTCTGAGCGCCATCAACGGCGAAACCATCAACAGGTTTGCACTGGTTGACGTCGGCGGCACCATCATCGACTTCGAGCATTACCGCGTCGATGTCGGCACCCTGGCGGTTCCAGCCCCCGCCCTAGGCGCCGGCTTGCCCGGTATTTTGTCGGCTTGTATGGGGGTTTGGGCGCTGCAACGGCGGCGCCGTTCGCGAGTTTAGAACTGTGAGTTGACCGGCGGCGCGTGCTGCCCACGCTATGCCGCCGGCCATAGGCGCGCCCGAGGATGGACCCCTTTTCTCGGGCGCGTCGGTGCGTTCCGGCAGCTTAGCATGGAAGCGTACACATGCTGCGGTTTTCGGTGCTTCTCGTCCTGGGCGCGGGCGCTATCGCGGCTTGCGGTTATGCCGGCGGCGCCGCTGCCGCCGCCCAGGGTGCGGCCGTCGTCGGATTGATGCTGTTTTGCTCGCGGCTCGAATAGCGAAACGCCCCGGCCGGAGGGGGGACCCACGGCCGGGGCGTACGCTGAACACTACAGACACTACTAACGAACGCACCGTTACGCACGGCATTGGGAGCAAGCCGTGATTTGCGCATCTATGTCAATCCTCGTCATCATCGAGATCGAACAGTATGGGTTCGCCGTTGATGCTGATCCCGACGTTGATGCCGGGTGTGGTCTCGATGTTGACGTAGACGCGCGGCGGCAGCGGGCCCGGCCGCATCGGCGGCGGCGGCTGCTCGGTGAAGTCCTTAGGGAAAGGGAAGATCACCCGCACGATGTCGTCGGTCACCATCCCGAGCCGTTCCATCAGTCCCGGGGAAATGTCGGCGACGCGGCCGGTGTCCATGTGCGGACCCCAGTCCGCCGGGTAGGCCCGGTAGCCGCGCCCGCCCGGGTATCCGACCCAGGCCATTTCCCGCAGCAGCATGTCTCGCGGCGTGACGTCGTAGTCCCAGCGGCAGGCGACGTAGTCGACCGCCGGGTCGAGCCGGCGCGCGAGGCCGGTGGTGCCGGCTGGCTGCGCCGGCAGGAACAAGGCCGGCTGGTCGCTTATTTCATCGATGAAGGCCAGCCCCTCGTCCGGCGCCACGCCGGTGTCGAGCGGGCCGCCGAAGCTCGACACCTTGCCGGTGATATCCAGCAAGGCGGCTGTCGCAGTGCCTTGGCCGTTTGAGAGTACCTCGGCGATGGCTTCGCAGATGGAGTTGAAATGCGCGGCGTAGAGATCGCAGTCGGCCTCGCTGTCGACGAAGCAGACCTCGATCAGAACCGCCGGCATTTCTGTGTTGTTCAGGAAAAACAAATCATTTCGCAGCTTCGCGCCACGATCGACCAGACCGCTGCTGCCGGCAATGGCTGCGGACAATTCGCGGGCCAGACCATCCTGCGTGATGTAGAGCACCTCGGTGCCGCGGGGGTCAGCCGTATGCTGGTCGCTGCAATTGAAATGGATGGAGACATCCAGATCGCGAGCTATGCTGTTGTGCCAGTCGACGATGGTATTCAGGTTCGTATTCTGGTCGCGTGACGTCATGTCGATGAACGAGTAGCACTTGCAGCCCCTCGCCTTGAGCTTGGCGGCGACTGCGCGCACGACCAGCTTGTTCTCGTCGAACTCATCGATGATGTCAGCGGCGCCGCGGCACTTGGCTGAGTGCCCGGCTGACAGGCAAATTACCGTCATCGTAACCTCGGCATTTGCAACGGCCCGCCGCCGCCGACCTGCAGCAGGATGCTGATCAGGACAATGACGCAGACTACCACGAAGATGACGATCACCAGCTTGTCGATCGGCGGCGGCAACGGGAACTGCTGCAGAATCCAATAGATCAGCGCCGCGACGATGACGAAGATTGCCAGATAGATAAGCAGTTGGATCATGTGGTGCGCTCCAGGCAGGTTCGGATCAGCGCGTCGCGGCGCTCGATCGCGTTGGCTACGTAATACAAGGTCAGCGCCATGGAGACGATGACGAGCGCATTGAGGATGACTATCGCCAACAGGAACGGCGTCCCCCGCAGCGCGTCGATCGCCTCTTTGACGCTGGCGGCGGTCATGCTGCCTCCAGCGCCTCGATGCGCGCCATCGCCTCTTGCAGCGCCTTGGTCAGCGCCGCCAGCACCGTGAACGGGTTGGGCGCCTGGATGGCGGCAGGGTCGTCCTTGGGGCACGAGGCGGCGCTGTCGACCGTGGCCTCCTGTAGCTCGTGCGCCAGGAAGCCCCAGCGCTCGATATTGTCGGCGACGAACAGCGGCTGATAGTCCTTGGTCGCCGTCTTAAGCGCAGAAGGCGGGTCGAAGTCGGCTTGCGTGTAGGAGATCGGCCGCAATGCCTTCACCGTTTCCCACATGCCCGGAAGGTCGGTGACGTCTTTCTTGGTGCGATAGTCCGAGCTGATGGTGATGGCGCCCAGGTCGGTGCTGTCGATCCACAGATGCGCCGGCGACCAACTGATGTTGAAATTATTGGAGCCGTAGCCGCCGCTGAACCCATTTTTCACCTTGAAGGCGTTGCCGGCCCAGACCACCCCGCCGGAATCCAGTTGCAGCGATGTGCCTGGGAAGGACTGGTTAACCAGCCGGATGCCGTTGTCGGTCGGCTCCCAATACAACTCCATGCGATTGCCGCCGACGTTATCCTGGAACCAAAGCGACGCCGGCCCGCTCGTCTGCTTCACATACAGCGCACTTGAAACACTGAGCGGCCCGGTCATGGTGTCGCCGGCCTTGGCTACGTTCAGCGCGGTAGCCGCGTCGACGTAGTCCTTGCGCACCGCATTCGCCGCCGCCGGGGTGACCGGCAGCGTCAGGTGCCCGGTCATGGTGTCGCCGGCCTTGGCGACGGCGCCGAGCGCGGTCAGCGCCGCGGCCGGCGTCGTCGCCCCCGTGCCGCCGGCCACGATCGGCCGCGGCGTATTCAGGTCCGTCGCGACGTCGTCGACGTTGGCGTTGTAGGCGGCGCTTAGAATGGTCGTGTTCGGCGTGCCGTGGGTGCCTGGGGGCGTGCTGTACACGCCGCTTCCGTCGCGAGCCATGATAGTGATCCTTCTATTGTTCGTTCGGTTGTTGCTGCTGACGCAGCAATTCCAACGCCACGGCGTCACGCGCCCGCGCGGTATTAGCGCCGGACAACAGGCTCGGCCCCGGCACCATCGGCGCCAGCGCTGCGCGTTCACGATAAAGCGGCGAGCGTTGCAGGATTGTGTCTGTGACGCGGGCGACGGCGTTAGCTGCCGATCGGTTAGATGCCCCGCGCAGGCCCATGCCGACCGCGGGGACGGCGATGCCCACCGCACTGCCGGTCGCCGGATCGTCGGCGAAGTATTTTCCGGCCAGCCCACCGGCGCTGCCGGTAGCAGCAGCCGCCACGATCGGCGCGCCAATGCCGCCGCCGCCCGCCATCATGTTGCCGGCAGTGCGCGCGGCGTTCGCTATTGGCCCGCGCCGCACGATCTCGTTGCGCAGCATGTCGATCTCATCCGGCGTGAAGCCGCGGGTGCGCTTTTCGTAGCCGGCGGTCTTCGGATTGATGAAGTTCTTGACGCCTGCGCGGAAGGCGTTTTCGCGGTTCATGCCGGAACTGGCCGATGCCGCCGCGTCCTCGGCAGCGGTTGCGATGTTCTCCAGAGCTTGCCCGCGTTTCATGGTGGCGTAGTTACCGCGGGCGTTTTGCGCGAGGTCACTGGCTTGCGCGGCCGCCGCTTCGCTGCCCGGCCGCACGGCGCCGGGCGGCGGGTTGGCAATAAAGTCGTCGATGCGCTCCTTGAGAATGCGCCCACTCTCACGATCGGTCGCCGACAAATCGCTGAAGGGGATGCGATTGAGCTGCTTGCGCGCGAAATCCAGATTGCCGGGGGTAACGGTCGCGCCGGGCGGATACCCGTGCAGCATGTCGAAGGTGCCCCAGGTTTGCGGGCTGTAACGCGGCCCAAAACCTTCATTGTAGAGATGCTGCTCGGCATCGCCGGCCATATTGGCTACGGCGTTCGGGTGATAAGCCGCCGGGCTGTCGCGCAGGGTGTCATATTGCGCGTTCTTTGCTGCGCGCAGCTCGGCCACGGTCGGCGTCGCCGCATCGAGCCGCGGCGCCCGCGGGGCGAAGGCGGCGCCGGCCGTGGCGCCCGTGCCGAGCCCAAACAAACCGCCCATGCCGGCATTCTTCAGATAGTCGCTGAGGTTCCCCGTATAGGTGTTGCCGGCGCCCTGCGCTGCGCCGGTTGCGGCCCCCTCGGCACCGTAGCCGGCGATACGGGCCAACGCGCCACCGCCCATGCGAGCAGCCAGGGCGCCGCCGGTATTCGGCAGCATGGCGATCCCCGCGGCATCGCCGGCCATTGAAGCGTAGGGGCTGCGCTCGCGCGCCATATTCGAGAGTGCCACCTGGGCATCGACGCCGGCATTGTAGCTTGGCGCCTTGCCAATGAGCGTATCGCCGGCTCCGGCAATGCGATCGGCCATGCCCATCGTCACCGTATTAGCAGCGGCGCGTACCGCGTCGTCCGTGCCCGTCAGGATGCGCGACGATAGCGGATAGTCCGGCAACGGCGCGGGCGGCACCACCTTATCGGCAGGGGGGAACGCATCCCATCCGGTGGGCGCAGTCGCGAGCGGATAGGCATCCCATGCGTCAGCCATCAGGGCACCTTGCGCTGTCTGCCGTTGGGGTCGATGAACACCGTGCCGGACGGCAATCGGGCCGCCTCTTCCGGCGTGTTGACCCGCACCGGAGCTGCGCTTGGTGGTGGTGGGGTTGACGCCGACCGATTGCGCATGAACTCGCCGACAATTTCGTCGGCGACGCGCCGGGCCTCGGGGCCGCCCGCGCCCTCGGCTGCCTGGACGATAAGCTCCCGGCGTCTGGCTTTGTCGCGCAGATCGGCATCGGTATCGCCAACCCGCGGCATGATTGAGGGCAGCGTCCGCATTGCCTCGCTGGGCGAGACTGCTTGTCCGCTGCGAATTTTAAGAAACCCGGCGGCAAAGTTGCCGAGCTTGTCCTCGGTGGAATGATATTCCTGTGAGGTTCTTGCCCGGCCGAGACCGAAGGGCAGCGCCGCCTGACTTACTTGTGTGGGGTCCGTCAGCGCCTTGCCGTAGTTCAGCTTGTCGTCGACGTCCGCAAGGTCGGGGCGCACCGCGGCGGCGAAGTTAACGGCATCCTGCTGCTGCGCCGAAAGTTGCGGAGGCGGCGAGCCCGGCGCCCGCATAAATGGCGTCCCTGGCGGCGAGCCCTTGGGGCGTATCAGTGTCTCTTCGCCCGGCCCCTTGATCGTGTCGAAGGCGTTTTCCAGTTGTCTGGTTTCTAGTTCGGTTTTCTTAGCTGAGACCTGGGCTTGGGCGGCGCCGATGCGTTCGGCCTGTACTTTGCCCGGCTCCAGGCGGGCCTGATTTTCCTTTTTGTTCTGATCTTCACGGGCGAAAGTAAAGTCCACGTCGCTCTGGCGCTGCTGTTCCTGGCGATGGTCCTCCCAGACCTTGTAGCGGTCGGCCAGCGCCTTGCGGGTGTTGTCCGAGAGATAGGGGCTGTGCAGGGCGTCGAGGATTTGGCGCTGCTCCGGCGCGAGCGGCACTTGCGGCGGACGCACCGGCGCGGGGCCGACTTCGAGCGGCTTGGGCATCGGCGCAATTTGTTCGTCGAGCGGATTGGAGTAGCCGGCCTGCGTCGGCGGCGCGGGGGCCTTGGGTATGTCGGTCACGACCGGCGGCGTGCCGGCGTCAGCCGGCGGCCTCGCCACCAGCCGTTCATTTCCGGGCGGCGCCATCAACGGCTGCGGCTGCTGGCCGCCGATCGTATCGCGAGACAGTAAGCCTTGGTTGGTCAGCGCCGACGCTACTTTCATCCTCGCGGCATTGACCTCGTCCTGGGTGGCGCCGGCATCGATCGCCGACTGTGACATCGGCGCGTTGCCCTGCGGCGTGATCGGCGCTGGCGCGATCGGCGGCAACGCCGCCGGCGTAGCCGGCGGCGACGGCGCGGCAGAGGGAGGCGGCGGTGCCGACGACGACGACGGTGCCGGCGCTGGCGCCGGCCCGCTGTCGCCCGGCAGCCCGCCGAGGCCTCTGATCAGGTCGGCTTCGCGGGCCGCGAACGCCTTCGATTGCCGGTCGAGCGCGATCATGTTCATGGCGTTGGCGAAGCTATCGCCCATCGAGGCGATGCCCTCGCCGATGTTTGACGCGTAGGGCCGCTTCTGCGCGGCTAATTCAGTCGCGATCTTGCGGCGCATCTGCAGCGCGTCGTAGCTCTGCGGCGAGCCCTCGGGGGCATCCGCATAAAATGAGAATAACGAAGGTTCGGCCATGTCACGCCGCCCTCAGTAGGCCGCCCATGCGGCGGTTATCGATGTATTTGGTGCCTTGCCGGTCGTGCAGGACGGCGTTGGGGTCGATCTTCTCGACGTCCTGGGCCATCGGGCCGATATGCCGGGTCGAGGCTGGGTCGTCCTTGTACGAATAGCTGTAGACCGGCAGTTCGCTGGGCTCGGCGAGCTTCTGCGGGTCGGCCGCGAATACGCTGCCGACCTTGTGGATGTTCTCTTTCGAGCGCACGTCCGACTTGGTGGCGCCGTACGCCGCGGCGCCGCCGATGCTGCCGATCGCCGAGAACAGGCCGCCGACAATTTGGTTATAGTTGGTGCTCTGCTGTTTGTAGGCGTCGAGCGATTGACTGAAGTTATTGTTTATCAGTCCGGCAATATCAGTGGTCGGAATTTTGTTCTGCGCGACGTTGGTCGCGGTCGGGTTCGATACCTGCGACTGGCTCAGCAGCGCAGTGATCTCGTTGATCGGCTGATTGCGCAGGGAATACTGCTCGGACAACGCCTGCGCGCGGGCGGTCTGTTGCGCGTTGAACAGCGTCTCGGCCTGGGACTGCCGCTGCGCGGCGGCGGCGTTCCACAGTTGCGCCCTCGAGGCCGCCTGCTGAAACGCATTGGTCTGCGCGGTGTTGGCGTAGGTGCCGCGGCCGAGCGCCTGCTGGTAGGCCTGCTGCTGGGCCGAGTTCTGGAAGCCGGCGCGCTGCGCCGCGAGGTCATCCTGTAGTTTCTGCTCGGCACCGCCCTGCGCCGTAATTCCGAGCCGCTGATCATTGATGCCGCGGTTGTAGTTATCCATCGCGGCCTGGAACGCCGGCGAGCCGTACTTGATGCCCTGATCGGACAACCGCGCCTCAAGGTTGGCGCGGTCGCGATCGTTCTGCGGCTGGATGCGTTGGAACAGCGCATTCTCGACGTTGGCGCGCTGCTGCGTGCCCTGCGAGGTTTCATAGTCGCGGGTGAGGGCGCCGGCGTCGCCGAAGGTGCGTTGCTGCTGATAGTTCGGGTCCCAGTCGAGGAGATACGAAGTCGGCGAGTTTTGGCCGTTGCTCGCAAGTTGGTTCGGGTCGCCGCCGGCCGGCAGGTTCGACAGATTGATGCCGCTGCCGAGCAGTTGCTGCAACTGCGCGCTCGACATGTTGCCGAGGCTCGCGAGGTTT
>Ga0247664_1000302_pt1 | contig 12229 bp, 8 predicted proteins | sample CNK05_metaG_FD_182715 | JGI IMG/M metagenome (GOLD analysis project Ga0247664, IMG submission 182715) | Soil microbial communities from Purdue University Martell Research Forest, Indiana, United States - CNK05 | ecosystem: Environmental > Terrestrial > Soil > Temperate forest > Bulk soil | place...
CAGCTAACCTCAACCCCCGCCCAACAGACAAGCTTTCTCTACTTTCCTACAACGGACCTGTCCCCTTATTCGTCCTACAACGGACCTGTCCCCTTATTCCGCAAACAAGTTTTTGGAGACCGTAAGCAGACATAAATTGACCAACTTCCGCTTTGAGGCTATTTAACGCTCACTGCGATAGAGCAAAGCAATTAAAGACCGGAAAATGAAGTTCGTAGTAGGCAACGGTAATTGGGGGAATGAGATTAGGGAGCAAACAACAGCGATAAGTCCTGCCTATTGGACTGAATTTCAGCCCTTAGGCGCCAGCGAGATTGCGGTGATTGAGCGGGAGATCAATCGCAAATTACCGGAAGATTTCGCCGAGTTTCTTAAGACCTTTGGTTGCGGACGATTCCCTGCGCCATTCTACGGCGGATTCTGGCCTCCAAAAGATATCCTCACTGGTTGCGTCGGGGCCTTAACAATTGCACTGGCATTGGCAGACATCAAAGATGTTTCCTACGAAGCTATCCGGCGTCTCTACATTAGTCGCGGTGCGGAGAACCCTGCCCCGGATCGCATTACCGAAGATGTGTTCTTATTGGACGACTTAAACGTTTTGGATCTCTTCATCGTGGGTGACGATGGAGCTTGCGGCTATCGCGCGCTCTTCGTTGGAAGGCAGCCGGGACCACTGGGTTACTGTAATATCGCTCCTGGTCCGAGTATTGTAGACCGTGCGAAGGATTTTTCCGAAGGCCTCGAGCTAATGTTTGCAAGTCACTCGCGAATTCAGGAACTGCGGCGTCAAAGATAAGGACTCTGAGGAGATTCAGGACTCAGGGGAGACCTCATACTCATTTGCAGACACCGATGGAGACGGGCTGTCGGATGTTGAGGAGCGCATATTTGTTCAGGGTCGTGTTAGCGCCCTAACCGCTGATACGGATGGTGATGGGCTGTGGGACGGCGACGAAGATTCTGATCGCGACTTGTTAACCCTGAACCCTGAACCCCGAACCCTGAACCCTGAACCCTGAACCGTCCGGCATCATCGAAGTTCGATATACTTTCTTCCTGGCGTTTGCGCTTGTTCAGGCAGAGACATGAGCACAAACGCGGTCAAATTCTACCGTTCGCGCCGGGAGCAACTCCTGCCACGCCGCCCATTATGTCGGGCATATCCGGTGCCCGGCCGGCAAGCACCTGATTCACAGCCCCAACCTGCCGACAGGCATGGAGTTTACGCCGGTCAACCCGGAGTCGGGCCACACCTGGGACAGCTATTTCCTGCGGTGACTGCGGTCACCCACGCGATCGCTCAATCCTACCGCCGATTGACCCGCCTTGGCGATTTCCGTCCGCAGCCAGGCGCGGGCACCAGACCACCACACCTTGGCGGTGGGCACGGCGATGCCAAGAGCCGCCGCTGTGTCCTCGAAACTCATCCCGGCGAAATAGCGCAGCTTGACCAGTTCGGCCTTCCGCTGATCGACCTGGGCGAGCTTCTCCAGCGCATCGCTCACGTCGAGCAACTGCTGGTCTGGCGCCGGAGCGGGAATATCCAGATCATCGGCATCAAGCCGATCAGCGCCGGCACCTCGCTTGGCGGCCAGACGTCGGCGGGCTCGATCCACCAGAATTCGCCGCATCGCTTCGGCCGCTGCGGCAAAAAAATGGGCCCGGCCATTCCAGGCCCGGTTTTCGGCGCCGGCAACTTTGAGCCACGCCTCGTGAACGAGCGCCGTGGGTTGCAGAGTGTGCTGGCGTTGTTCCCCCGCGAGCCGATGCGCGGCCAGCTGGCGCAGCTCGTTATAGACCAACGGCAGCAATTCTTCCGCTGCTTTGGGATCGCCGGACTCGATGGCGCTGAGCAACTGGGTGACGTTGCCGGACATGGGGCAGAGTGTAACCAAGCCGGCCCCGTGCGGCCAGTCCGAACGCACGGCGCGACAGGAATAATGAACACTGCGCCACGCCGCTACGGGCATGTGGACACGCTGAGCGGGCACCGCCGGCAGGCCATGCCTTGCTGTTTCCTCGGAACAATTCAACCTCAACCTAAACCTCAATGAATATGACGTTGCAGCATCTAGGTCTTGTGTTAATGGGCATCCTCGTGGTGGCCACAGAGGAGCTTCCTTGCCCTGCCGCTCAGAACAGGACGTTCGCCGTGAGTGTGGCGCGCCGCGACTTGCGTCCGCTGGGACTCGTGACGGTGCAGCTGTCCGGCGCGATCACTCTCCAAGGGGTCACGGACGATACTGGACGCGTGGCCTTCCCCGGTTTGCCTTCTGCGGGTGCAATCACAGTCACCCCGTCGCGCTCCGGATTTCGATTTGAGCCGCCCCAACTCACGATTCCAGGCTCGGCGAACCCGGCCACGGCGGCGTTTACGGCGTTTCCCACCGCAACGGATTTGGCGCTGTCCATTGAGACAGACGAGGCGAATCCGCGAGTCGGCGGGTTGGTGAACGGAGTGATCACGTTGCGCAATCTTGGCGCGGCGGCGGCGACCGACATCGCCGTGGCGTGCGGTTCGTTGCCGGGCCTTGTCTTGGAGTCCCGGCAGACGGCCCAGGGCAGCCTCGAGACTCGAGGGTATGACACGCTCTGGACGCTGCCGCAGCTCGATCCCGGTGCTTCAGCGCAACTCCAGTACCAGTCCCGAGCGACACTGCCTGACGCCAACGTCCTGGTGATCGCGCTGATCGAGGAGATGGACCAAACGGACACCAATCCGCTCAACGACTCGGTTCAGCTCATCACGCCAACGCGCCCGGCCCAAGCCCGGCTCAGTCTAGCCATGACGATCAATCCGGCCACGGCCAAGGTGGGCGAAACCATTCCCGTCCAGCTCACCGTTCGGAACGAGGGCCCGCAGGACGCGACGCAAATCGCGATTCGCAGTTACACCCCGCCGGGCGCGTCGTTGTTCCCTGCGCCCGGGCCGACGGGATTGGGCAGCAGCGTGGTGATCCCGCGCCTGGCGCCGGGGGCGCAAGTGCAGCTGAACGGCTCCATGGTGGTGCGCCTGGCTGGCACCTTTACCCTCATCGCGAATGTCACTTCCTTCGAGCAACAGTTGCCGCCGGGCGCCGCCTGGCCGGAAGCACGCGCCAATTACACGGTGCAACCGGCGTTCTCGCACCTCACCTTGTTTGCTTTCACCGATCCGCCAAACCCGCGTGTCGGCGATGACGTCAACGTCATGTACGTTGTCCGGAACGACGGCCCGGATGCGGTCACCGGCTTGCGGCTCTTCACGAGGGCAGACTACCGGCTGGAATCATACTATCGGTTTCCTGACCCGGATCCTCCGGTCCCGCCCGTGCCGGGGCCGTTCGTGTTCGGCGATGTGATCCCAGCCGGTGCCTACACCTACCAGTGGTCTCGCTATTTGGTCAAAGAAGCGGGCGTTCTCACGAATTACTTCACGGTTGAGTATCAGGACCAGCTTATCCCTAAGGCGGCCGATCACCCCGAATTGACCGTCTCCTTCAAGACGTTGCCGGCCGATGTTGCCTTGAGCCTGGATGCGAATCCGAAGGAACTTACCGTGAAGGCGGGTGACCCGGTCACGATTGAGTTTCCGGTTCACAACGACGGCCCGCAGCCGGCGCGCGGCATTTACGTGAGTTATAGCTCGCTCGGACTCGACACCGCGGACTTCGATGAAGTTATCCATGCCGACCGTGTGCTGCGACCAAGCAGCTCGGGTTATATCGACGTCGTGGAGCCGGGCGAAACGGTGCTCCTGCGCAAACATTTCGTTGGCTCGATGGCGGGTGTCTACACCAACGTTGCCGAAATCACCGGCGCCGCTGAGCGTCCGGATTTGCTCCTCCCGATCGCCGCGGAAACCATCCGGCTGCACGTCCTGCCCGGGCCGCCACCCGATCTGGCGATCTCGGTCAGCGTCGATCAACCGCAAGTCAACGTCGGCGAATACGCGATCTTCTTCGTCACGGTCACGAATCGCGCCGCCCAACCGGCGCTCGCGGTCATGGTGGGCGAGCCCGATTCCTTCGAAGTCGACTTCGCCCTGGAAACCGTGCGCAGCTATGGGCCAGGGGGCGATGATCGCATCTCCTCGGCCTGGCGGCGAACGATTCCGCGCATCGAACCCGGCGCGAGCTATTCGATGTCGCGCACGATGCGGATGCGCAAGCCCGGCCCGATTCCCTATTTGGCGAAGATCGAAGGGGTGAACGGCCTGCTCGAAGAGCAACTCCCGCCGTGGCGCGCAACCACGCAAGTTACCGGCGTGCAGGTCACCAGCGACATCGCGCCCGTGGTGGTGCCGGATCGCACGAACGTAAAGAATGGCGACCCGGTGAACTTCGCGGTCATCGGGCGCAATGTATCCTCGGGGCGGGTGGCCTCGCATGCCGTGTTCGACTCGGCTGAGTCGGCGGGGTTTCAGATGCTCAACCCGGACCTGGGTGGTTACGGCTATTTTTGGGACACGATGCGGCCGCGCGATTTGGAGAGCAGCCGGGAGCCGTATTGGGAATGGTACGAGATTCGTCCTCAGCACGAGTTGATTTCGTGGATATCCACTTACGCCGTCGGCGAGGGCCAGTTCGCCGTGAGTGCCGAACTGACGCAGCTTGACCAACTCGACGGCCAGGCGAACAACGACCACGCGCTCGTCACGATCAACTCCGGGCCCGCAGCCACGAAAGTATCGGTGCAACAATCCATCCGTCCGCAGAATGCCCGCGTCGGCGATCTCGTGATGTTCACCACGGAGATCCGCAATGAAGGGCCGGATCGGGTCACCGGCTTGAGCCTCGTGGAAACGAGTTCGGCGAATCTTGAATTGAATCTCAGCCCCGCCGTGTACGGAATCAGCGGCGATCTGGCGACGTCGATCTGGGATCCCCTCGTGCGGTTGCCGGCGCTGCAGCCGGGCCAGAATTTTGTCTGGCAGCGCACCTATGTGGCGCGCTCAGCAGGCAACGCCTGGCGCAACGTGCGGGTCGAGCGTTTTGACCAAACGGCGCTGGCGCCGCTGCCGGAGAGCAAGGCCGAGCTGGACGTCCAACCGGTACAAGCCGACCTCGAATTGCAGTTCCTCGAGGCGCCGACGGTCGCGCAAGTGAACATGCCGACGCTGGTCGGGGTGCGCGTCCGCAACCTCGGCCCCGCTGTCGCCACCGGCGTGAAGGTGGCCGTCAACGTGCCGGCGGACGCGCTCTACTTGGGCGGATTCGTCTACGGCCCGCGGGCCACTTACGTGCTTTTCGAATGGAACGCGTTTCAAACCGCACTGCTGCCCGGCGAGTCTGCGAGTGTCTTTTTCTATGTCACTCCAACTCGCGGTGGCGCCGCAACCGGCTGGGTGCAAGTCCAGCAATTGGATCAGGTGGACCCGAATCCTGCCAACGACACCTTGTCATGGACGCTCAAGATTGGCCCTGAGCCGCCGATCCCGTCGATCCTGCGCGTGCGCAAAGTGCGGACGGATTTCTTCCATCAGACATCGATCGCCGAAGTCGAAATCGATCAAGCCGCGTTGAATCGCCTCGCGCCCCTGACCACGTTCTATCTGGAGCGTTCGTCGAATCTGCGCGATTGGGAATACCTGCGGCTCGTCGGTTTAACTCCACTGGCGCCCGTCACGTTTACCGATCACGCCGCTCCCGGCGCAACCATGCAGATGTATCGCTTGCGCTCGATTTGGTGAACCAGGCTGCTCCAGTGAACGCGCGGCGCATTAACGCACTGCCCCCGAACCGGCGACCTTCGCACGTGCTTAACACGCTGAGCAGCTAGAATCCCCCTCTGCCCTCAACGGGGAGAGGGCCGGGGTGGGGAGAAGGGCTGAAAGTACCTCCCTCCGGGGCAGTGTCCGAATGCACCCGTGAACGCGTCGGTTGCGTCCTGGTTCGAGTTAGGGCACGCTTGGCGGCGCGTCACTGAGCGGCGACGTTAGTTGCGGCTCGCGTATGTCACTCCCATCAAGCTTTCTGTTTCACATGCTGGACGAGACGAAGAAGCAGTTCACGCCGAATAGTGAGTCGGCAGGCGACGTGACGGCTACCCGGTCCAGCGCTCACATCCTTGCCTTCTCCACATCGAACTTCGATGCAATGAAGAAGTTCTTAGCCGATTTCGGCTTCATCGTCGTCGAGGGCCACGATCAGTTGCTCCCACTTTTCACCGACAAGCGCGGTGCAAGGGTTTCGCGAGGAAGCTTTCAGTTTCAGTTGGAGGAGAGCGATGACCCAAAACACCGGGCGTGCTTCAACCTCTTCCTCACCGATTTCTCAGGCGAGGAACTTGAGCGGGTTCAGGCCCTCGGCTACACATTGAAGCATGAGATTTCGATTTACGGCGAGTCTCATTCGATTGAGACGCCGGACGGTGGGACGTTTGAGTTATGAGCATCATGCCCCGTGGCCGGCCGTCGCTGAGCCGCGGCCGTTAGCCCAGAAAAAGCCATATGCGTTACCACATCGGACTAGCCGACGCGAAGGCGATTCCTACCGCTGTTATTCGAGGTCGCGTGCTGCCGCAAGAGCTGTCGAAGTTCGTCCCCGCCGCGTGCGGCGAAGTCTGGTCGTTCATCCGTTCCGCCGGTCTCCGACGCCCGGGACGCCACATCGCACTGTATTTTGACACGCAAGGGACGGTTGAGGTTGGCGCGGAGGTATCAGAACCGTTTGTCAGCAACGATCGGGTTCATTGCTCACAGTTGCCCGTCGGTCGCGTGGCGACGACGACTCATTTCGGCCCTTATGCGCGTCTGAGCGAGGCCCATGCCGAGATTCGCCAGTGGTGCACTGATCACGGACATCGGCGTTCGGATGTTTGTTGGGAGATTTATGGGCATTGGGACGAGAGTTGGAATGCCGATCCCTCCAAGATACGCACCGATGTTTTCCACCTGCTCGAAAACGATCCCCAACCACGTTAGAACATGAAAGCTGTCCTCCTATCATTCCTGGCTTTTGTTGCGATTGTGGGCTCCGGTCCAGCTCAAACGGACGCGAATAGCACCCGTAGGATCTCAATCGCAGAAGTCGGGACCGTGAGGTTGGAGGTAGAGCAACCGACGTTCAAGAACGAAGATCGATCACCGTTGGCCCGGCGTGCTGAGCCGCGTCGTTAACCGGCAGTAGCTCGTCCCAATGCAAACAGTCACTTGCCCAACCTGCGGTCGAAGTTGGCCTGAGAATTATTGCCCGGAGTGTGCCCGGACAATCGACCGCACCGCGGTTCCAGCGCCTACGAGAACGGAGAATGATACGGCACAGTCGGCGACACCTGTTTCGCGCAGACCCGCTCGACGCGTATTCCGCCGCGTGTTCATCATCGCATTGCTGTTCCAGTTGTCTTTCTACTTTCTTTATTGGATTCTTGGCACAGACCGAGCCACGAGTTCGTTCAACACGTTCGGGAATACCTATGCTTTGTTCTACTATCCAGCAGTTGTCTGCATGTGGGCGCTGGTAGGAGCGTTGCACTTGGAGGAGGGCCTTCGGCTAGCGGTGGTCGGATTGCTCTTCGGCCCGCTAATTGGGATCGCGGGTTATTCTTTCATCGTTGCCATTGCCGTCGCGTTCTGGCAGGGCATCAGGAGACACCGTGAACGTTCTGCAGCCTAACCAGCCTGCATCCGGTGTTGGCGATCCTCGAACGGCTTGGCGAGTGGACCAAGCCGGGATTGGGATGTTTTGGAGGGATTAGCGGGATCAGTTCTTGGACAATCGATAGAAGCTGGGCCCGGTGCCGACTGACAAGCTCACGCAGGCCATTCCACCGTTGAGTCCCAGCTGAACCCCCACCGCGGTCCTAACGCGGAAATGGATCGCGTTGGTCAATTCGGCGGCCTATACTCTGGCTTGTGCATCACCCGAACAGCGTGTTTCTGCACCTACTCCCGCTGCGACCTTGGATTCCGTGGCTGCGAGGCTGGCAGCCGGTCCTTGAGCGAGGGCAGCGCGTCCGGCCGCCGGAGCGGTCGGCTGGTCGCGGCGGTCGGTGGCGGCATTGGCTGAGTGGGTGCTTGGCGGCTTGGGCACTCCAGACGTTTTGGTACAGCGTGCAAGGAGAACAGGTCCTGACCCAGCCTTTCTGCGGAGTGACCTTGATCGCTCGCAGCGAGCTGACGCCAAGGCCGTTGTCGATGCACATTGCCATTATCGATCTCCGCACACCGGGGCTTCGGTTCAAACTCACGCCGCCGGCCGGAACACGCGATACCCAGCGGCAGTCGCCGCTCGATTTTCTGCGCCGGGAGCGGGCACAACTCTGCATCAACACACACTTTTATTTGCCCTACGTGACCCTTGAGACCGATGCGAACGTGGTCGGGCTGGCGGCTTCCGATGGCCGCGTTTATTCGCCATTTGAAGCGCAACCTATCGGAACCAATTATCAGGATCAGAGCTATGCCATCCTTCCATTTGCGCCGGCCTTCAACATCGATGCTTCGAATCATGCCAGCGTCGTGCATTGGGATCCCGCCTACGCCGACAACCGGCACGTGCGTGAACCGGTTATCTTATGGACGGCCTTTTCCGGCAGCGCGCAAGTGGTCCAAGATGGACAACTTTCCATTCCGGCGTATAGCGGCGGTCCTTCTGGGTTGACTCCGACCAATGGCTACTCCGATTCAGCTTCGTGGTATAACGTCCTCCGGGCCCGCACCATCGCGGGTCTCACTGGGGATCACCAGACCCTGGTGTTGTTCACGGTGGACGAACTTGGTGGCAGCCAGGGCATGACCGTCGCGGAAGCGGCCGAGCTTTTGATCCGGGACTATCAAGTCCATGACGCATTGAATCTCGATGGAGATGGCTCGACCCAGATGGCGATCGAGGATCCAGCCACGCACGTCGGGCGCCTGTTCAATACCGCCCTCGGCGGCGCCGAGGGACGTCCGGTCGGATGCACCCTGGCGATATTTGCGCCGGACGCGGGACTCCCTAACGAGCCTAGGCTTGCCGTCGGGTGGATGAACCAGGATCAACTTCATCTTTGGTGGCGCGCGTCCGGCATCGAATGGGAACTACAACAAGCGCAATCCCCGCTCTCGTTGACGTGGCGACGTTGTGAACTTGAGCCGTCTCTCGCCGGTGAGTGCTGGCAAGTCATCTTGTCACCGCACGAACCAGCGGCATTTTACCGGCTTGCCCTGAAGCTCCCGTAGCCGATCAACCACCTAGTGGGACGGCAGCTATCAAAGCTGGCGAAATCAATTCGAGTTCCAGCCACGGTGTTGAGTATAACTCGACTTCGGGAGTGCTCACGCTGATCAGGGCGCGTCTGGTGACGACTAATTCCAGCTCGAAGGCGCTGTACCTCACAAATGGGGCGACGTCGGGACAAGCTCCTTTGAGATTGGTTCATTGCATTACAATAGTTCGTCAGGAGCAGCCGTTGATGGCATCGTCGGTGGTCTCGTAGGCCTATACGGTCAACTTCTCTCCAACCTTGCCGTTAACAATGTCACATGTCAGATCTATGCCGCTCCCACACCCGACGGGAATGTGACTTGACGACCGTTCGGCAGCTCACGGCAGGTGGAGGGGAGCCAGGGAGGTGGCAAGGGAATTTGGGGCAAGGGAATTTCCGGAACCCACATGGTTGCATTGAGAAGTGGGTTCTTGAATAGAAATATCAAAAAGGCCGCCGCTACAGTTCGGGATTCAAAGCTGGAACGTGGGGTAGGAACTTCCAACCCGTTACGGCCGGCGCACCAGCCGCAATGAAGCTGCATCAAACCAGACTTCGCCCTGGCGGGCGCGCAGTTCGCACACCAACTCCTTTTCTTCACTGCCGGGAGTGACCTCGAAATCGTGTTCCAGCTGAGTCCAGCTCAGGTCTCCAGTCAGTTGGTTGGTGCGTTTCTCGCCCGAGATGCGGATCCCGACGCCGTTGCCTTGCTCGACTTTGTTCGTCAAGAGAGCCACGTGGGCGACACGCGCCAAGGCTTGAAATCGGTAATGACCTTCCTCCAACAGGATCTTGGAACGCCAGGATCCGATGCAATCGCCCTGGCTGACTTGCAGATGCAAGGTGGCTTTTCCATCGAGCTTGGGCCGATCCGAAACCACTTCGCCGCGGTCTTTTTTGAATTGCCAACCTGTTGGATGTGCAATCCCGTTGGTGTCGAAAGCCAGAGGCAACGGTTCCGGAGTTGCCAACTGCTGGGCGATGTTCGCGGCGCGGGCGATGATGTGATTGCACATCTCGTTGGCGCCTTTCTGGAATTCCTTGGCTTCGTCCGGTGTGCGCGCGGCGGCGACGAGCCGCGCGGCGGCCATTTGCACGCGATTGGTCAGAATGTGGACTTGGAACAAGTTGGTGAAGAGTTGCCCGCGCAATTCCTTGAAGCGCCGCCACCCGGCCGGCGTTTGTAGCACCGCCTTGGTCAGGATGCTGGCCCGCGGCGGTTGCATCGAGACGCCGGGGTTGGCGTAGGCCCAATCGATGCCGTGCGCAATCATGGTGAATCGGCCGGTCGCCGGGTCATGGTAAATCCGGTAGTTATTGCGATTCATGGCATAGCCGTCGGTGTGCGAGGTGAACAATTCGATCACCAGATGCGCCAGGTACCGATCGACCTCAAACACCTCTTGCAACCGTTGCCAGCGTTCGATCGGATCCATTATCTGAGCCGCCTGCACTAACTGCTTGCGGTCCGCCTGGTCGCCGTTCGGGGGGCCGCCGTCCTGATCCATGTTGGAATCGATGTCAGCCAGATACGCTTCATAGAGGTTCCCCTTGGTGTTCTCGAAGTGTTGTTTGAGAAAATCCTTGTTCATCGCCTCGACCAGAACGTAGAGACCCAAGGGGCGTCCGTTGAACTCCACAAACGCGTGCGTCACGTGGGAGGCAGGAACTCCGGCCTCGCGAAACATCTGCGTGGCGATGTACTCCGCCAGATAGGTGTTGTCCTGACTCGCATTGTTCAACATGAACTTGGTCAGACCAGCGTAAGTCTGATGCGTCTTGTTCAGATCGAACTTCACCGAAAAACTCGGCTTCTCATGTAACGGCCGGAAACTGCCCATTCCTTTCAGGCGCACTCCCACCTCCGACAACGTTCGTGTCCCGTCCGTGAAGCTCGCCCGGACATAAGTCCGATTGTCTTTCTGCAAAGCCGACAGGGCCGGCTCCGTGACCGTGATGCGAAACGTGCGCACCTTCCCATCCGTAAACAACGATGGCCGATCGGCGGACAGCTTGGATGGCACAGGTTCGGCCGCCACGATTGGGGATTCGATCCGGACGACACTGAACAACAGCGCGAGATACACACCAACGTGAAGAATGGCAGCAGCAGGCAGTCGATACATCGGCTGTTTACGATGCGCTGCGAAGGCGCCTAGAGCAAGCCCGAGCGTGGTTTCCGGTTCCCGGTTCCCGGTTCAGGGTTCAGGGTTCCCGGTTCCCGGTTGAACGTTGAAAACTCTGTAGCCCCAATGAGCAATGAGCAATGCGCAATGAGCAATGAGCAATGAGCAATGAGCAATGAGCAATGAGCAATGCGCAATCCTGCGCGTCCGAAAAATCGTGAGATCCGGGAACCGACCCTCAACCGCCTGCGCCGCCGAAGCCGCTATAGCCCCCTTTCGCGCGTGAACCGTGAACCGTGAACCGTACCGTGAACCGTGAACCGTGAACCCCGAACCCTGAACCGTGAACCGGAAACCCTGAACCGAAAGATATGTTTCTTTTGCCCCGAAGTCCGCTATGGTGCGTCAGGACAATCCCAGCCGGGCGATGACCAATCCAAACCAGAGTTTTGTAAAAGCGGTCCGCGACCGTGTTGCGGAGGTGGTGGTAGGACAAGATACCGTAGTGGAGCGCATGATGATCGCTTTATTGACGGGCGGGCACCTGCTGTTGTTGGGCGTGCCGGGTATTGCCAAGACGCTTCTGGTCAATGCCATCGCCAAGGCGGTCGCTCTGCAATTCAGCCGCGTCCAGTTCACCATCGACATGTTGCCGTCGGACATTCTGGGCTCGGAGATCCTGGATCAATCGACCAGCCAGTTCAGAACGCACAAGGGGCCTGTGTTCACCAATTTGCTGCTGGCCGACGAGATCAACCGTGCGGCGCCCAAGGTCCAGAGCGCGCTGCTGGAAGCCATGCAGGAACGCAAGGTCACCATCGGCAACACCAGTTACCCGTTGCCCGTGCCGTTCCTCGTCATCGCTACTCAGAACCCGATCGAGCAATCCGGCACCTTCGAACTGCCCGAGGCCCAGCTCGACCGCTTCATGC
>Ga0247664_1000303_pt1 | contig 12179 bp, 9 predicted proteins | sample CNK05_metaG_FD_182715 | JGI IMG/M metagenome (GOLD analysis project Ga0247664, IMG submission 182715) | Soil microbial communities from Purdue University Martell Research Forest, Indiana, United States - CNK05 | ecosystem: Environmental > Terrestrial > Soil > Temperate forest > Bulk soil | place...
GGGTGGTTCATGGGAAGCCTAAGACCGCACTGGGTCTAAAGGCCCATACCGCCCACGGAACTTCAGAACTCCCCATGAGTCATAGAAAGAAACTCCAACTCAAAGTCACTGCCATGCTTGAGCTCAGACCTGCTTGCGAGAACTGCAAGGTGCCGCTTCCACCGGATTCCACCGCCGCGATGATTTGTTCCTTCGAATGCACGTTCTGTCGTGCCTGCGTCAAAATTGTTCTGGATAACGTCTGCCCCAATTGCGGCGGCGGCTTTTGTCCGCGGCCCATTCGCCCGCAACGCGACTGGAAGAACGGGGACTATCTGGGAGCATATCCGGCCAGCACCATCGTCATGCATCGACCGGTGGACCCACTCGAACACCATCGATTTGCCGAACCCATCAGGGTCGTCCCTCCCGAACGACGCTAACCACCTTTCCATTTTGGTTTTTACCAGATCCTTAAGCGTTGGACGTTGAGCGTTGGGCGTTGAGCGTTGGGCGTTCCCGGCACGGGCATTGATGATTGATCATTGATTATTGATCATTTTTGATTGCGGCGACTGCTCCCGGGCCGCGGGCCTTCGGCGCGCCGCAGCGGCTCCTCCTCCGGGCAACGCGCGCTACTTCGCATTCGGGGCTGCGGCGAGCCGGGACGGCTCGGCTCCTCTCGAATTACTCACGCAGCAACGCTTCCACCGCGTTGACCAGCTCGCTGCCGCGCAGGCCGCGATGCCGGATGATTCCCTGCGCGTCGATCACCCAGATGTTGGGCCAACTGCGGACATTCCATGCCTTGGAAATTGGGCCGTCACGTTGGTCCAGGAACGATGGCCAGGAAATACCGTCGCCCACCGTTTCCTGACCCATTACCGAATCCATTTCGCCTCCAGATAACCAAGACAACTCTCGATGGTGGAACCGGAATACACCGAACAACGAAGACCCAAACAACGCGGATCAAAGATCACTTGTCTGCGCAACATAGAAGAATGCGATGAAAACATTGGACCTGAAGAGCCTGCTCCTCGGTGTGTTACTCACGATGTTGATCGTTTCTTTTGCGAGATCTCAGCCTTTGAAAGCTTGTGCTGCAGCCTAAACCCGTGATCTACTGGAGCCGTGCAATCTTACGCCATCGAACACTTGGATTTTGAGGGACTTAAGGACGCGTCCATTGGCAAGATTGTTCCGCTCATGGTCAAGGCTCTCAAAGCATCCAAGGAATACAAACCCATGAAGTATGACAGCCAGCAGGTGAAGAGGGGTCAGAACGAAATCGTCGTGGATTTCTGCCTCGGTAACCGAGTTCAGTTTCGGGCCAAATTCGTGCCTCCTCCTCCGACACGCTGAAGCAGCTAATTCGTCGGTTGGTCCGAGAACATCCTCAGTAACCTTGTCAGCACCCGTGGCCGTGGCCGTTGACATGCAAGGCCTGGCGCGAAGGATCGTCCGGTTGGATATAGAGGGCGAACTCGTCGCGCAGATGCGGGGGGATGCGCGCTTTAAAGCGGGCGACCTGCCCGCTGTAGTCGCGCTCGACAACTTGTCCGACGGCATGCAAGCGCGCCATGACGGCGGAGGCTTCGTGGGGAATTTGCAATTCGATAAATTCGCGCACGGGCCGAAGCATGGCGCCCAATTCGCAGAGTAATTCCGGAATGCCTTCCCCGGTGCGCGCTGAAACTCCGACGGCCCCGGGGAACCGTTCCCGGTATTGATCGAGTAAGAGGCGGTTCTCGAATCGATCGATCTTGTTCAAGACCATGAGCGTCGGCTTGCCGGCTGCGCCGATCTCCTCAAGCACAGCATTGACGGCCAGGATTTGTTCCTCGGCCTGCGAGTGGCTCAGGTCCACGACGTGCAGGAGCAGTTCGGCCTGCACGACTTCTTCGAGCGTGGCCTTAAACGCTTCGACCAACCGATGCGGGAGCTTGCGAATAAAACCCACGGTATCGGTGAGCAGGACGTTCTGGTTGGTGGGCAACCGCAACCGGCGCGTCATCGGATCGAGGGTCGCGAACATCATGTCCTCCGCGAGCGTGCTGGCGCCGGTCAGGGTCGTCAGCAGAGTGGACTTGCCCGCGTTCGTGTAGCCCACGATGGAAGCCAGCGGCCAAAGGCTGCGCTGGCGTCCGGCCCGTTGGATCAGGCGATGTTGCCGAACTTCTTCGAGTTCACGGCTGATCCGGGCGATGCGATCCTGGACGCGGCGACGGTCGGTTTCCAACTGCGTTTCGCCGTCACCGCGCATGCCGATGCCGCCTTTTTGGCGGGACAAATGGCCCCAAAACCGGGTCAGGCGCGGGAGCAAATGCTGGAGTTGGGCGAGTTCCACCTGCAGCTTGCCTTCGCGGGTGCGGGCGCGCTGGGCAAAGATGTCCAGGATCAGCGCGGTGCGATCGAGCACTTTGCATGCGAAGACGGTCTCCAGGTTCCGGCTTTGGGCGGGGGAAAGTTCATCATCGAAGATGACGGTGTCGACGCTGGCGCGGCGGCAGTGAGCGGCGAATTCGTCGGCCTTGCCGCTGCCGATGAAGGTGCTGGCCACCGGCGCCTCCAGTCGCTGGAACCCGTTTCCGATCACTTCGCCGCCCGCCGTGGCGGCGAGTTCGCTCAGTTCGTTCATGGAATCCTGCAGACCCCAAGCCGGACGGGATTTAAGTTCCAAACCAACGAGGAATACTCGCTCCGGAGCCTTGCGGAATGTCTCGATCAGCGCTTTCAACTTGGCACTACTGCGCTGAAGATATCACAGGACCAGGGCAAAGAGGAACACAAATGTATGGGCCTGGCTGGATGGCCAACCGCCGATGGCTAACCCGATGGCCAATAGCCGATAGCCAAAGCAAGCTTAGTCCGCTTCGCATCTTTCGCATCCTAATCCACTTCGCATTCTGCCAGGATTTTCCGGTAGGTTTCCCGAGCATGCGCATAAGCGGCCTTGGCCTCTTCGATTTCGCCCGGCTTATAGGTCCGCTCCTTTTCTGACCAGCATTGATCCACACCTTTCAGACACCACTCGGCGCTCCGCTTGGAAGCGCGGATCGGTTTGCCGTCCACCAGGACGAAGACGGGATTCGAATGGGAAGACGCCAGGATGCGGGCGGTCACCCAGCTGCTGCGTTCGATCTTGGCCTCAAAAGACACGTCCCGCATCTGGCCATCGGCTACGACCGTTTGCGTGGCGACCGGATATCCGTTGATCACCAGTTCGAGCGGAACCGTGCGAGTGCCGGGGATGCGCGCGCGTTCAATCTGCCAACTGAAACGTCCGGGCGCGGCCGGCGTCTCATCCAACCAGGCGGCGACCTTCAGGGTTGCCTTGATCGTGCCGGGCTGAGCGAGACGCAGTTCGCTGCCTTTTTCGCCCACCGCGACGTTGTTGACCTGGAAATTGAGCAGATGACTTTTGCCTTCGCTCACGTAGCAACGGCCCTGGCGGATTCCTTCGCACCATTGATCATAATCCAGTTTGCCGTCGAGTTTCACATAAGAACGGCCCATGCCGACCCGTTCGCCTGTGATACAGGGAAAATCCGTTTCGCCGCTGATCCGTTGGCGAAATCCACAATTGAGCGTGTGATACCACATGTTCAGCTCCGAACGGAACGACGTGTCGACCGTGGAAGTGAAATCCACCGCCGGCACGAGCTGGCCGTCGAGCCCGGGCACCTCATGGGTGATGTCCACAATGTATTCGTTGGCGCCAATCCCGTTGTAGGGTGGGATGATGTAATTCGGTAATTCCGTCGATTTCACATCCAGACCGCTGCCGGAGTGCGCCGGACCGCAGACCGCACCCTGTTTCTTGGCCCACCGCAGGGTGTTCAAGCCCAGAGTGGGCCAGTGGTGCTTGGAATCGCCGCCCGGATAAATCTGTTCCTTGAGACGCAAGAGCACGAGGTGCCCGGACTGATGCGAGCCGAATTGGGACACCTCAATGTCGTAACGCAGCAGGTACGGATATTCTGAAACTTTATCCACCGTCCCGCAGAAAAACTGCTTTTGATAATCAAAGCCCGGTCCCCAGGTCAGGTTGGCGCCGACCTTGAGATCTTCGCCTTTGACGTGACGGATCATGGCTGCCGGTAATACGCCTTCGGTCGGCTTCACGTAATGAGCACAGCCCGCCGCGTGAATGTGATGGTCACCGGACCACCAGCCGAGCTTGGACGGATCGATCCAGCGCTCCAGGGTGAACTGGGCCTCGCGCGTATCCGGCGTGACTTCCAGGGTGCTCCTTTTCACGATCGATTCCGGTCCATGCGACGTTACTACTGTATAACGTCCGGCCGGAAGCCGGATGGTTTCTCCATCGCTGCGATAAACCTGGTTATGAAAGAAGAAGTCCGGCTCCAGCCGCTTGGAGGGGAGCGGATAAACGCGCCCGGCACTGTCGCGGATCTCAAACCCGGCCATGGCGGGACGGCCGCTCTCGTCTTTCACCCGCCAGGTGATCAGCCGGGCGGGAAGACAATCAAACGCCAACTCCACTTCGCTGCGCGGGCCGGACTCCGGCTTGGTCTGTCCGAGCCGAAATCCCACCTTCCCCGTGCGGCGGCCGGAGTCGCGGCTGAACAACTGCACGATCCGATACTCCAAAGCCAAGCCGCTCAGCGTGTCGCGCAAAGGTTGTTTATCGAACATCGACAGGTCCAACCAGAGTTGTCCAGGGTTCGCCTCCGCGGAGGAGTCGCGGTAGACCGCTCCGGAAGGAGTGTTATCGCGCCGACTCTCGCGTTCCCACACCGCCAGGGCATTGCGACTCACCGCTTGCAGGGCGGCCGTAGCGCCCGCTTCGTTGTGGACCTTGACCAGAAAACTGCGCCAGCCTTGCTCCACCAACTCCGGTTTGGCCGGCCCTGGCATAACCTTGACGCTCTGGTCCGCACCGAGTTGGACGCCAAAGAGACAGCGCCCGTCCAGGACCGCTTGCAGTTTGGCGGCGTCCTGTTCCTTGAGCGCGGCGTCGATCCGCTCGCGGTCCGCGTCGGAGAACGGTTCGCCGATGAGCGTGGCGGCTTGCACCAGGCGCTGGACCTGGGCGGCGAGCGGTTGCCATTCGACGCCGGAAACGATGGGCAACGAAGCGGCCGCCAGTTGCGTGACTAAGAGGGAGGAATAACCGCTGATCATGGCCAGAACAGCGCCGAAGAATGACTTCCGCAGCTTCATGGAGATCCTTTCAATGGGGTGATGGCTCAGGCGCATCCTAAGCACCCGTCTGAGAATTCAAAGTTCAAATAGAGCAGTCAGTACTCTTCATCAGCGGCTTCGAGCACGCCGAGGATCAGGCTGAAGGCGTCGTAAAGGTTGATGTCCTTGAGCGTGTAACGGCCGTCGTTGTTGCTCAAAGACCGCGCGCTGCCATCGTTGTAGAGGACATTGGCGGTTTTACGTTTGTGATGAGTGCGCGTCCTGATTTGATAGGTCGCCAGCTCGGGAGAAACGACGAACTGCGTGTCGATGGCCAAAGCGCGGATGGGCCTGCCGAATCGGTTGGTGCCGGGATTCTCCAGCTGCGTCATGTCCGGTTCGGCGGGTGGCGTAAAAAAAAGTTTAGTGACGCCTCCATGCCGATAATAGTAGCTGGACTGCGCCTGGGTCGTCCCCACCTTGGCCAGCTCCTCGTCGGCATCGAGCGGCTGATCGCTGCCTGGGCAGAAGAGAACCTTGGGCGTCTGAGCCAGCTCGTCCGCAAGCAACAACCCCAGCCCGGCCGGCGCCCCGTTGCCGCGCAGCGAGAGCAGACTGGTGGGCGAACCGGTGGACGGATAAAAATCCGCCGGATGCGAAAACGGTGGGGCGACCGGGCCATAGGGCACGCGGCCATCGTGCTCCTGGGCGTAAGCGTGAATCGCCAGACCGATCTGACGCAGGTTGGAGAGGCAACTGGCCCGCCGGCTCGATTCCTTGGCCGCGGCCAGCACTGGCAGAAGCAGCGCCGCGAGGATGGCGAGGATCAGGATCACCACCAGCAATTCGATCAGCGTGAAACCTTGCCGGAAAACAATCCCGGCCCGGACTCCACGGTTACGCTGCTGTTTAGTACCCTGGTCGGACACAAGGCTGGAAAACTAGGGGGATGGGCGCACCTGATAAAAGTGGTGCGGGTTCGGCCTGGAATCGGACACCGAGATCCGGCCGGTGAGATTCGTCACCACACCGAGGTTGGTCCATCGGCTGGAGGGTAGAGTGAGGTCCGTCGTGGCCAACGTTTCATAACGGCCCGGCGCGGCGTTCAACGTGAATTGCAACTCGCCGCCGAGCACCCGAACATTCTCCAGGACCGGGTCTTTCACCGAGGTCAGGCGCACGTTGTCCACGTCCCAATAGCCGCCCAGCAGATCGAAACCCACGGTGGAAGCGAGGCGGACGCCGATATATTTTCCCGCCCAAGCCTCGCCCCCGGTCAGGGTCGGCACCTGCACTTGGAAATCGGGCAGGTGGGTGTTGGTGGGAAAAAGGGCGGTTGTGTTCGTGACGGTGGTGGCCGCCACGGTCACCGCGTTGCTGTTGTCATCCCGGTAATAGAGGCTGATCTCAAGAGTTGCTCCATTGGACATGCCACCGCCGCCGCCCAGAATCCCCACTGTCAGAGAGTAGGATTTGCCCACCTCGAACCTGGCGTTGAAATCGTGCGCGGGTGCGCGGTTGGTGCCCGCGACGGAATTGTAATCCTGAAAGATCGCCACGTCCGGCAACGCAAATAAATAGGCAGCCTGCCGGCCGTCCAGGTTATCGATGTGATCGGGACTGCCAGCAGAGGTGTTGAGGAATTGGCCCATCAGTTGTTCCCAGGGGAACCTCGGATCGTTGTACCAAACGGGCTGCGACGCCTTCTGCCATCCGTCCAGGTCAGGCGTCGCGAGAGTCGTCGCGGGTGATTCAAAGGAGCTGTTCGGCAACAGGCTTTCCGTCAAACGCACGTTGTCTACATCCCAGTAGCCGCCCAGCAAATCGAAACCAACCGTCGAAGCGAGCTCGATGCCGATCCACTGACCTGCCCACGAGTCGTTGGATCGCACCAGCGGCAGTGTCACCTGGAAATCGGTCAGGCGCGCGTTGGTGGGGAATAGATCGAGGGAATTGGTGACAGTCGTCGCGGCCAGGATCACCCTGTTACTGGCAGCGTCTCGATAGTAGAGGCTGATCTGGAGCGTCGCACCGTTGGACATGCCTCCGCTACCACCAAGCACTCCGACGGTCAACGCATAGCTTTTGCCCGCTTCAAACTTGGCCCCAAACTCATGCGCCGGTCCGACGTTCGTGCCGCCGATGGAATTGTAATCCTGGAACATCGCGACGTCTGGCAACGCAAAAATGTAAGCGGCCTGATTCCCTTCCATATTGTCGATGTGATCCGGACTGCCATTCGAGGTGTTGACGAACTGGCCAATGAGTTGGTCCCACGGGAATCTCGGGTCGTCGTACCAAAAGGGTTGCGAAGCTTTTTGCCAGCTTCCGACTTCCGGGGAAGCGAAGATCGTCTCCGGCACCTCGAACGAAGCGTTGGGCACCGTACTTTCCGTCAGACGCACATTGTCCACATCCCAATAACCTCCGATCAAATCAAATCCGACCGTCGAGGCCAGCCGGACCCCAATGCGTTTGCCCGCCCAAGCATCCGTGGGCTTCACCAACGGGATCCGAACCTGGAAATCCCTCAGATGCGAGTTAGTGGGAAACAACTCCAGCGAGTTGGTGATGGTGGCGGCACCGACCGTTATCCGGTTGCTGGCGGCATCCGTGAAGTAGAGAGCGATCTCAAAAGTAGCGCCGTTGGACATGCCGCCGCCGCCGCCAAGCAGACCGACGGTGAGTGTATAAGATTTGCCGGCTTCGAATTGCGCGTTGAATGCGCGCGCGGCCGCCCAGTCCGTCCCATGGGCGGTGTTCAGATCCTGAAATATTTCGACCTGCGGCAGCGCGAAAAGGTAGGCCGCCTGATGGCCGTCCAGGTTGTCAATGTAGTTTGGGCTCCCGTTGGAGGTGTTGAGAAACTGGCCCATGAGTTGGTCCCAGGGAAAGCGCGGGTCGTTATACCAAGGCGCCGGCGGCGCTTTCTGCCATGAGCCCAGGTCAGGCCCGGCGAAATCCGTGCGCGGCGACTCGAATGAGTGATTGGGGACAAAAAGGGAGGCCGCCGAAACGTTGAGTAACAAGCCCGGGCAGAAAAACACGCTGAAAAACGACAGGCGCATGTGTGCACAGTACCCCATATAAGATCGGGTCCTGGCAAGTGAATTTGTTCGCGGACAGTTGGGTAAATCGTGCGGCACAGGTCCGGGGGGACGCGCAAACTATGTAAACAGCGCGTCCCGACCGCAGCTACCACGGTGAACTGGGTGAACTGGCTTTAGGCTTGAGGGAATTCCCCGCGGCCATTAGGACTGGACAGTGCATTTAAACTTTCCTTGGCAACTGGCTGCGGTGGGAACGCTCGCCGGCCTGATCTTCCTGGGATCGAACCTTCGCGCCGGGGCGGAGGATGACGTGGCGGAAGCGATGGAGATCATCAACCGACAAATCGCCGCCAATCCCCGCGATGGACGGCTGCTGATGCAACGAGCGCGCCTGCAAACGCTCTCGCGGAAATTCGATCAAGCATTGAGCGACTTGGACGCCGCCAATCGCCTCACCCCCATGGCGGAGATCGATCGCGAACGCGCCCAGGTCTATCTGGCCGCCGGCTGGAACGAGACCGGCCTCGAACATGCCAACCGGCATCTGGCCAAGTTCCCCGAAGACGCGGAGGCGTACCTGACGCGGGCGCGTTTGCGGGCGAAGCTGGGTCAACCGGCGGAGGCGGGAGCGGACCTGGGAGCGTGCATTAACCGGATGAAGGATCCGCCCCTGGACCTTTATCTGGAACGGGCGTCGGTCTTGACGACCGAGGACGGCGCGCATCTCGCGCAAGCTCTCAGCGCCTTGGAGCAAGGGATCAAACGACTCGGGCACGTGGTGACCTTGGAAACCGCGGCGCTCGAAGTTGAACTACAACAGCGCAACTATGATGCGGCGCTCAAGCGATTGGACGGCTTGGTGGAACGTGCGGCGCGCAAAGACACCTGGATGGCGCGGCGTGGCGATGTGCTGGTGCAGGCCGGACGTTTCGAGGAGGCTCGGGCCGTCTATCAACAAACATTGGAGTTGATGGCGAAGTTGCCCGCCAACCAACGGGCGCGTCCTGGCACCAAAGCTCTCGAAGAACAGCTCCAGAGCGTTCTCGCCAATTCCACGGACCTGACCTCGCGAACCGCCACCAACCGCAACACTCGTTTGCTGGCCTCTCGCCTCCCGGATCAACCGCTTCCGCCCGAGGACGGTTCACCGGCCCCGACGAACACGCCGGCCCTGCCGCCCGGCGGCAAGACACGCACGTATTTCATCGCGGCGGAGGAAGTGGATTGGCATTACGCGCCGGGCGGCAATGTCCTGATGGAACCCTTCTGCGCCGATCCGGACGCCTTCATGCTCACGGTGCCGGGACGGATCGGGCACCGTTATCGGAAGGCGATTTATCGCGGCTACACCGATGCCACCTTCCAGCGCCTGCAAGTTCAGCCCGCGCCCTGGCAGCATCTGGGGATGTTGGGCCCGTTGTTGCGGGCCGAGGTGGGCGATCGGCTGCGCGTGACGTTCCGCAACAAGACCCGTTTCCCGGCCAGCATTCATCCGCATGGCGTTTTTTATCTGAAAACCAGCGAAGGCTCCGGCTATAACGATGGCACGACGGCGGCCGATAAAAAGGACGATGTGGTCGTACCGGGCGGCACCGCCGTCTACGAATGGCTGGTGCCCGAACGGGCCGGACCAGGGCCAGCCGACGGCAGTTCGCTGGTCTGGGTGTATCATTCGCATGTGCAGGGGGGCAAGGACATCAATGCCGGCTTGATCGGCGCAATCATCGTCACCGCGAAAGGGCGAGCGCGTCCGGACGCCACCCCGGTGGATGTCGATCGCGAGTTTGTCACGCTCTTTAACATCTATGATGAAAACCGCAGCTCTTATTTCGACGTGAACATGAAAACCCACTTCGGTCCCACCAATTCGGTTAACACGAACGATTTATTGTTCATCGAAAGCAACAAGAAACACACCATCAACGGGTTCATCTTCGCGAATCTGCCACTGCTGACCATGAAACAAGGCGAACATGTCCGTTGGTATTTGCTGGGCATGGGCGGCGAATCCGACCTGCACACGCCCCATTGGCATGGCCAGACGGTGCTTTGCCAGGGACGCCGCACGGATGTCGTCGAACTGCTGCCCGCCTCGATGAAAGTGGCCGACATGATCGCAGACAACCCCGGCATCTGGATGTACCACTGCCACGTCAATGATCATATGGCCGAAGGCATGAGCGCGCGCTTTCAGGTGACTCCCGAAGGTGCGCGAGCGGCTTCCGCCCGTTGAGGCCGTGTCAAAGAGATCAGCCATCGTCCGACAAGATATTCAGCCGGCGATTTGTTCGGGCGTAAACGCGTCACCTCCGTGTTCTCTACCCTCTGTGGTGACCCTCACTGCGGACCCCAGATTGGATTTACCACGGTGGTGCATGGAGGTTCGGATTTGGTTGCGCCTAAGTCGCGCTGTGCTCTCTGTGGTTAACCCAGACCCCGTTTCATTCGAGAGAGCGCTGACTGGCCACATCGTTCAGTTGCGTTTGGGCGCCGGCGCGATCAGCCGAAAGGTGGCGCTGATTTTTTCCAGATCCTTTTTCTGGTTGGGATACTGGGCCGCGTAATCCTCGAGAACCTGGCGGGCCTCATTTTGACGGCCGCTCTGAGCAAGTAGATCAGCCAGGCCGCCCACTGATTCAGGGTTCTCCGGCCACAGCTGCATCGCCAACCGATACAGTTGTTCTGCTTCGGCCCCGAACTGGTGGGAAGCAAGGAGATTCGCTGCTGACACCGTATCGTGGGAATAGGACTTGAGCACCTCGGACGAACCGGAAATCTCGGCGTCGCCGAACAACTGTTGAGCGGCGGATTGCCAATAGGACAACGATTGTGCGGCGCGTTCGGCATTAAACGACGTCTGAGCATTCTCCGCGCGGAGTTCCATAAGTGGTCCAAGCGGCACGGGCGCACGACAGGATTCTTCGGCTAGGCCGCCAGGGGAAGGGAGTCGTTGCGAGCGGCGTGGGCATTGAGCCGCTCTTTCCAGAACTCGTCGAGCCTGCGGCTGGAGTGGATACAGCGCAGAGCTAGAATGTTTTGTGCCCCCGGTTTGCCCCAAAACATACCCGACTGCTTGCAACGGGATCCGATGAGGGTCTTGCACCCTGCTTCGACGACACCCGAGCCGATGAAGAAGCCTTGGCGGCGGAAGGTGCCATATTGCATGCGCTTGACGTTGTTGACGAAGTAACCCAATTCCTTCTCTACCGTCTCGGCGTGGGATTTGCGGGCGCATTCTTGCCGAACCTGGGTAATGAGCTTGTCCACCTGGTCTTTGAGCAATTGCTTGGCCCAACGTCGGAGTCGGCTTTTGTAGTCTGGATGTTCCTTGCTGCCCAGCAGTGCCACCAAGACTTTGCCTGCATGCTCTATGGCATGATAGAAGTCCACGATCTGGATGGCCGTGGAGAAACAAAGCCGTCCCATATTGGCCAAGCCGGTCGCTCCATCGATGAGCAGCACCACCTGCATGGCCAAGGCCAAGCCCCGACGGATGGCCTCTTGGCGCAACATCGGACCAAACTCCTCTATCGGACCAAAGGTTGACACATAGGTAGTCGATGCGTGGTCGCGCACTGGGTGGCCCTTTTCATCCCGCTTATGCTGAGTAAAGACGCAGCCCAGATACGCCATGCGCGTTCTGGCGCTGCCATCAGGTTGTTTGCCCGCTCGTCCTTCCAGTTCCTCTTTGCGCATCGGCACACCTGAACCATCACCGCTCACATACATAATAGGCACGGACTTACTGCCGGGCAGAGGTTGTTGAGCTTCTCGTTCTTGCCAAATCTGGGCGCCAGTTCCTACCTGCTGCACCAGCCGCTGAATCTGGCGGGCCGAGACGTGGATACCACCGGTGTCACGCAGATGGTTCTGGGCCTTTTCATAACTGGTCTCATCGGCTCCCTCCAAGCACATCAGTCGAGCCAAGGCTGGCGTGTGGCTGCCCTCCAGTCCCAGCGCGGCATCAGCCGGATAATGTCCCTGTTCTTTGCCTTCGTG
>Ga0247664_1000304_pt1 | contig 12176 bp, 11 predicted proteins | sample CNK05_metaG_FD_182715 | JGI IMG/M metagenome (GOLD analysis project Ga0247664, IMG submission 182715) | Soil microbial communities from Purdue University Martell Research Forest, Indiana, United States - CNK05 | ecosystem: Environmental > Terrestrial > Soil > Temperate forest > Bulk soil...
GATCAAACCAGTCATGGTATGGGCGCGGTCATTAACGAAACTCCCTCCCCATATCATGCCTACCGCGGGGTGGGGAAATGGAATTCCTACGACATTATGTTCCGCGCCGCGCATTTCCAGGATGGCAAACGCTCGGAGAAAGCGCTGGTCACGATGTATTTCAACGGCATCAAAGTTCACACCAACCAACCGATCAGCCAGGTCTGGGGCGGCGCCCGCTCCGGTCTCGACGGCGGCAACGATGGCGGCAAAGGCATTACCGATACTCCTGGCGGTCTCAAGCTTCAATGCGAAGGCCACGACGTCCGCTATCGCAACGCGTGGATCAAGGAAATGGATCTGAAGGACGCGAACACGGACTTTTAACGAGGCAGAGCCTCAGACCAGCAAGGCGAGGACGATTCTTTGCAAGATTGGGCGCCTTGGAGTGCCTTGCGCTCTGCGGCCCCGCCTCGTTAGGCCAGGCTTTCCCGCACCTCCCGGTTTGGACGTAACGGTATTCTCGGATGTGCGGCAGTCTGAGACGCCCCTGCTCATTGCGACAATCATCGGACTTCTAGGATCACCGTCAAAGCCAAATGTTCTTCATCTCCGCTGGCGGCGTCACATACGTCCCTGTCCGTGGTATTTCTTTGTCCTCGCCTTGGCGTCTTTCTCCGCGGCGTTTGGACTTGTTCAGCAAGTCCTCCGTTACCTCTGCGTCCTCGTGTTAAGTCCGGCGGTGCTGGCAGGTGTCGGACGAGGATCCAAGCCGGGCTATTTGTTTGACCCGAGTCCCAGAACTCACTCGGAGCTCAAGGGGCAAGGGAATTGGGGGCAAGGGAATTTCAGAGGATGGCAATCTGTTGCCACTGGATCTTGCGGTGCCATCGACAAAGTTTTGCCGATGGTGGCCTGTGGTCCTACGGACGCCGGCACCGCTACGCCACCACGCCTTTCACCACGTGACCGCTCACGTCGGTGAGCCGAAAATCCCGGCCAGCATAGCGGTAAGTCAATCGTTCATGATCGAATCCGAGCAGATGCAGGATGGTGGCGTGCAGATCATGGACATGCACCGGGTTTTCCGTGGCGCGAAAGCCGAATTCATCCGTGGCCCCGTAGATGGTGCCGCCGCGCACACCGCCGCCGGCCAGCCACACGCTAAATCCGTAATGATTATGGTCGCGGCCATTGAGGGCGGGCAATTCGGCCACCGGGGTGCGTCCGAATTCACCGCTCCACAGCACCAGCGTGTCCTCGAACAAGCCGCGTCGTTTTAGATCGGCCAGGAACGCCGCGATGGGTTGATCCCACTCGGCCGCCAGCCGGCGATGATCCTTCTCCAGGTTCTCATGATTATCCCAGGGTTGACCGGCGCCACTCCACACCTGGATGAAGCGAACGCCGCGTTCCATCAAACGACGGGTGATGAGCAATTGACGTCCGTGCGTGCCGCGCCCGTAGGCGTCGCGCGTCTGCTCCGATTCGCGAGTGACGTCGAAGGCGTCTGTCGCCTCGCTCTGCATGCGATAAGCGAGTTCGAAGGTGGCAATGCGCGCCTCGAGAGCGGTGTCCTGCGGACGCGCCCGGGCATGTTCCTCATTAAGAGCACGTACTAAATCAAGCTGACGCCGCTGCTCATCCGCGGTGAGTTGATGATTGCGAACGTTCGCGATGAGTTGGTCGATCTCGGTGTGTTGCGTATTGATGTAAGTGCCCTGAAACGCGCCCGGCAGAAAGGACGAACGCCAATTCTGCGTGGAAACGATGGGATAACCGCCCGGACAAAGCACGATGAAGCCGGGCAAATTCTGGTTTTCACTACCGAGCCCGTAGGTAATCCAGGCGCCCATGCTCGGGCGCGGCAGCCGCGAATCGCCGCAATTCATGAGCATGAGAGACGGTTCGTGGTTGGGCACCTCCGCCTGCATCGAACGGATGATGGCCATGTCATCGATGTGCAGGCTGGCCGTTTTTGCAAACAATTCGCTGACCCGGATGCCCGACTGCCCATAAGGCTGAAACTTGAAGGGCGAGCGCATGGCTGCGCCGGTCTTGCGTTCGGTGCGCAGGTTATTCAGAGGTAGCGGCTGTCCATGATAACGATCGAGCGCCGGCTTGGGATCGAACGTATCCACCTGCGACGGGCCGCCGTTCATAAATAGATGCACCACACGACGTGCCTTTGCAGTAAAATGCGGCGCGCGCGGAGCCAACGGAAAGGCGGCGCTCTCGGCCCGCGCCGGGCCAGTCAGCAAGCCGGCCTGGTCAAGCACTGAACCCAACGCGAGCACGCCGAAGCCAGTCCCACAACGCGCCAGCATTTGGCGGCGGCTCAAAAACCGCTCTGACGGCCAGGGTGAAACAATCTTCGTCATGAGAACCCCAGTTCAGTCCACAAACACAAATTCATTTGCCATGAGCAACGCATGCACATACTGAGTCCAGAGTTTTTCGTCCGGCGCTGTTCCCAGAAAGTCTTCCGCGTGCCGCAGGTCCGTTGCGGTGGGCGGCCGCCCGTAGAACAGGGCATAGAGACGTTCGGTTCTAACCGAAATCATCGCGGCGCCGGCGATCTCGGCGCGCTTCAACACCGCCGCCACCGCTTTTGCCACGGAGTCGTTGTTCATCAGAAACAGCGCCTGCGGCGCCACGGTGGTGGCGGACCGTTGCGGACAACTCGCCGATGGACTTGGAAAATCGAAAGTGGTCATCACGGGCGGAACGTCCATCCGATTGACGAAAGTGTAGATCGTCCGCCGGTTCGAGCTCAACTCGGCCGGCGGCCCGCCGGTTTGCGCATCCAATTGCCCGGCCACCGCCAGCAGCGCGTCTCGCTGCGTCTCGAAATCGTGGCGCAACCGCGGAAATCGGCCAAGCCAACGGTTCTCGGCGTCCACCGCTGGCAAATCCGCGTTGGAGGCGCCCGCAATGAACGTACCGCCATTGGTTAAAATCGTCGACGACCGTGATGGCGACGATGGCGGCGCCTGTGCCATCGAACTTTGCTGGTAGACTGCGCTGCTCATGATCAATCGGTGCAAACGCTTCACTCGCCAGCCGCCCTGGACGAATTCGCGGGCGAGCCAGTCGAGCAACTCCGGGTGCGACGGCGCTTCACTGCGGGTGCCGAAGTCGCTGGGGGTGGTGACCAGGCCGGTGCCGAAGTGATGCATCCAAATGCGATTGACGAAGACACGCGCGGCCAGCGGATCGCCGGGATCGATAATGGCCCGCGCCAGTTCCAGTCGGCCGCTGCCCTTGGTGAAGGCGCGCCGCTCGGGATCCAACCATTGCACAAACCGGCGTGAGACTGTTGCGCCGGGCCGATTGGGGTTGCCGCGCAGGAAAACACGAGGCTGATAGGCAACCGGCAGATCCTGCAACACCATCGCGCGTGCCGGCGCCGCCGGGCCGTGCATCAACCATTGCTCGAGGCTGGTGAGGATCTTCTGAAACTCGCCCTGACTCGCCCGGTCCGGAAGCAAGGACAGAAAACCCCAATCCATTTGCAGCGGCACCTCGGGCGGCGCATCGGGTCCATAAAGAATCTGGCGCAGTTCTTCATCTTCAGGCCGCGGCAACCGTTCGGGAGCCGGAGCCGGCTGAGCCGTTTGGGCCAACGCCGCCTGCCACTGCTCGTTCACCGATTTAAAGAGCGCCGCGTAACGATCGGCCACATCCTTCATCGACCGGGGCGCGGCACCGGAAAACGCTGAAGCCACGCGCGGATTCACTCCAGGCGCGCTCGTGGTCCAGGCAACCTGCACCCGGGCGGCTTGCTCAGCGAAATGGGTTTCCGCCTTTCCTTCCTCGATCGTGGAAAACTCCAGCCACGGACGCCAGACCGGATGAGCCGGCCCCACCCGATCAAGATACGCGCGCCAGCGGGCGATGACGGCCGGATTCAGATCTTCCTTGTCGGCGATGAGCATGAAGCTTTCGGTCGACGGCTGATTTCGTTGGGCGTAGGCGGCGAGCAGATATTCCGCGAGCCGGGTGCGGGCTCCCTGCACGATCGCGCGATGTTTGGATTCCACGAACTCCTGGAGTTTTTGTTCACGCCGAATCAGTTCCAGTTCAAACCCTTCATACGTCTCGGACAAGACCGGCGCCTCGATCGCGGGCGGCACCATCGGTTCTGTGCAGCTGCGAAAAACCCCATACAACGCATAGTAATCCTCCATGGTCACCGGATCGAACTTATGATCATGACAACGCGCGCAACCGACCGTCAGCCCCAGCAAACCGCGCGTGACCACATCGATCCGGTCATCCAGAATATCGTGAGTATTGTTGGAGAAATGATCGCCCACAGTGAGGAAGCCCAGCGCGGTCAAAGTTCGGACATCCCCGAGCGGATCGAGTTGGTCTGCGGCCAGCTGTTCCAGGACAAATTGGTTGTACGGTTTGTCCTCGTTGAAAGCGCGCACCACATAGTCGCGATACGTCCACGCCCATGGGAACGATTTCTCTTCGAAGAACACGTAGCCCTTGTTGTCGGCGTAACGCGCCACATCCAGCCAATGGCGTCCCCAGCGCTCGCCATAATGAGGTGAGTTCAGCAACCGTTCCACGACCCGGTCGAACGCATCTGGCCTGACATCGGCCAGAAAGCGTTCCACTTCCTCCGGAGTAGGTGGAAGACCAAGCAAATCGAAGGTGGCCCGCCGAATCAACGCGCGGCGGTCCGCGGGCGGAGCCGGCTGTAACTGGTGTTGTTCAAGCCTGGCGAGGATGAACCGATCAATATCGGTCTTAACCCAGGCCGTGTTCTTTATTTCCGGAGGTTTGACCGCCTCGACCGGTTGGAAAGCCCAGTGCCGTGCCACGTTCGTGTTTGCGGCCGCGCCAGCGGACGCTGCGAACAGCGTCGCCGCGGCCACCGCCATGGTGGCCGATCGACGTATGGTTATGCTTCTAGCAGGGTGTTGAAAAACTCTGAGCGTCGCCGCGGAGATGGATTTGGCTCCAAGCCGAGGCGTGAGGAGGGAGCATATCCGACAGCGATCTGTGACCGAGGAACAACGAAGGCTTGGAGCCAAAGACGCTCCGCCCGGATGGGTTGAGCCAGAAATTGGCCATCCGCGTTGTTGCTCCTCCCTTACAGATGCACTAGGGATATGCTCGGTCGTCGCGCCTAGCGTCTGGCCAATTTCTGGCTCAACGGCGATGCTCATAGTTTTTCAACAGCCTGCTAGCTCGCATCCGGCGCACCGAGCAGGAATTAGGACTCCTGACACTGGACCAGTTTTACGAGCCGGAAACAAGCTCGGAGCGACGGCCCTTCCGCACGGAAGGCAGCGGCCGAAAGTTTGGCGCCCTCAGCCACTTGCGGCTCCAGCGCTTGAGGAGTTGAAGAAAGCTGCCGATTGTGTTATTACATTTGTAGCTACGTTAAGGGCACGCACATGATACTCAAACTCAAGATTCGCCGCGTTGGAAATTCGCTTGGCCTCGTTCTTCCCAAGGAGGCGCTCCACCAACTTAATGTTGGCGATGGAGATCAGCTCTACATGACCGAAGCGCCAGGCGGCTTTCGTCTGACGGCTGCAGACCCGGAATTTGCAAAGCAAATGGAAGTCGCGGAGAAGGGGATGCGGCGCTATCGAAACGCACTTCGTGAACTCGCGAAGTGAAGCCGCCGAAATGGCTCCGAACGGATGTCGTGCTCGCAATGCACGACCGCCTTTTGGCTGAGCACGGAGGGAGCGCCGGCATTCGAGATGCCGGGCTCCTTGAATCAGCACTCGCGCGGCCACAAAACCTCTTGGCTTACGGAAAGCCTTCGCTGTTCGACCTCGCCGCGGCTTATGCCTGCGGCATGATCAAAAACCATCCGTTTGTTGACGGAAACAAGCGAACGGGGTTCATGGCTGCCTTCGTGTTTCTTGGGATCAACAAGATCCATCTCGCGGCGGCTGAAAGTGATGTCGTCGTCCAGACTTTGGCCGTCGCTGCCGGAGAGTTAGACGAAGCCAGTTATGGAAATTGGCTCGAAGAGAATTCCACCGGCCAAAGACGCCGCACCAAGTAGTGCCCACTTCTCCCTGGAATTGCTAGCCTAGTCTAGAGTAGACTAGACTCGAGCTAGCTCGCATGCGGCAGGAAATTCTCAGACGCGCGGTGCAATCCGATGCAGAAGAGTTGGCGCGACTTACTTCACAGCTCGGTTACCCGTCCTCGGCGGCAGTGATAGGGTCACGGCTGGCCCGAATGCTTCCATCTTCAAATGACTGCCTGCTGGTGGTCGAAAGCTCCTCTGGCGAACTGGTGGGTTGGATACACGGTTTTCTCTCTCAGTTCTTGGAATCGGAGTACCGCGTGGAGATCGGCGGTTTGATCGTTGACGATCGATTGCGGCGGAAAGGGATTGGACGGCGATTGGTGCGGGCGGTTGAAGTTTGGGCGTTGGAGCAAGGAGCGGTCGAGTTGTCGGTCCGTTGCCGGGAAGACCGCGCGGAATCACACCGGTTTTATGAGAGCTTATCCTTTACGCATACGAAGACGCAGCGAGTATTCCGCAAGCGAATCCGGAACTCAGCTTAGCGGTCTCAATGGGCAACTCGATCAATTGCGCTTCGAAGTGTTTGAGAACAATATTGCTGAGAGAGCGCTATGTTCGGGGACTTTGCTTGAACCGTCAGGTTGTGATCTTCCTGGTTCGTGGCAGGATCTTCAAGGGGTCCACTGCCCCCCCGGGGCGCGGCCTTCAGGCCGCATCACCTCGGACGACATGAGTGAGAGCAACGATCCCCGGGCGTTCTAACGGGCTTGCCCTTCGCTGATCTCCTGCCACGCCGTTGGCGTGGCTCTGAAGTTGGACATTCTGGCTCGTCCTTTTGTCGACAGTAGCTGGGACAATGCCGACAAACGTTGCCAACATATCCAATCGACAAACGCCGATTCGGGAATTCCCTTGCCCCCAATTCCCTTGCCCACTCCCCTTGGCGCCAAAGGAACTAGGCCACAAGTCAGCGGTTCGGAGCCATACGGAGGGCATGGGCCGGATCCCCCGATAGGGGTAGGAGCAGGGATAGAACCTCGCCCCTCCCTCCGAACCGTACGGGCGGTTTTCCTGGGACCAAGCGCGCATCGCGCGTGCCTGGGCGGTGCTGATGAAGCTTGGCCATTCCGGGGCGAATTCTCGCTGTTGTTTGTGTGGGCAGAATTAGACCGCATCAAAGTGCGTATTAGTCGAAAGCGGTGGAACAAATCTGCCATACCAAAATCAAAACCAAACCAAACCAAAAAATATGAAAACCAGAAATCAAATTGAAACCACTTCAGGTATCACATCGCCGCGGCGCATCACAGCGAGAACAGCTGTTTCATTGCTCGTCGTCCTAGGCGCGGCTGGCAGCCTGTTCGCCGCGATCGCATCCGGCCATAGCGCGAAAGAGATCCGCGGTGCCACACCGTACGTCGAAATCGAGAACGAGCCTCCGCCAATGTTGATCGTAGATCCCCCTCTTACGAACCTGCTGGCTCAGGGCATCGTCTGGATCCAGTGGCGAGTGGAGAACGTGCGCATTTTACCGGTGTTCGGGAAGGGCGCCCTCAACGTATCTCCACGGGTGGGGCATTTTCACATATGTGTGGATGACCTGCCTTGGTTGTGGGCGGACGCGAGCAATCTGAATACGATCGACCTGGCCGGGATGCCTCCCGGCCCGCACAAGGTGCGGATCGATTTGGCCGACGCCAACCACCAGGTCTTTCCCGGACAGTCCAAGACCGTGACGTTCACAGTGACTGGCACTGGGCCTCACACGCACTGATGAAGGTCACCCAAGGAGATTGCAATGAGAGTTGTTAAAGCCGCTGCGGTCCAAGTGAGTCCGGTCCTCCATAGCCGCTAGGGAACTGTCGAAAAGCTCGTGCGGAAGATCTGAACCTCTCCGCGGCCTCGCCTGCCCGAGTTTATCGGGCAGGACGCCCCGATCGAAACTACATATAACGACCACACAGATAGGACAAGAAAGGATGAGTGCGAGTGCCAATAAAAAGCAGGTTGCCATCGTCACCGGCGCGTCCAGCGGCATTGGACTGGGCATAACCAGGGTGCTGCTCGAACGCAGCTACCATGTCGTTGCAAATTCGCGCACGATCAGCAAATCGAACGACTTAAACCCCTCAGCGGACCTCATTCTGGTGGACGGTGACATCGGCAAAAAGGAGACGGCCATCAAAGTGGTTGATGCGGCCATGAAACACTTCGGTCGCGTCGATCTCCTGGTCAACAACGCAGGCATTTATCTGCCGAAGCCTTTCATCGAATATACGCCTGAGGATTTTGAAACGATGATCAGCACGAATGTCGCCGGATACTTCTTCGTAACGCAGCAGGCCGTTGCTCAAATGCGAAAACAGAAGGCCGGCCACATCGTAAGCATTTCTACGGTTTTGACTGATCAGCCGTTGGCCGGCGCACCCATCTCGCTGCCGGTGCTCACGAAGTCGACGATTCCAGCATTTAGCCGTGCCTTGGCAATGGAATACGTAGCCGACGGGATTCGGGTCAACACGATCTCGCCCGGCGTTGTTGACACCCCCATGAACGCCAACGACGACCATGAGGTTCTGGAAAAGCTCAACCCTCTTCGCCGATTGGTTCAAGTTTCCGAAATTGTGGATGCTTTGTTGTATTTGCAGTCGGCGCCGATGGTGAACGGCGAAAACCTTCGAATTGATGGAGGAGCACATGCCGGCGCCAAGTGGTAAATCTGTGACGGGCAGACTCAGCTCGCGCCTTAGCGAGCTCCGAATCGTGCTCCCTGCGCCGCCGACACCATTGGGGTGCTTATGTGGAGGCTTCGGGCACCGGCAATTTGCTCTTCCTCAGCGGAACGCTTCCAGTCGCCAACCGAAAGCTCACCGTCGCTGGGCGGCTGGGTGAAAACCTTTCGTCAAAGACGGCCAGGAAGCTGCGGGCATCGCCTCGCTCAACGCGCTCGCGGCCGCAAAGGAACATCTTGGCGATATCGACCGGCTCGAAAAGCTCGTCAAGCTGACGGTGCTGATGGCGACGACGGAGCAATTTACAGAGCATGCCGCTGTGGCGGACAGAGCTTCGGATCTGTTTGTCCAGATTTTTGGCCGAGCTACCGGCCATGTGCGGCTGGTTTATGGGGTGCAGAGCTTGCCCATTGGAACGCCAGTAATCGTCGACACCATTTTTGAAATCGAACGGTTGAGCCACTCAGCCTCCAAACTGTGAAAATGACAGACCGCAACTATCCAAAGGCCACGAGAGCCGCGGCGTTGGCGCTGCGACTGGCGCTCGCCGCGGGGTTCCTATCTGCAGTTGCGGACCGTCTCGGTCTCTGGGGAAAACCAGGGGCGCCTGGTGTAGCGTGGGGTGATTGGTCGAACTTTATCTCCTATACAGCGAAGCTTAATTGGTTTTTGCCCCATCCACTTATCCAACCCGTTGGGATGCTGGCGACCCTTATCGAAACAATTCTCGCGGTAGGCTTGCTCGCCGGGTTTTGGCTGCGACGTTTCGCTTTGGCCAGTTGCGGTTTGCTCCTGCTGTTTGCGTTGAGCATGACCGTTGCGATTGGCATAAAGCCTCCGCTCGATTATTCCGTTTACACAGCCGCTGCTGGCGCAGCTTTGCTCGGGACAGTCCTTTGCGAGCATAAAATGCCCGATCCAAAGTCTTCCCTGACAAAACTCTAACCCTTTTCTTTCCGGAGGACTTGAAAACTCAACGTCAACATCAACAATCAACAAATTAGATTGGAACTACGATCAGCGATCGAGCAGCTATTGAGCAGAATTATGCCCAAGAATACGCCGGCTCGCTTCACCGTCCGAGGATGCGCTTGGCCTTCGCAAAAGCTTCCTCCACCGGGATGCCCTGGACCTTGCCGGATTGGATTTCCTCCAACCGCCGGTTGATCTCGGTTTTCCAGGCGGCCTCGGTCTCCGGGTCGCTGGCGTGCAGATCTTCGGTCAAGCGGCCAACCAGTTCGCCCACCTTCTCCGGCGGCCAGTGGCGCGTTTCTTCAAGGATTTGTGCCAGCGTTATCGGCACAGTGACCATCATACGATGTTTGGGGTTTGAATTCAACGTCTCTGACAGCGTTTGGGAGATCCAAAGTTCATTCCGCTACATCGCGAGCAGCGGATCGGCCGCTGGTGCCGAGGTCGTAGCGCGCCTCGATCAGGAAGGTCAGCAGATTGGCCATTTCCTGCAGGCTCAGCCCTTGCTCCAAGCCATCGGGCATCAACGATAGACCGGCACTGGTCATTTGTTTGATCCGCGAGCGCGGAATGGTTTGCTCCAGGTTCACGCCCCGCAGCGTTACCGCCGTGGTCAGATCGGCCGTGAGCAGACCGGACAACACTTCGCCGTCGGTTGTCTCGAGCTGATACTGCACGTAGGCCGGGTCCACTTCGCGATTGGGATCGAGGATGTTAGTCAACAGTTCATCCGGGGATCGGCTCGACGCCAGCGCAAGGTTCGGGCCCAGCTCATTGCCATCGCCCTGCAAACGATGGCACGAGCGACAAAGCCGTTGGAACACGAACTGTCCGGCCTGCGCGTCCCCTTTCAAATCGAGAGCCGGCCGATATTTCTTGATGACTTCCGCCCTGGTTCCCGCGCTGGATTGGCCCCAGAGCGCCTGAGCGCGTTGTTGAATGGAAGGATCGGCATGCCGCAACAAAGCGGCTCGCGTGGCGGCGTCCAATTCCCCCGGCGCCAGCCGGCCGCCTTCCAGCGCCGCCAACAGTTTCTCAGTTCGACTTCTTTGTCCGAGGAGCGTCGACAAAAGTTCGCGACGCGCTTCCGGGCTGACCACGCGCCAACGGCCCAATAACGCCTCTTCCCAGCCTGGCTCCCGCAACCGCGCGATGGACTGAATCGCCGTGACCTGGATGGGAGCTGGAGGAAAGCCGTCCAGCAACGCAAGCACCGCAGCGGCCGTTTCGTTGCCCGAGGCGTTCTCCAACAAACGCAACGCGGTCCTGGTGGATTCGGCATCGGTTGATGCTGCAGGCGTCTTGATCCGTTGCCGCGCAGACTCCAGGAGTTGGTCCCATCGCCGGCGCGCGGGCGGTTGCAAAGATTTTGCCAGGTCACGAAGTTGTTCGCCGGAATTCCGCAGGCCCTCGGACAAGCCGATCACCACGCGCTCGCCGAGTTCAACCCGCGGCTGGTCGAGCGCCGTGGTCAGCACCGAGAGAACCTCGCGCTTTTGTCCTCCCACCATGCGGGCGAGGTCTTGCAGCAGGCCCGGGCCATCTGCAACCGGAAGTTGATTCTGCAGCAAATAAGCTGCGAACGGAGCGGCGCAAGCCTGGGCTGAATTCAGCACCGCGGCACGGATGTAAGGGTCTGCCGCATCCTGTTGAGCGATGAGCGCCAGGTGGCGCACCTGCATGGGCACCGTGGATGAGTGGGCCGGCTCGGTCGATTCCAATTGCCCCAAGGTCAACGCCAATTGCAACCGCACGCGCGGAGCGGGGTCTCGCGCCAATTCCAGACAACGCGACCGCAACGCCTGGGACGTTGCCAGCCTTGCCGTCGCCAGACGCAACGCGTGCTCTCGGACCGCGGCGGATCCGTCCCCCAATCCAGTCAACAGATCGCGCTCAGAAAGGAGCCGCAGTCCTTCCAACGACCACAACGCGTGCAGACGCGTGCGCCCTTGCACGGAATCCTGCAGGAGTCGACGCAAGGCCGCTTCCGCTGATCGATCCTGTCGCTCGTAAAGCAGCCGGTGCGCGGTATCCCGCCACCAGGCATGCGGATGTTCCAGACACGCCACCAGCTCGGCGGTCGTGAGCCGGCCGGCTTGCGCAGGCGCAGGCCGCTGGAATCCCTTCGGCATCACCCGGTAAATCCGGCCTCGATCCCGACCGCGAGTCAGGTCGAGATGCGCCACGACGTCCATGGGAATATGCACTGCCTCAAGGATTTCCCGGGCCAGATCCAGAACATAAAGAGTGCCATCGGGTGCATTGACAAAGTTCACTGGCCGAAACCAATTGTCGGTCGAACGCAGGAATTCTGTGCCGGCATCCAATCGTTCGGATCGGAACAGCACGCCGTCTGAAATCAGGCTGCGACGATGCACGAGATTATTCTGCGCATCGCCACAAAAAAGGTTGCCGTAGAAATTCGTGGGAAAGGCCCCGCCGCGGTAAACCGTAGCGCCCGCCACTCCATCCAGCACGTAATG
>Ga0247664_1000306_pt1 | contig 12134 bp, 3 predicted proteins | sample CNK05_metaG_FD_182715 | JGI IMG/M metagenome (GOLD analysis project Ga0247664, IMG submission 182715) | Soil microbial communities from Purdue University Martell Research Forest, Indiana, United States - CNK05 | ecosystem: Environmental > Terrestrial > Soil > Temperate forest > Bulk soil | place...
AATATTTAATTTATAAAGCACCCCGGAACGGCTTATTTTTATTAAAAAGTAGCTTTATCATCTTATTATAAAAGCAGCGCTGCTTTTTAGCAGCAAACTCCAACAAAAAAAAAAAAATAATTATTTGTGCATTATAGAAATGTTTATCTTTTTATAATTTTAATAAAAAATAATGCTACGCTGCTTAGCTAAAATTTGTCCTTTCCTAATAGTAATAGTATTAATAATTTAGATAACCCTTAATAAGAAAAAAAAAAATTTATAAAAAAAAATAAATAATTTACCTTTAACAATATATAAATTATATTATTATGAGTTGTAGTTTAATTTGGAAAAACACCATTTTTTGGTAATGGCTTATATCAGTTCGAGTCTGGTCAACTCAGTCATTTATAGGATCCAACAACAAAATAATTATTAGTATTAAATAGACTTGCTTTTGCTTTGCTTTTCTTTGCTAGCTGCTGGTTCTTACCACTTACCATATGGTTGAAACAATAGCTAGATTTGATTTTTAGCTTTTGTGTCTCTGATTATCAAGTAGCAGAAGCAACCATCACTTGTTTTATATCCCAACAATTGTGCTAACACTTGTGTTGGCATAAGTTTTGCAATTAATACTTAATACTTAATACTAGCAAAGCAAGCCTAGTACCAGGTAAACAGCTGCAACAATAAAAATAAATTATTGTGCTTTTCTACGTAGTTTTTATTCTTATAGTTTGATTATCTATTTATATTTCTATTTTTATTATTATTATTTTTATTTTTATACTTGATATATTATAATACTAGTAAAATTTATTATATTTTAAATATAAATATATAAAATGAAATAGTGACTATTTAATACAAACAAATGCAAAACAAGACTATTACAGGTAAAAAGCATTGAATCTCAAACAAAAATACTAGGAATATAAAATAATTGTTTATTATTTCTAGAAAAAATAAAAATATAAAGCATAGTATAAAATAAAAACTACTTGTGTTTTTTAATGCTTAATGAATAATGATTAATGATTAATGAATAAGGATTAATGATTAATGAATAATGATTAATGATTAATGATTAATGATTAATGATGCCTACACAAGCATAATAATAAATACAAAGTATTTGTAGGATTATCCAACAAAGAAAAGTTACTTTTTTTTAATAGTTGCCAGGAGATAATCGCTTCTTATGTCTAATTAGTACTATTAAGCTACTGTCCTGCTACCAACAATATTTGTTGGATACTGCTTGTTATTCTCAAAAACTTATTTATTGTGCTACGACGAATCTCAAGTAGCTAGTTTTTTAATATAAGGAGAGCCTTAATCTAAAAAAAAAAGCGAAGCAAGCAGCGTAATAACCATAATATATGTTTGTATACCCAATGCACTGAATTTATAGTCCAATTATAATTATAATCCATATCCATACTTTAATTAAGAATAAATATAAATGTATTAATATTTATTCTGCTAATAAGATAAGCGCTTCTTATCAATCAAAAAATTAATAAATATTAATTAATATTTACTTCATTATTGTTGGAGAATCCTGCGTAGCGATTAATAAGTAGCTTCTTCTTATTCTAGTTATAATAATTATATTTAATTAATTAAAAAAATATAGGATTAATTGTAATATAAGTTCTCTTAGTTCAATGGTTAGAACGGCATTCTTCTAAAGTGCATATTTTGGTTCGAATCCGGAAGAGAATAAAATCATGTTAGTTTGATCATTTTATTTGTAATCTCCTATTAAATTTTAATTTATAAATAAAAATAAAATAATAATAATAATTATAAAAATAAAATCATAATTATAGAGATAAAATAAATAATAAAAATAAAATAATATTAATAAAAAATAAAGGTTAAAAATAAATAAACATTTAGAATAAATATATAAAAAAAGTTTTACAATTCTAATTACTAACAAAAGTTAAAAAAGTGCAAATAAATATTTGTGTTTTTCAATTTATTTATCATAAGTATCTAGCAAGAATTATAAATAATAATAATAATAATAAGAAGCAAAAAATAAAAAACATAATCAATAAAAACTACTTTTTAATGCTAAGAGTATAAGCGCTATTTAATTATTTACTAATGCCAAATAAAAGCTACGCACAGTTGCTTTGATAATAACTAGCTTATTATTTGTGGCTAGTAGTAGGTTGTTGAATACAACCAACAATTAGTGGGTAGCAATTGTTAATGGTTAGGGTTGTTTGTGCTGCTTGTGCATGCAATTTGTCGGATACAACTCCAAGCACTTGATTTATAATAAGCTACAACTACTTATAATCGCTTCGCTTTTTTACCCCACAATAACAATACTAAAAAACACTATCTTGCTTTAGCAGGCAATCACTAACTGTTATTCTTAGAAAATTAAAATCTACTTATTTTTTGGTTATCATTATAAACCATCAGTTTTCGCTTAAAAGCTTCTTATCAATCAGGTAGCTGCTAATGTAGCAATCAACAAAATTAAAAAAGATACTTATGATAGCTACTTATTTGTTAATAATCAAGCACTTGTGCCAGAAAATTTTATTTGTTAATAATCAAGCACTTGTGCCAGAAAAAACAATTAATTAATGATTAGAATGAAAACAATTGTTTGATACAACAACCAAAAATACTCAAAAAATGATCACCTTATTACTACTAATTCCCATAATAGGTTCTTTAATAATATTACCTATATCTGATTCAGATAAATTAAACAATCAGATAAAAATGAAACAAATAGCTTTAACGACCTCTTTAATAAATTTCTTTATATCTTTATTTATCTGGTATCAATTTGATTCAAATACTACACAATATCAATTTGTATCTGAATTTAATCAATTAAATTACTGTCATTTACATTTTGGTATAGATGGTATCTCTTTATATTTTGTTTTATTAACAACCTTTGTAACACCAATAGCCTTATTATCAAATTATACGAATATTACCAAAAATTTAAAATTATTTTTAATATCTTTTTTATTATTAGAAACCTTACAAATATGTGCCTTTGTTTCTTTAGATTTATTATTGTTTTATATCTTTTTTGAAAGTGTTTTACCAATATTATTTATAGTTATAGTTATATTTGGTCATGGTAAAGATAGATTTAGATCTGCCTTTTTATTTTTTTTATATACTTTAGCAGGAAGTTTACCGATGTTATTGTGTATCTTAATACTATTAAGTTACATTGGTTCAACAGATTTTCAATTAATTTCTTTATATGAAATAAGTTTAGATAGTCAAAAAATTTTATGGTTAGGTTTTTTTTTAGCTTTTGCTGTTAAAACTCCTATGTATCCTTTTATTATTTGGTTACCTAAAGCACATAGTGATTCTCCTTTAGCTGGATCCATATTACTAGCAGCAACAATCTTAAAATTAGCTACTTATGGTTATCTAAGAGTATTAATTAATTTTTTACCAGATGCTACTAATTATTTTAGTCCTTTAATACAAGTTATAGCTATTATTTCTTTAATTTATGCTAGTTTTTCTACTATTATACAACAAGATACCAAAAGATTGATAGCTTATAGTAGTGTATGTCATATGGCTGTAGTTGTACTAGGTTTATTTTCTAATACAATTCAAGGTATTGAAGGTGCTATTTTATTAGCAATTGCACACGGTTTCGTTAGTCCTGCTTTATTTATTTGTGTGGGTGGAATTATATATGATAGAACGGGTACTAGAATTATTAATTATATTAGAGGTTTAGTTACTTATATGCCAGTGTTTACTATTTTATTCTTTGTTTTCACTTTAGCTAATGCAGGTATACCTTTAACTCTTAATTTTTTAGGAGAACAATTATCTTTATTAGGTATATGGCAACAAAATCCTATTATTGCAGCTTTAGGTGCTACTTCTATAGTTCTTTCTGCTGCTTATTCTATTTTTCTTTATAATAGATTATCTTATGGTTCTTATTCTCCACATCTGCAACCTGTTAAAGATATTAATAGAAGAGAATATTGTTTATTACTATCTTTATTAATTCCTACTTTTTTATTAGGTATTTTCCCTAATGTTATTTTAGACTCATTGCATATTACTACTTCTTCTTTATTATATATTTTACCTTAATTAAATTTTTTGTTTTATATTCCTGATTAATAAGTAGCGCTTAAAATAAGTCATTATAATAACAAAGCATAATGCAATGCTTACAATCAAACTTTTTTTACTTTTCTTCTTATTCTATGATTCATAATTAGCTTTTATTTATTATTTATTATTATCGCTTTGCTAGCTCCTTATTGCTAGTAGCACTACCCTATTTTTTACAATTACACAAGCAGGAAGCTCTGGGATTAATCAGACCATAAACAGGCTATATTTAATTTAGGCTGTAGAGGTTGGCTAGCTTTAATAGAAAACCAATGTAATAATTAATAAATTTTGGTGGTAGCACAAACCATCGACCATCAACCACCAATGACCCAAACAAGTGGATGAATCAAGCAGCCGTCCATTTTTATAAAATAATTATTTTTAATTGCTTATGTCTACCTGTATTTACAAGTACTAGCGAGAATAAAAATTTTAAAAATAAATAAATTTAAATATTTAAACCCCTTTATTTTTGTATGTTAATTATTAATCTCTAGCTTAATATTATAATTATAATTATACCAAAGGATGCTATACTAATCTTTACATAGTTTTTATTACTAATTAGTAGCTAACCAATGATTTGATTTGTAGCGAATCAATAAGCAACCATCACAGCGTAGCAGTGCTGCAAGGATTTAAATTTAAATTATCTATTGTTTTGTTGATTATAAGGCCTATTATCCTTTAAAAGAAGACACAAGAGAGATCCACTAATTATAATAAAATATTTATAATTAGAATAGCAGTTGTTTCACAAAAATAAGTTTGAGTAGCTCACCAATAAAGATAAAATAATTATTCTTATCTAATTTTAATTTTAATTTAATTAAAATAGAAAGGCAATTGCTTGTGTATCCCTAGCTTTTTAAGCTTTTACTAGGTATCATTAATACTAGTGTGTCTAATTTATAAATAATCATTAATAATTAATAAAAGAGAGTTAATAATTAATAATAAAAGAGAGTTAATAAAATAGTAAATGTTACTAATTATCTTTACTAATGTTTATTGAATTAGTAAATTATTAATAAAAGCTACGATTAAAATTTTAATCTATACAATAAAATTATATTTAATTAATACAAATTTTATACCCAATTAATAAGAAGTGAAATATATCTAAAAAAACGAATATGTTGAAATTGGTAAACAATCTTTTCTTAAGCAAAAGTGGGAGTGATCCTTTAAGAGTTCGAGTCTCTTTATTCGTAAATCTTTGTTTCAAAGATAGTGTTCCCCCTTTTTCTAGTTATTGTTATCTGCATAGCAGGAATATAAATATAAAAAATAATTGTTGTGCTACTTATTAATTATCATAAGTAGCTAGCATCCTTCGGTTTAAGAATAAGCAAGGATAATAATAATTATAGAGATAAAATAAGTATAATAAATTAAAACTTATTAATATTAATAATACAACTCACCAATTAATAATAAAGTTAATAATAATAATAGAGATAAAATAATTATAATAATAATAAAAAATAGAAATAAATATCATCATACATCATAATATAAAAACTACTACTATTTAAATTTGTGTAACACAGAAACAAAAAAATATACTATCATATCAAGCACTGCTTTTATTAATATTAAAAAAAAAAAGAGGTAAAATTAGTTTAATTGGAAAAATGACGTCTTGTGGCGACGATGTTCAGAGTTCAAGTCTCTGATTTTACCCTTAAACAATAAAAAAACTAAGACAGCTTATTATTAATCAGCTGCTACCAAACTCCAACAAAAATTATATTATATATTAAATATTAATATTTCAAGGGTTGCTAGGATTATATTTTGTTGGTTGGTAGCTTTTATAATTAGCGCTTTAGCTGCAGCAGCAAGCAGAACCAACCTGACTTTATAAAAAATAAAGCCACCTGCTGGCACAAACACAATTGTTGGGATATAAAACAAGTGATGGTTGCTTCTGCTACTTGATAATCAGAGACACAAAAGCTAAAAATCAAATCTAGCTTATCTTCAGTAGTGCTACTTATGATTAACAACTAAACTAGTATTTTTCTAGGCACACCCACTACAAGTAAGAGTAATTATTTTAATAAAAATTACTTTTTGTTGTTTGGTAGCAGCTGATTAATAAAAGCTACTTATTTTTGTTGGTTGCAGCTTTAGCATCAGCAGTTAGGCTACTTATAAATTATAACCTATCAATAAAAAAAAAATAAATAATAGCGAGTGTGCTGAAATTGGTAGCCAGATGAGTCTTAGGAACTCATGATTCATAATCGTAAGAGTTCAAGTCTCTTTACTCGTATAAATTATAGATTTTTTAATTTATCTGATTATTAACAAATAAGTTTTGATTAATAAAAAGTTTTTACTTGGCTATACTAGGTTCGCTAAAGCTATTATTTAGCTTTAGCTTCGATTAAGGAAGGATATTCCAGCCTCTCATAATTGTTGGATGCAGCTTTAACATCCAATTGGGAAATTAAAATAAAAAATAAAGCTACCCACTCATTTAAATTATCCAACAAATTTAGTAGCTGGTCACTAAGCTAGCAAAATCTTTTGTTTTTAATGTTTAATGTTTAATGTTTAATGTTTAATGTTTAATGTTTAATGTTTAATGTTTAATGTTTAATGTTTAATGTTGCCTAGAAACAGTAATAAAAATATAAACAGTCAGTAATAATTAAAATTTTAAAATGTCACAATTTTTTATTTTATCTCCTTTAAGTCAATTTGAAGTCGTAAGTTTAATAGGTTTAAATGCACCTGTTTTATCTTATATCAATCTAAGTTTAACTAATTTAGCTTTATATTCTTGTTTTATTTTATTAGTAGTAATAGGATTACATTTTTATGGTAATAATGAATCAAATTTAATACCAAGTAAATGGTCAATATCATTAGAATCATCATTTCAAAGTTTAAGTTCAATGGTAAGAGAACAAGTAGGATCTCAAAGTGAAATCTATTTACCATTTATTTATTCATTATTCTTTTTTATTTTAATTGGAAATTTAATTTCTAATGTACCTTATTCTTTTGCAGTTACAGCCAGTGGTGTAGTTTCATTAGGATTAAGTGTTACAATCTTTATTGGGGTAACTCTTTTAGCTTTATCTATCCATGGTATAAAATTTTTTGCTTTCTTTATACCAGCTGGAACTCCTTTAGCTTTAGTACCTTTATTAGTTTTAATTGAATTAATATCTTATTTAGCTAGAGCTGTCTCATTAGGAGTTCGATTATTTGCTAATATTACGGCCGGACATACATTATTAAAAATCTTATCTACTTACTTATTCCAATTATTTTCAGGTTCTATAATTATCGCTATATTAACTTTAATACCTTTTGCTATCTTCTTAGCATTAATAGGTTTAGAAATAGCAGTATCTTTAATTCAAGCATTCGTATTTACTTTATTAGTATGTTCATACTTAAGAGATGCTATCGAATTACATTAATATAATTACAGTTGCTTTTTATTATACATTTAGTGTGTTTTGTATTTTTATTTAAACCCCTTTTTTTACAGTAAGTAAAAAATAAATTTATAATTTAAACTAGATTAGCTAGTTATTATATTAGTAGCTGTTGAAGTTTGGTAGCTTATTCTTATTATTATTATTTTATCTCTATTATTATAATAATTATTTTATCTCTATTATTTATTAATCATACCGAAGGATGCTAGGACTAATTAGTTAAAAAAAAAACTACGTAAAGATTGGGCACAATTATTAATCTACGTAAATTACAAAATTTAATATATAAGAAGAATTAAATAAAATAAAAGCTACTATTGTGTTTAGTTTCTGTTGTTGAATGCTCTTCTATCATAAAGAAAGATAAAAGTAGTTTTTAGGAGATAATCAAAATAAGAATAAAAAAATGATATTAAGGGCATTTGGTCGAGTCTGGTTTATGGCCCTCGTCTTGAAAACGAGTACTTTTAAAAAAAGTCGTCGGTTCGAATCCGACAGTGCCCGTATTTATAATAAAGATCTAAATTAAAAAACTACGTATAACCACTAAAATAATAGATAAAGCTTTCTTACTCTATATTTAATAAATAATACATTTAAATCGCTACGTAGAAAAATAAAACTAATTATTATTGCTAGATACCAATCTATTGAAATGTAATTGCTATTTTAATTTTAATTTTAATTTTAATTTTAATTTTACCTATAGACTGATTAATTATTTATTATCATTTATCAGTGATATAAATTATCAGTGCCCACACAACACACAACAATTTGAAGCAACCAACTAAAATATAATCTTATATTAAATATTAAATAAATTTTCTGAATCTATATTATTAACTTTTAAAGATAAAATGAATAAAACTAGGTCTAGACTTGAACTATCTACCTTTACTAGAACAATTAATAAACAAGAATATATCTTCGATAATGGTGAATTTTTAGTTAAAAAAATCAAGAAAATTAATAATATTAAAAAATTTTAGCGGCTCATATAAAATAAAATAAAATAAAATAAAAAATAAAATAAATAATAAACTTAAAAGAAGATATAGAAAAATTGCGTAGAGCAAATAAAATACAACCTAAATGGTTAAAATAACTGTATGAATTTAATTTTGGTTCTGATTGAACGTTTTTCAGTAGTTTTAAGACATGCAAATCGTTGTTCATAATAATTTACAATTTTTATTTATAAATTAAAAAAAAAAAATGAATAAAATAGCCAAATAAAAAGAACAAGGTGTAAAGGTGAGTAATGGTAAATTAGATACCTAATAGACTCCTTAAATAGGGGATAGTTTTACTACGTAGTTTTTTCATATATAGAAAGAATATTAGTAAAGCATAATTTAGCTAATTATAATAAAGGAAATTTTCCGCTATAAGAGTTGATTTATTTTGTTTAATGGTAGTTGGTAGGGTAAAGGCCTACCAAGCCTACGATCAATAGCCACGTTTGAAAGAGCAAATGGCCACATTGGGAATGAAAAGCCCCAAATTGCATAGCAATCTGCAGTCAAGAATATTAGTCAATGCTCGCAAGAGTGAACTAGCTAACTGAAATCACAAAATCATTTAAGTGTAATGGTATTTGTGATAATGTAAGGGAAAAAAAATGATGTCACCTTACTATAAGTGTTGTCCAAATAACTGGTGCCAGAAGACTCGGTAACACCAGAAACGCAAACGTTAGTCGTCTTAATAAGGCGTAAAGGGTGTGTAGGCTGCTTTGAAAATTCAACATTTAAAATAGCTCTGTCTATATTAACAAAATTTAGTTTATTTTATTTTATTTTATTTTTAATTTAAGAAGAAATAAATTTATATATATTTGTTAAATACAGTAAATATTGGATTAATTAAAGCTAGAATCTTATAGAGGATAAACCGAATAATGCTTAGAGAAGGGCTGATATTCTAAGAAACTAAGTGGAATACTAAAGGTGAAAGCTTTTTATCTACTAAAGATTGACGCTGAGAAACGAAGGTGAGGATAGGAAATAGGATTAGATACCCAGGTACCTCTCACTGTCAACGATGAATGGTAGTTTGTTAGTTTATTAGAAACTGGTAACGATGTTAACGCGATAACCATTCCGCCTTGAGAGTACGGTTGCAAAACTGAAACCAAAAAAATTAGTCGGTCTCGAAGCAAACGAAGTGAAGCATGTTATTTAATACGAGAGTACGCGTAAAATCTTACCAGTTCTTGTATATCCAATATTTTTTTGAGTAAAATTTATTTTAATGTAAAGCACCTATTGCTTGCTTTGCTTTGCTTTAATAAAATAAATGCTAAGCTTTACTAGTAATAAGCGCTATGAATTATTATTATTTCAGAAATAACAAAAATAAAAATAAAGTATTATTTTATTTTATTTCTTAGATAGGAACAGTCGTAGCATTAATTTAAATAACTCAATAAAATGATTGAGTAATTATTAATATTTCAAATATTGGTAATTCGTTTACAGGTGTTGCATGGCTGTCGTCAGTCCGTGTTGTGAAAAGTTAGGTTAACTCCACTAACGGACGCAATCCCTGTTGTTAATTTATACTTAACAAATTTGTGATTATTAAATATTTTCATTTGGGACTAAGACAAGTCGTTATGGCCCTCATGAACTGGGCTATAGACGTGCCACAAAAACTTTTACAAAGTGACGCTAAAAATAAACTCGTGATTATATTAATTTTTTAATTTTATTTTAATTTAAATATAAGAGTTTTAACAAATAGCTAATCATTAAAGAAAGTTAAATAATTAATTTTATTAGACGAATTGTCACCTGAAATTCGGTGACATGAAGAAGGAATTTCGAGTAATCGTTGATCACAAGCGCAACGGTGAAGATTGAATTCGTGATGAACTAACTGTCTGTCGCTGGGGAGAAGCTCGGAACGGGGGAAACTGCCACGATGTTAATACTTGAATAAAGTTTAGTTTTGTTTTATTTAATTACTTATTTTATATTTAAAATAAAATTAATTAATAAATTTTAAATTTTAACTCCTTTATTAAGTTAAATAGTATCAGTTAACCCTTTTGAGTAACATCTCAAAAGTCATAGCAAGGTAGCTGTACTGGAAAGTGCTGCTGGAAAATAATTAATTTGCATTTAAACCCCCTACTTTATATTTAAGCAAAGTAGTTTTTTTATTAATAAGTACCTTTTATTTATTTTATATTGTGCATTTCTTAAATATAAGTAGCGATTCATATTCATATTATTATTATAATAATAATAAAAAGCAGCTTTAGCATAACCATAATCATAACAAAAATAGCTTATAAAAGATAAAAGCACAAAGAAGAAAAAGCTGCTACTTATTAAAAAACTACTTGCTACACAATTGCTAGACACAAGAGATAACTATATAATATAAAGAAATAAATCCATAAAAAAAGATAACAAATTAACAATTAGCATTATATTAATTGCTAAAAACTTTATTTTTTCTTAAACTTAAATTAATAATAGCATTAAAACTTATTTTTAAATAGAGAAAAGCATTTAAACTTAATATGATATAAAGCATATATTAATTAAAATAGACCAGCTGTTTGTTGTTTGTTAGTTGCTTTAGTTACTTACAACTACTTTGTTAGTAACTAATAAAAAGCTTTGATGCACCAAAGAATCTTCATAGCGATGGCTATTCCGGGTAAAAAAAACAAAAAAACAAAACACAAAACAAATAAGAAGCTTTTTATTAGTTATTAAATTGGTTGTGCTTGCTGCAATTGCATGCACAAGCAGCAACCACAGCAAGCATTTAAAACAAATAAAGGAGGTTAGCTGAGTGGTATAGCAGTAATTTTACACATTATAGACAGAGTTTCGATTACTCTACTTCCTAATTAATTATTGTTTGCTAGAGTAGCTTTAATAATCAGCGTTTTAGCTGCAGCTGCAACCAACAATAGCTAGCAGTATGTTTTTAATATACTTTAATTTTATTATTGTGCATTATATAGTTACTCAAACTTATTTTTTATGCTGACACAATAGCTAGCTACTTATCGGGTACAGGTGAGTTTATTAAAATTAATAAAAATTTGATTGCTTAATTATAGTTATAATTATTTTAATAGCAATTACCTTATTAAAAAACTACGTAGGATAGGATTATTATTATTATTATTTTTATTCATATTCATAATAAAAGCTGCTTCTTCAATGGTTTTAATTATTATCGGTGTACTTGCTTTTATTAATATTAATCAAGGGTTTGATTAGCTAATGATAACCAACAATAGCTAGCCTTCTAGAAACAAACTGCTATTATAATTCTTTATCATAATGAGTGGATAGCTTTATTTTTTATTAAAGTAAGGCTACATTGCTAAAGTAATAAAAATAAACGGTTCTGCTACTTATGATTCAGTTGCTTCCCTTATTTATTAAAATTATAATATTTGGTCACTTATTTTTATAATTAACCTTAGAACACTCAAAAAATTCTGCTACTTCTTTAACGTAGTATTATATACAGCTTCTTATTTGTTTTGTGTTTTGTTTTTTG
>Ga0247664_1000307_pt1 | contig 12130 bp, 11 predicted proteins | sample CNK05_metaG_FD_182715 | JGI IMG/M metagenome (GOLD analysis project Ga0247664, IMG submission 182715) | Soil microbial communities from Purdue University Martell Research Forest, Indiana, United States - CNK05 | ecosystem: Environmental > Terrestrial > Soil > Temperate forest > Bulk soil...
GATGTCCACATGTCCGCCTGAGGAACGGAGATAACCGCGTTCGTCGGTGGTGAGGGTGGCTGTGAGCGAGTCGTCCCCGGCATCAATGGCGACGCTGCCCGGCAACAGGGCCATGGTTTTGACAGGACCGCCGTTATTGGCGAGTGGACCGAGCGAAGGGAGCATCTTCAGGCCTGGGCCTAAGATGAAATCGGTTGGCTGCACAGAAGGAGCGAAGCCCGCCTGATCGCTCTGACCAATGAGGTTGTATCCATAGGTTCGGAAAACGCCATGACCATCGGGTCCGGTGCCGGGGAGACCATTGCGTGGACCGCCCGAGCCACTCGTGCCCGCAACCCCATTGGTGTTTAAAGCAATCAAGCTGTTGCGAAGATTGATTGCGGGCGCCTCTGCGAAATTAAACACGCCGCCTCCGTCGCCACCTTCTCCACCCGCGCCCCCCGCTGACATTGACTGGGCTGCTTGGTCTCCACCGTGGCCGCCATTTCCGGTGCGATTTTGACTCAACGTACAAGCAGTCAGGGTGAGGGCATTGCTGTTATAAATCCCTCCGCCATGACCCGCATTGCCGCCGTTGCCGCCGGCTCCTTGCTGTTCGTAATAGGCGCTGGAGCCGGTTCCTCCGTTGCGGGTGATGTTCCCGCTGAGGGTGCAACCGATGATCGTGGCGGTTGAAGCATTGAAAAGGCCTCCTCCCGAACCGGACGTGCCGCCATTTCCGGCAGTGTCACTTTTAATACCGCCAGCGCCACCCGTCCCGGCACCCCCCGCTGCGTTGTTGTTCAGGGTACAGCTCGACAAACTGAGGCTGGCGCCCCCGTAGTTGTATAGCCCGCCCCCGTGTCCGCCATTGCCGCCACCGCCGCCGTCACCACCCTTGCCGAAGAACCCGACGCCGCCATTCCCACCCGCTCCGCCATTGCCTCCAAGACCAGCACGGTTGCTTGCGATCAAGCTGGCCACGAAGGTCGCGGACCCCAGGTTAAATATCCCTCCGCCAACACCTCCCGCACCTCCCCTGGCTCCGTCCCAACCGCTGTTGCCGGTCGAATCAATTGCGTGGGCGCCGTTGCCTCCAGTGCCTCCAGCGCCGCAAGCATTGCTCACCACCGTGCATAGATTGAGACTCAGGATGCCAAGATTGTAGATGCCGGCTCCATTCCCGCCCGCCCCGCCTGGGGTGCCGCGGGAGTCGGCTGTCGGCGAGAAACCATTGCCGCCTCTGCCAGTCGCGTTGGCCGTAATCACGCAATTGCTCAGCGCCAGTTCGCCAAAGTTTAGGATGCCTCCACCACCCGGAGCATCTCTATGGCCCGAAGTCAGCGAGGTGGCATCCGAGGCGTCCCACGTTCGCCCGTTTCGAATGGTAAGTCCTGAGATGGATACGACTGCACCGGAGGAAATACTGATCACGCGGGTCAAATTGTTTCCGCTGATCGCCAGATTCCTGGGACCAGGACCAGCAATCGTCAGATCGTTTGTGATATCCAATGCCCCGCTCGTCAGCGTGAGGGTTCCGTTCGTCGTGAAGTAAACGGTGTCGCCAGACCGTGCACCAGCGATGGCTTGTCGCAGTGAACCATAGCCGGAGTCGGCAAGGGTCGCGACGCTGAAATGCAGCGGCGTGACGAACATCACACTCTGCCCATACGTGATTCCCAGGTCATTACTCGCGGCGCAACGAAAATGGTAGGCAATGCCCTTGGAGAGTCCGGTGAGGGTTGCAGTAACGATAGTCTCATTGGCACCGCTCATTAAGCTGCGCAACGGAGTGAAGTTGCCGTAGCTGGCGCTCGCTCCCCACTCGAACCAATACGCCGTAGACAATCCGCGCGGATTAATGCCTCCTGAAAGGATTGCCTGATACGGCTGGACACCAGTCGCCGCTAACGTGGTGGCGTCCGGCGCTGCCGGCCGCGGAGCGCTGTCCGGTGAAACGTTCGTCCCGCCGGTATTCGCGAGGGGCACGGCCTGGTGCCGGAACCACCCGACGGTGGTTGGGTCCGGTGCTGTTGGCAACTCGCCGGCTACGCCAGCGTCGTACAAGGCCACCACCCTGTTTGTGATCTCGAAGCTCACTCGATGAAAGTTCATCTGCCCCTTACCCGCGGAAGCGCCCGCACCCCACTGAACCGCGCCGGCCGGCCGGGCCACCGCGACGGGCGACAAATCGTTCGCCTTGAGTTCTCCGTCCACCAGATAGCTGGCGGAGTGGATGCTCGAGTCAAAAACGATTTCATGGGTGTGAAAGAAATTGGTGCCCGTCCCATTCGTGGTGAGCCGGTAGGTGTTGCCCGATTCAATCTCTGCCATGAGATCGTTGTTGGCATCCAGATACCACCAGACCTGGAAACGCCGGGCGCCCATGCCGTAGATCATGTTCATGGTTTTGGAGCCGTTGAAGTCGTTCACGAAGCGCGCCTGCACACTGAATCGGAACCCGTGATTGGTAGCTGCGGTATGGTCCTGGAGGCTCAGAATATTGGTGTAATACAGCACGCTCCCGCTGGCCGTGCTGTTGTCCGTGATTTGCCAGGCATTGGGCAGGGGGGCGGCAGGCAGTAATGGGGTCAAAAGGAGGAAGGCGCCCGACATCAGGCACCGCGCCAGCACGTTCAGGGGAAGGATGGTTTTCATAAGGCACTAGTCGTTTTCACTGCCTTACAGAAACAAATCCGGACGATCGGTTGTGGGTATCGGCGGATTTTTTTGACCGCGGCGGGAGGCCGGCAGCCGGCGCGTCACGAGGAGCTTTGTGACCGCAGTGGAACAAGTTGGAGCGCTAGTGATGTGTCCCCTAAATAGCTACACATTGGCGGCAACGGATTTTTGGCTCAGACGAGGCGCGAGCGACGAGCATATCCTTCATGGATCTGTAAGGAGCGAGCAACGAAGTCTGAGCCAAAAAGACGTGCCGCCCGAAGGGTTGCGCCGATTTTGGGTTCTGGCTTCGTTGCGCCTCAGTCACAGCCCCACTTCGGGGGATGCTCCTTCGTTGCGCCTCGCCAGAACCCAAACTTGGCGCAACCAATGTGTAGCTATTTAGGGGACACATCACTAGCGCGACGAATTTGTGGAATTCGTGCGCTTGAGAATCTCTGCCAGTTCCGCCCGCGACCTGACGGTGGTGGGATGGTCGCGGCCGAGGATCTTTTCCTGCATGGCGAGGGCGCGCTGCTGTGTTTCCAGGGCCTGGGTCAAGTCACCTTTGCTCACGTAGAGGCGGGCCAGTTGGGTCAGGATTTCGGCAACGAATTGATGCTCGTCTCCAAAGCCCTTTTGTTCGATGGCGAGCGCTTCGCGATAAGCTCGTTCAGCGCCTTCGAAGTCGTCCCGTCCCGCCCGCGCGTGCCCAATAGGAAGCAACGTCCACGCGACTTGATGATGCCCCGCGCCCAGGGTCTTGATGCGAATGGCCAAAGCCTTCTGCAGGAGTTCTTCGGCTGCAAGATAGTCCCGGCGAGCGTGGCGGATCGACGCTAGGGCCCCCATGAACTCGGCCACATTAGCACTTTCATCCCCGGAGACTTCCTTATGCAACTGCAATGCGTGCTGGTAATTTGTCTCCGCGGCTTCCAGGTTGCCGCTATCCTGCATCAGTCTGCCCAAGGCTCCATACGTATGACCCAGCTCTGTTTTGGCATTCGGAAGCGCCTGCTGAATAGCCAGTGCCTTGCGGAAGAGGATTTCGCTTTTCGACCAATCGCCTTTGAAGAGGAGCGCTATCCCAACGCGATGGTAGGATAGAGCCACTAATGGATGTTTCTCGCCATACAACGCCTGTCTGATCCGGAGTGCCTCCTGGTAAGCCGCGATGGACTCGTCGTAACGGCGCAGGCTGAAAAAAGCGTATCCCTGGGAAATCAGGGCCTCCGCGACTCGCTCATGTCGAGCACCCCAATGGGCTTTTGCGACACGTGCAGCCTCACGGCTCACCGCTTCCAGCTCGTTGAAGAGGCCCAACTCCTCGTAAGCGCGCGCCAAAGTCAATCGCACATCCACTTCGACCTCGGGATGTCCTGCCAGCGAGCGGAGGCGTTCCGCTGTTTTTTTCAGAGCATCCTTGAAAATCTCCGTGTCTCTTCCGCGCGCGACGGACGGCCAAACATCGCCGATTATCTCTTTGAGAAAGGTCGCGGTCTGCCGGCTCTTCTCCGACTCGCGCCGGGTCTTTTCCGCCTCCGCCACCACGGCTTGCTTCGAGGCGGCGATGCGCAAACTCATGGTGATGGAAACAACGGAGATGGCCACCAGCGCCAGGAGGATCGTCAGAAACAAGGCAGCGAACGCGGGCCGGCGGCGCGCCCATTTCCAAACGCGTTCGCCAAAGAACACGGGCCGCGCGAGGATCGGTTCCCCGCGCAACCAGCGTTCGAGGTCCTCGGCAAGCGCTTCCGCCGAGCCATAGCGGCGCTGTGGATCCTTCTCCAGGCACTTCAGGCAGATGATTTCCAGGTCGCGATTGACGCGCGTGTTGATCAATGCGGGCCGCGTGGGTTCCTCGTCCGCCACCTGACGCAACGTTTTCAGCGGCGTGTCGGATTGAAACGGCGGGAGGCCCGTGAGCATGTGGTAGAGCACCGCGCCGAGGCTGTAAACGTCCGCGGCCGTGGTCACCTGTCGCGCGTGGCCTGCGGCCTGTTCCGGCGCCATGTAGGCCGGAGTGCCCATGATCGTGCCAGAGAGAGTCAGGTCGCTCGCGGCTTTGATGTTCTTCGCCAGCCCAAAATCAGTGATGTGCGGCTGTCCTTGCGCATCGATGAGAACGTTCGCCGGCTTGAGGTCGCGATGGAGAATGCTGTGCTGATGCGCGAAGTGAACGGCGCGGGCGGCAGTGGCCATGATCCGCGCCGCGTCCCGTTCCCCGCCGCACGCTGGCAAGCCCTTGGGGCTGTCTCGCGCCTCGGGCTTCGCATTCCGGGACAGGCATTCGGCCAGGGAACCGCCGTCGATCAACTTCATCGTGAAATACTGCTGGCCCTGGTGTTCGCCCACTTCGTAGATGGGAACGATGTTCGGATGATCGAGATTGGCCACCGCTTCGGCCTCAGCGCGAAATCGCTTCAGGTCATCGGCACTGGCGAACTTGCCGCCCAGAAGCATCTTGAGCGCGACCACGCGGTTGAGGCTCGCCTGGCGCGCCTTATAAACGACGCCCATTCCGCCGCGGGCGATTTCCTCCAGAAGCTCGTATTGGCCGAAGTATTGCACCTTGGCTGACGGCGAGGGCGCGCCGCTGGCGGACTCCGCGGGTTCGTCCGTCTCCGCCTCGAGCATGGTTTGGAGCAGGCACGCCGCGCACAGGGCGTGGGGCGCATTACTCCCCAACGGCCTCAGGCATTTGGGGCATACGGTTCCGGACATAAGAATTCTTCCGGCGCGGCACCGCCCGCCGGAACGTCAGCGCCGGATACGACAGGCATCACCCGGCAAGCGAGGTGGATCTCACTTCTTACAGAAGCAAAAGCTGTCAATTGGTTGAGACTTTTCCAGAAAAACTTTCCAGGCCGGTGCGCTGCGTCGTCTGGCGAAACTTCGGACGGGGCAGCGAATGCCTTCATCCGGTCAGCACCGAGAACAGATGACGAATCTCGTCGTCGATTTCCTCTGCGGTGCTCACCGTCTGCGCGATTTCGTCGCGCACCAATTCGCGATAACGCTGGCGCAGCTTGTGAATGGCCCATTTCAAGGAGGCCTCCGTCATGCCGGCGCGGGCGGCGATGTCTGCGAAACTGCCGGCCGCCTGTTTGTCCACCAGAAACGGCTTGAGCTCGTCGAAATGGCGCGCCGTATCCTTGCTCCCCCATTCCGCGCGCAAGCGGTCGAGCGCTCGCTGGAGCAACGTCTCCGCCCAGCGTTTCTCATAGACCCGTTCGGGGTCCAGAGGGTCCAGCGGTTCGACGCGGTGGTGGCCTTCGGCGATTTCCGCTTCCAAAGAAAAATGCTTCTGCCCGCCGCCGCGCTTCTGCCGGTTCGCGCGTTTCCATTCGTTGGCGAGCAGATGCTTGATGGACGCGAGGAGAAAGGAGCGAAAGCGCCCTTTGGTCTCATGGACGGACGCCAGCGAGTGGTCCTCCAGCATGCGCGAGAAGAACTCCTGGGTCATGTCCTGCGCATCCTCCGGGCTGTAGCCTTCCCGGCGCACGTAGGCATAAAGCGGGGACCAATAGGCGCGGCAAAGCTTCTCCAACGCCGGAGTGGATTGCCCGTCTCGCGCGCTTCGGACCAGGGTCCAAAGCGTGCTTGGAAATTGTGCACCTGTATTCGGGCCGGACGCAGATTCGAAAATCGGCATGGACATGAGGGGAGCGGTTTCTGAATGCAGCTCCATCGTAGGCGCCCCTGCGTGTCAAACAAGGGCGGAATTTGGCTAATTCGCGTCACCGCTCTCGAGGATTCTTCCTATCGTCGCCACTCTCGTTCAGCACGAAACAGGAGAGTAGGAGTCGCTTTGGACTAAAGACCGCCGCGAGGCACAGGGATATGTTCTTCCTGGCCGCGCACGGAGTGCCATCGTCAACCATGGCAGCACGTCACGGACGAAATCCTCAAGCCCAAAACAGGGAAGCACTTGAACCTCATCAGCATTCGCCAACCCGGGACTTATTGGAATATAGCTTGCATGTGCTCTGCCATGGCCTACGCTGGCGCAATTAATAGAACCAGCCGCTTTTCAAGGCATGGAAGATCTTCGATTGACCTTATCCTCATGAGGATTTGAAACCCATTTTCGGGAACAGTCTGGGCGGGAGTGGATCTAAAAAATAATAAAGTCATCATGAGTACAAAACTATACATTGGGAACCTTTCCTTTGAGGTCACCGAAAACGATCTTCGGGACATGCTTTCAAAACATGGCCCTGTCAACGAGATCAACGTCATCATGGATAAAATGACCGGGCGGGCCCGTGGCTTTGCCTTCGTTACCATGAACACTCCGGAAGGAAGCACTGCCGTCCTGGCTTTAAATGGCAAGGAATGGAACGGCCGCGCCCTGACGGTCAACGAAGCTCGCCCGCGCGAAGAGCGTTCGGGTGGCGGTGGCGGTGGCGGCTACGGCGGCAGGAGATACTCCGATCGCTAATCATTAGCCGGATGGATGGCGCAGCGCAGCGGGACTCTGGCAAACAGGAGCCCGCTTGCTTTCACACTATGGCAAACCAATCAACTCATATCGATCTGGAAACGAGACAGCAAAACTTCGAACGCGTTCTGTCGAACGAATTATTCAAAGGGCTGCGGGTCATCCTCGATAGCATAGCTCCCGATCGCGCGACGCTCTGCGAAGCGGTAAATGCAACGAATTCGTACGAGGAACTCCTGACCAGGCTTGGCTATCGCATCACTTTGACCAACCAAATTCACGTGCAGGATTGTTATCAACGCGTGAGTCAGTCCGGCGGTATTAAAGCAGTTCTTCCTTATTACGACATCCCGACGCAAGGTTCCTTGCCCACCCTGGTGAATCTGGACTCCACCATTACCACCACCCCTAAGTCCGCTGCGTTCTTCAATCAAATGCTCGTGGCACTTAAGAGACAATTGAGCGCACAGAATTAAGACAACGCGGAATTCAAGCCGTGTCGCGTGCCAACCGGTTTCGCGCCAGCCCCGTCGTCCTCAGCCACCAGCACACCGGAAAGCAGCGACTGTCTTACTTTCCAAGATACCTCGATGGATTGCGGATCCGGTCGAGCCGTTCGGCTTCGGCTTCTTCCTGAATGGCCTGTCGCCGTCTGCGCTTGACGGCGATGCCGATAAACTGGGGAAGGTCCCAGGCCTGCTGGACGATGTCCGCGATGGCGCGGTAAATGATCTTTCCTATCCGCATAGAATGGACACCTTCGATGCCATCGGAAGGAGCGAGGAAGCGGATGAGCCACCCAAGCTTCTTATCTCGCGGCCGATTTGCCCCACGCTCATTCGTCAACCCACCTTTGGCGCGGTGATGACGAGCCGCTCGCCTTTTGCCGGGAAGCTTCTGCGCTTCAAAAGCTCGACGCGAATGGCGCTATACAGTTCTCCGTCGTTCAGGACTTTGTGCGCCATCACCACATAAGTCAGTTCGTGGACTTCATCTACGACGATGTTCTCGATATCCGGGGATTTCATTGATTTCCTGTCTTTAGTTATTGCTGGGACGCCGCCTACCGTTTCGCTTTCTTGAGAGAGAGGCGACTTTCGGGTTTTGATGCCCTTTGGGACGTCGCATATAGGTTGCTTTCTTTAAACAGAGTCTTCTTCCTTCTCCGGAGCCTCGGTGATCAGGCACTCGGTCGTGAGCAGCAACCCGGCGATGGACGCAGCGTTCTGCAGGGCTGCGCGGGTAACCTTCTTGGGATCCACCACGCCAGCCTTAACCAGGTCTTCGTATTCAAGGGTCGCCACGTTGAAACCGTCGTTGCCTTTGCGACGTTTCACTTCCTGCACAACGATGGAGCCTTCCAGGCCGGCGTTTTCAGCCAGTGCGCGCATCGGCTCTTCGATGGCGCGCTTGACGATATTAACACCGATTTGCTCGTCTTCGCCTTTCAGCTTCATGTCTTCAAGCACGGGCAAGCAGCGAATCAACGCCACCCCACCGCCCGGGACAATGCCTTCTTCGATGGCCGCGCGAGTTGCGTGCAAGGCGTCTTCGACGCGGGCTTTCTTCTCCTTCATCTCGGTCTCGGTCGCGGCACCGATGTGAATGATGGCCACGCCACCGGCGAGTTTTGCCAGCCGTTCCTGCAATTTTTCCTTGTCGTAATCCGAAGTGATTTCATCAATTTCGCGGCGGATTTGCTTCACGCGGCCTTGAATCTCGGCCTGCTTCCCCAAGCCGGTCACAATGGTCGTGCTTTCCTGATTCACCACAATGGATTTGGCGCGGCCAAGATCGTCGAGACCGATTGATTCGAGCTTGATGCCGAGGTCTTCAGTGATGCATTTGCCGCCGGTGAGGATCGCAATGTCTTCCATCATCGCTTTGCGGCGATCGCCAAAGCCAGGAGCCTTGACCGCACAAACGCTGATGGTGTTGCGCAGCTTGTTCACCACGAGCGTTGTGAGCGCTTCACCTTCCACATCTTCAGCGATGATCAACAGCGGCTTGCTCGCCTTCGCCACGGCTTCCAAGATGGGAAACATCTCTTTGAGGCTGTTAAGCTTCTTTTCGCAATTGAGGATATAGGCGTCTTCGAGCCTGGCCTCCATCGACTCCACATTTGTCACGAAGTAGGGCGAAAGATACCCTTTGTCGAACTGCATGCCTTCGACGACTTCGAGAGTAGTCTCAATCGACTTGGCTTCCTCGACCGTGATCGTGCCGTCCTTGCCGACCTTGTCCATCGCATCGGCGATAATTTCCCCAATGGTCGTGTCCCAATTCGAGGAGACAATGGCAACCTGCTTGATCTCCTCCTTGTCCTTGACCTTTTTGGATATTTTGGCGAGATGCTCCACGATGGCCTCTACGGCTTTCTGGATACCGCGCTGAATCCCAATCGGGTTCGCGCCTGCAGTGACAAATTTTAAGCCAGCACTATAAATCGCCTCTGCCAGCACCGCGGCGGTGGTGGTCCCATCGCCGGCGGTGTCGCTGGTTTTGCTCGCGACTTCACGCACCATCTGGGCCCCCATGTTTTCGCAAGCGTCCTCCAGTTCGATCTCCTTGGCGACGGTCACGCCATCCTTGGTCACCGTCGGAGACCCGTATTTTTTATCGAGCACCACGTTGCGCCCCTTGGGGCCGAGGGTGGCCTTCACTGCGCGACTCAACTTTTGCACGCCCCTGAGGAGGGATTGGCGCGCCGATTCATCAAAGATCAATTGCTTTGCTGGCATGGTATTCTTTTTGTTTGTTGAATGATTAGTCGACGACCGCAAGGATGTCGCCCGAGTTCAGGATTTTGTATTCCTTGCCGCCCAATTTGATTTCCGTGCCGCCGTATTTGCTCACGAGCACGCGCTCGCCCTTTTTAACCTCGAAAGGAACCTTCTTGCCATTGTCGCCGGTCTTGCCGGTGCCCAGGGCGACGACCACGCTCTCCAGCGGTTTTTCTTTGGCGGTATCGGGGATGATGATCCCGCCCTTCTTGCCTTTGTTCTCTTTCTCTTCGACTGCTTCCACAAGAATCCGATCGCCCACCGGTTTAACGTTTGATGCCATACTGTGTTTTCTTTTTTTGTTTTGATTTGAGAATTGCGTCGAGTCCCGGCCCGCTTGTGAGAGGGAAAATACGCCTTTCTGCCGCCCGCAGCTTCAGTTTGGCGCACATCGAGACTTTGGCGTGCAGCAATCGCGAGATGGAACAACTCGTTTTTGCCCGCACTGCCGCGTCGATAAAGTCGCACTGCGCCGCACGCGGCACCCAGGCAACCACATCCAGTTGGATCAGGGTCATCGTCCATCCCGCAGCGACATGCTCCATTGTGACGGTGGCCGTGGTATCGATCTGCTCCGGGCAATAACCGGCGTGTCCCAGTTCGCTGGCCAGCGCCATCGAAAAGCTGCTGGCGTGAGCGGCGGCAATCAGCTCCGGGGGATTCGTGCCTCGACCTTGCTTGCTGTAGTGGCCGGAGGCGTAGGGAGCTTTCTTGAGAACAGCACTCTGTGTGGTGATGGCGCCTTCACCATGCTGGTGAGAGCCCTCCCAAACAACTGAGGCCGCCCGGGTAAATGGTTTCATCCAGCAGCATCGTGGCCGCATAGACGTATCGAGGCCAATACTTAGAAACTGGGTTGGTGATACTTTGAAGGTATGGGGCCATGGCATCTCCCATGTGGAAGAAACCGAGAAGGGCAAAGTCCAAATGAAGCGCCGGTCCGGCAATGCCATTGCGGTTGCCAAGCCAATGGGGCCTGTTAACCTGCCGCTCCGGATATGGAATTGCGCCACCTACGCTACTTCGTGGCCGTGGCGGAAGATTTGAACTTCACCAAGGCTGCGGAAAAGCTTCGTCTCGCCCAGCCCTCTCTCACCCGGCAAATCCACAATCTGGAGGAGGAACTGGGTGTGCGCCTGCTGAACCGAAGCAAGTCTCGAGTCACGCTGACCGAAGAGGGACGAAGTTTCCTGGTCGATGCCAGGCGGCTGGTTGCGCAAAGCCTGGAGAGCATGCAAGCCGTGCGGCGGCTCAGCCGGGGCGAGAGCGGGCAACTCAATCTCGGCTATCTTTCCAAATTCAACTTTGACCTGCTGCCTGGCACGCTGGTGGAATTCAGCCGCGCGCAGCCGGAAATTGCCGTGAACCTTTTCGACATGCCGCCGGCGGAACAGCTCCGTGCCCTGGAGGCGCGGAAGATTGACCTGGGCTTTGTGGGTGGACGACCTCCCGCCAATCATAAGCACCTGGTGGCGCTGACCTGGGAATGCATCGGTCAACATAAGGTAGTAGTCGTGTTGCCGGCTAAGCATCCATTGGCCCAAAAGAGCAAACTCAAGCTCCAGGATCTGAAACCGCTGTTCTTCGTCGCGATGTCCGAGGCAACCCATCCTGGCTCACGCGCGTGGCTGAGCGCGGTTTGCCAACAGGCGGGGTTTACCGCCAGGATTTTGCAGGATGTGGAACTCGAATCCGAACTTTTGAGCTTCGTCGCTGAAGATTTGGGAGTAGCGCTGGCTCGCGAACAAATCAAGCATCTGGCTCATCCGCGTGTTGTCTTTCGTCCGCTGACGGAACCGGTGAAGGCCGACTACTGGATTGCCTGGCATCAAGAGAACCGTTCGAAAGCCCTCCAACAATTTATCCAGATTGTCAAACAGAAGGCGGCTCGCTTCTGAGTCCGTTTCTTGAGGCCGCGGCCCTTGGCCCACTGGTGAGGTGGGTTTAGCGGGTGATGATGACGACCTCTTGATGAAGTCAGCAAATGCGTTGGCATTTCCTGCCTTCGCGTGGTTCTGGCCCGCCGCGATCATCGATCCGCGGACCGGTGAGATGGAACTGGCGGCGCAGATCGAGGCTGACATGGTCACTCCCGGGTGGGACGACGAAGGCCGCCTCATCACGAGTGCTTTGTTCGTTTGTTCGAGCTTGTGGCGTTTCCACCTCGAAAAATAAAGTTCCTACCCCTCTGCGCTCGTCGCAACCGCGCACGACGCAAAAGCTTCGTTCGCGGATCAAAAACGTTTCGCAGAGGGGTCCCAGC
>Ga0247664_1000308_pt1 | contig 12123 bp, 17 predicted proteins | sample CNK05_metaG_FD_182715 | JGI IMG/M metagenome (GOLD analysis project Ga0247664, IMG submission 182715) | Soil microbial communities from Purdue University Martell Research Forest, Indiana, United States - CNK05 | ecosystem: Environmental > Terrestrial > Soil > Temperate forest > Bulk soil...
AGGACGCCGCGGACAAGCCCAAGCGCACGCGCGTGGTGCTGTCCCCGGCGGAGAAGATCGCCAAGCTGGAGGCTGACCTCGAGGCTGCGCGTACGTCGCAGCACGAGGCGGAGCAGAAGCAGATCGACAAGCTCCTCGAGCGTCGCTCGAAGCTGACCGATCGCATCGCGGAGCTGGACGTGAAGGTCTCCGACCTGAACGAGCAGCTCCAGCTCCTCGGCTACGACGAGCCGACGCCTGAGACCGAAGAGGCCTGAGGTGTCGACGCCGTCGGCTGTCATTGCCGACGTGCGTCAGCTGCTGCACGGGGAGCCGGTCTTCCTGGCCGGCTCCCTCGTGGCAGCCGATGTGTACGGCATGGGCAATGCGTTCACCGATGTCGACCTGTTCTGCCCGACCGGCAACGTTCTCGTTGCTACCGGGCAGCGACTGCTCGACAACGGATACAGCTTCGTCGATCGGTTCGATCGTGTGTGGGCGAGGTGGCTGCGCTACGGGTTCAAGACGTGGCACACCAACTCGTTGAAGCTGATGTCACCTACGGGTGTCGAGCACAACCTGGTGTACAAGCTGACCGATGGACACCCGACCACCAGCCTTGGGCAGGTGATCGAGTCGTTCGACTTCGGTCTGCTGGGTGTGGGCTGGGATCTGGAGACAGACACGTTCCGTGACATGCGGAGCTACCTGTTCCCGGACATCTGGGCTGCATCGCAGCAAGCATCCCGGTCGATGCTGCCGTCGAAGGCAACAGCGCAGGCACGGATGCCAGCATCGCAGGTAGCACTGCCGATGATGCCGAGCAAGCGGGCGAACTGGCGGGCTGGTTTCATCAGCCAGTACAACGGGTTGCGTGAGGTCGGACGCTATGCCAAGTACCACGGGTATGGCTACGACCTGAGCCTGGTCAAGGATGACCTGGTCGAGGGTTACTGGGGGGCGAGCAGCTACTTCACCACGCACTTCGATGCGGAGAAGCAGATGCTTGGCAAGATCTACGAGGCGATTGCCCTGCACATCGAGGGTGACAACATCTCCGAGTTGGTCCAGGCGAGCAAGACCATCGACTACAAGGACAGCCTCGACTCCATCATGGAGGCGCTCGAATGACGAGCTACTCGCTGGGTCACTTCGATGCGATCCAGTACGACAGCTGGGATGAGCTGGTTGCAGCCGAGGCCAGCGGCTACGTGGTTGTCGCTGTCATCGACAACGGCAAGCAGACGTGGCCGTGGGTGGTGGGTCCGTACGTGCGCAAGCACGAGGCGAACCTGGCTCGGGCTCGGCTGCGCCGGCGCCTGAAGAAGGAGACGGACTGGCGTCCGGCCTTCACCTTCAGGCTATTCATTCGTCCAGCCTGGAAGGAGGTGACGCCATGATGGTGTCTCTGATCGTGGACGTGGACACGGAGAACACCGAGGAGGATGTGGCTGAGCTGTGCGACAGGTTCGCGCAGCAGCCCACCATCGAGGTGACCACGCATCAGGGGATCACGTTCGACGTGACGATCCTGAGCAGCGAGAGGATGGACTGATGTTCTGTCCTGAGTGTCGCCGCATGTGGCAGGGCACCTGCCCCACGCATGGGCGAGTTGTGTCGGTGGTCGACGATAGCCTGGACCTGATGGTTCAGGCAGCGTCGGCCCCCAACCTGGCCAGCCTGTTCAGGGCGGCCAAGGCCAGCGGTGCCATCACCGCTGGCAAGGAGTACGGCGAAGGATCCTGAGCCGTCGTTCACGAAGGGAACAAGCGCAATGGGTTTCACCACGCAGAACCTGGTCAACGACCGGGTGCTGGTGCAGGGCACGGACGTGTTCGGTACCAGCGGTAAGACCGTGCTCAACGCGGAGCAGTGGAACGAGCTCGGCCAGCGGAAGGACTTCAGCCAGGCTGAGGCCGACTTCCAGGTGGCCGTCGACGCGTTCTTCGCGCCGCTGACCGAGGCCGCGGATGCGGTCAAGGCGAAGATGGAGAAGCCGACGGACTCGATCGGCTACCTCGTCTTCGAGGAGGCGGTCGAGGGTGTGCCGGCCAAGGCCGGGACGCTCATCAAGCTGACGCATGACAGCGTGCTGCTGCGTCTGCTCGAGTCGGGTGACACGGACCGTCTGGTCTGGGTCGACGAGTCCCTCGAGGTGCTCGAGGTTGCCGTGTCCGTGCCTGTCACGGGCAAGGCGGGCTCGGCTGCCGACGACGTCGTCGTCGACGCCTGAGACAGAGCCGAGGGCGGCAGGTGTGCAGCCTGCCGCCCTCGTTAGTCGCTCCACCAGCGAACGGAGATGATGCTACATGAGCGTGTTCGATCTTGAGTCAGTGCTCAAGCTGTACGTCATGGCTATGGCCGGTGACGTGCGGAGCCCGATGCCCCATGCGTTCGGGCCTCCTGGTTGTGGCAAGTCCACGATCATGGAGATGGCCGCAGCACAGATCGGTTGTCAGCTGCACATCGTCAACGTCAGTCGGATCAGTCCGCTGGAGTTGGAGGGTGTGATGATGCCGGTCGACGAGAACACCAGGCTGAGCCTGTTGCACTCGACGCTGTGGACCAACCTCAAAGAGGGAGACATCGTCTTCTTCGATGAGCTGCTTCGGGGTTTCCCCGAGGTGTACAACGGTCTGCTCGACATCTTCACGTCGAGGCAGGTGGCAGGGTTGACCCTGCCGAAGGTGTTCTTGATCGGCGCGTCCAACAGCATCGTGTCCTACGACAAGGCGTTGGAGGACAGGCTGCTGCACCTGCCGGTCCCTGATCCGCGGAAGCTGAAGCGTGAGAAGCGGAAGCTGGCGCAGATCATGGTCGACCAGCTCGGGCTGTTGCCCGAGATGCGCGACTCGTTGGAGATGCAGTCTCTGCTGGACAGCGAGGTGCTGCCCATGTTCGAGATCCTCGACTCGTTGAAGAACAAGTCGTCGTCTCCTGCTGCGCTGAAGGGCAGCAGTGTCCGCAACCTGATCGGTCAGGCTCAGCTTCGTGAGGTGCAGTCAGCTGCGCTGGCGGAACTGCTGGCCATGAACAACACTCGGGCCATGCAAGTGGGCAAGATCCAGTATGTCTTCCTGACTACTGGCAAGAAGGTCGATCCTGCGTACGGAGCGAAGGCGTTGAAGCTGGTTGGCAACAGCCGGCTGACGCCTGTGCAAGCGCAGAACCTCGACCTCAACCTTCAGCTCTTGGAGCTGGAGAAGATTCGATTCGAGAAGGAAGGAACTGACGACGATGACGACAACGAACCAGGGTTCGACGACGATCTCCCGTTCTGATCTGAAGGCCAGCCTCGATCTCTTCGAGATCAAGCCGGGCGTGAAGTTCAGCAAGCAGGTTCTGATGGACCTGCTGCCTGACGTGGAGACGGTGCTGTTCTTCGCCAAGGTGTACACGTTGGACTACGTCCAGCTGTCCGACCTGATCTACCAGGTCGTGCGTACGCCGTTGGTCGAGGCGCTGATGTCGGGTGACCACAGCACCGAACTGCAGGGCTACCTGCTGGACGGGTTCAGCATGCACGAGGGCCACTGCCCTGTCGCACAGTGGGGCGAGGGCGAGGAGTGCTTGTGCTCTCCGGCCTGGTACCCAGGTGTCCTGCTCAACACGCCGGAGGCGGGCAGCATCACCTTCGACCCGGAGGTGCCGAAGGGTGAGATCCTGCCCGAGGTCTGGAAGGACCTCGAGGTGGAGATCGCGAAGGCGATCAAGGACGTGGCTGCGAAGCTGGAGTCCGTGGTCTCGATGCTGCCGGGCAAGCAGGGCAGCATGGTGTTCAAGTCGATGATGACTCTGAACCGCAACCGGCCCACCATCGGTGACCACAAGGCTGCGATCCATCACGACCCGGTGAAGGAGAACCTGGTGGTGCTGGACGTGTCGGGTTCGATGACGGAGGAGACGGTGCGTGCCATCGTCGAGGACGTGGTGGCCATGTCGTACATGGCCAACGCCCACTTCGCCATCGTGTCCAACACGGTGACGTACTGGGAGCCGGGCACGTACAGCGTGGACGACATCCTCGCTGCTGCGGAGTACGGCGGTACGCACTACGAGCAGCTGGCTCCGGTGTTCACCCGTGACTGGGGCACGGTGATCTGCGTGGCTGACTACGACAGCAGCCCTGCTGCTGAGAAGAAGCTGCGTCAGGCGTGCGGTGGTCACCACATCGACACCGTCCTGGACATCAGCCTGGTGAACAGGCCGACGTACCTGTCGGAGTGCATCGGGTGGATGGCCAGCGAGGTGCGTCCGCTGCTGGTCGGTCAGTCGGTGTACGTCGTGGGCTCGTACTACGACGAGCACTACTCGTGAGACTCCGGCGTCCCTGCCTGCTACGAACAGGCAGGGGCGCCGGCCACAGTTCAAGCCGCTGGATCAGCGAAGAAATTTTTCGCGCGTGTGGCGGTACGCAACACACATCATCCAACTCAACGAGAGGGGTGGCACATGGCCACCGGCAAGAACCCGAAGACCGTCACTGTGTACGGTCGCTTGTCGTTCCCGAACTTCGACTACCAGCAGGCGGTAGTGAAGAACGGCAAGTCGCAGTACCCGAAGGACGCGGCTGATGTCAGCCCGGACTTCAACCTGCTGCTCGAGCAGGCACAGCTGGACAAGTTCGTGACTCACATCAAGGACCTGTTCCTGCCGTACTGCTTGGAGCAGAGCAACAAGGGTGAGAAGCGTGACGCTCTCACTGCAGCGGAGGTCAAGCGGATCCTGAAGATCGTGGACGCCGGAGACTGGGGAGCCCAGCCGCCGTACATCCCGATCAAGGAGATCGGTGACAAGACCGCGGCGCTCGCACCTGAGTGCGTGGTCAACGTCAAGGTCAACGGCAACAAGGGTACGGACATCGAGCTCAAGGCCATCGTGAACAACGAGGACGAGCTGCTCGTGCCGGACCCGGACCTGTTGCAGTACCCCGTCATCAAGCCCATCGGGCAGACGGTGCATCAGATGTACGGGGGCTGCTACGTGGCAGCGACGCTCAACCTGTACGCCTTCATCAGCGGCAAGCTGCCGGGCTTCAGTGCCTCGGCCAGCGTGGCGGTGTTCAAGGCTGACGGCGACCGCTTCGGCGGCGGCGTCACCGTCGACGAGGACGAGATCTTCGCCGACTGATCCAGTGCGGGGCACGGTGGTGACACCGTGCCCCGCACTTCCCATGTTACGAACGGAGAGAGTGATGGTGGAACGCTTCAGTGCCAGCGTGGCTGGCAGGCAGATGGCGTGTCACGCCAGTGCCAACTTGGAACTGGCGATTCCTGGTTACGTGCCGCCGGTCGATGACCGGCAGGCAGACACCGCTGCCAACAGGGGCAGCGACATGCACGAGCTGTTCGCCAAGATCATGGAGCTGCCGAACGCTGACATGCAGCAGATGGCGAAGGCCATCGCCTACGTGGCAGAGCTGCGTGGTACGCGCAGGTTCAAGGTGTTGGTGGAGCAGAGCATCAAGGCCACCTGGTTGGCCGGCGCACCGGACACGACAGTGGACCTGGTGCTGTACACGCAGGACGAGATCCATGTGCTCGACCTGAAGACAGGTCGGATCCGTGTGGATGTGGTGGGCAACGAGCAGCTGAAGTACTACGCAGCCTGCTTCGCACCGCTTGCGCCGAAGGCCAAGGGCGTGACCATCCACATCGTGCAGCCGTGGGCTGACAACATGGACTGGGCGTGGGTCAGTACCACCGAGCTCGGCCAGTTCATGGACGAGGCTCGTGCTGCTGAGGCAGCGATCATCGCTGGTGACGTGACCTTCGGTCCGTCGGACCACTGCATGTTCTGCCCTGCCAACCCGCATGCGCGCGGGTTGAAGGGCACGCCGTGCTGCCCGGTGATGCTGCAGATTCTGTATCCGTTCCGAGTGGACGAGGATGAGATCCTCGGCCTGTAAGGAGGCCAGCATGGCTGGACTGATTGGTCTCGACTTCGAGACGTATGGATCGGTGAGCCTGCCGAAGCACGGGCTCGCACGGTACGTGGCGGACCCGAACTTCCAGGCTCTGATCGGGAGCGTGGCATGTGAGGACAGCCGCGGCATCCTGCAGAAGGACACGTTCGACTTCACGTGCAACCGCAGGGTGAGCACGACCAGTCTGCGTGAGGCGATCGGTGATCGTCTGATCGTGGCGCACAACGCCGGCTTCGAGCAGGCGGTGCTGGACTGGCTGGGCCTGGACTATCCGTCGAGTCGGTTCATCGACTCGGCGGTGGTGGCCCGTGCTGCTGGTGCAGGTGGTGGCTTGGCTGCTGCTGCGCCGCAGCTGCTGGGTGTGGACAAGATGGCCAGTGGCATGGAGGGCATCAAGCTGTTCTCGATGCCGGGTCTGTGCCAGGAGGCGAACGAGGATCTCGCGTTCGACCCGAAGATCGTCGAGCTGTACCCGGATCAGTGGACGGAGTTCATCGAGTACTGCGAGCTGGATGCGACGCTGTCGTTCCAGCTGGCGAAGCACTACATGGTGCGGCTGACCAAGGCTGAGACCGAGTACATGCAGATGACGATGGACATGAACCGTGCTGGTTGGACGGTGGACATCGACTCGGTTGAGGAGATGCATCGCCGGTACCTGGAGAACCAGGACGCTGCGCTGGCTGAGTTCCGTGCGACGTGTGCGTCGCCGGACCTGAACCTCAACAGCCTGAAGCAGATGAAGGAGTGGTGTGCTGACCGTGGCGTGAAGGCTACGTCGTTCGACGAGAAGCATGTTGCTGCGCTGCTCGGGAAGATCGAGGCGAAGCTGCAGTCTGCCGGGTCGTTGGACCCGGACAAGGCTGCGGGCTACGCCGAGGTGATGCACCTGTTGCAGACCAAGCAGGTGCTGGGTGGCAGCAGCCTGAAGAAGCTGCAGGTCATCCTCGACACAGCCGCGGATGGCAAGCTGATGGACCAGTACCTGCACTGTGGTGCAGGTCAGTCGCTGCGCACTACGGGACGCAGCGTCCAGATGCAGAACCTGAAGCGGCTCGCTGATCCTGCGGACATGAGCACGCTGGCTGATCCTGCCTCGGAGTGGGACAACACGACAATGGCGCAGAACCTGCGCCAGGTGTTCACGTCCAGCCACAAGGCTGGCCGGCTGATCGTCGGTGACTTCAGCTCGGTGGAGTCACGTGGCTTGGCGTGGGCGGCAGGCGAGGAGTGGAAGCTGGACGGCTACCGCTTGGGCTACGACATGTACAAGCAGGGTGCTGCTCGTCAGTTCGGCTGCACGTACGAGCAGGTGACCAAGGAGCAGCGGCAGTTCGGCAAGGTGGGTGAGCTGAGCTGTGGCTACCAGGCTGGGCCCGATGCGGTGAAGGACTTCGCCGAGAAGATGGGTGTGATCCTGTCGGAGGCTGAGGCCACGAAGATCGTGTGGGACTGGCGTGATGCCAACCCTGCGATCGTTGCGTTCTGGGACAATCTGGACCAGATGCTGGCTGAGCTGATGGGCACGGGTCGTACCCAAGCGCATGGGCTGAAGGACGGCTACGTCCTGTTCCTCGAGCAGTGTCCGACACCGAACTCGCTGACCGGCCAGGCTGGTGCAGTCAAGTCGGTCGAGATGCGGGTGCATCACCCGGTTCACGGAACGCTGCTGAAGCGGTACTTCCACGGGTGCTACATCCGTGGCAGGAACGTGGCCTACCACAAGCCATCCGATCGGAAGACCGGTGACCTGTGGAAGAACCACTACGTGGATCCGAAGACCAAGCAGATCAGGTTCTTCGAGCTGTACGGCGGGAAGCTGGCCGGCATCCTGACGCAGTCGCTGTGCCGTGAGATCTTCATGCGTGCAGCGGTGAGCGTGGCGCAGTGGTGCGAGCAGTACCACCAGCTTCAGCTGGTCGGTCAGTTCCACGACGAGTTGGTCGTGGACTGGACACCTGGTTCGATCACCGTCGGCACAACCGAGCTGAGTCTCAAGCACCTGATGTCTGAGGCTGCTCCGATGCGGTCGTTCCCGCTGGCGGCGGAGGTCCACTCGGACTACCGCTACATCAAGTGACAGACCAAGAGAGCCGTAGCCCGGCGGAACGGAGTGACGCCGGGCACGGCCCTCTTGGGAGAAAGGAACAAGCAAGATGAGTGTGACACATGTGGTCGGCATAGATCCAGGCCTGGTTCACACAGGCATGGTGAGCATGCTGTTCAACCTCGACAACCAGACGATCAACCTGCTGGACAGGGTGATCGACGGGCCGGATGCACGAGCAGTGCGGGCATCCATCCCGCTGCTCGGGCCGAAGCCGGTGAAGTTCATCGAGGGCTACCGCCCGAGGTCGAACTTCTACGGCGACAACAAGATGGTGCAGACCGTGGCCGAGATGGCACGGGAGATCAAGGCCACCGTCGTACCCAACATGGGTGCCAAGCAGATGGTGAGGCAGCCGTTGATGGAGCTGCTGGGTGTGTGGAAGTTCTCGACTGTCACACACCACCAGGACCTGCGTGCTGCTGCACGCATCGCTGTCTACGGCATGTTGAAGGACGACGAGCTGAACGACCTGATCGCCACCGTGGTACGTGACCACGTCGACGGTCATACGTGGAGGATCACGTAGAAAAAATTTCGCAACCACCAGAGAGGAACAGGCATGACAATGATCGAGCCTCGAGAAGAGGCAACGACGGAGATCGTCGCGGAGGTGATCGACGGTAGACGTGGAGTCTACGGTCAGCCGACCGAGACGTTCGCACGAGTGGCGCAGATCTGGTCCGGTATCACCGGCCACGAGATCAACGCGTGTGACGTGCCGCTGATGCTGATGGGCTACAAGATCCTGCGTACGCAGGTGTGCCCCACGTACAGCGACAACAGTGATGACATCGAGGGGTACCTTGCGATCTTCCGGGAGATCGTGGGTGAGGACATGGTCCACGCCCGGTCGGTGTCTGAGTACCTGGAGAAGCGATGACCGCGCTCGAGTTCTACATCGAGGAGCTGCGTGCAGCACTCGCTGACAACGACACGCGGAAGATCCGCCGGATAGCGCTCAGCGTGATCCACGCCTACGACGCGGAACAGGAGGAAGCAGATGAGCAGCGGCAGAGCGCAGACGATGCAGCTGGTGAAGGACCTGCGTAAGCAGGGGTTCGAGGTGGAGCGCACGGGGTCGGGTCACTGGAAGGTGACCCACCCTGCGCGGGGTGGGTGTGTGGTGATGGCGTTCAGCCCCAGCCATACCGGCCAGCACCTGACGCTGAAGCGTCTGAGGAAACTGGGGTACCGGCCATGACGGAGATCGAGGAGCCGACACCACCGTGGCTGACAGCGAAGATCGACCAGCGCGTGGCGCTGATGCTCGACACGCTGGGCCCGGCTGTGTCCGGGTTCGATGAGTACACCGTGGTGATGACTCCGTTGACCGAGCCGGAGGAGGACGCGACGCCGGCTGAGATCCAGCGGTGGGAGCGGGCCTGCGACAACTGCGGTAGGTACTGCCATGTGGGTGAGAACTTCTTCACCGGCCACCTGGTGCGGAACGTTGAAGGTCACCAGGTGATCTTCATGTTCGGTGCCTGCCCCGAGTGTGCGAGGAAGGGAAGGTCATGACCGAGACACTGGATGCGATCGCATCCCGGATCGGGTTGAGGTTCTTCGACTACCAGATCGAGGCACTCATCAACGCTGGGCAGCAGACCGGGCCGGCGCCCAGGCTGTGCCTGTACTACAAGACGGGTGCCGGCAAGACGTTGACTGCCCTCGCCGCGGTGAAGCGGTGGGGTCACAACGAGGTGGTGGTGATAGCGCCACCCTCGACACACAACGACTGGATGCTGCTCGGGTTCAAGCTGAAGGTCGTGGTCGAGTGCATGTCGCACGCGAAGTTCCGTGCCAAGAACGTCCGGCTGAGCCGGACGAAGGCGATCATCGCGGACGAGTTCCACCTGTTCGGTGGTCACCGTGGTCAGGGCTGGACCAAGCTGAAGCGGTTGGCTCAGGGGTTGGAGGCGCCGCTGGTGCTGGCGTCTGCGACGCCGAACTACAACGACGCGGAGCGGGTGTTCTGCATCCAGTCCATCCTGGACCCGATGTCAGTGAAGGGTGGGTACATCCAGTTCCTGTACGACAACTGTGAGCTCGAGGCGAACCCGTTCGGGCGGGAGCCGCTGGTGGTCGGGTTCATCCGGCACGCCAACGCAGCCGAGTACCTGGCTGCGTTGCCGCTGGTGGAGTACCTCGAGGACGACCTGGTCTACCAGATCGTCGATCACATGGTGCCGACGTACCCGCCGGACGAGCTGACGAGGTACGGGTTCAACCGGCGCAGGCACCGGATCATAGCGAGTGCGATCGAGGAGCGTCACACCCTGGCGTTCCAAGGGCTGGTGGGCCAGGATGGACGGATCCATCAGCACGTGCTCGACCATCTCGACACCATCGGGGCTGTTCGTCCGGTGCTGATCTTCTGTGCCCACGCCACTGTGGCGGAGGCTCTTGACCTGTCCCTCGCGGACGCTGGACTCAGGGTGGGTCTGGTCACCGGACAGACGCCGGCCAAGAAGAAGAGCGCAAGACTTGAAGCATTCAAGGATGGCGTGCTCGATGTGCTGGTAGGGACAGCGACCCTGGCCACCGGCACCGATGGGCTGGACAAGGTGTGTGACTGGCTGGTCATCTTCGATGACACGGACGATGACGCTCTGCGTCGTCAGCTGATCGGTCGGATCATGCCGCGTGGAATGGACGTGGACGCGAGCAGGAAGAACGTCCACCGCCTGGTACTGCAGTGACTTCCTCACCTCGGTGAACGGGGAGGGTTGGCCCGACCCTGGGTCAACACCGAGAGGGAGGAGACGCCTGTGTCTGATGACATCGAGCGTCGTGTCAAGCGACTGCTGGACCAGCTGGAACGTCCGAATCTCCCCGACCACGAGGTCGAGGCGATCAAGGAGAAGATCGAGTTCCTCCGGGGACTGCAGTCGTGAAAGGTGTGGCAGGGGCCGTTGCGTGAAGCGGCCCCTGCCCCACCGGGATGAAAGGAGCACGCATGCTAGAGCCCAAGACCCGGAAGGAGCTGGCTACCTATGCCTTCAGTCTCGCTTCCGGTCATCAGCTGGTGCGCCACCGTGGCGTCACCTATATCCCTGCTGACTATGAGACCCGTGACGTGTCCGTTCCACCGGACATCGACCGTACCATGTGGTTGCCGCTGAGCCTGGAACAGGTGGAGCGGATGGCTGCCGACGAGTTCGACATCTTGTTCGCCAACTCCTCGGAGCTGGTGAACTACGACTACATGGTGGCGCAGAACGCCAGTCACAACGACAAGCCGGTGACGTCGTTGCTGGTCAGGACCCAAGCAGGGTTGAGAGAGCTGGATCACCGTGGTGATCTGGTGGCACCGAGTGGGGACTTCCGTCCCAACACGTTGGTGCCGATGCTGAACGAGGACAAGGCCGACAAGGACTACGTCTTCGAGGTTGTGTCGGGTTGGCTCAACTCCGACGAGGAGGCCGAGTCGTTCCTGAAGCACCTGGCGTCCAGCCTGTCACCAGGCTGGTCGGCAGTGAAGTACATCCTGCTGATCGGTGAGGGCAGGAACGGGAAGTCTGTGGCGTTGAAGATGCTGCAGCACCTGTTCGGTGCGGAGAACGTGTCGAGTGTGACTCGGCAGATGATCTCCGAGCAGAGCCCGGTGGTCACCGAGCTCAACGGGAAACTGCTGAACATCGTCTTCGACGGTCAGGCGGTGTACCTGAAGGACAGTGGAACGGAGAAGTCCCTGATCGCGGGTGAGCCCGTGTCGATCAGGAAGCTGTACGAGTCCAAGTCGACGCAGGTGCAGACGAACGCCTTGTTCCTCGAGGGTCTGAACCGTGAGCCGAAGACGAGCGACAAGTCTGCTGCCCTGCAGAAGCGGTTGGTCCGGTTCCAGTTCCCGAACGTGTACCGGCTGGACCACCGGTTCGAGCGGCGGATGCTGAGCGAGCGGATGCTCGGTGCGCTGCTGTCGCTGCTGGTCGACCGCTACATCCTCGAGGATGCGGTGGCCGGCGAGCTGGCGCCGACGAGTCGTGCGCTCGAGCTGCAGCTTGAGCAGATGCTGGTGAACTCCACGGGTCTGCAGTACCTGAAGTACGTGGAGGACACCGAGCCGAACGGGGTGAACTCCCTGTTCGGTGAGGAGTTCAGTGTGGTC
>Ga0247664_1000309_pt1 | contig 12110 bp, 12 predicted proteins | sample CNK05_metaG_FD_182715 | JGI IMG/M metagenome (GOLD analysis project Ga0247664, IMG submission 182715) | Soil microbial communities from Purdue University Martell Research Forest, Indiana, United States - CNK05 | ecosystem: Environmental > Terrestrial > Soil > Temperate forest > Bulk soil...
CCACACGACCGCCTGAAACGTTCCGGCGCTGGCGATGGCCGCTCCGCACAGCCCTCCAAACAGCGCATGGCTGGAGCTGCTGGGCAGACCGTAATACCACGTCACCAGATTCCATACGATGGCGCCCGCTAAAGCGCAAACGATGGTGGTGAGGCTGATCAGGTTGGTGTCAACTAAGCCGGCCCCGACCGTTTTGGCCACCGCCGTTCCGCTCAATGCGCCAAGGAGATCGAGAGTGGCAGCTAGAAAAATGGCATGAGACGGGGCGAGAGCGCGCGTGGCCACACTGGTGGCGATGGCGTTCGCGCAATCGTGAAATCCGTTGATAAACTCGAAGATCAAAGCAATGAGGATGGTGAGCAGGACGAAAGTCATGGCTCAATAACGTTTGATGACCACGCGAGCAATTACGGTGCTGGCGTCACGACAGCGGTCTACGGCTTTCTCGTTCAGTTCGATCAAATCTTTCAGGGCGATTCCGCGCACCGTCGGAAAGCCGGGCTGGTAAAGGCGCTGGACCATTTCGAGGCTGACCTGATCGGCCTCTCTTTCCAGGCGTTGGATGCGCGCATCCAAGCGGGTGATTTCCGCCACCCCGGCGCCGGCCCGGAAAGCCTGGACCATTTCCAGCACGCTTCTTACTCCTTCCTCAAGCAGCACGAGTTGCCGAGTAAACTCGAAATCGCGCACATGATCGATAGTAAGCAGGTAACGTTCGGCAAACTTCTCTACCGTTTTGGGGATCTTGTAAAGAGCCTCCGCTAAGGATTCGATGTCCTCTCTTTCCAGGCTTGTCACCAGCGCCCGCACCAGCAATTCGGCAATCTGCGCGGTGATTTGTTTGTCGTTGCGGCGGGCGGCGGCAAAAGCATCCAGTGACGACTGGTGGAAGGCGCTTTGCAGAATACCTTTGAGAGCCCCCACACTGTTGACCGCTTGTTGGGCGCTGCCCTCCAACAGGGCGCAAAACTCGTCGTCCCGGCCAAGCATCCGCTGGAGGGAAAACATGATCAGGCGTGCTTGAGAATGATATGAGTGACCACGTTGCCCGTATCGCGGCAGCGGTCAATCACCTTCTCCAGAAGTTCATAAAGATCCTTCATCGCCAGCACCTTGGTCGGTTGGTGGCGGCCGCTGTACAGATCCTTGAGGATATCCAGAATCAGCTTGTCCGCGTTGCCCTCGATTTCCTGGAGCACCGAGTTCATCTCTTTCACTCGCTCGACGGAAATCCCCTTTCGGATCTGCTGCACCATCTCCACGACCTGGTTGGTGGCTGCCTCCAGCATTTTGATGTGCTGGCTGAAATCCGTGTCCCGAGCCAGCTCGGCGCTAATGATAAAGCGCTCCGCAAACTTCTCCACCGTCTTTGGAATCTTGTAGAGCACCGCGCTGAGCATTTCGATGTCCTCACGTTCCAGTTGGGTGACGAATGTGCTGACGAGGGCTTCATTGATTTGCTCAGTGATCCGCTTATCGGCCTCCTTGGATTGATGAAATTCCTGCAGGCTGGGAACTTTGTGTGGGGCAGACAGGATTCGGTTGAGGGCCTGGACACTGTGCCGGGCTTCTTTTGCGGAGGCTTCGAGCAGGTCGAAGAATCGGTCGTCTTTGCTCAAGAGCTTCTGCAGGGAGAACATAGTGGGTCGTTGTTACAGGAGTGTGACAGGCAATGCACGCAGAAAATGTCTCGGAACGGTGCTGCGAGGCAAGCCCTCCTTGGTTTCACAACAAGTTCCGGGAGAGGCACTAGCCGAAGCCCGCCTGGCTGCTTGCGAACCGCAATACGCGGGTACGTCCGCGTAAACCTATTGAACAGAAAGGGACCCCTCCAACGTTGGGTGAGGCTCTCCGAGACCGCTGTTCCTTCTTGCGGCTGGCCGGTTATGGCTGAACACGGCCTCCGTACAGCGAAGTCCAATCAGAGGGCAAAATGGATCCAACCCAGGCAATTGGCCAGCCATACCAGGGTGAAGGAGACCCCGGCCGTCACAGGCAAGGTCATGATCCATGCCCAAAGAATGCGCTCAATCACGTTCAGTTTTAGCGCGCTGAAACGTTTGGCGCAGCCCACGCCCATGATGCTGGTGGTAATGGCGTGAGTGGTGGAGACAGGCATGCCCAAAGTGGCCGTGACTGCCAGCACGGTGGCTGCCGTCGTTTCTGCAGCGAAACCATGAACCGGCTGCAGTTTCACCATCCGGTGCCCCAACGTCCGGATGATCCGCCACCCGCCCGCCGCCGTGCCGGCGGCCATGATCATCGCGCAGATCACAACGACCCAGTTGGGAATGGCCTGGGTGCTGGCGTCGATCGGCGAAGGCATATAGCCAAATTGCAAGGAGGTTGGCAGCCAGCTCATGACGTGATCGCCCAGAGACAACTGATAAGGATCAGAGCCGGCCCGGGTGACGAGCCAGGACGCCCAATCCGGGAGTTCGGCAAACAGGTTCTTGGTCGTCGCCGCGACTAGCGCGAGCGTGATGATGCCCATGCATTTGGTGGCATCATTCATCCCATGGCTGAAACCCATGTAGGCTGAACTGCACAGCTGTAGCTTGCCGAAAAGCCGGCTGACGACGACCGGACGCCAGCTTCTCAGAAGCACATAGATAAGGGTCATGAAGATCAACCCGACCAGAAAACCCATCACCGGTGAGCTGACCATGGGGATGAGGACTTTATAATATAACCCCGCGCGATCGCCGGCCTTCTTGACAAAGGTTTGGACCTGTTGGACCCGGCCGCAGAACACTACCATCTGCACCTTGTTGGTGCCGATGTGAAGCGTGTGCGTGCCGTTAGTTTTGATGCCGTCACCCAACACGGCCAGGGCTTCGGGGGTGGGCGGGACCAGTTTCTTTTCTGTCTTGTCCTTGACTTCGACCCATTTCACGGCCGCGGTCCATGCGTTCACAAGCTTGCCATGGTCGGCTGCCTTGGGATGCCGCGCGCCCACCACGAACGCCGCCGCCAACGCCGCGCCGACCAAACTGCCCACCAGCGCGTGACTGGAACTGGAGGGCATCCCAAACCACCACGTTAATAAGTTCCAAAAGATCGCCGCGAGCAGAGCGCAGATCAGCACCCCCTGGGTGATAAACCGTGCGTCGACGAGTCCGGATGAAATCGTCTTCGCCACCGCCAACCCAAAGAAAGCGCCGATGAGGTTGGTAACCGAGGCCAACATGATGGCCTGGCGCGGGGTCAACACTTTGGTGCCGATGACGGTCGCGATGGCGTTGGCGGTATCGTGAAAGCCGTTGGTGTAGGTGAAAGCCAGAGCCACCATGACCACCACAATCACGAGGAACAGGTCCATAATTGGATTTCGTTCGGATCCGCGAGCGAAGGCCTGAAATTTACGCGTTTTTCAGAAGCACATGGGCAATCACATTGCCGGTATCCCGGCAGCGATCGATAACCTTTTCCAGCAGATCAAATAATTCTTTGAGGATGACGGCGCGCAGACTCGGCACCCCGGGTTGATAAAGCTTGCGCAAGTCCTCCAGCAAAATGTCGTCGGCCTCGGATTCCACCGCTTGCAGGCGGGCCTGTAGATCCTTGACATCGCCGAGTTCTCGCGCGTGCAATGCCTGCATCATCTGCAAGACCAGATGCACGGCTTGCTCGCTGAGCGCCAACTGCCGGCTGAAATCGCACCCCGCGATCTGCGGCTGGGCTACCAGATAACGCTCGGCGAATTTTTCCACGGTCTTGGGGATCTTGTAGAGCGTCTCGGCCAGCGCCTCGAGGTCCTCCCGCTCCAACGGCGTGACAAATGTCGTAATCAACATCTCTTCGAGCGCGGTGGTGACTTCCTTGTCCTTCCGGCGGGCTTCCACGAATTCGTCCAAGGAGGCTTGGCCCTCTGGATGGGTCAGGATCCGTTTCAGCGCCAGGATCGCGTGCATCCCCTCTTGCGCGCTGGCCTCCAGGAGCGAGAAGAAGCGATCTTCCCGGCCCAGAAATCGTCGGAAACCAATCATAGCGGTCAGGAGTTCTTCAGCGTAATGTGCGTGACGGCCTTGCCCGCGTCGCGACAACGGTCGATCCCCTTCTCCAACAACTCATAAAGATCCTTCATCACGATCACCTTGGTCGTGTCATGGCGCCCGGACCATAATTCGCGCAGGAGCTCAAGAATCAACTCATCCGCCTCGCTTTCGATCTCCTGCAGCCGGGCGTTCATCGCTTTCACTTTGTCCAGACGCCCCGCTCCCAAATCGCTCAACTCGTTGACCATCGCGACCACTTGCGTGGTGGCGGCCCCGAGCAGCTCGATGTGTTTGGAAAAGTCCGCGCCCTTGACCATTCCCTCACTGATACTGAAGCGTTCGGCGAATTTTTCCACGATCTTGGGGATCTTATAAAGTGTTTCGCTTAACATCTCGATGTCCTCCCGCTCCAGGTGGGTTACCACCGTCTCGACCAGCGCCTCGCTGATTTGCTGTGTGATCCGTTTTTCGCTCCGCCGGGCCCGGGCCAAGTCCTCGAGCGTGGGGCGATTGCTGGGCGTGCCCAGGCTGCGGCTGAGGATCAGGACGCTTTGGCGGGCCTCTTCTGCGGCGGCATTCAACAGGTCAAAAAATCGATCGTCCTTCCCGAGGAGCCGTTGCAGGGAAATCATAGCGTCCATTTTGTCACACGTGCAGCCTCCTGCTGTCACGAACACGATCGTTACATTTCCGCAACACCCATGTTACGGACTCGTTACGAACCCCTGCAGCCCCCATCGCCCCACCCCGGCACCCTTCGGACCGGCGAAGCCGCGCCGCTGATAAATCCTCTGCCCTGACGCCTTCGAACGCTGCCGCCTGACGCAATTTAGACCTCATCGTTACTGGAACGTAACTGGCGCGACATAGCGCCGTAACAGTTGGCTTCCATCGTTCGGATCGAAAGAAAATATGGCCAGTCACTTCGAAGAATCGTTGCAGCGCGATATCAATCGCATTCGGGCCAAAGTGCAGGAGATGTGCAACCTGGCGGAGCGTGCTCTGCGGGATGGCCTGGCTGCATTGCGGGACAAGAACCGGACCCTGGCTTATTCGGTGATTCTGCGCGACCAGCAGATCGATGAACTGGAAAAGGAAGTGGATCGATTGTGTCTGGAGTTCCTGGTCCGGCAACAGCCGGTGGCCGGGCCCCTCCGTCTGGCCTACGCCACCATCCGGATTAATTTGGAACTGGAACGGGTTGGGGATTATGCCGAAGCCATCGCCCGGCAGGTGCTGAAGCTGGTGTCGATGGACGCCGCCGTGCCGTTGGAACGGCTTCAGGAGATTGCGGACCGCTCGATCCCCATGCTTCGCCAGGCGGTGAAAGCGTTTGTGGACCAGGATCCCGATCTGGCGGCCAGGACGGCTGGCGAGGAATCCGTCGTGGATTCCCTCAAGAGCCGTCTCAACACGGACCTGATGAAAATGAGCCGCGAATCCAAGTTGCCGGTGGAGGCCCTCAATGCCCTGATGATGATCGCGCGGCATTTAGAACGCGTTTCGGACCAGGCCCGCAACATATGCACGGAAGTCCTTTACATGTGCACGGGCGAATATCGCCGGCACGGCGCGGCCGAGGCCACGCGGCTGCTCTTTGTTGATGTTCGGAATGCTTGCCGGAGCCAAATGGCGGAAGCCATCGCCAACTCGCTGAACCAGCCGCAGTTTATTTTTGCCAGCGCGGGTTTGGAACCGACCGCCGTGGACCCCGCCACGCTGCAGTTCATGAAAAGCAAGGGGTTTGATCTTTCGCATCAGACCAGCAAGGCGTTGAGCCAGATCCCGAACCTGGATCATTACCAATTCATCGTTGCGCTGGCCGAAGAAGCCAAAAGAGCTTTTCCCAAGCCGCCCACCAAGACCATCGGCCTTGATTGGACGGTGCCGGACCCTTCGACGGTCAAAGGCACACCCGCCGAGGTCCAGGCGGCTTACGAGAAAACGTACCAATTCCTGCACGCCCACATCAAGGATCTCGTCGAAGCGGTGGTCGGGCCCAGGACTTGACTGACCAAAATGAACGAACCAAACACACCATGACCAAAACCACATCACTCCCTCGGGGCATCCGCGCGGGTGCCACAACCCTCCTTATCGCCGGCTTCGGCCTTGGCAGTGTCGGCACCAGCTTTGCGGCGGACGTCATCCGCGTGAAAGGCTCGGATACCATGGTGCAACTGGCCTCAGGCTGGGCGGAGGCTTATCACAAAGTGAAACCGGACGTCCAGGTCGACGCCAACGGCGGCGGCACGGGCACCGGGATGGCCGCTTTGCAAAACAACACCTGCGACATCTGCGACGCTTCCCGTGAAATCAAGAAGGAAGAAATTGATAAAGTAAAGGCCATCACCGGCAAAGATGTTAAAGAGTTCGTCGTGGCCTTCGATGCCCTGGCTGTTTACACCAATCCCAAAAATCCTGTCAAAGAGATCTCCATTCCTGAGCTGACCGAGATTTGGGCGGAAGGCGGCACCATCACTTCGTGGGATCAGGTCCTGCCGGCGGCGAAGGGCAAAATCGTGCTGTTTGGCCGTCAGAATAACTCCGGGACCTACGATTATTTCCGGGAACACATTTGTGGCAAGACGCCCGACAAGAAGCAGCGCGAATTCCGCAGTGGGATCAGCGAGATGAATGGGTCCTCGGAAGTGGTGGAGAACGTGGCCAAAACCCCGCTGGGCATTGGCTACAGCGGCATGGGTTACAAGACCGACAAGGTGAATTGGCTGAAAATCTCGCGCAAAAAAGGTGAGCCTGCCATTGCCCCAGGTATCGAAGTGGCCCGCAACGGCACGTATCCCATCGCGCGCAAGCTTTACCTCTACACCGCCGGCGAACCAACCGGTGAAACAAAAGCCTATATCCAATGGATCCTGTCGGACGCCGGCCAAAAAGTGGTGGAACAGGAAGGATTCGTTCCGCTCAAGTAGCAATTGAAACAAAATGGAGCACCGATCATCGACCACCGACACTGAGCATGAGCTCAGCATTCCAGCTTCGCCGGGCCGCCAAGGCGACTCCAGCAGGGTGGCAAGCATGACCCCCACCACCGCGTCGAAAACCAGTCGCGGCGGACGGAAATTCAACCTCTTCGACGTGACGGAGAAGCCGACTGAATGGCTGATCCGTTTGTGTGGTTGGAGCAGCATCATTGGTTTGGCGGCCATTTTCTTGTTCATCTTCCGGGAAGCGGCGCCGATGGTGCCCAAGCTGGATTGGAAGACGTTCTTCACCAGCCCGCGTTGGATTCCCAATCCGGCTCCGGGCAATGAACCGAGCTTCGGAGCGTTTGCCCTGATCGTGGGCACTTTCACGACCACCTTCATCGGGTTGATCATCGCCGTGCCCGTCGGCCTGGGAGCGGCGGTCTGCATCTCCGAATTCGCCAAAGGCAAAGTCAAAGAGACCTTGAAGATCGTGATCGAATTGCTGGCGGCCATCCCGTCGATCGTCTGGGGTTTTATCGGCTTGATGGTGATCGGGCCGATTATCAGCCACGTCTTTTCGGCGGAACCAGGCAGCGCCTGGAGCAAAGTGATGCTCACCCTGCATCTGGCCAGTTCGGAGAGCGGCGCCAGCCAGGGCACAAACTTGCTGACGGGCGGCATCATCCTCGCCCTGATGAGCGTGCCGTTGATCGTGTCCCTTTCCGAAGATGCCTTGCGGGCGGTGCCGGATTCATTTCGGGAAGCGGCGCTGGCGTTGGGGGCGAACCCGTGGGAAACAGTGCGGCGCGTGCTGTTTCCGGCGGCGCGTAACGGCTTGCTGGCGGCGTGCATGTTGGGGTTGGGCCGGGCGATCGGCGAGACCATGGCGGTTTTGTTGGCCACCGGTCATAACAACCGGATTCCCCAGGCGCTGACGGATCCGGTGCGCACGATGACGGCGACGATTGCGGCGGAGATGGGGGAGACCGTGCATGGCGACGCACATTATCGGGTGCTCTTCATTTTGGGCATCGTGCTGTTCACCATTACCTGCAGCATCAACCTTGCTTCCGATTTAATCGTCAAGGGCGTGAAGAAAGCGAACCAGGCGTGATATGAATTCGGCCCCCGCGCTCAATCCGTTTGCGGCCACCGAATTGGAGAGCCAGAAAGGCCGCCGGCTCGTGCTCACTAAATGGGTGATGTTCGGTTTCTGCGCGCTGTTGGTGGTGCCGCTCGTTTTGATCCTGGTGGACATTTTCGTCAAGGCGTCGCCGTTGTTTTCGTGGGACTACATCTGGCAGAACCCGGTCAACAAGGGCAAGGCGGGCGGGTTATGGGCGCCGTTGGTGGGGACGTTTTATCTGGTGATCGGCTCGCTGCTTTTTGTGGCACCGGTCGGGATTCTGGCCGCGATTTACCTCAACGAGTACGCCAAGGAAGGGTGGCTCAACCGAACCATCAGCGTAGCGGTGACCAGCCTGGCCGGCGTGCCCAGCATCGTCCACGCCCTCTTCGGGCTGGGCGCCTTCGTGTTGGGCATGCTGCCGGCGATCAACCGGCTCATCGTCGATCCCAATCACCCGGAGAAGAAATGGGAAGCCGGTTTGCTGACGGCCTCGCTCACCATCGCGGTGATGAACCTGCCTGTGATCATCACCAGCGCGCGCGAAGCGTTGGGGGCGGTGCCGCTGGCGTTTCGGGAAGCTTGTTGGAACCTAGGCGCCACGCGCTGGCAAACCATCCGCACCATCGTTCTCCCCAATTCCCTGAGCGGCATTCTCACCGGCATCATTCTCGTGGTCAGCCGCGCGGCGGGCGAGACCGCCCCCATTTTGTTCACGGGCGCCACGTATTTTAAGTTCATTGCGGACAGCGGCTGGCAAAAACTGTTTCCCTACAGCATCGGCGAACCATTTGTGGCCATGTCGATGCATCTGCATGTCATTTGCACGCAGATCTCCAAGATGCCCGATGTGATGAAGTTTGGCAGCGCCGCCGCGCTGATTGTGCTGATTCTTCTGATCAACAGTTTTGCCATTGCCCTGCGGGTCTGGTTGCGCGGCCGCAAACGTTGGTAGCGCCATGACCGACGGGACCCCTCACCTCGAGTTCTGCAACCTGTGCGCCTTCTACGGCTCCAAGCAGGTGCTGAAGGACGTCACTTTCACCGTCCCGCGCAACTCCGTCATCGGCATCATCGGCCCGGCCAACTCCGGCAAAACCACCCTGCTCAAGACCATCAATCGCACCCTGGATTTTGTCAGCGGCGGCCGTTTCACCGGCGACGTTCGCATCAATGGCCAGAGTGTCAGGTCCATGCGCGACCCCAACGAATTACGGCGCCGCATCGGCATGGTTTTTCCCCTGCCGGTTGGCTTGCCTCTCAGCATTTATGAAAACGTCGCTTATGCCCCCCGCCGCCGGGGCGTGACCGATAAGGCCGAGTTGGACGAAATCGTCGAACGTTGCCTGCGCCAATCCGTGTTGTGGGAGGAAGTGAAGGATCGCTTGCAGATGTTGGGCACCCGGTTGTCGGGCGGCCAGCAGCAGCGGCTGACGCTGGCGCGGGCGCTGTCGTTGTCGCCTGAGATCCTGTGTCTAGACGAGTTTAGTATCGCCATTGATCCGGTCACGACCATGCGCATCGAGGACGTGCTGAAAGAGCTGCGCAAGAGCATCACCATCGTCCTGGTCACCAACCTGGTGCAACAAGCCAGGCGTCTGGCCGACAATACGCTCTTTCTGTGGCGCAGCGAGATGGTCGAGTTGAGTCCCACGGACGTGGCCTTCAGTGACCAGCCGAAAGACCGGCGGACCTACGAATACATCAACGGGATTTTTGGATGACCCACTCCCGCGCCATCTCGCCTGCCGCGCCCGCCGCGAATGCGGTTGAAACCCGCTACTGCATCACCACGCGGGATGTGTGCCTTTGGTACGGCAAATTCCAGGCGCTGATTAAGGTTACGGCCGACATCAAGCACGGCCAGATCACCTCCCTGATCGGGCCGAGCGGCTGCGGCAAAACCACGCTCCTGCGCTGCTTTAACCGCATCAACGAGCGTTATGATTATGTCATCACCGAGGGCGAGATTAAGATCCTCGACAAAAACATCTATGATGCGGACGTCTCTCTGGTTGAACTCCGCAAAAAAGTCGGCATGGTCTTCCAGCGCCCGAATCCGATGCCAATCTCTGTTTACGAGAACGTTGTCTTCGGCCTGCGTCTGCATCGCGAATCGCGCGCGCTCAAAAAAGCGGATCTCGATGAAACAGTCGAGAAATCGCTGCGCGAGGTGCGTCTCTGGGACGATCTGAAGGATCGCCTTAACACCAAAGCCACCTCCCTCCAGCTCGAGCAACAACAAAAGCTCTGCATCGCGCGATTGCTGCCTCTGAAACCGGATGTGATCCTCATGGATGAACCTTGCAGCGCGCTGGACGTGGAAGGCACCAAAGCCATCGAAGAACTCATGTTCGAACTGCGCGGACGTTTCACCATCGTCATCGTCACCCACAACATGGCTCAGGCTCGCCGCGCCAGTGATGAATGCATCTTCATGCTCATGGGTGAACTGGTGGAACACCGCCGCACCGAGGAGCTGTTTCTTTCGCCGAAGAATCCTAAGACCGCCGAATACATCGAGGGCCGTTATGGCTGAGCAGCTGGGCAAAGCGCGTTTGCCCTTCCCCAGCCCGGCGGCTCGTCCCTAACCCGCCATCGTCACATGAGCCTCGGTCGTTCTGCTCGTCCGAACCAGCCGCCGGCGGCCGGCCGGCCGGCCGGGGCGCCGGGCGCGCCGGATGACACGGCTGCCGGCGTGTTGCGTCTGATCGAGGCGCAGCGCGGCCATCTGTTCTCCGAGAAGGAGTATGTTCAACAACGCCGGACGATCCTGGTTGAACTGGCGGAAGGCGCGCGGCTGCGACCGTTCACCTGGTTCACCTTCACCGTGGTCGAGCTGGGGCTAGCCGCCTTCGTCCTGATCGGTTTGATCGCCGGCCGCTCCGGCGACTACAGCCTGGCCTGGATCAGCTTCGTGGCGCTGCTGTGCGCAGCCGGGGTGTTTTACCAGTTCTATCTCGGCGTCTGCCGGGATCGGCGCCGCTCATTGCCGGAGCGCCTCAAAGAACTCGAGGAAGTGCGGTCGCTGCAGCTGATCACGGCCGACGAATATCACCAGATTCACGCGCAGATCCTGTCGGCCCGCCAGTATGGCGGACGAATCCGGAGTTGATTCGTTGGGACAAAAAAAAAGCCGCCCGGCAGGGGCGGCTGTGAAACGAAAGAAGAGGAACGCAGGTGGTTACTGTTTGATGAGGCCGGTGCGTACGTTGAGCACCTTGGTGGTTTCCGGCCCAGTGGGGTCCTGAGACAGGCCCAGCAGCGTTTTGCTTTTTCCGGTGGTCAGGTTGAACGACCCGGCCACTGCGCGAATCAGGCCGTTGGTGTTTTCGCTGGACTGGGTGTAAACAGCGATCTGTTTTTGGGGCGACACAATGACAAACCCGGCTGTGTCGTAGGCTGGTCCTACTCCGAGAACAAGGTCGTAATTGTTGGGGCCGGGAGTCTGGAACCAATTAGTACTGCCCGGAGCGAGGGAGAACAGTTCCGTGAACGGCTTTCCATCACGAGTGCCGCTGGCGTAATAGTTGCCGCTAAAGTCGGCAACGGCGGTCAGTGGGACTCCGCGATAGGTAATGCGTCGGCCGTTACTGAAACGGTGCCCGACCATGTTCATGCGCACGCCGGGCCGAACTGTAGCCGTGAAGCTGACGCCGTTGGTAAGGGTCCGGCTCAGTTCAGTGAACGAGCCGATGACTCGGAGACTGGCGTCGTAAGTCCAGTTGCCTGACACGTAGGCGCCGCCGTAGATGTGTTCGGTGGCAGAACTTCCGTTGTCATCGAAACCACGATGGTCGCCGCCTGGAGTCCGGACGTCCTCTTCGTCGGGTCGATGGGTGGTATGAGGGCGATCGGTGAGGATTTCTATCCCAACCAGAGTGAAATCATTGGTATTGAACGTGAGCTGCAATAGACCTAGTTGCGGGCCGGAGAGGACGAAATCCCAGGCACCGCCGGGGGAGTTCTGCGCCAGCAGCGGGAGGGCCGCACTGCCGGCGAGGAAAGCAGCGGCGCCGAGCGCGGCAACTTTCAGATTCAGGTGAGCCATTGTTT
>Ga0247664_1000310_pt1 | contig 12100 bp, 12 predicted proteins | sample CNK05_metaG_FD_182715 | JGI IMG/M metagenome (GOLD analysis project Ga0247664, IMG submission 182715) | Soil microbial communities from Purdue University Martell Research Forest, Indiana, United States - CNK05 | ecosystem: Environmental > Terrestrial > Soil > Temperate forest > Bulk soil...
CGTGTCAAGAATCAGCGATGACACCCGCGCGGCGGCGCTCGAGGTCGATGCGAGCTGGAAGGAGGTCGCCCAGGCCACGCTGGCCTACAATTCCGCGCTGAAGGAAGTGAGCGCGGCAACCTATCTAGCGCGCAAAGCCGGCGCGGACGATGCCGCCGCCGTTGGCTTACTCGCCGCTGCGAAAGAAAAGGCCGCGGTAGCAAGCGCCGCGCTTTCCGCAGCGCAGCTCGAGGCCGCCGGCGCGAATGAGATCGAAGCGCTCTCCCTCAAAGAATTAAGCGCCATTACCAGCGAAACGTTCGAGAAGATGACCACGGGATTCCTGGGCATCGGGATCGTCGGAGGCATATTCGGGCACCTGGAAAGCGAAGCCGCGGATTTCGCCATACAGATGCGAAATCTAAGTCTCACGACGGGCATTGCCGCACCCACGCTCGGTGGCCTGCATGACGTCGTGAAGGAAATGGGCGGCGACTTCGATGCCGTCTCGACCGGACTCAGCAAAATGCTGAAAGCGCAGGAGGCCGCAGTCACTGGCTCGGCTAAACAGATTGAAGGCTTCAAGATGGTTGGGCTCTCGGTCAATGAGCTAAAAACGCTGACTCCCGAGGAATTGCTATTCCGTGTCGCCGAAGGATTTCAAACCGTCGGCTCCTCTGCCGAAAAGAACACGGCAGCCGTCGACATTTTCGGCAAAGGTGGCCGGGCGCTGATTCCGGTTTTTGCCGCCCTCGGCGATTCGTTCCGGGAAGAGGTCGAAGAGGCCGGCAAGGTGAGCGGCATCAGCAAGGAAAACGAAGAGGCCGCGCTGCGGTGGCATGCGCAGACCGAAAAGCTTTCAGTCGCGATGCGCGCCTTTGCCAGCGAAACGCTTCCATACGTCCTCAAGGGTATCGGTGGAATCGTGGCCGCCTTTGAGGGCGCAGCCGCGGCCGTCGTCACGTTACTGGACGCGATTGGCGGCGTGCTTGTTACGGTGTTTCAGGGAATTGAGGGCGCCGGCAAATTGATCTACGACGCCACGACGGGGAATTTCGGCGCGCTCGAGGCCGATGCCAGGGCGATCGGCGGCAAGGTCAGCGATACCTGGAAAGGCGTCGCCAAGGACGTCAGCGTGTCCTGGGCGACAGTGAAGAACGACTTCAATTCCATAACGGGCGACGCGAAAGTTCCGACGGTCCCCAAGGGCGCCAGCGGCGAAGATCTGCCCGGGACCGGCGGGAAAGACACTCGGCTCGCGGATTGGCGCTCCGAATTGCAGGCGAAGAAGGATGACGAGGACGGTTTTCACGAGCTGAGCAAGGACGATGAGGCCGCGTTTTGGCAAGCAAAGCTCGCAACGGTCGAGGCTGGTACGAAACTCTATGCCGAGGTTCTCCATGAACTGCGCGCGGCCGAACGAGCATCGGATAAGGAATCGCTGAAAAACGAACAGGATGCCGTGCGCGAACGCCTCGCGGCGACAAAACAAGGCTCCGCTGAACGCGTGGCGATCCTCCAGGAGGAAGTCAGTCACCTGAAAGCGATCGGTGCGGACCAGACCGAAGATTTTAAGCGGTTGCAGACGCAGCTCGTCGCGGCCACGCGCGAATACGCCGACCAGCAAGGCAAGGCGGCCGTAGAAACCGAGCGGCAAAAGGTCGATGCCACGCGAAAGGGCTCCGAGGAGCGCGTCGCCGCAGAGCAAGCCGTGCTCAATAGGCTGGCCGCGCTGGGGCTGCAGCAAACGGCCGAATATACGAAGCAGCAGCAGCGCGTCACCGATGCCACTCGCCAGGCCTCGCAGGAGCGCCTGAAGCTGCAGGAGCTCGACATCGAGCAGGCAAAGATCGTGGGCCTGTCGAAAACGGGCATTGAGCGGCAAAACGTCCAAGCCGATTATGATCTGCACCGTATCAGCGCTCAGCAGCGCATCGCCGCTCTGAGGGCGCTCGAGGACGAGGAGTACGAAATCACGAAGGGCGCGCTCCAAAAGAAACTAGTCCTGATGGAGCAGGACCCCACGCTCTCGCCGGTGCAGATCCGGCAGCTTCAGAATCAGATCGAAAACCTCACGCGCGAGCACAACAATAAACTCGCGCAGCTCGACACCCAAAGCGTCAAGGAATCGATGCAGCGGTTCGACCAGTTCTTCCAGCACATTTCGCAGGGCTTCCAAACGGCGATCAACGGGATGCTGACCGGAACGAAATCGTTCGCCAAGGGAATGCAGGATATGTGGAACAGTCTCGTGACTTCCTTCGTGCAGAGCCTAGCGAAGATGGCGGTCTCCTGGCTGCAACACGAGGTCGCAAAGCTAGTCATTCACACCACGACGAACGAGGGGATTGTGGCCAGCGATACCGCTGCCGCGACGCAGAGTCAATCCATCAGCCTCATTTCGTCACTGAAACAAATCGCCCACTCCGCCGCTGCGGCTGCCGCAAAGGCTTATGAGGCGATGGCCGGCATTCCGGTGATCGGGCCGGTTCTCGGCGCTGTCGCGGCTGCGGCGACATTCACCGCAGTTATGGCATTCGGCAGCCTCGCGTCTGCAAAGGATGGGATGGTGAGCGGGGAAGAGCAGCTCGCGTTCATCCATAAAAACGAAATGGTCCTGCCGGCATCGCTCTCGCTCGGGTTCCAGCGCCTACTTGGCGGCGGATCCGGAGCCGCGGCCCCTGCAGCTTTCGGCGGCGGATCGGGAAGCAATGTCAGCTTTGGAGATATCAACTATTCTCCGACCTACCACGGCACGCACAGCCCGGCTCAAGATCCCAGCGTCATCGCCAAAATGACGCGACGCAAAATCGCCCGCAGCGTCGGATTGAGCCTGTGAGCAATGCCGTTTTTCCCAATCTTCCCGGGCTGATGTGGGGCACCACGCTCGGCGAGCTCTTCGACACCATAGTCTATCCCTCGGCCGCGCCTGGTTACGAGACTACGATTTCCAAAGGCCCGGATCCCACCTTCCACTTCAAGCTGCAGTATGAGTTCCTGCGAAATCAGCCCAGTGTCGATGAGCTGAGCACCCTACGCGCGTTCTTCCGTGCTCGGCGTGGCGCATTCGATTCCTTCCTGCTCGATCTTTCCTCGCTGACGAAGAATTCCGCCGACGCCAGCATCACTGGCCAGGTGCTCACCGTGGATGCGAACAATTACGCTCCACTCGTCCGCGCTGTGGCCGGGAATCTCGAAACCATCTATGAAGTGAATGCGATCAGCGCCGTGAAGGGCAACGGCACGCCAATTACTTTCGATAGTCACAACTCGGCGCCGGCCTCGGGGAAATGGTCCTATTGGGATGCTTCGCCCACGCGCACCTATGGCGGAGCGTCCTACCCTGGCGTGGTGATTCAGTTCGGCTCGACGCCGAGCGCACCGGTCACCGCGGACTTCTCCTGGTACTACCGCGTGCGTTTCGAGAAGGATGCCGCTGATTTCGATGCATTCATGTTTGAGCTGTATGAGCTGCAGGAAATTTCACTGGTCACCACGCGAACTCTCTAATGCGCAAGTTCACAGATGGCAGCGGCGCTGATTCGAGCGCGGCGGTCAAGGCGCTTCTGAAGAGCACTCTGACGCCTGAAATCAAGACGCTCGTGGTCATCAAGCTGGCGAAGTGGCTGGATAACGTGGCCCTATGGGTCGGCGGCGGATCGATCAACCCCTCACCCTATCAGCAGACGTTTCTCCTGACCGATTGTCCCGCCGCGATCAAGTACACCCCACTCGGAACGTTTCGCGTCGCTGCGATCAAACACGGCGCGATGAGCTTCGGCATCGGCGTGGATTTCCAGGGCTTTGAGATCACCTGGTCCCCGGCGGCGAGCGATATCGTCTCGCCCGGCGCGGGTTCCACATGGTTCGCGGTTGCTCCCGATATCGCGGCGCTCGAGGCCGTGCGGCACGGGTTCTTCGATGGCGCTTTCGTTTCCGTTTATAAAGTGGTGATGCCGCCGCTTGGGAATCCGCCAGTCTATGACGCGAATACCTACGGGGTGACGCTCCTGAACATGGGTTGCGTGGATCAAGCGAAGGTCGAAGGTGGCGAAGTCACCTTTCAGGTCGGCTCCATCATTGATCAGCAGGACCAGCAAGTTCCATCGCAGCTCATCGGGCCGAATTCGCGATTTGCCTCCAAGGATCCTATGGCTTATGCGGCCGTCAGTCTCGGGAGTGCAGTAAATCAGGACGCGGTGCGATGGTCGGGTTTGATGGCCGACCGAAGTCATGCAACGCAATCCGCAAGCCGGTTGGTGGCAATTAACGCAGGTTCGCCGTTCTTTAGTCCTCCCACCGGATATTTCGACGGCGGTTTCGTGGTTTGGCAGTTCGGGCCGCTGACGGGGATGCGCCGGCCGATCGCGCACAGCGTCACGGCTGGGGGCGTTGGGGGCGACATCACTTTTCAGCTCGCGAAGTCGTTTCCCTACGACCAGACGATATACGACTCCGGCTTTGCATTCGGGTTCGGTTTCGACGCATACGCTTTGCGCCGCACGGTGAGCACGGAATCTTCCGGAACTTATGACGGGTTTCCCAGTGTGCCCGATCCAGTGGATGCCTTCTGATGACTGACCGGGACCGTGTCATCGAGGAAGCGCGTACCTGGCTCGGCACGCCGTTCCACTTCGGCGCGCGAGTGAAAGGCGCGGGAGTCGACTGCGCGCAGTTCATCGCTGCGGTATATGAGGCTTGCGGAATCTTCAAAGCCGAGGAATACGGTTTCTTCGGAAAAGATTGGCACATGAACACGGTCGAGGAGCACTACAAATATCGGCTCGTGCGCCATGCTGCTGAGCTCCCGACGGTCGGTTCAGCACAGCCTGGTGATATCGCCCTCGTGAAATGTGGCGATGGCGTCCGCGTCTTCTCGGCCGGCGGCATCGTTCTGGCCTGGCCGCTGCTGATTCATGCTTGCCCCGCGCGCGGCGTGGCGATTTCAAGCGCAGACCTGGACCCGCTCTGGATGGGCTGGGAAAAAGCATTCTTCGATCCCTTTCCCAAAACGTAAATGTTCAAATCACCCACAGGGATGCGCTCGCCACAAGCTGGCGGCGTCCGCTTGCGCACTTCGCAGCAGGCGGGATGCGTGCCGATCATTCTTGGGCGCATCCAGACCGCGCCGCGCCTGATCTGGCGAGGCAACCTTGTCGCCGGGTCCGGGTCTTCCGGAAAGAAATTCAAAGGCGGCAAAAAGGGCGGCAACGTCACCACTTACGTCGCCGACGTCGACATGCTCCTCGGCACGATGGGCTTCGGCCGCGTGCGCGAGAATCAGCTCACCACGCAGCCGCTGCAATCCATTTTCAACGTTTGGAGCGACAAAGATAAATACCCCGTCACGATTGGATCGTGGAGCGGAGTCGTTTCGGGCGGCGCTGTCACGATCACCGTCCCCGGCGGCGGCGTACTCATTGAAATATTCGGGGTCACGGTCGCGGAAGCATACAGCCAAGTCGTCAACGATTTCGGCGGGCCAGGCTCTTCGACGCTCACGGGCACCTGGCAGCGACCGCTGTGGAACACCGCTTTTTATTATTACGACCCTAGTTCGCAGGTTCCTCTCGCTGGCAGCACGCGCGCGCCCTATACCTATACGCAAGCCGCATCGGTGGCGGCTTCGACCACACTGCCGATCAATGCCGGCCTGAACGGAAAAACTGTCACGGTCTACTTCGCTTATGTGAGCGCGGCGGGAAAATTGCCGCTCACTAAAGCAAAGCAGGTTTTCGAGTCGCTGCTCGGCAGCACCGGCACGGTCGCGCAGCCCATTGTTTACGTCGACGTCGGCGGTATCGCGGCCGTCAAAGCGGATCTCGGTGCGACCGGAGCGCAGCCAAATAACAAATACGAAACGCTCGGATGGGGCGGAATAGGGCCGGACGGCGACGTGAACCCAGCCGATATTCTTGCGCTGCTGGTGATGTCTCCACATGGGATGAACGCCTCATCGCTCCTGCAGCAGACGCAAGCCACGGCTGCGCTGCTCGGAGATTTGACGGCGATGCGCGCCTATTGCGATGCGAATGCCATCTGGCTTTCCGTCTATCTCGACCAGCAACGCAGCGGCTCCGACGTGCTGGGCGATTTATTCGACATCGCGAACTGCGCCCCGGTATGGAGTGAGGGGCTCCTGAAGTCGATTCCGTACTCGGAGATTTCGCAGGTCGGCAACGGAGCGGCGTACATCGCACCGACGGCCTCTGGCCCGGTCGCGACGATCACGCCAGTCGACTTCATCTGCGAAAAGGGCAAGGCGCCGATCGTCATCACGCGCACCAAGCAGGCGGACTCGAAGAATATCCTGCCCATCGAGTTTACTGACCGCTCGAATGATTACGCGACGAACTCCATCGATGTGATGGAAGGCCAGTCCGTTTCGGAATTCGGATCACGGCGCGACAGCACAAAGACCTATGGCTGGATTCAATCCGCGCCGGTCGCCAGCGTCGTCGGAAGTCCACTGGTGAAGCGGAGCGCGATTCAGGAAAACATAGCCCTCGCGTTCAAGCTGATGCCTCGGTTTCCCCACCTCGAGCCCATGGATCTCATTTCGCTCACCGAGCCCATCTCCGGGCTCAACGCCTATCCAGTGCGGCTGAAGAAAGCGGACGTTCAGGAGGATAGTTCTCTAGTTTGTGAGGCTGAGCCCTACTTCTATGGCGCGAACGCGCCATATGGCGCTGCCAGCGCCCAGGCTGCCACTCCTGGGACGGTTTACACCAACATTGACCCCGGCTCGGTAGGAACGCCCTATTTCTTCGAGCCTGTCCCCCGTGCGGCCGGGGGCGATGCCGAGTTGTGGATTGCGGTGCCTTCGACGAACGCGAACTATGGCGGTTGCGAAGTCTTCGTGTCATTCGACAGCGGCTCGAGCTATCAATCACTCGGCAGGTTCAACGGCAAGAGCACGATGGGCGCGGTCATGACTTCGACCTGGCCCGCAGGCAGCGACCCGGATACGACGCACGATTTGGCGGTCGATCTAACGAGTTCTCTCGGCAAGCTGGATTCTTGGCCGGCGGCTTCAGCCGATGCTTTCGTACCCCTGGCGCTTGTCGATGGCGGTTCCGGAGCGATTCCTTACGAGCTCATCGCGTTCACGACTGCCACACTCACCGCTACGAACAAATATTCACTGAAGGCGACGGGCGCCGGGAACGAGATCCGCCGCTCAGTCTATTCTGCGCCTACGGTGGGTGCCGGCGTCGCGCATGTGGTCGGCAAGGTCTTCGTATATCTAAACGATCCGGTTTTCAAAGTGCCTCTCGACCCGAAATGGATTGGGAAAACGCTGCATTTCAAATTCTTGGCCTATAACATTTTTGGTTCGAACGAGCAGACGCTCGCTGACGCGACAGACTACCCCTTTGCCGTCACAGGCGTCGCGGCGGCGCTCGGCGGCAGCGGAAGCTATACGATCTCGCCCGCGAACCCTCTTTCGCAGGCCGCGTCGACCTATTCCGTCGTCATGGCGCAATCGACCGCGACCTTCACGCCGAGCGGGGTGCAGACGAACTATAACGCGCGCACGTTCAGCGTCTCGGATCCGGGCGCGGGCAATTCGCAGCAATATTGGGTGACTGTCTATGATCCCGGACAGATCGGCGATACCGGCGCCGGCACGACCCTCAGCGCCTTCTGCGATGCGAACCAAACGAAATGGAACACTGCCGGCTATATCCGCATCGGAACGATCGTCGTCACGCATCCAGGCAGCACCTCCGGCGGCGGAGGAGGATCCTCGTCCGGGGTGCTCTCAACGCTAGTCGTCACCGATTCCGGCGACCACCTGAATTTCACGCTGAATAAAACAGTTTCGCTACTATTGCTCTTCCGCAACGGCGATTTTGTGGATCCCGGAGATTACACCTTCAAGGGTTCGGGGTTCACGCTCGCGCGGGCACTTGCCGCGGGCGAAAACCTGAACGGGATCGGCGGATGACGAATTCCCATGCCTGATAAAAACCTCATCGACCTTGCCAATCAGGTCCAGGGCGCGCTGCCAACTGCAAAGGGAGGTGTCCCTGCAGGCGGCTCGACGGGCCAGGTGCTGACGAAGAATAGCAGCAGCGACTACGACGATTCCTGGGCGACGCCCTCGACCGGCGGCAGTGGGGGCGGAGTAAACGCCCAAACCACGAACTATACGGCCGTTTCCGGCGATGCCGGCAAGCTCGTTTCGATGAACGGCAGCTCGATTACGCTCACGCTGCCGAATCCTCCGCCGAGCTCGACCTGGTTCATCTTTTTTGAGAATCGCAATTCGAGCGATCTCACTGTCTCCCGCAATGGCTTAAACATCGACGGCGCCGCGGCCAATCTCACCGTGCACCAGGACCAGGGCGGAGGCATTTTCACCGATGGCACGAACTATTTCACGATGCGCGGAAAGCCGCGGGTCGTCGAAGGCGATCTGATTCTCGTCGACGTGACGACGGACAACGTGAGCACGAGTGCTCACGGCTTCGCGCCAAAAGCGCCGAACGATTCGACAAAATTTCTCGATGGCACTGGCGCATATTCGACTCCTTCGGCTGGCGGCATTACGGGCGGTTTTGCCTGGGGCGGCGATGGCTCGGACGGCAGCCAGACGTTTGACGGTTCGACGACCATTCTCGGACTGGTTCCCTCTGGCAGCGCATACACGCTGACGCGCGACATTTTTTGCAGCAGCATCACGGTTAACAATGGCGTCACGATCAAGACCAATAACTTTGCCATCTACTGCACTGGCACGCTGACGAATAACGGCACGATCCAAAACGATGGTGCCAATGGTTCCGCGGGCTCTAACGCCAGCTCGAGCGTCGGCGCGGGCGGCGGCGGCGGTACGGCGGCGGCCGGAGTGCTGACCGGCGGCCACTACGGCAGATTTTTGCAGTCACTCGGAGGCACAAATGGAGGCAGCGGAGCGACGGGAGCGGGCGCTCAGGCCGCCGTGGGCAACACCGCGAATGGCAGCGCTAACGGCCCGGTAGCTAGTGGTGTCAACGGTTCGTCGGGCGGCGCGGGTGGCAAAGGCGGAGATGGCACGAGCGGCGCGGGCGGAGCGGCGCGCAGTGGTCCAGCGGGTGGCACCTATGGGTTTGGAGTTCTGGCCAATAAAGCACTCGGTGCCGAACTGGGTGCATATCGTTCCAGCACGACTTTCGTTGTCTACACATACCCCAACGCTGGCAATGGCGGCGCTCCGGGAGGCTCCGGCGGCGGAGGGGACGGCACGAATTCAGGAGGAGGAGGAGGAGGCGGCGGCGGAGAAGGAGGCGGCGCCGGTTGGCTGTCCATCTTTGCGAAGAGCATCACTGTCGGAGCGACCGGAAAAATCAGCGCGAATGGCGGAAACGGCGGAAATGGTGGAAACGGATTCACTCCGACCTTGGGAAATACGGGCGGGGGCGGCGGCGGTGCCGGCGGATCCGGAGGCCAGGGCGGCGTCGTTTGCCTGGTTTACCAATCGCTTTCGAACAGCGGCACGATTCAGGCGACCGGTGGAACGCATGGGAGCGGCGGATCCGCCGGGTCGCCGCACGGCACGGGAACGAATAATGCTGCAGCGGGAGCGAACGGGCCTGATGGCCCGGCTGGAGTCGTGATTCAGATTCCGACCTGATAAGCGCGGAGGAAAACTTGGCGGCGGGCTCCGAAAAAGATATTCGCTATGAGATAGCGCCCACGCCGGAAGCGCGTCTCGCCGCGATCGCCCGCCGGCTCGTGATTCTGATGGCAGAGCCTGTGCCCTTTGTCCCTGATTATGCGGATTTCGCAGATGAGCTGAGGCCCTATGTCCAGCGCGAACTTATCCTGGCGCGCATCACGGAAGCTCAGCGATCTGGAACGCTAAGACACATCCTCGAATTGCAGGGAGCACTCGCATTGGTCGAACGCGAAATCTGCAGCCGGCCGCGCCGAGAGAAAGATGGACAAGGATGAGCGAAACACTCTTGCATGTTCTTCTCGTGGCGATCAGCAGCATTTTCTCCGCTGGTATCGCCTGGGCTTCGTTCAAGCAACTCCGAAAAGATGTGAACGCGATTGGGAAAAAAATCAATGACTCGGAGAGAGACGCCCTGCGCCGTCACCATAACGTTTCGTTGGTGCTCATGCTCGCGGCACCGGCCAAGAAGGAACACGAAATCTGCGAGCTACTTAAGGAGGGATGACCATGTTCGGAATGATTTTGATCGTCGCAGTGGGTTTGGGAAAGGCAATGGCCGCGTGTGTGATTTGCGCGGTGGCGGGATTCGGCGCCGGCCGGATTAAGAACCCCGCGAAACTAGAGCGGATCGCGGGCGTCATCGGCGAAGGAGAGCACTTCGTCAGCTCAGAAGCCCGGGATCTGGTCGCTCGGCTCAAGGGTCACCTATAAACCCAGGAGAATCCTGATGCCAGTCACATTGGATCGGAAACATCTCGCGCTCAGCGTTGCGCTCGTCGTCGCCGCACTGATCCTTGCGGGTGTGTTCCACGAATGGCGGATCGACCTTGCGAAGGCTGAAGCCGATAAAAGACTTCAGGACCAGGTGATCGCTGGCGCCGAGAAGCGCGAGGACGACAGGAAAAAGGCTTTCGAGGCTCAACTTGCCGAATTGAGCAAGTTGCGGGCGACGTCCCAAACTTCACCGCAAACCGTCATCGAGCGCATTCCGCAACTCATAAATTTCCCCACCCCGGCAAAATTGGAGGCGGCAACGTCCGAAATGAACGGGCAACTCGTTCCACCAAAACCTGACGCGCCGAAAGTGAATCTGGTTCTCCCCCCGGATGATCAGCGCGTGCTGGTAAACACTCTCGTTGAATGCAAGAGCTGCCAGCTCGAGCGAGACAAGCTCAAAGCGGATGCCATCGATGCCGACACAAAATACAAGGCCATGGCTAAAGAGCGCGATGACTGGAAAACAGCCGCAAGGGGCGGGAGCTTCTGGACCAGGACGAAACGCGCGCTGAAATGGGTGGCGATCGGAGGAGCAATTGGGGTCGTCGCAGCCAAAGCAACAAAATAAACAGAGCTTCGAGGTGCTTAGATGAGCTGGCTCCGTGATCTCGCGCAAAAAGCCCTCTCCATCACGCACGGCAGGACTACCGCGTTTTTCATCGCGTTCTTTATCGCTGGCAATGGGATGGCGCTCGCCGGGAAACTGACGCCCGTCTATGTCGGGTTCATGGGAACGCTCGGCGGTCTAGTGCTCGGTCATTCGATCAAGGAAGACATCGCGGAACGGATGAACGGTCCGCGTCCGCCGGGAGGTCCGGATGAGGCTAAGAGTTAAGCTCGGAATCGCCGCGTTCGGCAAGACGGGAACTCGCTGATGGACGCCATCGTCACCAACGGCTCGGAACGGCTTTATACTCCCCGCCAATCCGTCGAGCTGGCCATGCTTGTCCTTGTCCTCGGCCGTGAGGCCGGCAACCAGACGGAGGACGCGATGCTCGGCGTCGCCTGCTCAATTCGCAACCGTGTGCAACTGCAGCTCACTCGTTGGGGCAAGGATTGGGAGAGCGTGATCGAGCGCGCCTGGCAATACAGCTCAGTCGAGGGCCCGAAAGCCGATCCAAACCTTCAGAAGTATCCCAACCTGAATTTCGCGCCCTGGCCGAAATGCCTCGAGATCGCCGAGCAGGTTTACTCGGACCAGGTCGCGGACAACACCGGAGGCGCCCATTCCTATTTCGACCGCTCCCTGGACGACAATCCGCCGGCGTGGTCGACGGACGGGGAGTTTATTCATACGGTGGACCTCGGCGCGTTTCACTTTTTTAAGTTGGCGGGAAAGTAAAACGGCTGGTAGATTTCAAGTAACGAGGGCCTACCAAGGAGCCCAGGTCGAATGGGAAATCCGTACCCGATTGAATTGGCGTTTCTTGGAGGCGTGGTCCTGGGGCTCATTTACCCGCGGCTGTGCTCGCGCTGCAGGAACGAGCGCCTCTGGCTCAAGGAAATGCTGAAAGCTGAGGAGAGGGAAAGAAAACGGGAAGAAGCGAAGGAGCAAAAGCCGGGAAGCTGACGCGGGAATTTCGGTGGCCTATTTATGAATCAAAGTTCCCCTTCTTCGACCGGATGGCGATCGCCCGGGCCTAAAAAGACCTGTTTATCTTGACGATAGGTGGACTCCTA
>Ga0247664_1000311_pt1 | contig 12098 bp, 18 predicted proteins | sample CNK05_metaG_FD_182715 | JGI IMG/M metagenome (GOLD analysis project Ga0247664, IMG submission 182715) | Soil microbial communities from Purdue University Martell Research Forest, Indiana, United States - CNK05 | ecosystem: Environmental > Terrestrial > Soil > Temperate forest > Bulk soil...
CCATCGCTGCCTACCGCGGTCGCATGTATCGCAGCCGCCTGGAGGCGCGCTGGGCGGCATTCTTCGATCGCCTCGGTTGGGCCTACGAGTATGAGCCGTTTGATCTAGGCATCTGGTCTCCCGACTTCCTGCTGATTTCGCCCATGGAAGTGTTGGTCGAAGTTAAGCCAATCGAACATTTCGACGAGGAGGTGGCGGCGAAGATGTTAGATGCCACGAATGGGGAGAATCTGTTGCTGACGCGGGTGGCGCCGGCTGTGGTGAGTGATTTTCTGGAGATTGGTTGGTCAGCAGGCGTCAAGGGGGAATTCAGGACTGCGGCGGTAGTTTGGGTGGTGGATAGGCAGGTGCCACGGCTCGTGGCGGATATCACCGACCTCGGCGGTTGTGACGAAGGAACCTGGCGTACGTTTTCCGGTTTCGGTGGAAACTCCAAGGAGTTACACCGTCGGGTCCATCTGTTCACCGATGCCACCAAGGCGATATGGGCGGATGGGTCCAACGCTGTCCAGTGGGAGCCGAAGCAGTGAGCGCGCCGGCATTTGCGTGGGCCTTGGAGCGCGGGTGCGCGCTTGGCCTGCCGCCATCGGATCGCTTGGTGCTGATCTACCTGGCCGACATGGCGAACGGCGCGAAGGTGTGCTGGCCGGGGCAGCCGCTGATCGCCCGGTTCACCGGGTTGGCGTTAAGGACGGTCATAGCCGCGCTCAAGAGGCTGGAGGCAAGACAACTCATACGTGCAGAGCCTTCGCCTGGCCGTGTCACCAGGTACCACATTCTGCGGGCCGATACCCCTGCAAATGGTGGGGTGGTTACCCCTGCAAACGGTGCCCCGGTTACCAGTGCAAATAGTGCAGTGGCTGCCCCCGCTACCCCGGCAAATGGTGCAGGGGTACCCCTGCAGAATGTCTCCCACCACCCCTGCAAACTGGAGGCCGAACCCCTGCACGATTTGCCAAAACCCCCCCCAAATGGTGCAGTCGACCCTTTTAGACCCAAGATAGACCCTAAGACGCGCACAAGCGTGCGCGAGGAAGGCAAGGTTTTAAGTTTCCCGGAAAAGGCAGTGGGCTCACCACAGCCGGCGCCACCCGCCGACGAGTTCAACGCTTGGCTCGATGGGCTGCCTCCGAAGCGGTCGCAACCGTTGGTTGTGGGGCAGGAGGTGGTGCGGGGCGAGCCGGTGGGCGAGGACGACAACCCCCCGGTCGATCCGGGCGTCGTTCTGGCCGAGTTGGAGAGCCTGCGCCGCTCGATGCGGATGAAGGCCTACCCGCCGAGAGCCGCTACCCTCTCGCCTGACGAGCAGGTCGAGGCCCTGTGCCCACACCGCCCAAGGGCCTACCACCTGCCAGACGCCACACTGCGCGCCGCCCGCGCCGAACTGGCCGCCCGAGCAGCAGCCCGGGGCGTGGTGACATGACCCCCCACCCCCTCCAGTGCCACCAGCTCGCCGACCTCATGGCCAGCGTCGGACGCGACCTCGCCGGACAGCACCCCCACGACATCCTCACCTTGGCAGGATTTTTGGCCTGCAACGCCATCCGCTGCTGGGGCAAGGAGGACCGCATCCCCATCGCCGCCGAATGGACGGATCACGTCCTCAGCACCGTCCGCGAAAGTCTCGACTGATGGCCCCGAGCAAGCAGCAACTCATCGCCGAAGCCGTTGCTGCCGGCAGCGACACCCGCAGCGCCTTGGCCAAGCTCGATCCCAACCTCGCCACCACCATCGCGATCGGCATCCTCCTCGAGACCTGCCGCCGCCTGCCGCCAGAAGAACGCCGCGGCATCGGCGATGCATTCTGCCTCCTGCTCGAGGTGGAGGATGACCATGCCGCTCAGTGATCCAGACGACCGACGCGCCGACGCCCTCGCAGCACGCCTCGCAGCCGCCTGCCAGGGCGAGACCGACCACGCCGTCGCAACCGAACTCGTCTGCATCCTCGGCGAGATCATCGGACGCGGCCCGCTCCACCAGCGCCAGATGGTCCTCAGGGCAGTTATCAACGACCTGACCCACTACGTCGCCGAAATCCCACCACTCCCCACCGATGCCTATCCCGGCAATGACCATGCCGCTTGACGCTCACGCCTCAACGCGCGTAGCTACGCAACCTGCCGCGGCCGACGCGGCGTGCATTCGCGTGCAACAACCCCGTTGGGCTGTCCTCGCCACCTACCCGCAAGCCGAAGCCTGGGCCGAGCAGAACCTCCGTCAGCGTGGCTACACCCCGTTCCTCCCTCGCTACGCCGCCCGCATCCGCGACCGCGTCACGCCGACGCTCATCCGCACCACCCTCCGCCCGCTGTTCGCCGGTTACATCTTCGTCCAGCACGATCCAGCCGATCCCTGGCGCCCCATCCGCTACTGCCCAGGCATCCGCGCCAACCTCATCGGCGGCCAAGGCGTCCAGTATGCCCGTGCGGGCGACGTGAGCGTGCTGGAAGCCTCCGAAGCCCTTCGCCGCTCAATCGCAGCCCCAGGAGCCTCCTGGGCGCCAGGGATGCCTTGCAGCCCCGTAGCGGGCACACCATTCGCCGGCCATCCAGCCGTCGTCCTCTCAGTCGAGCGCCAAACCGCCAGGGTCGCCATGCTGCTGTTCGGGGAATTGCGAACCGTCTCGATCGATATCGTGTGTCTCAGAGCGAGAGACGAGTGAGAAAAACAATCAATGAAATTCCATGGCTGGAACAGGCGGCAGGCGTGAAGGCGCGGGACGACCGAAAGGCGTCCCCAATAAGGTCAACGCCGACCTCAAGGCCATGATCCTAGGCGCCTTGGCCGGTGCTGGCGGCCAGGATTACCTGCAGCGCCAAGCCGAGCTGAACCCCGGCGCGTTCCTCACCCTGATCGGCAAAGTGCTGCCAATGCAGATCGCCGGCGAAGGCGGTGGTCCCGTCACTATCAACGTCATTACCGGCGTACCAGACCTTGATGACGACGAACCCGATGAAACCTGTATCCACGATCGATGAGCCAAGACATCACACTCGGCTATAAGCCACGCCGCCAGTTCGTCGCTTATCACAAGCGACGCCAGCGTTGGGCCTGTATCGTCGCTCATCGGCGTGCTGGAAAATCCGTAGCCTGCATCATGGATCTTATCCATGCCACTCTGAAATCCAAGAAGCAGGATGCACGCTTCGGCTACGTGGCGCCGACGTATACACAGGCCAAGGACGTGGTCTGGTCGTATCTCAAGGAGTATACACACCGCATTCCCGGCGTTGAGCTGCGTGAGAGCGACCTGTCGGTGATATTTCCAACCGGGGCGCGTATACGTTTGTATGGCAGCGATAACCACGACCGACTGCGTGGCATCTATCTCGACGGCGTTGTGATGGACGAATACGCCGATATGGCGCCGCAAGCCTGGGCGCAGGTCATTCGTCCGGCTCTCGCTGACCGCAAAGGCTGGGCCACGTTCATTGGTACTCCCAAGGGGCGCAATTCGTTCTTCGAGATCTACGACTATGCGCGGCAGCATCCCGAGGAGTGGTTCTCGCTCCAACTCCGCGCCGATGAAACCGGCATCCTCGACGATGAGGAACTGGAGAGCGCGCGGCGCGTGCTGACGCCGGAGCAATTCGCACAGGAGTTCCTCTGTTCGTTCGATGCAGCCATTCTCGGTGCCTACTTCGCCAAGGAACTGGACGAGGCGCAGACCGCTGGCCGCATCGGCTCAGTGCCCTACGATCCGTTGCTGCCGGTCCATACCGCGTGGGATCTTGGCATCGGCGACAGCACCGCCATCTGGTTCTTTCAGGTCTCCCGTGCCGAGGTGCGCGTCATCGACTACTACGAAGCATCCGGCTACGGCCTGCCGCACTATGCCTCAGTGCTCAGCGCGCGCGGCTACAACTACGGCACGGAGTATCTGCCACACGATGCGCAGGCTCGTCAGCTCGGCACCGGCCGTTCACTCTGGGAGACGCTGCACGGCCTCACCAACCGCATCCCGCGTGTGCTGCCGCAGCAGAACCTCATGGATGGCATCAATGCCGCGCGTGTGTCGATCGGCTCAGCATGGTTCGATGCCGCCAAGTGTCATGACGGCATCGAGGCGCTGCGGGCCTATCGCGCGGATTACGACGACAAGCGCAAGGCGTTCACCGATCGGCCGCGGCATGATTGGGCCAGCCATGGGTCCGATGCGTTCCGCTACCTCGGTCTGGCGTGGCGCGAGATGCAGCCGGAGAAGCCCAAGCCACCGCCGGCCGATAGCTGGGATCTGGCGTTCCAGCGTGGCTCGCGCGCCGACGTGGACGCCTGGAGAGTGGCCTGAGCGATGTTCTCCGTCCACAAACGGATGTTACCGGACACGATGACCGAGCCCCAGTGATCTAGACAAATCCGTGGATTGTCGAGGCGACGGGAAATGCCGGATGTGACGAGTCGATCTGGCCGAAATCCACGCGAACCAACCCCGCGCACATAGCAACATCAGTGGCATAGCAAGGAGGCATCATGCCGTTTGACGGACTACCGGAGGGACTGGTCTCCGACCTGGTGAAGCTGCGCATCGCGCTCGATGGCGTGCGCCGTCGTTGGTCCAATACCTCAATCGGGGCACGCGAGATCGGCGGTCGACCGGAGGCGCCGCATTGTACGCTCGGCTGGTTGTTGGTCGCGACCGACTGGGACCGTGACGAGGCGACTAGGCTGGCGGTGGATTACGTCTACCCAGCCTTGCCGGTGACCGCACAGAAAACCAGCAGCAAGATGCGGGCAATCTCAGACTACAACGACCGCGGCAGTCGCAAGCGGGTCGTGCAGTTGCTCACCGATGCGGTCCAACTAGCCGAGCGAAAGGTCGTGTGCTGATTGACTGGGGCTATGAAACCCGACTGATCGATCGAATCGCTGTCAGGCAGGCAGCGGCAGCACTGACCTCACGCGAACGCCGGGTGCTGACCCGCTACTACGGCCGAGACGAGACGCTAGACGAGGTCGGAAAGCATGAGGGCGTCACTAAGGAGCGCGTTCGTCAGCTCATAACGCACGCCATCCCCAAGCTGCAGGCACGTATCGCCGCTGAGCCGCTAAGACCGACCGCACGCACAACGCCACCTCCCGGCTTCGATAAGCAGGCATTTCTGCGCCATATGCGGGGCCTGATTGAGCAGCGCGAAACTCTGGCGCGGGAGAGGATTGCTGAGCGCGAGGCATACGAGCGCGATGTCTACGCCAGGGAACGCAAAAGCCTCGATGCAATTATGCGGCGGGAGGAGCTGGCCGGGCTGTTTGACCCGCCACCACCACCAAAGCCGAAGCTACCGCCGCCGCCATATGTTCCGCCGAAACCGCTGCCCTACGTTCCAGCCGCAGCACCAGCCCAACACGTCGAGCCGTGGTTCAATCCAGCGCGGCAGCCGACAGTCGGCGATATGCGATGCATCGCGCAGTACGCGCTCGGCTACCTGCTGGCGATCCTGCCGCCCCAGCAATACGGATCGGGGACAATGGGCACCCACGCCGCACACGTCATATGCGCGAGAGACGCCGATGCAATCGCCACCGCAATGCAGTCACTGAAGCGCGCGATGCCGAACACTGCCAGGCTCTCCGCGGTTAAGCTCGATGTGCCGAAAGACCTGCTCGCGGCCAGCATCGGCGATCATCGCGGCGCAATCCGCGTGGCCTCGCTCGACAGCGGACGACAGGTATCGCTCGAGGTGACCTGGACATGACCGACACCGACACCACCAGCATGAGCGGCGCCCAGTTCCGCCGCCACACTGGCACCGATCCGGAGAAGTGGGCCGCAGCGTTCCTCGCCGCCTACGCCCAGGCCGGCGCGGATGGCGTGCGCACCGACGCCGATCGGCTGGCATTCGTGGCGCAGTGGTTTCGGGATGCACAAGAGGCCGCCGTGGCTGAGGCCGTCGGGCGCGAGACCGCAGCGGTGGGCCGCCTCGTGCCGCGGCATGACCCGGCTTGACGAACTTGATCGGCTCGAGTGGTGGGATGTGGCGCGTCGCCTCAACCCGCACATCACCTGGGAACAGTTCCTGCGCCAGTGGGACGAGTTCCAGCGCCTGAAGGCGGCCCACGCCGCGCACTGACCTCCTAAGGCCAACGCCATCCATGAGCGACACAGCTCTCCACATCCACGTCCATGCGGACGATCGCGGCCCCGACACGCCGCCGGCGATTGCTGACCTCACAGGCAGCGATCCCGATGCCTATCCGCGCGACCTCGACGAGCTACATGACCGCCTCGTGCGCTGGTTCGAGGAAAGCGAAATGGCGCGGCAGGACGAAATCGCATTGGCCCAGCGTGACCGCGACTACGTCGACCACGATCAATACACCAGAGAAGAGCGCAAGGTTCTAAACGAACGCGGCCAACCGATCATTACGATTAACAAAATTGCCGACAAGCTACAGTTGCTCTGTGGCATGGAGCGCAAGGCCCGCACCGATCCGAAGGCTTTCGCGAGAACTCCAGCGGAAGAAGATAGAGCCGACGCAGCGACGCAGGCTTTGAGATTTATCGCCGACGACAACACGTTCTCGCTAACCCGCAGCGCGGTGTTCAACAACATGCTGGTCGAGGGCGCTGGCGGGGCTGAACTCGGTCTCGAGGACGACGGCCAGGGCGGCGCCAACATCACCATAACCCATGTGCCGTGGGATCGCGTCTGGTACGACCCGCACTCGCGCTCCCTCGACTTCAGCGATGCGCGCTACAAGGGCCTGGTCATCTGGATGGACCGCGATCAGCTCGAGGAGCTGTATCCTGACGGTGACGACGTGATCGAGGCGTCGTTCAGCAGCGTTGACTTCTACTACAACGACCGGCCCGAAACCGCGTTCTGGACCGACAACAACCGGCGTCGTGTGCGCGTGGTCCAATGCCACTGGGACGAGCGCGGCACATGGTGGCAGGCCACGTTCACGAAGCACGGGCTGCTCGCCACGCCGCAGCGCTCGCGCTTCAAGGACCGCAAGGGCAAGAGCACCTGTGGCCTGATCCTGCAATCCAGCTACATCAATCGCGAAAACCAGCGCTATGGCATGGTGCGCGGGCTGATCAGCCTCCAGGACGAGATCAACAAGCGTCGCTCCAAGGCAATGCACCTGTTGAACGTCCATCAGGTGGTGGCCGAGCAGGGCGCGGTGCCGGATGTCGACAAAGCACGGCGCGAGGTTGCCAAGCCCGATGGGTATGTGGAGGTGATGCCCGGCCTCAAGTTCGAGATCCAGCAGACCACGGACTTGGCCGCCGGACAGTTTCAACTGCTGCAGCATGCCACCGCCGAAATGCAACTCTCGGGGCCGAACGCGGCGATGAGTGGCACCGACCCGCGGGAACTGTCGGGGCGTGCCATCCTCGCCCAGCAGGCCGGCGGCGCAGCGCAGAATGAGCCACTCGCGGACTCGCTGCGTTACTGGTCACGGCGCGTCTATGAGTCATGTTGGCAAGCAGCCAAGGAATACTGGACCGGTGGGAAATGGGTCAGAGTGACCGATGACCTCAACGAAACCAAGTGGGTGGGAATTAACCGGCCTGTGAGATTGATGGATCGTCTAGCCGACATGGACCCACAACATCGGGCTATGATCATGCAACAGATGCAGCTCGTTCCCGGTGATCCGCGGCTGCAGCAGGTCGTAGGTATAGAGAACGACATAAGTAGTCTGGACATTGATATAAGTATTGGGGAGGGAGTTGATATCCCGTCACTGCAGCAGGAGCAATTCCAGGCCCTTGTCCAGATCGCCAGCATCCAACCCGGATTGATCCCTGGAGATGTCCTTATCGCCGCCTCTGGATTGAAAGATAAAGACGCGCTGTTGGAACGGATGAAAGCGCATCAACAACAGCAGCAACAGGTCCAACAGCAAGCAGGCCAACTCGCCACGCAGCATGCGCAGGCTGACATCCAAGGCAAACAAGCGAAAGCGGCTGCTGATGCTGCGTTAGCCAAGGAGCGTACCGTGAATGCTGCGCGCAACCTGCACGACGTGCACGCTGACTTCACCGCCCCGCCCTATGGTCAGTCATGGGTGGCGCCTGACGCGCCATCAGGGCCTATGGCCGCGCCGGAACCGCAGATGCATCCAGACATAAAAGCGGCACACGACCTAGCCGACCTCCGGGCCAAGCATGCCAAGGCAGCGGTGGATGAGGCGAAGGTGGTGCACACGCGAACTCAGGCTGTCGGAGAGGTGGCGGATACCCATAACACGATGGTCACGACGAACCGACTTCTTAGGACGCCCATCCCGCAGCCTGCATCGCCGGGCGGCGGGCCTTAACTGAAGCGTGCAAATTCGCCATGAAGCCGCTTGGCCGCTGCGACATAAGCCGCATAAGCCTCTTCCTTGGTGTCGAATATCCCAAGATACCTCTGGTGATTGTTTGCTGTAATGGTTGCTATCCATCTCTCTCCGTGTTTGGAGACACCCTTAAACCCACTGGTGTTGGTTGATCTAATGCGGGTGTTGCTGCCGTTCTGACGGCGTGTTGCGTCTCTGAGGTTCGTCCACACATTGTTACCCCCGTCCGTGTCGATGTGATCGACCTCCCCAGCGGGCCATTTGCCGGTCATGTAGAGCCACGCAAGCCGATGAGCATGGTAGTTAACGTAATTGACCGCGATGAGCATGTGACCGTTAGGACGTCGATACCCGCCTGCCGGTTTACCAGCAAATCTGGTGTTCCATTCTTTTCGTTGGTCCGGGCGATATCGCCAAGTGAAGTCGCCGGTTTCCGGGTCATAGATGAGCGCTGCACGCAGTTGCTCAGCGGTCAATGAAGTGCGAGAGGTCTTTGCAGCCATGTCGCTTGCTCCTAGCAGCGTGATGGTTAGGGTCGGTTCGGTGTTATCAGCACCGGGCCGTCCCGCTTGGGTGGTTATATCATGAACCTGCTCCTGCTCATCATCATCCTCATCGTGCTGTTCGGCTTTGGCGGCGGGTACTATGGCTACCGCGGCGGGTACTACGGCCCACAGGCGTTTGGTGGCATCGGGCTGATACTGCTGGTCGTGCTGCTGCTGATCCTGTTCGGCGGTGGCCGGTTCTGGTGACGGCGCATGCTGTTCTGGACCCTTGTCGGGCTGGTGGCGGTCGCCGTGGTGATCTGCACGGTGGTGGCAATCGCGATGATCCGGGAAACCAAATTCTATGACTGAGGGTCGATGAGCCACGGCGTGCTGCTCGGGATCATGGTGGTGGCGCTCATCACCATCATCGTGGCCGCTGTCACATGAAACCACTGACGCCATACCAGAAGCGCGAGATCATCCGGCTGCGTGGGGCCGGGTATGACTTCAAGACGATCGATCGGATTGTTGGCAGCGGGCCGCGTCAGGCCAGCAACCTCTGGTATAACATGCCGTTCGCCAAGCGCGTCGCGCTGACCAAGACGCCGGCGTCCCGCTACTCGCGAGAGGCTGAGATGGCGCGGGCACGCAAGGCGCTGCAGCACGAGATCACGCTAGCCCGTCAGGAGCGCGCCACGGCGCCGCCGTTCAAGGTGTCACCGCTGTTGTGGTAGCGTAACTGTATGATCCTGCAGAACACCGCGTTTCGCTGCCTCTCGTGCCAGCACGAATGGATGGACGACCTAGTGTCCAACGCCCACTTCCGCATCGTCATCGCCTCGATGCGGGCGATCCACTGCCCGAAGTGCGGCGTCGGTTGGAAACGGATCGTCATCGTCACCGAACCATCGCGAGACGACACGCCACAACAGGTGTAGCTACACGCGCGTGGCCGAACGTCATCGCGTGATGACGTAACGACGTATCTACATCAACACACCAACACATACAGGAGTATATACGACATGGCAGCATTCCCAGTTCCTGCCGGCAGCGTCATCGTGACGCCTGGCGGTCCCGACAACTCGCTTCCAGGACAGCCACCGGGCATCTGGCCAAGCCCAGGTCACCCAGAACACCCCATCGTGCTCCCGCCACCCCCACCTGGCATCTGGCCGCCGCCTGTGTCGATCTGGCCGCCTGTCCAGTTGCCTCCGAACTATCCGATGCCGCCTGGCTCGATCTGGCCGCCGGTTGTCGGTGGTGGGCCGGTCTATCCGCCACATCCAGATCAGGGTTTGCCCGGTGCCCCGCCCGGCGTCGACAACACGTTGCCAGGACAGCCACCGCGTCCTGACCAGGGCCTTCCTGGCGCGCCTCCTCGGCCGGATCATGGCCTGCCGTCGCAGAAGTTCCTCGTTGCGATTGTCGCGGTGAGCGCAGGCGGCGGGTTGCAGGTTGTCGGCTATACCGTCGTAGATCCGTCCCTCAAGCCCGACCAGGGGCTACCTGGCAGCCAGCCGCATCCTGACCAAGGTCTGCCTCCGAGCGGCAACCGGCCGAGCCAAGGCTTACCACCGGCACCGGGCAGGCCCGACCAGTCGCTGCCACCGACTGAAGCGCAGCCGCGCCGTTAAGGCTAACTGGGCGTGGTGTCACAGCCACGTCCACCACCACAACAAATCCAGGGGCTTCACGTCATGAAACACGCACTGCTTGCGGCGACTGCCATCGTGGCGGGCGCCATGTTCTTCACCGTGCCGGCGTATGCGACGCTGATCACCTCGCTGGCGCAGGAGAGCGGCAGCAACACCGTCGTGGCCACAGACAATGGCACCACGACAAACATCAACATCGCTGCCGGCACGCTGGTCACGTTGGGTGGCGGCATCTTCAACGTCGCGGGCGCCAGTTTTGAACTCGCCGCTACCTCGGTCGACGCCGCGGTGCTGTTCGCCGGCCAGATCATCCAGCACTTCAGTGGCAGCTTCTGCGTGAGTTCAGTGGCTGGTTGCGGCGGCAACTTCCTGTCCGGCACCTTCACCGATGCGGCGTTTGGTGCCAACGGCGGGCCTGGTCTGACGGTTCAGGTCAGCAATCCGCCCGAGAGCCTGGCACTCACCTCCAACGTCATCCCTGCCAGTCAACTCATCCCGCCAAGCTCGTTCAACCTGACGTTCGTCAACCTGGGACCGGCGCTGCACATCGACGGCACTACCATCGGCGCGTTCGATGCGAGCTTCACTGGCGACGTGTCGGCCTCGGCGATACCGGAGCCGGCAACCATGGCGCTGTTGGGCGTCGGGCTGCTCGGCCTCGGCCTGGTGCGGCCGCGGCGTGCGTGACCGAGGAAGAAACCAAAAGCGTCCTGGGGCTGGGCAGTAAGCTTATTGGCGGCCTGCCTGCTCAGTTCCTGGCGCTGGCGATCCTCAACATCGTGGTTCTCGGGGGGCTTTTCTGGCACCTCGACAGCCAGTTGGAGTCGCGGGAACGGGTGTTGATGAAGATGGTTGAGACATGTTCTTCAAAGTCGAATTAGGGAGAGGCCATGACCATTCTTAACGTCAGCCTCGGGCAATCCATCCAGGCCGCGATCAACGCTGCCGCACCAGGCGACACCATCGATGTTGCTGCCGGCACCTACACCGACCAGTTTCTCAACATCAGCCAGTCGGTGACGCTGCAGGCGGTTGGTGGTCAGGTGCTGCTGCGCGAGACACGATCGCCTGACGACGGCAAGGCGATGATCACCGAACACGGCGCGAACGTCGTGATCAGTGGGTTTGACATCGCCGGCGTGTCTGTCCCCGATCGCAACGGCGCCGCAATCCGCTACGAGGGTGGCAACCTGACGCTCAGCAACGATTACTTCCACGATAATCAGGAAGGGCTGCTCGGTGCAGCAGACGCCGGCGGAAGCATCAGCATCGACCACTCCGAGTTTGCCCACAACGGGGACGGCAGTGGTTCTACTCATAATATTTACGTGGGAGCTATCGCTGCTTTCAATCTTACTAACTCTTATATCCATGATGCTGTAGTCGGCCATGAGGTCAAGTCGCGCGCCGCGTCCAACACCATCACCGGCAACCGCATCTTCGACAACAACAGCAGCGCGTCCTACAGCATCGATCTGCCGAACGGCGGCAACGCCACGATCAGCGGCAACCAGATCGAGCAGGGCGCGGCAACCCAGAATCCGGCGATCTTCGCGTGGGGCGAGGAGGGCAACACCAACGGAGGGATGATGTTTATCACCGGCAACACGGTGGTGAATGACGATCCTGGTGGATATGGCGTGCTTGGTGGCCCAGCATCATT
>Ga0247664_1000312_pt1 | contig 12093 bp, 19 predicted proteins | sample CNK05_metaG_FD_182715 | JGI IMG/M metagenome (GOLD analysis project Ga0247664, IMG submission 182715) | Soil microbial communities from Purdue University Martell Research Forest, Indiana, United States - CNK05 | ecosystem: Environmental > Terrestrial > Soil > Temperate forest > Bulk soil...
CACGCGGCTTGATCTCGGTGAGCACGGGCCAACTATCCAGCGCGGACGCGAGGTTCTCTTGCTTCGCTCCGCGGACACATTTCTTAGAACAACATCGCTGCGCGACAGAGAGATTCAGCGTCAGTTTCTCGCACTGTGCAAGCGCATCATTGACCGCAAACACTCAGCGCAGACGTAACAGAAACGTTCTGTGCGGAGGCAGCCCGCCGATCCTCCTCGCACATCCGCCCTCGCGGCGTCGAGACCGCCATCGGCCGGCCCGCGTAGCGCCGTGCTTGCCCCTTTGCGATAAAACGGTAGTATTCAGGGGGCTTGAAAAGAGATGCTCCGTCCATTGTTGGAACTTGCATTGGTGAGCACAAACGCCCAGCAGGTGCACGCAGCACTCCTTGCCCTCGATGCTGCCTATCCCGCTTCTCCCACCAACGAGGTGTTTTCCCGAAGAAGGCCACGACCGACCAATTATCAGGGCCGCATTTTGGTGCTCGGGCCGAGCTTCTAAGCGCAATCTCTTCGCTCTTAGGGAACTCTTGTCTCCACGCAGACCGTCCCCACGGGTGTCAGGCGGGAGGGTCCAATTGGTGGCGAATGTCGTGTGAGGCTCCCCCGCCTCGGTTAAGCTTCAGTTTCTACCTGTGCGTTGAGATTGCGATGGAATACTGAAATGGGTTTTGCCGAAGGATTGTTTGGACCGTGTTCACTGTGCGGGAAAGGACCCTACGGGCGGGCCACTCGGTAATTTGCTTTGATTAACCGAACCGGCGGTCGTATTAATTGAGTAGGTTCGGTTGATAAAGAACCACTTACGATTGAAAGGAATTGCGAAAGTATGCGCCGGATAAACGAACCAGCATGCGCTCGCCTTCAACAAATGCCATTGACGTCAAGGTGCTTGAGCGATTTGCCGCGTATTTCGTGCAGGAAATGGTTAGTTGCGTTTCCTGCGCGCATCCTTGGACTGACAGCCATCGAAACCAAAAAGATGAAAATGACCCTCAAGGAATCGCTCGGCTTCACGGTGCTTTCCCTGCTCCTGCCGTGTGTTCTCCTTGGCCTGCAAGCCGGTTGTAAAACCAACCCACCAACCGCTGCGGAACTAAGACTTCTCCAAGGCTATTGGGAAAGCGTTCCACCAGCCAAAAACTCCATAACCATCACGGGCAAGTCGCTCCACTATTATGCCCGAACTGACTTTTGGTATGAGACGACCTTTACACTGCCTGCAGGCACAGACCCACAGCAGCTCCACGCCACCATCAAACGTTGTTCGTACCCGGATTCCATCGGCAAAGTAGTCATCGCTATCTTCAAGATTGAGGACGAGACACTGACCTTGGCCTATCTCCAAACTGGGGCAGCGCCGAAAAGCTTTGAAGATGAAGAGGCTGATCGCTTCAAACTACGGAAGGTTCAACCTCAAAGAAGAATACCGACCTACCTAAATCCAAATGAACTGAGCGGGACATCATTGTATCCGCACGGCGTCATTTGGAGCAGTCGGACAAGCGACCGATTGACGCGTATTACCGAGTCGAGCATACAGCCGATGGCTTTGAGGTCTTCGTTATCTACGTCACAGGCTACACTGGCAGTCAGCCTGTATTCATGCCCGGCGGATACTGCACCGTGCTGCTCCGAGAGGACGGTTCAGTCATCCGAGTTTTGGGAGGATCATGAGCACCTCGCCGAACAAAGCAGATGCACCGAACCCCGCGATGGCCCTCTGGTTTCATTCTGATCGCCGCGGGCGCGGCGTCGGTGATCTGCGACGTTCGCCACGGGAATGAGAACGCTCCTACCCATCATCTGCCTTGTTGCGTTATCGGCCGCCACGGTTTCAGGTTGGACAGCCCGTTGAAAATCTATGAGCATCGCCGCTGAGATGGATTTGGGTTCTGGCCTAGGCGTGACGGGTCCGATACCCGGACGGAGGGACAGGTCCCCATCCCCCCGACGCGGCAGTTCGGTAGGCAGCTGACGCGCATGAATACGTCACGACTCCCTGTCTCGGTAGGCTGTCTGCTCCTCCTCCTTCCGGCGGTTAGCATGCGGGCGGAGCTGATTCAAGCGGACAGTCCGCGTTATGGCCAAAATGCATTCACCATCGATACGGCGACTGGGTTGGCCTGGTTAGATCTCCCGTTCAGCGTCGGGCTTTCGTACTTGGAGGTAGTTGCTGCCACTCAGGCCGGTGGCTCTTTCGAGGGATTCAGGTATGCGACTGCGCTGGAAGTGCTCACCCTCTACGCTGATGCTGGGATTCCCGGCACCGGCTTTTACCCTGAAAATAGTGCCGGGGGGCAATCCGCGTCCTCTTTAATCTCGTTACTTGGGGCCACCTCCTTTCAGCTTGACCATCCGCAGGTTTATGGCATTTCGGGGACACCGGCCAATTTCCAAACACGCATTGTACCCGGACTGGCCTTCGTTTACGACGACCTGGTTTTGGGTTACCTCGTTGAAGGCATACCGGGTGAATCCCTGGCTTGGGGTGAAACCACCAGCAGCCTGACTGTTGGGAGCTGGTTGGTGTATCAGGTTCCAGAGCCGACCTCGTGGTTGATAGGGACCATGGGATTCCTTTTGGCGCTTGTTGTTTCACGGATATGTGCCCCAAACGCGCCCAAGTCGTCACGCTCTTGAGTGCCGGAGCAGTTGCGATGTTAGGTGGTTCTCCAATCGCACCAGTGAAATGATCTCGACCTTCGATCCTTGGCCGAACCACCCTGCTCCAGTGAACGCGCCGGTTGCGCCGTGGTTCCCAATTGGGCATCCTTGGCGGCGCGTCACTGAGCAGCGACGTTAGTCCAGTGTACGCAGCGACATGACCATCGACAGCTTTTGGGAACTGATTGCAAGGGTTCGAGACCGGTCGCCTGGCAACATCGAGCTGAGAATGGATATTTTGCGCGACGAGTTGATGAAGTTGCCGTCTGGCGAGGTGCTCGATTTCGATCATCATTTTGATAACCTGCTTGATAGCGCCTATCGTTGGGACCTATGGGGAGCTTCGTGGGTCTTTATGGATGGTTGCGGTGGGGATGATGGATTCTGGGATTTTCGTAGCGCCTTGATCTCACAAGGCCGAGAGGTTTTCGAGAATGCTCTTATCGACCCGGATTCGTTAGCTGATATCCCAGAACAGGAAGTGGACAACATGTTCGCCGAGGGTTTTCAATACGTGTCGGCACAGATCTATGAAAAGAAAGCCGGAGGATATCCTGAACGCGTTCGTCCACATCCAAAGCAGCCCTTTGGTGAACAATTTGATGGAGAAGACGAAGAGGAACTGCAGAGGCGGTACCCGAGGACCTATGCTCGTTTCTGGAACAAGGACTAACCAAAACACTGGAGGGAACGCGGGCGGGGCACGCCTGTTGGCATTTCGGACGCGCTGGACCGCCCGCATCGCTCAGTTCTGGCGTTAGGCATTACTACACGCTATGAGTGATTTCGACGTTCGCGCTGAGTATGGATTCCCACCGAAGATCGATGACTTCTTTGGAGAGGTCGAGCCGACTGGTTCGCCGCACGACCCGGGTTGGGATTATCGCCTTTGGGTGGAGGAGTGGGCTGAGCCGTATCTCGGCGCAGAGTCTTTTGCATCACTTGAGCGCCGCTTTGCATCTACGCCCGGTGTTACTGAGGTCGCCCACATGGACAGAGAGGTTTTCTTGATTAAGTCGCGACTGGAGGTAGAGCAGTTGCGGGAGTTGTTGTGGCCGCACTTCGTCGCAGCCGCACAGGAAGGAGTCAGCCGTGGTGCCTAACGAGGCTGCTCCAGTGAGCGCGCCGATTGCGCCGCGGTTCCAATTCAGGCACCCTTGGCGGCGCGTCACTGAGCAACGTCGTTCGGCGGGACTTGGCCCATGAGTAATGGAAGCGCTCCAGTAATTGTTCGCCGCTATGCCGCGTCGCATCTGTGCGATGTCGTGTATGGCATCCAGCCGATGACGACGGAGATGGCAGAGGTTATCCGAACATTGCGACGAGATCACCGCGTGGACTACGCACGCCTCGGTTTTTACCTCTGCGAGTCGGACCCTGACAGGGGAAGTTCGTTCGGATTGGGCAAGGCGCTCACTGAGCTTGCAGCCAATCACCTTAATGATCATGATCGCGCCTGGATTTAGCCGCATGATACTCGCCGTGCCGATCAGGCTGCTCCAGTGAACGCGCCAATTGCACTCTGGTTCCATGATGAGCACCCTTGGCGGCGCGTCACTGAGCGGCATCGTTGGGCGGGTCCAATGCGACGGCAATCAGGACAATCAACATCGAGAACTACACATGAGACAAATTGAGAAGGTCTGCCGGATGATGCGGGATGTCGGGGTGTTCCTACTCGGAATTGCCGCGGTCACGCTGGCGGTTCATCACCTCTTCTTTCGCACTCCAACCTCGCAGGAGGAAATGCAGCGCGTGGTCCAGCGGCATTTCATTCAAGGCTTCGAGCAGTCCCTTGCCAAGGACAAAAGCAAGTGAGGAGCTTATGGTAGCGCCCAACAAGCCCGCTGCAGGGCAACGCCGGTTGAGGCTCCTGGTTCGATCTGTTCGCCCTTGGCCCGGCGTGCCTGAGCGGGAACGTTAGGCCGAGTTGCGCGTATTGCATGAAGCCACAATCAGACATCGTCGAAGGCGGAGGCTGGATTACACGGCAGACCGTCGCCCGACCGCGAGCACGCTTCTTTGGTTTCCTGTCCGTCATCTGGTTATTCATTTCCATTGGCGCATCGTTACCATTTTGGGATGGTTGGCCGCAGTCGTTCGGATATATGGAGTGGCTTTGCAGCGTCCTGCTCGTGCCCCACCCGGTGTTTGTCATGCTCGCAGTTGTTTTTTTGCTGACAGAGAAGCCGCGGACCATCACGGAGGAGCACTCGAACCCAGAATACGACATTCGGAAGCTGTATTGAGTATGACCACGCGACCTAACAATGCACATGCACCGAACGTCGCGATGACGCCTCGATTTCATTCTGGACACCACCGGCGCGGCGTCGGTGATCTGCGACGTTGGGCCGCATGAACGCGTATGGAGTATCAACGCCAAAGCAGCGGACTGGGGACCTTCCTTGAGCATTGGTGGTTTTTGATCGTCGCCATTGTTGCTTTTCTCTCATCGCAGTTGCTCACCTTCTTCACGCGGCTGACTGGTGCGCGGTGGCTCTGGTGCTACGCGATTGGCCTGGCTGTCGCGGCAGTTGGTGTATCGCTGATTTTCTACGCCAAAGTTCCGCTGTATCGCCATCGACGGTTCTTCACATTCGGCAGCGGAGCGTTGCCGGTGGGCCGGCGCCCCTTTTATCGCTGGGGCTATCGTTGCGTCATCTTCGGTGTCGCATTGCTCTTGTGCTTGTTACTATCGACACCATGAGAACGCGGCCCAACAAGCCGGCTGCACCAGAACCCCGCGATTTGCGTCTCTTTTGCATTCCGGGGTGTCACTGGCGCGGGGTCGGTGAGCCGGGACGTTGGGCCGACTACGCTATGAGAGCCTTCTTATTCCTCTGTTTGTTTGCCCCAGGACTCGCCATCGGAGCAGAGGTGCGCGTCACGATAGGCATGAGTTACGACTCAGCGGTGGCCAACATCAAGAAGTGTGGCGGGAAGGACACCACCGCAAACCATGCGGTCGGGCAGCGTTCAGGCCTTTACTGGTGGCTTAAGGGATATGACATTCAAATTGCAGTGGGTCAGCAGGACCGCAAGGTTTCAAGCCTCAGTTTTTGGCGACTGAAGTTCGTCATGTCCTTACGGGTGACAGGGAAGAACGCAACCTACTTCCCCGAGGACAAGAGGAGGACTGTCATCGTTGATTGAGGGATTACACCGAGGAGCGCGCCGATTTCCCAGTCCAGGATTTGCAGTTTCGATTTCTTCCTGTCGGCGTCCTCAAACTCGTACGAAAAGCTGTAAGGGAGCTTCGGAATCACCTTAAATGTTGAGTCATAAAGTGGAGTCATAACAGATCGTCTACCCTCCAGCCATGGCACCGATGATGAGGAGTGGTTCGGCGCCGTTGGCGATGGCGTCAGGCAGGGGCGCCTCCGGTGGATCGAGCGACACATCTTCTTTGCAGGCGAAGAATCTGATGAACGGACGCCGTTTTAAGGTGACGTGGTCGCGAATGGTCCCGCGCAACACGGGATAGCGCGCTTCGAGGGCGTCGAGCACCGCTCGCACTGTTATCGGACCCGCCACTTCGAGCGACTCACGCGGTATTTCGCCGCGAATTATTCTCTTGGACAACCCGTAAGCCGGAGATAGGTTCCCTTGAACACGCAGATCAACACTCAACCCCAATTTCTTTTCTTATGAAAAAGGGACTCACAATCAGTTTGCTCGCGTCAATGATGGTATCGGCTTGGGGACAAGGCTCGGTCGACTTCCGAAACGGCGGGATTCTATTTTCGACTCCAGCGGATCGTGCAGTGTATCGGGACTACGTCGGGGGCGTGAAACTCGTTGGGACAGAGTATGTGGCGGCGCTTTGGTTCGTTCCGGGTGTGGATTTCGCAGCAGTCGACGGGCGCATCTCACCTGACCGAGGACGGCAAACGGGAGCGCCCTTATCGTTTCGCCCCCCCACCAGCGCTCTCGCTGGCATCTGGGTGGCACCGGCGGGAGTCAGCCCAATTCGGACACTGGACGGGGTTGACGTTGGACAGATGGCCACGTTGCAAGTCCGGGTCTGGAACAGCGCCAAGTACGCATCTTTCCAGGAGGCTTTTGCAGCCGGAGAGTTCAGTGCCTCGGATCCGTTCACCTATACAGTCCCTCCTGCCGGCTCGCGGGTTACTGATTACTACATGGACAACTTACGGGCTTTCCCCAACCTCGCCGGCAACAGCTTTTCGGTGAACAACCTCGTGGCCGCGGAAGGAAGCAACGGCTTGGCTCAAGCGACTTTCACCGTCACTTTGCATGCGGCGCAAGCGAACCCGGTTTCTGTCGATTTCGCCACGCAGGATGGCACGGCGCTCGCCGGACAAGATTACGTCGCCACCAACGGCACGCTGACCTTCGCACCAGGTGAATTGACCAAGACGGTTTCTGTCATCCTGACGGCAGACGAACCCGCCGAACCCGACGAGACCTTCCACTTGGTCCTGAGTAATCCGGTGAGCGGCACTCTGGGTAAAGAGCGCGGCACCTGCACGATCACCGAGGTGCGCATCGCTGAAATCAGTGTGGACACGGCCGTCAGTTTCAACACAGTGATCAATCGCCGCTACACGGTGGAACGAAGCAGCAACGCGATCGATTGGGAACCTGTCCCCAACGCGACCGACATCGTGGGCACCGGCCAGATCCTGACCATCGTCGACAAAGGGTCAGGCTGCCAAAGCCTGCGTACGTATCGTGCGCGGTTGATCGAATGAGAGGTTGATGGCTGGAGCACGTTTCCTTTAGTGTTTCGCCGTTTAGTGTTTCGACGTTGGGCTGGTTTTAACTTTGATCAAGTCTAGCAAGGCAAGACTCTATGGGGCTCTTCGACAGAACTCGGCGCGAGAAGAAGGGACATATTCCTGATCATCCTTGGGATGCAGTGAACGCGCCGGTTGCGCCCAGATTCCAGGTCGGGCTTCCTTGGCGGCGCGTCACTGAGCAGCGGCGCTATGCTAGTTGAGTTCACAGCCACAGAGATGGGGTTCAATGACGGCGTCGGAGGAGCATCAAACTCCAAAGCGTCGGCGCCGTATCACTACTTCCTCTTTGGCAAGCAGGTCGATCCCCAGCATTCCTGGAACAGCGGCATTTACTTCGAGTTCGATGGTCAGAGAAATGGGGGTGTCAACCGTGTCGCGAAAGTTGCGCTGACTTCGGATGGGGCGCAGTTTACGCTGCGCAGCGGCGAGATGATTTCGGTGCGGCGAGGAGAGGACGATGCCAGTTGGCAGAAGTTCGTGGAGGGTGTTCATGAAGTGTTCGAAAAACTCGCTGAAGCATAACAGGACGACTGCACCGAAGGCCCCGATGACGCTCAGGTCTCCAATTGAACGCCATTGGCGCGGCGTCGGTGATCTGCGACGTTGGCCGAGGCTATGATGCGCGTGTTAGCAATTTTGCTCGTCCTCCTGATCGGTTGCTCGGACAGTGATATGGCGACGCGGAAGAAGAAGACCGTTGCTGACCTGCTCGCGTGGCAGAAGAAGACCGATGCTGACGTGGTCGCGATTGTTGGACGATACCGGGAGGCTAAGATTTCACAGGTCGAGAGCGTTTTCACAGACTACCTCGCTATGGCTGACGATTACGAGCGGCGTGGATGGAGCCGCTACGGAGCACCCGGTTGGATTGACGAACTCCGCAGTCTTTGCGAAGCACGGCTTGCCGTCTTCCACAAAGCCACAGGAAGGGAGGATGCGTATCGAGAGGACGTGCGCCGCGCGATTGCGTTCCGTAAGCGCGTGAACCCAGACGTTGATTATACGGAAGAAGAAGTGTGCGGGTTCGTTGAGAGGCTGGACTCAGCGAACATCCGGCCGAACTGGAGGAGAGAACTGGGCCAACAAGGCGGTGCAACGAACGGGAGCCAGCCGTTCAGCTCAGAGACAAATCGAGCGTCATCGACGGCTGGCTCCCGTCGCTGACCTTTGCGTTCGGTGACACGCGTATGCTCAGTTGGCTAAAACGTAGACGGACAAAACCGCACGGGAAAAACTGGGTCCGAGTGCATCAGATGCCCGGGACTACCTTTCCGCTTCCCAAAGGCGCGACACTTCGGCCAGAGGAGGATGTAGTCTTGGCACTTCCGTCCCAGTTGATCAGCGGCGATGAGAGGATCGGCTCCATTCTGCTTTGCGACGACGACGCCGAACTCACACTGAATGACAAGGTGGGGGCGTGGTACATAAAGCTAAAAGCCGGGATGACATTTGCTTTAGGAAGGTCATGCGAGATCATGCTAATTGGTAGAGATGATCGGCCACGCTTTTTTCAGTACCTTGCTCCCGACGTGAAAGTCAGCGAACCAAGCAGCTGCATCGAATGGCGGCCCCGCCACGCAGCTTGGCAATTCGAGCGTCACGGAGGGGCCGCCATCGGTGAGCTGAGTCGTTCGGTCGCTTCACACGCACGGACACATCAACGCAAATGAAAGGAACAGTATGAGAAAACGGCTTGGATTAGTTGCCGCTGCCCTTTGTGGCGTGGCTCCGATACAAGCTGCCGATGCTCCAGCACGCTCGGCTGCACAGATCGCTCATGACGAAGCCCAGCAGTTGCTCAAAGAGCGCAACGAGGCCCGTCCCAAAGCCGAAGCCGCGACAAAGAAGCTTCGCGATGCAGGCGTCCGCCCGGAGTCGCTTGGCTTTGAGAGTGCAAAGGCGCTACGCGACCAGCAAGCCGCGGCGGGAGCAAAAGGTCAGGCCTTGGATCGCTACGCGAAGACGGCCAAGCGGATTGAGAAGAAGATACAGGATGAGGTTTACCGGGGTGTCCAGCCGCCACTCGCCGGAGACATCGCTCATTTCGAGCGTTTGCAGGCCGAGGTTGATTTAGCCCGCTATTCAGGACGGCTTCCGGCAAAGGAGGAATAGTGGAGACGCAGCGGCTTGGTTCGACAAGGCCGCTCCAGTGAACGCGCCGATTCCGCACTGGTTCAAGTTCATGCACCTTTGGCGGCGCGTCAGCGAGCATCGCCGTTAGTTGCCACAGCAATCCAACGCCATGACCGCCGAATACGAAATGACAAAGGAGGATCTGAGCGCGTTCAATCTCTACCATCACCGTCACTCGCCGACGGCTCGCAGGCATTATCTGCGCTCTTGGTTCTTCCCTGCTTTCGTGTGGCTGCTCGTATGCACTGGCATTTGGCATCTGGCCGACCGAGCGCGTGGCACACCTTTGCGGACATTTCTCGATTTGCTGCCGTTGTTCAGTGGTGTGCCGCTTTACTTGCTCTACTTTCCGTGGGCGTATCGCCGCAAGCTGCGCAAGATTGTCGCGGGCATGGTAAGCGAGGGACAGAATCGGGCGCTGTTCAGCCGTCACCGCGTCACGATTTCACCAGAGAGCGTGACCGACTCCAGCGAGCTGGGTCAGACCTCGACAGCGTGGCGAGCGGTTGAGAGAGTCGCAGCAGCAGATGAGCACGCCTACATCTACACCAACGCATTGGCTGCCATCATCGTTCCGCGCCGGGCATTCGCTGGCCCGTTGGAGTTCGAGGAGTTTGTTCGCACAGCCAGAGGACACCATGAGAAGGCCGTGGCCTAACACGCGCTGCGGCGAAACCCGGCCATCGCGCTCCGGTTGCAATCGAACGCCCTCGCGGGCCGAGTCGCTGGGTCGTTCGGCGTAACCTATGCAGTGGTACGTTGCAGAATTGATCATACAATGCCGCGTCGGGAGGCTGCGCAAGCGTAGGACCCTCTACGATCGGCAGGTCAAAGTGCTCCGCGCACCGACTGACGAGGCGGCGTATGCGCGAGCACTCGAGCTCGGGAAAGCCGAAAACCACTCGTACAAGAATTCCGCGGGCGAAACGGTCGCCTGGCACTTCGTGGGGCTCTCCAATCTTGAAACTCTCCACCAAAAGCGGATCTCTGATGGAACGGAAATCCACAGCCGATTGGAATGCGGCGATCCGAAAACAGCGGTCCGCCCAAAGCGGGCTCTGACGGTATTCTGGGCGGAGCGCAACAAGCACAGGGCGGCCCGGGAGCTGCTAAACTCGGTGACAAGGCCATTCGCGCCACGCTAATGAGCACCTCATCGCCGAACCAGGCTGCTCCAGTCAGCACGCCGATTGCGTCCTGGTTTCAATTCGCGCAAGCTTGGCGGTCATCACTGAGCCTCATCGTTAAACAGAACTATGAGTAAAACATTCGAGGAAGAAGTCCTAAAGACGTTACGAGCTAACGGTTCTGACGTCACGAAGGCCCACGAGTTCGAGTTTTATGTTAATGTGCCCGAAAGGCGAAATGCAGTTCTAGTAGCAGATAAGATTAAGGAGAGTGGCTATAACACAGAGCTTTCTCGCTCCGGGCGGCATTGGTTGGTCGTGGCAAAGAAATCGTTTGTCCCTGTGAAAGGACATTTGGCGGATCAGGCACGCTTTTTCGGGGAGCTAGCCGCCGCTGTTCACGGCGACTTCGACGGGTGGGAAGCCAAGATCGTCGATCTCTGAGCGGTGAACTGACACGTGCGCAATAGTGTCGCGACGCCGTCAATATTCCCAATCGGGTGATGCACGCCGGGATTTTGCTTTGATTAACCGCACCAGTCGTCGTATTAATTGAAGAGGTTCGGTTGATAAGGAACCACTTACGATTGAAAGGAATTGCGAAAGTATGCGCCCGGATCAACGAACCAAGCATGCGCTCGCCTTCAACAAATGCCATTGACCGGAAGGAACTTACGCGATTTTCCAACAAGTTGCCTGAGGAAAAGGATCAACGACCGCCAGTCGTTGAATAAAAGTTGGACCTGACACCTCGTGACACACCCTGACTCGCACCTGCCGAACCAGGCGCAGCAGAAGAAGCTGTGCGACATGCTGCATCATGCGTTCGTGGATATCCGGATGCTGGCCGCCGCCGGTCATGGAGAGCAGGCATCCGATCTCGCAGATGCCTTTCACAATTTGCCTCACGAGATTTGGTGCGATTACTTCAGCATTTCATTCTTTCGTGAGACTTTTCTCGTTCCATACTATCGCAAGTGGCCGGACCGGTGCCCACGTGATTACATCGCGTTGCTGGACGAGGTCGAAAGATTGCGATGACTACGATGGGGTCCAACAAGCCCGCTGCAGAGCAACGCCGGTCGAGCCTCTCGGTTCGATTCGGTCACCGTTGGCCCGGCGTGCCTGAGCGGGATCGTTCGGCTTTAGACCTATGAACGCTGCAACAGATCCCGACGACGAAGTTCGGCAAGCTTTCCGTAAGCACGTTGCCGAGGTTGCTTCAGGTGCCGTTGAATTGGTTTCGATTGCCCGGAATCTGGGAGATCAGGTGTTGGTTGCCGTCCGATCTCGTGACGACACCGTTCACCCGGTCGCGGTTTGCAGCTATCACCTTAGGAATATCGTCCGCGAGTTGGGCGAGAAAGTGAGCACAGTGCTTTGGAGCGACAAACCTGAGA
>Ga0247664_1000313_pt1 | contig 12082 bp, 2 predicted proteins | sample CNK05_metaG_FD_182715 | JGI IMG/M metagenome (GOLD analysis project Ga0247664, IMG submission 182715) | Soil microbial communities from Purdue University Martell Research Forest, Indiana, United States - CNK05 | ecosystem: Environmental > Terrestrial > Soil > Temperate forest > Bulk soil | place...
CATGGCGTCGCGCAAGAATGACGACGCTGGTGCCCGTCGGCGTGGATTCGATGCGCAGCCCGGCCCTCGGCGACGTCAACGACGTCCGCACCTGGAGCGTGAATGATGTGGCCATTCCGCTGCCGTTCAACATTGGCGGTTCGGAGTTTTCCTCCGCGCAATTCTCAAAGCCCGGGTCAGGATGGATCAAGGCAAAGTCCTGGAGAGGAATTCCTGGCCCGATGGGCAGACCAAGGATCCACTGGTGGCCTGCGTTGTTCCAGTTCCCGCACTCGACTCAGGCAAAGACAGTCGCTGATGACGAGGCTCTGTTCTCTTTCCCGACGAACGATCTCTGCGATCTTTGTGGTAATCCCATGCGGTTCTGATGACGCTTGCGAAAGTTTTAGTCATGGGCAGCGTTGTAATTGCGGTACATGGGTGGTTCTAAGCGCAGACATCCCAAACTTAGCCAGGGCAGCCAGAATTAGTGTGCGGCAATGAAGATTCATTCGCCGGCATCGCCATTTAACCGCGGCGCACCAAATCTTAAGGCGCGCCAGGTCGAATTTAACGCGGCGCATCTAAAAATAACGCCCGGCAACATGAACTAGTGCCCAGCGCCAATAAAATAACGCCCAGCACTAAAAAATAGCGTGGAGCACTAAAAAATAGGTGCGGGGCAGCAGAAAATAGCGTGGGGCAGCGGAAAATAGCGTGGGGGTCTAAAAAATAGCCGTGGGGCACTAGAAAATAGCGTGGAGCACTAAAAAATAGTGCGGGGCAGCAGAAAATAGTGCGGGGCTCTAAAAAATAGCGTGCAGCTCTAAAAAATAGCGTGGGGCACTAAAAAATAGCGCCCGGAGCTAAGATTTAGCTCCCAGCACTCCCAGCACTAAAAAATAGTCCACGACAGCGCCTAATCCCGCCCGCCAGCCGAACGCTGCGTGAAAGGTTCTCATCCGGGTTCCATGCTCCAAAGAACTTGATGGAGGAAGCTGCAAACCCGGTCGTCGAATGCCAGCTGATTGCTGAGACAACTGAGGGCATCGCCCTGCAAAACAGGCTCGCCAAGGCCCCGTCTCACGGGCATCATATGCGCCCAAGTCCCAGAGCCAACGAAACCATGAACCGCCTGACCTGCAGGTCTGCCCTGGATCAACGCGACCTGCCGCCATTAGTCCACTCGGGCGCTCGAGCTTTTAGCGCATCTCGTTTTTTGGCGTTTGCCTACTGTCTGCTGCTGCTGCTCATCTGGCCCCGGACCTTATTCTCCCAGACCGCTTCGCTCAATCGCGTCCTCCAACTCGACGGCACGAACAGCTTCGTCGAACTACCGCCGAACATCTTCGACACTCTCACCCAGGCCACCGTTGAAGGCTGGATCAAATGGGATCGCGCGCGCGCGAACGAACGGTTGTTCGACTTCGGCGACCGCAACGCGGAGATCTATGTCCGCGCAGACGGAACGCAGGTGAATGCGCTGGTGGCGGCGCGAGATGGAACCCGGCACCGCATCGAGGTGGCAGGCATCCTGCACACCAACGAGTGGTGCCACCTCGCCCTCGTGACCGGACCGGGCGGCGCGAAGTTGTTTTTCAACGGCACGTTGGTGGGCACGAACGCGTATGCGGGCAGCTTCGCCAGCTTGGTCGGACGCAAGAATGTTCTCGGGAAGAGTAATTTCAGTTCCAGCGAGGCGACCACCGCAGCGCAGATGGACGAAGTCAGAGTGTGGGACCACGCGCGCACGGCGGAACAGATTCGGGAAAACCTGTTCAAGACCCTCTCCGGCACGGAGCCGGGGCTGGTGGGTTACTGGAATTTCGACGACGGCACGGCTAAGGATCGCACCGCGCTGCACCGCGACGGGGCCTTGCTTGGCACGCCGCAATTTGTCGAAGCCACTCGGCCGGACGCGGCCACGCTGCGCCGGGTGGAAGTCGCGTGGTTCTCGGGAAAGATTACCGACACCAACGGCGCGGTGATCACGAATCTCGACGTCGCCGTGCGCGAAGGAACGCGGCGCATCGGCAGCCTGCGCACGGATTCCGCCGGGGAATTTCGGGTGAACGTCGTGCCCGGCGCGAATCCACTTCAGTTTACGGCGGTGCGCGGGGACCGCGGCGGCGGACACGCCGAGGTGCGCGTGTCCGCTGGCGACGTCCGGCGGTTGGACTTCGCGCTGCAACCGACGTGGCTGGCCGGCCGTGTGCTCGACGCGGAGGGCCGGCCGCGCCGCGGCGTGCAGGTGGATTTGGCGCGAGCGGGCGACGAGCAGGCGCTGACGAATTCCATCACCGGCAGCCGGGGCGAATTCAGGTTCAACGCTCCGCTGCCTGGCCAATATCTCCTGCGCGCGCTCGCGGATGACGATTTGGTGCCACTCGGGGAGGGCGCGCCGCTGACGGTCACCTGGGGCACGATCCAGACGAACCTGGAATTCAAGGTGGCTGAAGCCGATCGTGGGCCCGAGGTCGTCGCGCCAGGGTTCGGGCGCGTGCTGCACTGCAGCGGCACCGACACCTTTGTGGAACTGCCCGGCAACATTTTTACCAATCTCGACGAAGCGACGATCGAGGCGTGGGTGCGTTGGGAGTCAGCCAGTGGTTCGGCGCACGCGTGGGATTTCGGTGGTTCCGGCCATCACACGTATCTGCGCCAGAATAGCGGTCCGACGTTGCTCTACCGCATCGATGACGCGGCGGGCGTGAAATACCAACTCGAGATCGCGGGTATTCCGTTCAACGGGCAGTGGGGTCACATCGCGGCGGTCACGGGCCGGGAGGGCATTCGCATCTATTTCAACGGCACGCTGGTCGGCACCAACGATTACACGGGCAGCCTCTCCGCCCTTGGCCGTACCAATTATTACTTCGGACGCTCCGATTCGACCGCTCAGGACGCTTTCCGCGGCGACCTCGACGACGTGCGCATCTGGCGCGGCGTGCGCACCGCGGAGCAGATCCGCCAAAACATGTTCAAATCGCTCACCGGCCAGGAGCCCGGTCTGGTCGGCAACTGGAACTTCGATGATCCTGCCAACCCGGGACGCGACCTTTCGCCCGGACGCCATGACGGGAAGCTGGTGGGCTCCGCCGAGATCATCGAAACGGATCTGCCGCAGCCCGCCTGGCTGCGCCGCGTGGAGACGACGACGCTCGCCGGACGCGTCACCGATCCCAAAGGACGCATGGCCGCGGACGCCCGAGTGAGCATTTACCAGGACGGTGCGCGCGTGGCGGAGGTGCGCACGGGGTTGTCCGGCGAATACGCCCTGACGTTCGTGGCCAATCGCCGCCCTTACGAGCTGCGCGTTATGAAGGGCGATCTCGGATACGCGCAGACTAATCTCGAATTCTTCGCCATGCAGACCAATTCGTGGGACTTCGCGCTGGCGGAGACCACGCTCTCCGGCCAGCTCTACGCGGCCGATGGTCAAGGGCAGGCGGGCGTGAAAATCGAGTTGTTGCGGGGCAGCGGCGGCACGGTGGCCGCCACGACTCTGACCGACGCCGACGGGAATTTCCGTTTCAAGATTCCCGCGCCGGATGCCTACCGGCTGCGCGCGGAGACGCCGAGCGGCCAGGTCGACCTGGATGACGGCAAGCCGGTGGCGATGGCGATGGGCCGCTCGGTCACGAGCATGAACTTTGAAGTGGCAGCGCGAAAGCCGGCCACGCCCGCGCCAGCAGCCAGTCCCAACCGCGTGCTGCATCTCGCCGAAGAGCGCGCGCATGTCAGTCTGTCCACGAAGGTCTTTGGTTCCTTGGAGGAAGCCACCGTAGAGGGCTGGGTGAAGTGGGATCAGTTCATGCGCCGCGGCCGTTTTTTCGACTTTGGCAAGGAAGAACAGGCGATGTGCGTGGAGTCAGGTGCAGTGAACAACCCCGGACTTCTTTTTCGGGTCATGGCCGGGCCCAATAATTATGCCGACGCCTTCGCTCCCGGCGCGCTCAAGACCAACCAGTGGTTCCATGTCGCGGCGGTCTCCGGGCGACAGGGCATGAAGCTGTACCTGAACGGCCTGTTGGTGGCCAGCAGCCCGTTCACGGGCAGCTTCGCGACGGTGGGCAACAACGATCACAACTACCTGGGCCGTTCGTGCTACGCCTCAGACGAATATTTCCGCGGCCAGATGGACGAGGTCCGCGTGTGGGTGACCGCCCGGAGCCAGGAACAGATTCGCTCGAACATGTTCGCGCGGCTTACCGGCAACGAAGTTGGGCTGGCGGGCTTATGGAACTTCGACGATGCGGTGGGCGCGGATTCCACTCCGAACAAACTGACGGGCGAACTTCGCAACGGTGCGGTCACCACGGTGGCCAACACCCCGCAGTCACCTGCCGAACTGGATCTGCCGTGCGTCCTTAGCGGCACCATCACCGACGCGGACGGTAAGCCACTCAACGATGCGTCCATCGAGTTAAAGCAGGGCACCAGCTTGACCCGCTCGGTCAGGTCCACCAGCGACGGCAGTTACCGGCTGGTCTTCTACCCGTCGAACACCCCCTGCACCTTGCGAGCCACCACGTTCGAACTGGGCGCCTGGCGGACGAACCTGTTCTTGGCGCGGGGCGAAACCAATATCGACCTCACCCTGCGTGACGCCACGCGCCTGGCCGGGAAGGTGCTTGCGTTGGATGATTCGCCGTTGCCGAACGTGGTCATGCAGGCGGTGGGCATCGTGGAGTACCAATGCACGATGCCGGGCGGGTTTGTCGGTGAATACTTCCAGATGGATGAATCGTTCCCCGAGACCAAGAACCCCGAGCTGCCGACTGACCGCGTGCCAACGCTCAAGCGGGTCGATCCGGTCATTGATTTCCAGGCGCGACCTGAGACCAAGGCGCTCCCGGGCACGACGTTGAGCAACCGCTACTGCGTGCGCTGGACGGGAACCTTCCAGTTGAGCAAGTCCGGCACGTTTACTTTCGAGCTCGCAGCCGACGACGGGGCGCGCTTGTTCATCGACGATCGCGAAGTAGTGGACAACTGGGGCCTCCACGGAATTTCCCCCAAGCAGAGCGACACGGAACTCATGGCCGGAGAGCACCGTCTCCGACTGGAGTACGTCCAGGCCATGGGCGACCACGCTTGCCGCCTGCATTGGTGGAGCCAGGGGACGGAGCGCTCGCTGTTCCCGACGGTGAAGCCCGCCCGGTATGCCGCAGCCAGCGATGAGAAAGGCGAGTATCGGTTCCGGCACCTGCCCCCAGCCCGTTACCACTTCCGCGCCCAGACGCCGGGCGGGTTTGTCTATGCCACCAACTCCGGAGCAGCATCGACTGCGGTGTTTGCGGTCACCCACGACTCAAAGTTCGAGGGGGTCAACCTGAAGATCATGCCGTTCAAGAAAGGCGTCTGGAGGACCTACACGAAAGAGGATGGCCTGCCGCATGACCAAATCTTTCGGATCGCCGAAACGAAGGACGGCACGATGTGGCTCGGCACGCTGGGCAATGGCGTGACGCGTTGGGATGGCCGCCGTTTCACGAGCCTCACCACCGCCGACGGTCTGGTGAACGATTTCGTTACCGGCATCTGTGAAGCGCAGGATGGCGCGCTTTGGTTTGCCACCCAGGGAGGAGTCTCGCGCTGGGACGGACACCGCTTCACCGGCTTCACGGCCAAAGATGGATTGGCCACCAACGACGTGAATACCCTCACCCAGGGCGGGGATGGGACGATGTGGTTCACCACGTCGGCGGGCGCGTCGAGCTGGGATGGGAAACGGTTCAAGACCTGGACGACCAACGAGGGCACGCCGGCCACCTTGAACAATGCTGCCTTCACCGACGGACAGGGGCGCGTGTGGCTGAGTGGACGCGGCGCGATTTCGCGCTGGGACGGCACGAATTTCTACAATCTCACGACGACCGACGGTCTCCCGGACGCGTACATCTTTTCCCTGTTCGAGGATCGGGAAGGCCGCCTCTGGGCGGGCAGTACGGCTGGGACTTTTCGCTGGGACGGCCGACAGTTCGAGAAATTCACCAGCGCCGACGGACTGGCGGACGACTTTGTGCTGACTATTTACCAGGACCGCGACGGTTTGATGTGGTTTGGGACATGGTATGGTGGCATCTCGCGTTTCGATGGGACGAACTTTGTGAATTATTCGACCACTGATGGCCTGCCGGAGAATCGGATTCACGACATCCATCAGGATGAAAACGGGGTGCTCTGGTTCGGCACGTTTGGCGGCGGCCTGGTGAGTTTCGACGAGCGGCGCATGGCTCGCTTTACCACCGCCGACGGATTGACGCACAACAGCTGTTCCAGCGTCACGGTGGACCGGCAAACGAACCTCTGGTTCACCACCTATGTCAAGGGCGTCTCCCAGTGGGATGGCCGGCGCTTTACGACCTTCACCACCGCGGATGGACTGGCGGACAACCAGGTCCATGCGGCGTTGGCGACCGCAGATGGAGAGATGTGGTTCGGGACGGCGCAGGGTGTGTCGCGGTGGGATGGCCGTCGTTTCGAGAACTTCACCGCGGCCCACGGCCTGGCTGGCAACTCTGTCCGCGCGCTTCATCAGGACCGCGCCGGGTACATCTGGATCGGCACCGCCAACGGACTCTCACGCTGGGATGGTAAACGATTTGAGCGCTATACCACCAGCCAGGGACTGGCAGACAACTTCGTCCACCGGATTTGTGAGGACAAGGTTGGCACGCTCTGGTTCAGCGGCGGGAACAGCGGACTGTCCCGTTGGGATGGACAGCGCATCAGCAAGTTCAGCGCGGTCAACAGCCTGCCCGCGCAAGGCATCAACGCCCTCTGGTCGGCGGCCGATGGGAGCGTCTGGTTGGGCTTCAGCGTCGGCGGGGCGGCGCGCATCGCCGGGACCAACGTCACCCAATACACGCCCGCGACCGGCCTGGGCGCCAGTTACGCGTTTACCGGGGTGGAGGACAACGACGGCGTGACGTGGGTAGGTCACGATGGGGAGCTGAGCTTGTTCGATGGTTATGCCTGGTCCTCGATGCCACTCGAAAGGCCCGCGGGCGCCAAAGAACGGTTCATCATCCAAGACATTCTCCCATTCGCGAACGGCAGTGTCTGGCTGGCCACTTCGCTGGGGGTTTACCGGGTGCAAAAGAGTCTCGCCCTCACCCGCCGGCCCACCGTGCAGGTGCGGGCGGAAAAAGAGTTAACCGACCCGCAGCGCATCGCGCCGTTGAACACGGGCAGTCGGCTCACGTTTAACGTCGGCTACACCGACCGGCGCACACCGCCTAAGCAGCAACAATTCCGCTGGCAGTTGATCAACGATGTCGCGACGTCCGAGCAGTTGCAAAAGTCGGGCCGTTGGTCCGCACCGACCAAGGAGACGCAGGTGGACTTCGCTACCAATGCCCCGGGCCAATACACCTTTGCGGTTCAATACATCGACCAGCACTTGCGCTACTCGAAACCGGCGCTGGCCACGTTCACGCTCGTGCTGCCGTGGTATCGCAACGCCGCCTTCGTCGCCCCGGGCGCCTTCGGCGTGTTTGGCCTGGTGGTGTGGACGTTCGTGGCGCGCATGCTCTACATGCGCAAACGGCGCGAAGCCGAACAACTGCGCGAACGCCTCCTGGCCGAGGAGCATAAGGCCCGCGAAGCGGCCGAAGCCGCCACCCGCGCGCTCGAAACCAAGAACCAGCAACTCGACGAGGCTCGTCGCGCTGCCGAGGACGCCAACAGAACCAAGAGCCACTTCCTGGCCAATATGAGCCATGAGCTGCGCACGCCCATGAATGCCATCATCGGTTACAGCGAAATGCTCCAGGAGGAAGCCCAGGACCTCGACCAGCGGAGTTTCATCCCCGATCTCCAAAAAATCCACGGCGCCGGCCGGCATTTGCTTGGCCTCATCAACGACATCCTCGATCTGACCAAAGTCGAAGCCGGCAAGATGACTTTGTTCCTCGAAGAGTTCGAGATCGCGAAGTTGATCAATGAAGTGGCCTCGACGGTGCAGCCGCTCATCCTCAAGAACTCCAACAAACTGGAGATCGATTGTCCCCCCGACATCGGCCTGATGCGGGCCGATGTCACCAAGGTCCGCCAGACGCTGTTTAACCTCTTGAGCAATGCAACCAAGTTTACCGAGAAGGGCGTGATTCGGTTGGCCGTGAAACGTGAAGAGCTGCCTCCTCCTCAGGGGCCCGTTCCTGCCAATGCTGCTCCCGCTGCACGCTTAACCTTTCAGGTTCAGGACACCGGCATCGGCCTGACGCCAGAGCAGATGTCCAAACTCTTCGAGGCCTTCCAGCAAGCCGATGCTTCGACCACCCGCAAGTTCGGTGGCACCGGCCTGGGCCTGGCCATTAGCCGCAAGTTCTGCCGGCTCATGGGTGGCGACATCACCGTCACCAGCGAACACGGCAAAGGCTCCACCTTCACCGTGACGCTGCCGGCCGAGGTTTCCGAAGCGCCCCAACCGACCGGGACGCAATTCCTCCAGAAATCCGCCGGGGCACCGGCCGCGCCGGGGCCGGTCGTGCTGGTCATTGACGATGATCCGGTCGTGCGTGAGCTCATGCAACGCGCGCTGCGCAAGGACGGCTTCCGCGTCGAAGTCGCCGTCGATGGCCGCACCGGGTTGGCGATGGCCAAACGCCTCAAACCGGCCGTCATCACCCTCGATGTCATGATGCCCAGCATGGACGGCTGGGCCGTGCTCACCGCGCTCAAGGCCGACCCGGCGACGGCGGAAATCCCTGTGGTGATGCTCACCATCGAAGACGATAAAAACATGGGCTTTGCTCTCGGGGCGGCCGACTACTTCACCAAACCGATCGACTGGCCGCGGCTGGGAGCGGTGCTGCTCAAGTATCGCAAGCCGGCGGACCAACAGACTGTGCTCATCGTCGAAGACGACGAGCGAACGCGCGAAATGCTGCGGCGCACTTTGCAAAAGGAAGGATGGGAAATTCGCGAAGCCCCCAACGGACGCCTCGGCCTCGAAAAACTTGGGCAGGGCGTCCCCGGTTTGATCCTGCTCGACTTAATGATGCCGGAAATGGACGGCTTCACGTTCATGCGGGAGTTGCGCAAACGGCCGGACTGCGCGCGGGTGCCCGTCATCGTCATCACGGCCAAAGATTTGGACAACGAAGACCGCCGTCGTCTGAGCGGAGACGTGGCGGGCATTTTCGGCAAACACGCGATTAGCCGTGAGCAACTCGCCGCCGAAGTACATCGACTTCTGACTGAGCAGATGGCACTTCCTGGTTCAAATCCGTGACTGACGCAGAGAACCCAATCTCACGTAGCAGCCGAGGCTTGCCCGCCGTAGCCCGTAGGGCGCAGGCGGGTAACGAGGTACACCCTGAGCCTGTCGAAGGGCTCTGATCTTTTTCCCCGAGAACGCGTTGGGGTGGAGTGAGCCTCCTGACGTCGGCTGCTACTACCTGAGGCTCCGGGTGGCCTGGCAGCTTGTCACGGCGCCGGGCGAAACTCGACGCGGCCGCTTTGATTGGTACCGAGGAAAAACCCGCCGCCATACCCTTGCTTCTGGAGGATGGCTCCTTTGAACGCGGTTGATTTGTTTGCTCCCGGCGCTGTGATTTTCCCGGCGAATGCTCCTGATTTCTGCGTGAGTTGAAGGGTGAGCTTGTTGGTCCCCGCGTACGTCACCCGGGCGCCGGGGGCCAGGCTTACGTTGTTCATCACGCTTTCACTGAGGCCGCCCTGGCGTAAGATGAGGACCGCGTTGGTCTCGCCAAAGATCGTGTTGGTGCCGGGCACACGGTAGGCCGAGCCGATGAGCATCGAATCGAGCACAAAGCCATTCGTATGCACTTTCGGCTTGGGTCCAGGCGGGCGGGACCAGCTGACCAGCCCCCCGAGGTCGGGTTGGGCCGAGTTTGTGATCAGGATCCATCCGAGGGCCGAGCCGCGTCCGCCGTAGAGCGAAACGTAGAACGGCCAGGCGCCATTGGGGGAGAGCGGCACCTTCTGGGCCATGGGCGAACCATCCGCCAGCACGCCGGTGAGTCTCACCCGGCCACTCGCATCCACGATGACGCTGCCCGTCCCGTCGCCGGCAGGTTCCAGCGGCCCATCCGCGCTGCCTGGAACGAGCAAAGTGTAATGATTGGCAAAGTTCGTCGCTAGATTGGTGCGCGCATCAAAAGTCGCCCGGTCCGCGATCAGCGCCGCGTCCCATGAACCATCGCTGATGCGGCCCGTGATTTGGCTGTCTCGGTCACGAACAAGTTCGGCGGTGAGGCCGTTGGTGCCGGGACGTTTCACCGAGTTGGTGGCGTTGCCGTCGACATCGAACGCGCCGGTGAAGGCATATCGCTTCGTCCCTTGCTGAAGCCTGCCGCTGTAGGTTGCATCGGCGCGAAGGACCAGGCTGAAGAAACCCGAAGCCCCGTGGCGCACGCCGCCGTTGGTTTCGTAAAAGAGGCCCTGATAAGAACCGGCCAGGCCGGCCAACGGGTGCGTCCAATAGATGGCCATCACGGTTCCGGCGCCGCGGGACAGATAGTAGAGCCGCCCGTCAGGGCCGGTCTTCAGGTCTACCGGGGCGTTGATGCCGGCGGCGAAGTCCACAACTTGATGGCGATCGTTGGCAGGCAGTTTGCCAATCCAGCCGCTGGTGTAATCACTAAAGTAGTAAGCACCCACTTCCGTGGCAGGAAACTGGCTGGTTGGCGGGTTATAGAAGGTTCCTCCAGCAATACAGTTGCCCTTTCTATTGCCAGCGCCATGCGAATAAAAATAAATGGGGTCAAGAAAGCTGGAGTTGGCCGGGGCGCACGCGCCTTCGCAGTCGGGCCACCCGTAATTGCCGCCGCGCGCCAGTTCATCGATCTCTTCCCTTGCGGAGTTACCCACGTCGTTGACAAAGATCCGACCCGAGCCGGGTTGGACGGCGAAGGTGAAGGGATTACGCAAGCCCAGCGCCCAGATCGCGCGGTTCCGGCCCGAGGCGCTCCCATAAAACGGGTTGTCCGTTGGGATCGATCCGTCCGCATTGATGCGCAGCAGCTTGCCCAGGAGATTCGAAAGTGTCTGCGCATTGTCACCACGCCCATTCTCGCCCGCCCCGATGTACAGCTTGCCATCCAGCCCAAAGTGAATGGCGCCGCCATTATGGTTCTCGGCGCTCAGGTTATCGAGTTCGAGGAGGATGGTCTCGCTGCCTGGCGCGGCCACGTCGCCGGCCGCCGTGAAGCGGCTGACTCGATTATGAACTGTGGGCAGCTTGGCCGTGTAATAGACATAGAGATGCTGGTTGACCTTGAATCCCGGGTCGAAGGCGATGCCCAGCAGACCGCGCTCGACCGCGTCATTGACATCCACCGTGACGAACGGAGCGGACAGCAGCGCGCCGTTCTTGATGACACGCAGACTCCCGGCTTGCTCGCAGACGAACAGCCGGCCGTCGGGGGCGAACTCCATCGCGACTGCCTTGGAGATTCCGCTGGCGTAAAGCGTTTCGGCATAGCCGCCGGGCAACGCCGCCGCGCTCGCCGATGCGGGCGGGAACATTGCCACCGCGGCCGCGAAGAGCCAGGCTACTAACGCGCCATCGAAGCCGGAGAAACGTATGTTCATCGAGGTTTAGGCTGGCCAGACCAAGGCGGATGCGCAGGCCAACCCAGGCAGACATTGTATGAAACCGGCCTGAAAAGCAAAGCCGCTTCTGGGTGGGGACGTGATTGGGGCGTATCCAGGCACCACAAACACTGGGGCATGCTGAGGGAGAAGATACAAGGCTGTAGCGGCGGTCTATGACCGCCGACCCCTGCACATGGAGAGTTTTCACCTGCAGGTCATGTGCACGAGCATCGGGGCCATGAACTTCTATTCAAAAAGAGCCCTCACCCCAGCCCCTCTCCCATCGAGTGGGAGAGGGTGGCCGCGGGCCGGGTGAGGGTCAGGTTCATGGGTAGGAACGGACCTCCAACTTTTGGACGCGCATTGGGACCATGAACCCACCAATCTAACGTAGCAGCCGAGGTAACGAGGCTCTGATCTTCTTTCCGACGAACGCGTTGGGGTAGAGTGAGCCTCCTAACGTCGGCTGCTACGAGACAGGAAGGTTCATGGGTAGCCTCCATCTGCTTTTGCACACGCATTGGGACCATGAACC
>Ga0247664_1000314_pt1 | contig 12081 bp, 9 predicted proteins | sample CNK05_metaG_FD_182715 | JGI IMG/M metagenome (GOLD analysis project Ga0247664, IMG submission 182715) | Soil microbial communities from Purdue University Martell Research Forest, Indiana, United States - CNK05 | ecosystem: Environmental > Terrestrial > Soil > Temperate forest > Bulk soil | place...
AAGAAATTGTTCGTACGTTTGCTTGAGGTTCAGGATGAAAGCTTTCTTGTCCGTCTGCGAATCGTGGATCAGGCAACACAATTCATCGAGGCCCTGTTGGCGCAGGCGATGAAACACGATGTCAATCGCCGCCCGTTTCTCGCACACGAACAAAACCCGTTTCCCGCGCGCGGCGTAGTCGGCGATCAGATTGGTGATGGTCTGCGACTTCCCAGTGCCGGGGGGTCCCTGGATGATGTAACTGCGTCCGGTCCTGGCCCGGGCAATGGCGGAAGCCTGGGTGGCGTCACAGGGGATGATCAGATGTTGATCGGCGAGCTCCAGCGGCGGCGGAGCTGGCTCCGTTGATCGCGGGGTCAGGGAAAAGAGCGTGTCGAAAGCGGTGCTCGAGAGGTCCGTCTCGATCAGGTTCGCGTAGTCCCGCACCAGCGTCATCTTGCGATAGTTGAAATTGCCGAGGGTCTGGCAGCAGAGATCGAAGTCCCACGCGTAGGGGTTGGCGAAACTCTCATTTTCGGCGCGGCGCAAGGCGAACATCTGACGTTCGGTTTCCAGGACTTGGCCGGGGGGTTGAGCCGGGGCGTTCGGCATCATGTTGGGCGGCCGCAAGGAGGGCGGAGCACCGGCAGCATCGCGCAAGGGGAGCGGAGCCGGGCGGACTTTTTCGGCAAACAGCTGCAGACCGAGCGGACGGAACTGGTCGCGGGCATAACTGTAGTCGGCGGGGTCGGGCCGGCGGGCCGGGCGCGCTTTCAGTTTCAAGCGGCGCTGATATTGATCGACGCGTTGGCGCGCGCGTTCATGGATCAATTGAATTTGGGGCCGGTCGATGAGCTGGAGAGTAACGCCGGGTTCGCTGGCCTGAATCTGGGCCTGGAACGCCTGATAAAACTGGTCGAGCGTGGTCTCACGCAGGTCGACCGATTCCGGGAGATTCAGGTTATAAAGTTCCTTGAGGTGATGACGAAGGGCTGGATTGACCTCGGCCTCCGTGGTGGTCGGATCGAGGATATAATTGTCGCGCACACCTTTTTTGCGCGTGAGTTCGACGGGCAATAAGAGCAGGGGTGAATGAATGCGTTCCTGCGGCGCCTCCTTGAGGTTGCACCAGCGCAGAAAACAAAGCACCAGACGGAGCTGGGCGAAACCGTATTCGGCGCGGTCGCGCCGGGCTTCACTAATAATCTTATCGAGAACACTGGGCAGATAAGGGGCGTCCTCGAAACGGAGATATTGTCCGAGCGACATGGGCGCTCCGGCGATGATGGTGTCGGCCAGCTTGGGGTGCCAGACGAAGAGTTGTTCGAGGCGGATATGGCGGGGCTCGAGCGTCAAGGGCACCGACGCCTCGGTGAGATTAAGGGTCTGCAGAGTAGGCTTGAAATAGATCAGCCGGTTACGCCGCGAGATCTCAAAGAGGCGATCGCGCAGGTGCGCTTGAATAAGAGTCCGTTTGCCTGACAGGGCGGATTCCTTGAAGCCCGTGAGTGTACTGAAGGTGGTATCGAAATCCGCGGCCTGCTCGCGATAATGTTCCAGTCGCCAGATCAAGTTGCCCAGATCCTGCGCGCGCCGATGCCGGTTCAGGTGGGTCATCTGCGCGATCACCGACGCCAGCACCGGATTCAAGCGTTCCTGGAGGGCAAACAAGTTCTCCCGATAACCGGCGAAACGGGCCAGGTCCTCAGCATCTCGAAAATCCAAGCCGCAGGCGAAGCTGGCCAAAAGTAATCCGAGCGAAAAGATGTCGGTCAGCTCGTCATGATGTCCGATGGCGTGTTCCCAGCTCAGGTAGCCGGGCAGATAAACCGGGCGCGTGATATCCTGCCCGGCCCGGCCGATTTCGAGATTGGACACCTGCAGCGTTCCGGTATCCACGTGGGCGGTCCGTTCAGCGCGTCCGATGACTTCCACCGCGCGGCTTAACGTTTCCTGGAGTTGTTCGACGCGGCTGGTCTGGCGTTGGGGGACCGCGACCACGGCCGGGTCGAAGATCACCTGGCCGTTGGGATCGCAGCTGAGAGCGCCGAGACCGCGAAGGGGCGCCACGCGTCCTTCCCCGTGGGTCGCCAGCACACGTCGCATGAGCGGCAGGAGCGCCGCCAACACGTCGTCCGTCTCGAGGCCGCCTTGTTCAAGCGCGGCCGTTAACAGCTGTTGAAAGGGGCCTGGATCCCCGCCGCCGCTGGTGCTCATGGGGCGGGTTCGGCTCGGCCCAATACTTCAGCGGCCTGTTCCTTAACGCGTTTCACTTCGCGGGCCTTCCATTTGAGTTCTTTGAGGACCAGTTTCTCGAGAAGGTCCAGCACGCCCAGCGCCCCGGCCAATTGCAGCGCCGCGGCCAGCGGCAGGTCTTCCAGATCCGGATCTGCGGCAACGAAATCGAGCAGGACATAGGCCAGGTACTGTCGCAGCTTGGGTTCGAGTTTGGCCAGGCCAGGCAAAACCACGTTCGCCGCGCTCGCCGCAGGCTGGAAGTCGTCGAAAAACGATCGGGCATGCCCCATGGTGGCGGGGGTTTGGAACCATTTCGGTCGCAGCAGCTGCTCCAGCACACGGCGGGTCACTTCAGTCCAGCGTTGCTGCCCCAGCAGGTCCAGTTCGTCCAGTTCGGCGGCGCCTTCCATCATGGCGGTGATGGCGTCGTTGCACGCGCTCCCGTTCTGGGACCAGAGCGCCAGGGCGCGGGCGCGGATGAACGTTTCCGGATGCGACAGCCCGCTGGTTTTGACTTGGGTGGCGGCGAAGATCTCTTCGGCCTGAGCCAGGTAACTGGCCGGGCTGACCTGGGCGAGGCCTGTCTCCATTTTCACCAGGCTCGCCACCACCGGATGCAGATCGCCCGCGACCTGGAAAGAACCGCGGTCTGCGAAAATTTCCGTATACAATTGAAACCAGCGCGCGCTTTGCACCTGGCTGGGGACAGCCCGCGCGTCCTGCCCTACCGCCTGCAAGAGCCGATCCGCAATATGAAATTCGCCCTGTTCGCATTGCCAGAGGTGATAATGGCTCAGCTCATGGCCAACCACGGATTTGAGTTCGTTGGGATCGAGCAAGGACAAGGCGGGTCCGGAAAACACGAGGTGGCCTTCTCCAGGAACATAAAAGAGAGCGGCGTTCAGCGGCTGGTTGGATTGCGACTGAGCCTGATAAGCGGTGACAGGCACTTCCAAACCCAGCCGTTGCTTGGCTTCAGAGACCGCTTCGTAAAGGCCGGGATGGCTGTCGGGGTGCAAGCGATAGGTGGATTTGAGCAATTCCAGGCGCAGTTCCTCCATGTACTTGGCTTGAGCCTGCGCCGAAGCGAACCACCTCCACAGGTCAGGTTCCTCCGCCTTCAGATAGTCTCGCAACGCCGTGTGATACGGCAACGGCGCCAGTATTGGTTCTGTGAAATCCATGCCGAGTTCCAACCGACTGCCCAACTGATTTAATCGGAAAGATTGTTGAAGGTCAAAAGCCTGTTCGGAGGCCAGCGATTCGCGCGCGGTTGTTGGTGAGGACGGGCGCGCCCATCTGCGGGCCCTATGCCCGCCTATCTGCGTGCATTCGATCAAATCAAGGTCGACACCCTGTGGGCGTGGTGGATACTGGCGGGCATGCAAACGCTCCTGGCGGCATTGGCGACCGAGCTGGAACGTCCACGCCCGGTGTCTGGCCAGGTGCTCAAACACGTGACCGTAACCTACGGAGTGGAGCGTGAGGCCGTGGGGGTCTTCCTCAGTCAGCAACTGGCCGAGCTTGAAGATTATGAGATTGATCTCATTCTTTCGCCGCTCTTTACGCCGACGCTCCAGGATCAGGCCGCCATCGCGGAGTTGCTGGGACCCACCTCGATCCCGCGCGAGCAGTGGCCCGGTTTGGTCCGGCAACTGACCGAGCGCCCCGTAAGCGCTCATTTGCTGACAGAAGATGGCCAAAGCCAGACGGTCCTGCTGCGGGACGTGACGATCGAACGCTATGTAAACCGGCTGCGACTCGACGCCACTATTCCTGAACCATTGCTGCGTCTGATCGCGGCGGCGTCGCCCTCCGGCGGGCGGCCCGTGCTTAAAGCCATCGCCAGAAGAGCGATTTGGGAAAACGAGGCCCGCCGGGAAATCCTCGTCCGTTATCTGTTGGCGGATGTGCGCGGGGAAGCGCAGGGCGTCGACGACACGGTAGAACTGCTCAAACTGATGGAAACCTACGCACCGGCGGATTTACCCGGTCTGCTTTCGCGTATTCCCCACTGGGAACAGGTTTTACGGCAGGAAGTCGTCATGGCTTCCAATCCCAAACCTTTCTTCAACGAACGCGTCCAGGAACTCCATGGAGGCGGACGCGACCAACGTTCGCAGGACGAGGCGCGCATTGCCGCCAAGGAACGGGAGCTGGCCTTTCTCGATCAGCTCAAAAAACGGCTGGCGAGCACGTAGACTCGGAACCTCTTTCGGCTCGAGGAGTGCATTTAGACACTACCCCGGAGCGAACATTTTCTGGCACTCTCACCCCTCACCCAGCCCTCCCCGTTGAGGGGAGAGGGTATCGGGAAACGTCACCGTTTCGTGTGGTACTCCAGCTGCGCGTACTTCTGTTCTCGCAACGTTTGCATCTTTTGCGTCAGAGCGGGCTCGGGCAAATAACGCACCCATTGGATGCCCCATCGTTCGGCGGCCTCCTGTAAGAACGCCTCCTCAAAACGTCGGCGATTGATTCCAGCCGGAGGCTGAATGGAACCCTGGATCAGCAAGCCATCGCGGTTCCGCCGTTGGGCGGCCCCGGCGATCTTCCGCTGATTGCTCAGGACATCGAACCGCTCCGCGCCGGCGAAGCATTGTCCGGGACTATCCTGGCGGCTTTGTGCTGCCAGTTCGGCATGGGCTCCAAGACGCAGGAAAGCGGCTCGAACCCATTCGTGGACGCGTCGATAGCTGTCCACAGCGCTGAGGGCATACCACGGATCGGCAGGCGGAATCACCACGCTGTAGGTCCAGTCGGCGGCATGCGGAACTAATCCCCCACCGGTCGGACGGCGGAGCAATGGTCGGAGCGGGGTGAGTTTCTCCACCTCACGCCACTTCTGGAAATAACCGAAGGTGGCCGCCGGCTCACACCAGCCATAGAACCGGAGCAAGGGATAACCCGACCGTGCGGCCAAACTCAACAGCGCCTCGTCCCAGGCCATGTTGTCAATCGCCGGTTGCGGGCCTGAGTCGAACAAGCGCCAAACCGCCGCATCGTTCATCGGGCCTTTCTGCGTTCCGGTCCGCTCGCCAGGGCGCGTTTTGACGAAGCGGCCCGAGGTGAGCGTGATGGCGCGACATTTTGACGTCCCGTTGGACAGAGCTGCCTGATCTCGCAATGCAGGCAATCGGGGGTGCGGGCCTGACACCGCCGGCGGCCGTGCCAGATCAACAAGTGACTGAAAAGCGCCCATAGCTCGCGAGGCACAAGTTCGATCAGATCCTGCTCGATCTTGAGCGCGTCGGTCTGCCGGGTCAGCCCAAGCCGCCCCGCCAGACGGGCGACATGCGTGTCTACGACGATCCCTTCGTTGATGGCGAAGGCGTTGCCCAGGACGACATTGGCGGTTTTGCGCCCGACTCCGTCCAGTTCCTGCAATGACTCCATGCTGGCCGGCACCTGCCCCCCATGGCGCTCCACCAATTTTTGGCAACAGGCCTGGATGCTTTTCGCTTTGTTTCGAAAGAAGCCGGTGGTGCGGATGGCGGCCTCCAACTCCGGGCGCGGCGCGGCGGCATAATCGGCCGCCGACCGGTAACGGGCGAACAAGTCGGCCGTGACCATGTTAACCCGTTTATCGGTGCACTGAGCCGAGAGGATGGTCGCGATGAGAAGTTCCAGCGGGTTGCTGAAATTCAGCTCACAGTGGGCATCGGGATAGGTTTGGCGCAAGCCCTCGATGATCCGGCGGGTGCGAACTTGCAGATCGGCGAAAGGCTCCTGGGCCATGGGATGAACCGCAAAGCGCGGGTTAAACCAGTTCGGGCACAGCCAGCTCGGGCGCATTCGCCGGGACCAGCGGCGTGCCATCGGCTGCTTCCGGATAAAGGAAAACCTTGCCTTCGAAGTTCCTGATCAGCACGCGATCGTCGGAACGTTCCAGGATGTAGTCCGGGTTAATCGGCACCTTGCCACCGCCGCCGGGGGCGTCGATGACAAACTGGGGCAGGGCATACCCGGTCGTGTGGCCGCGCAAACCCTCCATGATCTCGAGTCCCTGTCGAACGCTGGCGCGCAAGTGCGCGGAGCCGGCAATCAAATCGCACTGATAAACGTAGTACGGCTTGACCCGGCACATCAGTAATTTGTGCAACAGCGCCCGCATCACCTCCAGGCGATCATTCACGCCGCGCAACAGCACGGACTGATTCCCCAGCGGAACACCCACGTCGGCCAGTCGGCCCAGCGCTTCCCTCGCTTCCGTGGTCAGTTCCCGCGGGTGATTGGAATGAATGCTGATAAAGAGCGGATGATACTTGCGCAGCATGGCGCAAAACTCGGGCGTGATCCGTTGGGGCAGGAAGATCGGAATGCGCGTGCCGATGCGGAGGAATTCCACGTGCGGGATCGAACGCAGGCGATGCAGCAAATGCTCGAGCTTCTCATCGTTGAAAAGGAGCGGGTCGCCGCCGCTCAGCAGCACATCACGAACTTCCGGGTGCCGGCGGATATAATCGATCTGATGCTCGAAATCCGGATGGAAATCATAGCCGCTGGCGTTGCTCACGAGCCTCGAACGCGTGCAATAACGGCAATAACTCGCACAACGGTCCGTGACTAAAAAGAGCACGCGATCCGGATAACGATGCACCAAGCCGGGCACCGGTGAATGTTGATCTTCGCCGCACGGATCGCTCATTTCCCACGGCGCCGTGCGCGTTTCGCCGATGGTGGGGATAACCTGCCGGCGAATCGGGCAATGCTCGTCGGCAGGATCGATTAGGTTGAAGAAATATGGCGTAATCCCCAGGGCCAGTTTCGTGTTCGCCAATTGAGTTCCCGCCGATTCCTCCGGAGTCAAGGTCGGCATCAATCGCTGCAACTGCGCCAGGGATTGAATCCGGTTCCGCAATTGCCAGGGCCAGCTGTTCCAGTCTTCGTCCCGGACATCGCACCAAAAACCGCGGCCGGCAGGATGAAATTCTTTGAGCGGATCGCTTGGGGCATTCGCAGGAATGGGCGATGCCGAGGCCACGTGAGGCGTCCAGTGCATTGTGCGCGAACTATAGGGAGCGTCCCCCTGGTGTCAAGCGACCGGCCTCGACCAGTAGACGCCAGGAAATCCCGCCCCCGACGCCAAGTGGCTGTGTCCAAATGCCCACCGGTGCCTGGGCTTCTTGCCGCCGCAGACGTCCCAGACGTCAGCGGCCCGCGGCCCCTTCCTGCGCGGTTGGTTCGAGGGCGCGGCGGCGAACCTCCAGTTCATCCAATTGTTTGATCGCCAGCCTGGCGGCTGCTCGGATCTGGGAGGTCGAACGTTTGAGTGCGCTGGCTGGCTTGCCGTCGCGGCCCAGCGCATAGGCGCGCAACACGCGGACATAATCGTCCACTAACTCCAGCGCTTCCACGGATGCCCGCAGGCGCAGCGCCTGGAGGCGGGTCAAGATCTGGAGCAGAACCGGGTGTTGTTTCTCAAATTCCCATTCGGTGATCAGCTTCTGCAGGCTGACGCGCGTGTGGATGGGAAGTTCCCCGGCGTCCAACCGCACCAGGACCTGGACCGAGATTAGATCTTCCAGCTGATGCAACGTCAAGGGGAGCGGCCAGGCCGCCGTTTGTGCGCGCCCGCTCAGGTTCACCGCGTTCAGGCTATACCATTTGTCCACATCGATGAGCCGGTCAAAGTGGCTGCGGAACGCATTCAAAAAAGTCGTCTGCCAGTTCAGGTTTTCCGAAAGGCGGATGAGCATGTCGCGCAGACATTCCGATCCGCCGCGCATACGGAGCAGTTCATGCACGAAAAGATGAGCGCAAGCTCGATAAAAAGCGGCTTCTTCCTCGGAGAGATGCTCGACGAGGGTCTGGCCCAGCTCATCAAAACGGAGCGCCGGCCGATCCCGCAGCAACTCCCGCGGCTGTTTCAAGGGATCCGGCACGCGTTCGCGTTGAACCACTTCGGTCCCCGGCTCGAGGGCCAGCGTGGGAAGTGAAGTGGCCTGCAATTCTGCCGCCAGGCCCAGGGCCAGCCAGGGCGGCAACTCCGCCTCGCGCAAGACGGCCTTGCGATTAGCCACTTCCATCAAGATCACTTCCACTGCCACCGCCAGAAAACGGTCCTTCTCGATTCGTTCCGGCAGATCGACCCGGTAACCCCAGCGGTCGGTGTAACGCACAGAAGTGATCCGCGGCTGCAAATGATCCTGCATGGTCGCATGCGTCGTCACCTGGATCGTCCCGCTATAGGAGTCCGGCAAACGGAGTTCGACGGCGACCAATTGCCGGATCCGTTCCAACGACACGGCGGTGGGCGCGGGGTCGAGTCGCAAGTATTCCACCGCGGACGTTGAGGATCTCGAGAAGGTGATGGGCACGGGCAACCCATGCACGATGAACTGGCCGGACTTGCTGCGGATCGTGACGGGTTCCAATGCCAGCAACGGGCTGAAGCAGCCCGAACCAGGCAGCAACAGCAACAGGCCGCACCAAACCCAAAACGCCAGCCCCCGGCCGGACTCGGCGAACGTCCGTCTGGCAGCAGCCAGTGCCAGGACGGGTCTGGGGTGGGCTCGATTCATCCTGAGCTGGTTAATCTCTGGACTTGCTGGATGGCGGCGGCTTGGACGCTTTGGCCGGCTTTTCCGACTTGGCGGCCGGCTTGGCCTCGGTTCCGCCGGTCGCCGCCGGCTTGGCCTCGCCAGTGGTGCCGCTGCCACCGGTGCTCCCTGCCTCTTTCTTCGCGGCTTCCTTGTACTTTTCGCTGCGATAATCCGTGATGTAGAAGCCGCTGCCTTTGAAGATCAGACCCGCGCCCGCGCTAATCACTTTCTTGACCTTGCCCCGGCCCCAGGTCTTTCGCGCACAAAGTTCTCGTGGACAAACCGTCAGCGGCCGAGCCGCCATGGGCTGGAACTTTTCAAATTCATGTCCGCACTTTCCACAGACGTATTCGTAAGTCGGCATAAACCAAAACTGTCCTGGATGCGGCGGCCCGGGCATGGGCATTCACGCAGCCCGCCGTCAGACGGGCTGGGACGCACTTGGACGGTCTGCACAGTGCAAAGATGGCGTCCGGATGGCAAATGGAAAATCTAAATCCCATCAACACAGGGGCCGAGGTCGCGAGGTACACCCTGAGCCTGTCGAAGGGTACACCCTGAGCCTGTCGAAGGGCTCTGATCCTGGGATAGAGTGAGCCCCTTCGACAAGCTCAGGGCAGGCCTCCTTACGTCGGCTCACCTCCCAGAGGGAAGCTTCAGGGGCCGCCCTGCAAGGCCTCCATCTGCCACCGGACGATGCTGCGCAGGGAGTCGACTTCGGCGTCGGAGACCCCTGCCTGATTCAAATCCACGCCGACCGCGGTAAGCCAGGTTTCCGAGCTGGGATGATATTTGAGGTCGGTGCGCAGCCGTTGCTCCAGGTCGGCCATATGGCCGGCGCCGTAAAAGACGGCGATGGACCCTTTCTTACGCGCCGCCAGTTCAGTGGCGAGATCGGCGAGCACAACCTTATTGCGTTCCTGAATAATGACCATGAGGAGTTTTTGAATCGAGGGCGGTACGCCCTTCATCTTGGCCATGTCTCCGCGAAAGGCGCCCAGCGCTTCAATCAAGAGGAGCTTGGTCATGGCCTGGAGCTTGGGGCTGGACCCGATCAGCTTAAGACCAAACTGCATCAGGATACCCAGGGTGGAACTGCCATTCATCATGCCCAATAGCTGCTGAAACTCCTGACCCGCCTCGCTCTCCCCCCCGTCCCCGTCGTGGCGTGCGCCGGCCAGCAGACGCTCAAGCTGTGGAATCGTCAGGTCGCTATTGCGAAAATGAGCGCGGTCGTAGTCCACCGCTTCCAACTGAAACAGCAGACCCAACGCTCCCGCCATCGTGTGTTGCAGGGATGATTCTTCCTCCGGACTAAACCGGGGACCCTTGGTGTTGGCCCCCACTCCTTCGAACAACACCACATCCCGCTGATCCAAATAACGCTGCAACGTTGCGTAATAGTTCGATTCCCCCACGTGCGACGCCCCGACCAGCCAGATCTCCGGCCCATGGCCGCGCACGGGCCGAAAACGGCGCAGCGCAATCTGCAGCGAGACCTTGCCTGGATCCGCCCGGACAATCCGCATGTAAGGCTCCGGAGCCGGCGTGGCTGACTGCCGCGGAGCGCTGGCGCACCCGGCCAAAAACAGAGCCAGACCGAGCCCCAACACTCGGGCAAGGGGACTACTGGAAACGGAAAGGAAGCCAGACCTAGGGGTAAGCGGCGGAGCCATGAAACGGAGATGCGACGCGAGTGCCAGTGCTATGATGTCTGCCCTAACCGCCGATGCAACTCATCGAACGGGCGGGCGGGACGAACTCCGGTTCGCCGATGTGATGGCGTGCTTCTTTGGCCCAAAGGACCTCGCGGACGAACGACTCGACACTTTGGTCAGGGTCACCTCTTCGCAACCGGCTGCGCAGGTCGTGTTCAGTGACGCTAAACAGACAGGTCCGCAATTGGCCGTCGGCAGTCAATCGGAGACGGTTACAATGCCCGCAAAACGGTTCGCTGACCGGGGCGATGATGCCAACTTCGCCTGGCGCATCGGCGAAGCGCCAGCGCCGGGCGGTTTCGGCGGGATTCGCGGGCGCCATCGGCTGGAGGTCAAAACGGGCTTGAAGCCGGGCCAGGATTTCACGGCCGGGAACGACCATGTCCTTCAGCCAGACGCGCCCCGAATCCAGCGGCATGAACTCGATGAACCGGACCGCCAACGCGGAGGAAGCGGCAAATTCAGCCAGAGCCTCGATCTCATGATCGTTGATGCCCCGGATGATGACGGCATTCACCTTGATCGGATCCAAACCCAATTCCCGCGCCAACCGGATCCCGGCCAGGACTTCGCCCAGCCCGTCGCGTCCGGTCATCTTCTGAAAATTCGCCCGATCCAACGAATCGAGGCTGAAGCTAATCCGGCGGAGCCCGGCCTGCCGCAGGGCTTCTGCCTTGTGAGCGAAATGAAAGCCATTGGTGGTGAGAGCAAGATCCCGGATGCCCTCGATGCGCACGAGTTTCTCGACCAGTCTCTCCAGTTCCTGGCGCAGCAACGGTTCTCCGCCCGTCAGGCGGAGCTTGTCGATGCCCATGCCCGCCAGCAACCGAACCACACGTTCGATCTCTTCGAAGGACAGCACGTTCGCGCGCGGTGCCCATTGCTGCGCGATCGGTTTGGACCGGGGAAGCTGCGCCCAGCGGCCCCGATAGAAGTTAAAGGCCGCCTCCGTTTCCGGCAGGCAGTACAGACAGCGAAAATTGCAGCGGTCGGTAACACTGATCCGCAGGTCGCGAATGACTCGACCATGCGAATCCACCAACGCGCGCGACTGGCTCATCACTTGGGTGCGGGCGTGGGGGCGGCTTTGTTGGTCACGACGGTGGCGCCCCCGTCCTGCTTGAGCTCGACATTCAGGCTGAAATTGTTGCTGTGTCCGGGCGTGGCTCCGGCCATCAGACGTTCGGCGCCTTTTTTATCCTGCTGACCATAGATGCCCATGCGCAGCCATTCCAGTCGTCGGGCGACGGAAAGTTCCTCTTTAAGTTTGGCGACTTGGGTGCGGAGGGCGGACAGATCGTTAAACTGCCGTTCCAGCTCTGCCTTCTCGACTTGAAGTCGTTTCAGCTCTTTGAGCAGGAATTCCCGGTCTCCTTCCGAGGCTACCAGCTTGCGTTCGGTATCGGTGATTTGTTTGCCCAGTTTGCCGATGGAGGCGGTGAGGTCATCCATTTTTTGGGTCAAAGCGTTGGTTTGACTGGTTAATTGGGCGATTTGAGTATCCCGCCGTTCGATCTCGGCCCGGGCGGCTTCGGCCGCGGCCTGCATTTCCTTTTGGGTCCGGGCCAGGTCGGCGGACAGCCGGTTCAGATTATTGGAAA
>Ga0247664_1000316_pt1 | contig 12075 bp, 8 predicted proteins | sample CNK05_metaG_FD_182715 | JGI IMG/M metagenome (GOLD analysis project Ga0247664, IMG submission 182715) | Soil microbial communities from Purdue University Martell Research Forest, Indiana, United States - CNK05 | ecosystem: Environmental > Terrestrial > Soil > Temperate forest > Bulk soil | place...
GAAACTTTGTCGAGGACTTTGTGACAATGTTGGGATTTCGACAAAGTTTGCGACAAAGATTCCGACAAAGTTTGTCCCGAGAACGTTCCTGGGACAGGCCCAGGGACAGGCCCTAGGTAGCGGCCCGAGATGCTTGAATCCGGATCTGTGCCTACTATCTTGCCGCGTGCAGAACCGGGAACCGGGAACCCTGAACCCTGAACCCTGAACCCTGAACCCTGAACCTCACTTCACGCTCGTGCGATCCTTCAGCCACTGAAAATCCGTGCGAGGCTCGGCATCGATGGTGCCCCCGACACCACCTTCAACGGGCGGACGAATGGTGCCGGGCACAACCCATTTGTGAGCTTCGAAGTGGCCATCGGCAAAGGTCAGGTTGGCGGCGCCATTGTGGAACGAGGCCGGCAGGTTGCCCCACTTATATTCCTCCAGCCGATTCATAAAGAACCCGTCGTTAATCGTGTCGGGATGTTCATCGAGGAACACGAAAATGTTAGCCGGCGCCGGCATCTGCCCAATGCTGAAGAACTGGACGTAATCCGGGTTAAAGCGGTTGGTGAGTTCACCCGGGTCGCCCACCAGCGAGTTCATCGAGATGCTGCGCAGGCGCGGACCGTTGGCGGCCATCGACTTGTCGGAAGGACACTTGAAGACATCGATCGAGCGGCCGGTATACGGGCCCAACAGCGAATCGGTCAGGTAGATGGGATTAATGTTGTCGTCGCTATTTCCCCAGTCCAGGACGTTGTTGGCCCAGGTGTTGCGTTTGGCGGCGGTTTCGGGTTTGCCGTGATTGTTGACCAGACGGTCGTCGTTGTCATCGGCGTAGAGGAACCAAGCGAGGGTAAGTTGCTTGATATTGTTGCCGCACGCGATGGCTTGGGAGCGGCCTTTCGCCTGCCCGAGCACCGGCAGCAAGAGGCCTGCGAGAATGGCAATAATGGCGATGACCACCAGCAACTCGATTAACGTAAACGCGGTCCCCGGCGCGGGCCGGTTCCACATCCTCCCGGAACGTGAGCGTTGGCAAATCCGTCTCATGCCACCTGCACCATGGCTTTGATCACGCCGGTTTCCGGATTGGCCCAGGTCGGAAAGACCTCCATCATTCCCGAGAACTCGGCCTGATGCGTGATCCAGGGCCGGGTATCGATCTGGTGTTGTTCGATCAGCCGGATGATGCGCGGAAAATCGTGCGGCAACGCATTGCGGCTGGCCAGGAGCGTGAGTTCGCGCCGATGCATAATGGGCGCATGTGGGAAGGAGACTTCCTGTTGCGTGATCCCGACGTAAACAACGCGTCCAGTAAACCCAGCGTAAGAAAGGGCTTGGGCCATGGAATGCGGATTGCCGGTGGCGTCGATCACAACTTGGGCCAGGACTCCGTCGGTCAGGCGCGTGAGTTCTTCGAGTTCCGTTCCCTGGCCTGTCCCCGCGATGGTGTGTTTCACTCCCATTTGCTGGCGGCAGAATTCAAGCCTCTTCGTATTCAAGTCCAGGACGATGCAGGTGGCCCCGGAAAGTTTGACGAACTCGATGGCGGCCAGGCCGATGGGCCCGGCGCCGATCACCAGGACGTGCTCCTCCGGGCCCGGAGCCCCGCGATCGACCGCATGGCAACCAATGGCCAGCGTCTCGACCAGCGCCAGTTGTTCGAAGGTCAGTTGGGTCGATGGATGCAGCTTGCGGGCCGGAAGAACGAACCGCTCGCGCAGGCCCCCGTCCATCATCACACCCAACACTTTGAGCTGTTCGCAACAGTTCCCGTGGCCGTGCCGGCAGGAAAAGCATCGCTGACAGTTCATGTAAGGCTCGACCGAACAACGGTCTCCGGGTTTCAGGTGGGTCACCCCAGGGCCCACCGCCAGCACTTCCACGCCCAATTCATGACCCGGAATACGCGGGTAAGAGAAAAACGGCATTTTGCCCATGTAGCCGGAGTAATCCGTCCCGCAGATCCCGACCCGGTGCACACCCACCAGGACCTCGCCTGCGGCCGGTGCGTCCGGTTCCGCGAGTTCAATCGGCCGAAAATGTTGCGGCTTTTCCAGCTGGATGGCTTTCATGAAGTTGACTCGCCGGTGTGATAGCAGAGGTTGGCCCGGCAAGAAAGCCGGAAAGTGTTGCGCCACTTTCTCAATTAGCGTGCATTCGCAGCCGGGCTTCGCTATGGCTGAGCCCGACACACACACAACCCCAATCCCAGACCGCACCGTCATGAACGTGGCCCTTTTTGGCATCCCCGGTATCCCTGTCGGCAAGCGCAATATCAAAGATCCACGCCTCGACACCGCGCATGAATTGGTTGAGGCCGACAAAAAAGTTTATGCCCAGGTGGACCTGATCGGCGAGGACCGGTTGGTCGACGCCCATGCCATTCTCACGACGCGAGAGGCGTTCCCGGATCTTTTGCTTAAAGACCTGGAATTTGTCGAAACCCGCGTGAGCCGCGACCCGCCTGCCATCGAGCATGCGGCCTTGAGAAAGATCCAGACCGCCTTGGAGAGCGAGCAGTGCGCGTTGACCGTTCAGCTCAGCCCAGAAGAACAGCAAGCGATGGCCGCCCATAACCTCTGCACCAGCCGGCCTGTGACTGTGGCGACGGCGGCGGAATTGGCGGAGCCGGACGATCTCTTCGTGCGCGCATTCCGGGAGGCCGGTTATATTTCTTTCCTCACTGTGGGCGGCAAAGAAAACCGGGCTTGGCCGATTCGCCAGGGTGCCTCCGCCTGGGATGCCGCCGGATCAATCCATACTGATATCCAGAAAGGTTTTATCCGGGCCGAAATCATCAGCTTCGCGGATTTCGTGGAAGCCGGTGGGGAAACCCAGGCCAAGCGCGCCGGCAAACTGCGCCTGGAGACGAAGGGTTACGTGATGCAAGACTGCGACCTGACCAATTTCCGTTTCAACAAATAGCAGTCCTTCTCCCATGAACCGACCCTCAGGTAGCAGCCGACGTCAGGAGGCTCACTCTATCCCAACGCATCCTCGGAGAAAAAGATCAGAGCCTCGTTACCCGCCTGCGCCCTACGGGCTACGGCGGGCAAGCCTCGGCTGCTACGTGAGATTGGGTTGGGTTTACGGTCTCAACTCACGTCCGAGAATCGGAGATCTCAGCTTGCCATGAATGATATCCGGGTGAGCGCGGATGCGCTGTTGCGTTTTTGTCGGGCCTGTTTCGAGAAAGCGGGCCTGGCCGGTTCGGTGGCGCAAGTCACCGCCGATAATCTGGTCTTTGCTAATCTGCGCGGAGTCGACTCTCACGGCGTGATCCGTTTGAAGGTCTACGTCGATCGATTGCATGCCGGCGGATTCAACGCGGCGGCACAGGCGCGTGTCATTGCTGAGGATGCCGCCACCGCGTTGCTGGACGGCGGTGGGGGCATGGGGCAAGCCGCAGCCGTGGCGGCCATGGACCTGGCCATCGCCAAAGCCGCCCAAAGCGGCGCCGGCTGGGTCAGCTGCCGGAACAGCAACCATTTCGGCGCTGCTGCCTTCTACGCGCTCCGCGCGATCGATCGTGGTATGATCGGATTTGCCGCCACCAACTCCGGCCCCACCATGGCCCCGACCGGCGGCTGTGAGGCGCGCTTGGGCAATAACGCATTCGCCATCGCCATCCCCGCGCATCCGCATCCGCCCGTGGTGCTCGACATGGCCACCGGAGCAGTGGCGTGGGGGAAAATATTTGTCGCCCAACAAAAGAAACAAAAGATCCCGCTCACCTGGGCGCTGGATAGCCAGGGACGACCGACGGACGACCCGGAAGCTGCTGCCCGAGGCGGACTGATCCAGCCGATGGCCGGCTACAAAGGTTATGGGTTAAGCCTGGTCCTGGATATCTTTACTGGCGTGTTGTCCGGCGGCGGCTTTGCCACCGGTGTGCGCACACTTTATCGCGAGCTGGACACGCCCTCGGGCATCGCCCACACCTGCGGCGCGTTGCGGGTGGACCGGTTCATCCCAGTCGAGGCATTCCAGCAACGCATGGCGGAGATGATCGAGTTGCTCCGCAATTGTCCGACTGTTCCTGGGGCCGAACGCATTTATGTCCCGGGCGAAATAGAAGACCAAACCGCCAAACACCGCCGCAGCGCGGGGATCCCAATCCATTCCGCGTTGCGGCAGGAACTGGCCGCCTTAGCGGTGGAGTTGGGCATCCCGGAATGCCCGCCGATGGATGCTGGAGAAGGGGCCCACTAATAAGGCCGCGGACCGGGAGCCGCAGATAACCGCAGATGGGAGATGGCCCGCAGATTCACGCAGATTGCCGCAGATGGGGGCCGCAGATGGGTGGAGATTCTTCGATTCTTCTTTCAACGTCCAACCCTGAACCCTGAACCCCGAACCGGGAACCCTGAACCCTGAACCGGGAACCCTGAACCCTGAACCGGGAACCCTGAACCCTGAACCGGGAACCCTGAACCCTGAACCGGGAACCCTGAACCCTGAACCGTGAACCCTGAACCCTGAACCGTGAACCCTGAACCCTGAACCGGGAACCCTGAAGTGATTAGTTTCCCGCGGTCTTGAATTTGGCGGCGAGGGTTTCGCTTTGGCGGAGGAGCAGCCCGACATCGCTGCCGACGGCCAGGACGGTGCAGCCGTGGGCGAGCCAATGGCGCGCGTCGGCGTCCACGGGCGCGAGCATCCCGGGCGCCTTGCCAGTGGCGCGGATGCGTTTCACGGCGCTTTCGATGGCGGCGCGCACTTCGGGGTGCCCGGTGTCGCCCAGGTGCCCGAGGGCGGCGGCCAGATCGCTGGGACCGATGAACAATCCATCCACGCCTTCGACCCCGGCAATCGCCTCGAGGTTATCCAATCCTTGACGAGTTTCGATTTGGAGTAACAGACAGATCTCGCGGTTGCTGCGGGCGTAGTAATCCGTGATCCGGCCAAACTGATTGCCCCGATGCAGGACGGCGACGCCCCGAATGCCTTCGGGCGGGTAACGAGTGGCTGCCACCGCGGCGCGGGCTTCCTCGGCCGTCTGCACGTACGGGATGAGAAAATTTTGGACGCCGATATCGAGGAACCGTTTGAGCAGGACAAAATCGTTCCAGGCCGGGCGCACGACAGGTGCGGAGGGGCCGCTGCTGAGAGCCTGGAGTTGGCTGAATACGGCAGGCAGTTCGTTGGGAGCATGCTCGGTGTCGACCAGGATCCAATCGAAACCAGCGCGCGCCAGGATCTCCGCGCCGATGTTGCTGCAGAGGCTGCACCAAAGGCCGATCTGAGGCCGGCCTTCCGCCAGCGCCTGCTTGAAGAGGTTAGGGGGCATTTGCATAAAGCTTTAAGGTTCGGCCAGGGCGCTCCACTGGGAGTGCCCGTCTTCCTGCACCAAGGCCCGCGCTCGCCAGCGGTTGCCCGCCAGCGATCCGGCCATGGGTTCGTGGTACGCGCGCGCCTGCACAGACGGCGCGCCGCCAGTCAATCTCGGATCACTGCCGTCTTCCGTGACATAAATGATCCCGGCCGGGGCCGACAGGACGAGGTGCCCGCTCTGTTCCCGGAAGGTGGGCGCAGCCACCATCGGATAAAGGCCAGCCCGTTGAAATTGTCTTAACACCACGGCTGTGCGACCCGGAAAATAGTCCTGCAGCAACCGCCGAATCTCCGGCCGCCAATGGTCGTCGCGCGTGTAAAGTTCAAACGGGCCGACTTTGTAACGATGGACGTCCCGCCGATAATCTCCCCACCGGGCGGATTCGGCCACGATGGCGGGATCCAGCCGCTGCGACCAATAGCGAAAGCGTGCGGCGGCCTGCTCGGGGGTCAAAGCGCCCTGGCCAAACAAATGCCGTTGCACTTGGTCTCCGAATTGTATCCGGAACTCCTCCGCTTCACACAACCGATGAAACAATCGCGGAGGACTCAAGTCATCATCAAAGGACAGCGTGTTGGCCTCCATTCCCTCCAAAGTGCGTTCTCCGTCCCAGACGAAGAATCGAAATGGGCCGGCCGGCTCGCGCCGGCGCGCCGCGTACCAATTGGAGGCGCGGTCCCAGTCGGCGTTGGCACCATAGAAGTTCAAGATCATAAAATCAATAAAGGCGCGCAGATCCAAAAGTTCGCCAACGGCCGCCAGCTTCGCGCCCTCCGTAACGCCGTGGTTGACCAGCGCAAACAGTCGATTCCACGCGGCATCATCTCCGGAGATCACGTTCTCTCCATTGCGCGCGTCGTAATCCTTGGGCGCACCGCCCCCATGGCCGGCGGCAAACCGTTCATCCGGACGCTCGGTCACATTGTAAATGCCCCAGTAGAGCCCGTTCAGATACAGATGCACGAATAAACCACGGGCGGAGGGATGGCCCATCGCCGCATAACTCTCCCGCATCCATTGGTCGCGGAGATAATCTCCCTGCTTTCGCTCGGTGGCGTTCCAGTGCAACCAGGTGTTGTTGCAGCCGGCCCGCAACACCAGCGTGTCGAATTCCTTGGCCCCCGCTCCTTCGAAGAGCGGATATTCCAGCTTGCCCGCGCCGTACTTCTTTCGAAACGCCAACCGAAAAGCGTGCTTGGGCGATTCCTCCGGACGCCGGTTCCATCCGCCTTGGATGCGAATGCCGCAATTCTCTTGAAAACCTCGGCGTCCTTCTCCGGGCATTAGTTCCACCGAACCCGCCCGCTCCCAGGCGTCGCCGCTCTGACGCGGGTTGGAGTAAATCCCGCGCGTCGGGTCGTAAAGATCTGCGGGATCCATCACCAGGGATAAGGAAGGCAACGTTCGCAATGCTTCGGGGAATTCCCCGCGATACGCCGGATGCTCCACAATCTCCCGGTCCATCGCGTAATCGGCGCGCACCAGCTCGTTTTGATTTGTGCCCCAGGTGAGCGGAGCGCCGGCCCCCGTTTGCTTCATCACATCCCCAGGAAACAAATAAGTGTGCGTATCCACTTCCGTCACCAAGCGTCCCTCCCGGTAGCCCGCCGCCCGCACCATCGTCGTGGTCTCGATCCGAAGAGGTCCGCTCACGAGCGAACTGACCTCAGGACGGGGCACGGTGCCGTTGGTAGTTACGTAAATTTGCGCTCCGACCGCGTCCGTCGATATCGTCAGCGTGAACGGACGATCGCGCAGGCCCCGTTTCTCACTGAACTTTATCTTGGCCGGTTTCGCGCGAACCTTGGATTCCTGGGCCGGCAGCGGACCGGCCAGACACAACCCGCCGAGAACCGCGACAACCTGCAACCACAAGCCCGATGTCATGAGTCGGCAGTGTGCGTCCGATCCGCCACGTTTGTCCAATGCAGAGTGATGCGTGGGGAATGCGGAGGGCGGAATGCGGAGGGCGGAATGCCGAATGCCGAATGCCGAATGCCGAATGGCGATGGCGCTCACGCGCACATTGTAGACCGCCGAGAACCCTCATTCCCGTCCATTCCCCCTGTCCCCGACGCGTTCTCCGGGAAAAAAGATCAGAGCCTTTTGGCAGGCTCAGGGTGTACCTCGTTACCCGCCTGCGCCCCACGGCTAGGGCACGGGAATCATCAGCCGATCCACTTTCTGAGTTTCTCGCCGAGGCGCACAAACTTGATCAGGGCTTGGGTGGACAATTTTTCCAGTTCATCGTACCAGCGGCTCATGGTTTCGAAGAAATCCTGCATGCGCGTCAGGCGCTCCTGGGTATAGGGGTCGGCTTTGCCGCCTTTGGCCAGTTCATCGAGGCAATGGCGGAGCATTTCGCGGGTGGGATCGATCTCGCGTTTTTTCCGTTCATCCAGCACGAGGCGAAACATTTCCCAGACGTCCTTCATGGATTCGAAATGATCGCGGCGATCGCCCAGGACATGGATGATCTTGATGATCCGCCAGTTTTGCAACTCGCGCAGGCTGTTGCTGACGTTGGAGCGGGCCACGCCCAGGGTTTCGCAGATCTCCTCCGCATGCAGCGGGCGCGGCGATAGATAAAGCAAAGCGTGGATTTGGGCGACCGTCCGGTTGATGCCCCAGCGATAGCCCATCTCGCCCCAGTGCAAAATGAACTTCTCCTGTACGGTCGTGAGTTTGCTCATGTTCTCGACAATTCTGTCCAGCCGGAAATAGAAGAAACCAGAGGGAAGTCAAGGAGATTGGTTTTCGGTTCACGGTTCACGGTTCAGGGTTCCAGGTTCAGGGTTCAGGGTTGAGGGTTCGCGGTTCAGCACCCGGCAAGATAGTAGGCACAGATCCGGATTCAAGCATCTCGGGCTACCTACCTACTCCGACAACCCCGAACCCCAAGCCCCAGACCCTAAACCCTGAACCCTGAACCCTGAACCCTTAAATCCATTTCGCCGTTGACGTTTTGCGGCTCCACGCCCAACGTTGTTCTTCGTTGAGTTTGGAATGAAAACCATCCTTTTCGTTTGCACAGGCAATATCTGTCGCAGTCCCATGGCCGAGGGCTTGTTTCGGCATGCGGTGAAGGGACGGACGGAGTTTGAGGTGCTCTCGGCGGGGGTGGGAGCATTGGAAGGGATGCCTCCCAGTGAGCATGCGGTGCGCGCGTTGCGGGAGTTGGGCATCGACATCGCGGGCCATCGCAGCCGGATGTTGACTCCAGAACTGGTGCATCGGGCCGATTACATTTTTGGCATGACCCACAGTCATGTGGACGCGATCATGCTCATGTACCCGCAAGCGGCCGAAAAAACCTTCCTGTTGCGCGAGTTCGACGAGACCTTGGACAGTTTCGAGAACGATGTCCCCGACCCAATCGGGGGCTCGTTGGAGGTGTATTTGAATTGTCGGGATCAGATCGAGCAGGGCATCGCCTCCATGTTGAACTTTATCGAACAAACTTCCGCGCCGACCGGCGCGCGCGCCTCCGCTCCGCCCAAAACCATGGCCTTGGGTGCCGATCACGGCGGCTACGAACTCAAAGAATCCCTCAAGCATTACCTCCAAAAACGGGGCATTACGGTCACGGATTTTGGCGCCACTTCCACGGATTCGACCGACTATCCGGATTATGCCCGACTGGTGGCCCGCAGCGTGGCCACGCGCCATCAGGAATTGGGCCTGTTGATCTGCACGTCGGGCATCGGCATGAGCATCGCGGCCAATAAGGTTCCCGGCGTGCGCGCGGCACTGGTTTGGGACGAAAACGCCGCGACCATGTCCCGGCGCCATAACGACGCCAACGTGCTGTGCCTGGCGGGCAAGGGCACCGACCCCGAAACAGCCCGACGCATCGTCGACGCCTTTCTCAATGCGGCCTTCGAAGGCGGACGCCACGAACGGCGCCTGCGCAAACTTGAGCCGGGCGCTCTGCAACCGGATCTGCGGCTCAACGCCGTGGATCCGGACGTCCACCAGGCCATCGAACTGGAACGCCAGCGGCAACAGGAAAACATCGAGCTCATTGCCAGCGAGAATTTCACCAGCCCCGCCGTGATGGAAGCGCAGGGATCGGTGCTCACCAACAAATACGCCGAAGGTTACCCCAAGAAACGTTGGTACGGCGGGTGCGAGCATGTCGATACGATCGAACAGTTGGCCATCGACCGCGCCAGGAAACTGTTTGGAGCCGAACACGCCAACGTGCAGCCGCATTCGGGCAGCGGCGCGAACATGGCCGTTTATTTCGCGATGCTCAAGCCCGGAGACAAGATGTTGACCATGGATCTGAGTCATGGCGGGCACTTGACGCACGGGAACAAGGCCAATTTCTCGGGCAAATTCTTTGAGATCATTCATTACGGCGTGCGCAAAGAGGATGAGCGCATCGACTACGACATGCTGGCCCGGATGGCCCGCGAACAGCGCCCGAAGATGATCACGGTTGGCGCCAGCGCCTACCCACGCGTCATCGACTTCCCGCGCATGGCCCAAATCGCCCGCGAATCCGGCGCTCTGTTGCTGGCGGATATTGCGCACATTGCCGGCTTGGTGGTGGCCGGCGAGCATCCCAGCCCGGTCGGCCATGCGGATTTTGTCACCACCACGACCCATAAGACCTTGCGCGGTCCACGGGGCGGGCTCATCTTATGCGCCGAAAGGTATGCCAAGGAAATCGATGCCCAGGCTTTCCCAGGGATCCAGGGCGGGCCGCTCATGCACGTCATCGCCGCCAAAGCGGTGTGCCTGCACGAAGCGTTACAGCCGGACTTTAAAGTTTACCAACAACAGATCGTTAAAAACGCCCGGGCCCTGGCCGAGGGCCTCAAGCGAAATGGCTTCCGCCTGGTCAGCGGCGGCACCGACAATCATTTGATGCTCATGGATGTGGGCGCAAAAGGCTGGACGGGCAAGGATTGCCAGATTGCTCTGGATGAGGCGGGCATTACGGTCAACAAGAACACCATCCCCTTCGAGACCCGGTCGCCGTTCCAGGCCAGCGGCGTGCGCGTCGGCACCCCCGCGGTGACCACCCGGGGCATGAAAGAACCCGAAATGGCTGCCATCGCCGATATGATCAGCGAAGTGCTGATGGATATCAAGAATGTGGAAGCCGCCCATGCCGTCCGGCGGCGGGTCCGGGAGCTCACGGGAAAATTTCCCTTGCCCTATTGAAATAGTTGGACTAAGCCTGATTGCGTCTTGCATCTCCGAATTGGCGGCTGATTGAACGGATTCCCAGCGACGCCAATCCAACATGGCGAACACCGAGTTCTAACCAATCCGCCGCACACCTGTCCGGTTGCTTTCGGAAGTTTGTTTAAACGAACCAACGCTAATAAATTGGTTGGTCTAATTTTGACTTGATGATCTTATGGCCAAAGCCGCCACCCCCAAGAGGCCGCGCCCCCCTAAAGGAGCGTTACGGAAAAAATCTGATCTGGATCCCATGCCCGACGTTGGGGCCGAAGGCATGGAAGGACGGCCCCCCGGCGCTGCTCCCGGACCGGACGGTCCCGGCAACGGACGCACCGCCCGCGATCTAGGCCTGGAAATCCCCACCAAACCCGTCGAGGTCCCCGCCGAAACCCGCGAGGAACAGGAAGCGGCCGCCGCCGCCACGGCCACCAAAGGCAAGACCGGGTTGACCGTCAACATCGCCAAACTCCAGGCCATGACCATGACGGAGCTCAACACCATGGCCAAGGAGATGGGGATCGAGAACTTCGGCACCATGCGCAAGCATGAGGTCATCTTCCATATCCTCCAGAAAAACGCCGAACGCAGCGGCATCCTGTTTTCCGAAGGCGTGCTGGAAGTGCTCCCCGAAGGTTTTGGCTTCCTCCGCTCGCAGAGCTTCAATTACCTGCCTTGTCCAGAAGACATCTACGTTTCGCCCTCTCAAATCCGCCGTTTTGATCTGCAAACCGGCAACCTGATCGCCGGCCAGATCCGGCCCCCCAAGGAAAAGGAACGCTTCTTTGCTCTGCTCAAAGTCGAAGCAGTCGACAATGAAGATCCGGAGAGAGCCAAGGACAAGACTCACTTCGACAATCTCACTCCGCTTTTCCCCAACAAACGTTATTTGCTCGAGACCATCCAGGACGAACTCAGCACCCGCGTGCTCGATTTGGTCTGCCCCATCGGCAAGGGCACCCGCGGCCTCATCGTCGCCCCGCCTCGCACCGGTAAAACGGTGCTCATGCAAAAACTGGCCAACGCCATCCTCAAGAACAATCCCGAGGCTTATCTTTTCATCCTGCTCATCGACGAACGGCCCGAGGAAGTCACCGACATGGAGCGTTCCTGCAAACCGGCGGAGGTCATCTCTTCCACCTTCGACGAACCGCCCGAACGCCATGTGCAAGTGGCCGAAATGGTCATCGAAAAAGCCAAACGCATGGTGGAACACAAACGGGACGTCGTCATCCTGCTGGATTCCATCACCCGCCTGGCCCGCGCCTATAACACCGTCCAGCCGCACTCCGGCAAGATCCTGTCCGGCGGCGTCGACGCCAACGCGCTGCACAAGCCCAAACGTTTCTTCGGCGCAGCCCGTAATATCGAGGAAGGCGGTTCGCTGACCATCATCGCCACTGCGCTGGTCGATACAGGCAGCCGTATGGATGAAGTCATCTTCGAAGAGTTCAAGGGCACCGGCAACATGGAGGTTCACCTCGATCGCCACCTGGTCGACCGCCGCATTTTCCCTTCGATCAATATCGAGCTGTCCGGCACGCGCAAAG
>Ga0247664_1000317_pt1 | contig 12065 bp, 7 predicted proteins | sample CNK05_metaG_FD_182715 | JGI IMG/M metagenome (GOLD analysis project Ga0247664, IMG submission 182715) | Soil microbial communities from Purdue University Martell Research Forest, Indiana, United States - CNK05 | ecosystem: Environmental > Terrestrial > Soil > Temperate forest > Bulk soil | place...
GTCGGCGGTCGCAGACCGCCGCTACAGTGTGCGGCCACCACGCTAAACAAAGTACTCGCCAAACCAAGCGCGATCGAACTTTCCCTGGGGTGAGTACCGACCGGGGAATCCCCCTAGAAGCTCACGGGTGGTTCCGCAGGGTAGCCGCGAAGTCGGGCCAGGAATGACGCCCCATCGCCCCATCCGAGACACTTGACCGTGTTGGCACACTTTGCGAAGTGTGGCTGATGAAGCCCCAGGACGCCTTCGCTCTGGCGGACTTGTCGCGTGCTGGCCAATCGCCAGCGGCTGCGCATCTTCCAGCGCCTTCTCCAGCAGCCCGGACAAACTGTCTCGGAAATCGCTCGCCGGCTGAAACTGCCGCTGCCGGTGGCCAGCGAGTATTTGCGGTTGCTGGAGTCGCGCAGTTTGCTCACTGCACGTCGCAAGGGCAAAACCGTCACCTACCGGATCCGATCCGCGTCATCCAAAACTCCGGTGGCGCCGCTTCTCCGCGCGCTCAAACGCATTTTCGAACAGGACTCGAAGGCGATCGAATCGCTTTTTCATCTCTGCACTGCATTCACTCATCCCCGGCGCATTGAGATCTATCAAACCCTATCGGCAGGAGAGCAAACCGCGGGGCAGCTCAGGGTCAAGCGAAGGATATCCGCCCAAGCCCTGGCTCGGCATCTCCAGAAACTGGAAGCGCGCGGTTTCATCGGGCTTCGATCGGGGATCTACAAAGTGCGCCGGCCGCTGGGGGAATTCGGACGCGCTCTGGCAGGCTTGGCGCTACGCTCACCGTGACCACGTTGACAAATGCGCTTTGGCCAAGGCGCCGCGGGGCTCGAATTGCCGCAGCGCGGGCACGTTCGGCACACTTTGCGAAGTGTGGCTGATGACGCCCCGGGCGCCCAATTCTCCACACGTCCAGACGCGACTCGCCTATTGCCGCGCGGAGATCTTCTTCGGCTTGAGGTGGAATGCTGGATGTAGCCATACGCCCCGAGCGATGAACTCGTGTCGCTTCAGTAAACCACAAACCAGCTTACGCCTTGCGGCGGGAGGGAGACGGGCAAATCGACATCGTAACTTCGGTCGAGCCGATAGGTCCGGGTCCTTTCATCGTGTTCCGCGACCTTCGCCTTGTCCGTGAGACCGCTGTAATAAAGCGGGATCCTCATGGTTTTTCGCGCGGGCTGATCGAGCGGATTGAACACCATCAGCAAGGCTTTTTCTTTCAGCCGCGGATTAACGTGCAGATAACAGTCCAGGTCGCGGGCGTCGGCGCGGCGCACGTGAACCAGGTCCGAATCCAGAATGGCCCGGTGCTTGCGATAAAAGTCGACCCAGGTTTTCACCAATTGCTTCGTGTCATCGGTGTCGAAGAGCCGCGGACCCCGATAACAAGCCTGCACTCCGGCGCCGAAATTGTTGGCCAGCGTCAGCCCATAGTGATCCAGATGTTGATGGAGCGGTTCGATCGTGGCCGCCGGGCCGCCGCCGCCATATTCCACCAACGGCACCATCATCCAGCCCATGCTCGGAGTCTTTTCCCAGGTGCCATCGTAGATGTTTTGCCGCGCATGAATGAGCTGTTGGGCGCGCGGCAGAGACCAGTTGCTTTCACGATAGCCCATGGCGCATTTGCTCGAGCCGTTCAGGTAATAATGGTCCGGCACATTCAAATAAACGTCGCGGCCGCGGCACCATCGATAGAAGTCTGTGATCCGCGTCCATTGCGTCCATTGCGAATCTTCCAATTGAAGGTGGCCGGGGTGGTTGGTGGAGGCGCAGACATCTCCCGGGTAGGAGCCGTCATGTTCCAGGAGATCCATGCCGGTCTTCTCGAAAAACGCGTATAGTTTGCGGAAATAGTTCTGACCCCAGCGGCTCTCCAGGCAAGGGGAGACGCCAAACACCCCTCCTGCTTTGCCGGTCTTGGGGTCGATCACATCGTCCTTGGGGCCCACGCTGCGGCTGGCCAGGAGCGAGTAGGCGCCCAATTCGATGCCGCGGCTGTGGGCATAGTCGGTCAAGTCTTTGAATTGGGCCAGATAAGCAGGATCTTCGTTCTCCATGTCGAAGCCGCTCCAAAAGGAGATGATCACCATCTCGAAGCCGACCGCCGCGCACTGATCGATGGCCTTGCGAATGGCGGCCGGCTCCGAACTGCGCACGTGCATCATGATCGGGTTCTCCGTCACCCACGGGGCCATCCGCCGGTAAAACTGCCGAACCGCCAGCCCTTTTCTTTCGCGATCGGTGCTGTCATGGATGAGTTCGAAGGTGCGAAACGAAGTGAACGATTGGCCCGGGTCAATGCGCAGGCTGGGGCCGATCGGCGGCCGTGATTCGAGAAGATTGGGTGTCTGACTGGCGGAGCTGACTTGAGTCTTATACTGCGGATCCACCACCCAATGTGTGGTCTGATTGGCGGTTTGCGGATCCATGCCCCGAAAGGAATAATCACTTTGGATATGCACGTTGGGATATTCCCAGCGTTCGCGATGATCGACCACCGATTCGTATTCCACCAGGGCCAGGATCTCGCTCTTGAAGGTGTTCAGCATCACCTCCTGCGGACCGGCGTTACTCAGCGTAAACCATTTTGTTATCAGGGGAATGCCGTCATACATCTCGTAATGCACGCTCACCGTCAGGGAGCCGGGCGCGCCTAATGCGTTGGACTGGCCGGCCAGGACCGGCGGCCGGAAATGAAGCGTGAGCGCAACTCCCGGCGGCGGCCAAGGCACGTCGCTTGAGTAACGTTTCCGTTTCCAAGGCAGACGCTCTTGCACCGGCCCGATCTCAAGCCCGGCGAACTGGAACGATTTGGTGTCATTGGTCATGCTTTCCAACCATTCTTTTCGCAAGTAGGCGTAGTTGGGTTGTCCCTTCAACCCGCCCACCTCATAGCTCAGACCGTCCAGTTCGAGTGTCACCTCGGGCTTCACCCCGCGCAGCAACGAGGCGTCGGACATCAGGTTCTCAAAGGCAACGTTGGCGGCGTTGGGCCCCAACCGCCAGGACCGGCTAATCAGCCCGTTATTCAGGATGACCTCTTTCGCGTCGCTGCTGCGATAAACCGCCGCGCGGCGGGTCATCGGCGACACCAGCCAATCGGAATCCGGCGCCCGCTTACGCTCTGCGGGCAGGACCGGCAACCGCTCGAGAAGAGCATCCGTCGCAGACGAAATTTGCCGTTGAGAGTTGGGGTCATCCGAGGCCGCCGCGGCTGCCATATTGAAGGTTACGGAACCAAACAGCCATCCGGCGAAATAGATGAAGCCACCGACACGCTTGAGCATGGCCGACTGTGCCGTTAGGCTCGCATTCATGCAAACGGATCCCCTCACCCGCCGGAATTTTCTCAAGGAATCTGTAACCCTGGCAACGCCCATGATGCTGGCCGCCGGCACGCTGTCCGTCTCGGCGGGGGAAGCCCGCCCTGCGCACGTGCTCAAGGTGGTTTGCGTGGGCGGGCATCCGGATGATCCGGAATCAGGCTGCGCCGGCACCTTGGCGCGTTATGCGGAGCTGGGCCATTCGGTCACGGTGATTTATCTCACCCGCGGCGAGCGCGGCATTCGTGACAAATCGTTGGACGAAGCGGCCAGGATTCGATCCGCGGAATGCGAGAACGCCTGCAAGATCGTCGGCGCGCGTCCGGTCTTCTTCGGTCAGATCGATGGCGCCACCGAGATGACGCGGGCGCACGTAGATGCAATGACCAAACAGTTGGCGGCCGAGAAACCCGAGGTCGTGTTTGCCCATTGGCCGATCGACACGCATATGGATCATCAGGTGGCGAGTTTTCTGGCCATCCGCGCCTGCATGGAGTTTTCGCCGCGGCCGCAACTTTATTTCTTTGAGGTGAACAGCGGCAGCCAAACGCAAGGGTTCCTCCCGAATACCTACGTAGACATCTCATCCTTCGTGAACAAGAAGAAATCCGCCTTGTTCGCGCATGTAAGTCAGGATGGCCAGGGCATCTGGCGGCAACATCACGAACCCATTGCCACCTGGCGCGGACGCGAAGCGGGCGTCACGGCCGCCGAAGCCTTCGTGCATCTCAATCGCCATAGCCAGGCCAGCACGTTGCCCGGGATCTGAAAGACCGGTTAAGATAACCAAGAATGTGGTTAATCCTTGGAGTTGACCGCGGGCGGGAGTTTCCCCTCGCCCTCGGTGCTGTTCGACCCGGCGGCAGCGGGGACGAACCGAAGCGAGACACTGTTGATGCAATAACGCTGATCGGTCGGAGTGGGGAATCCTTCGCCCTTAAAGACATGGCCGAGGTGCCCGCCGCATCGTGCGCAAATAACCTCTGTCCGCGTGCTGCCGAGCGAATAATCCTGGCGCTGGATCACATTGCTGGCATTGGCCGGGTCATAAAAGGAAGGCCAGCCGCAATGCGAATCGAATTTCTCCTTGGAGCTAAAGAGTTCGGCTCCGCACGCCGCGCACACGTAAGTGCCGCCGCCTTGCTTTTTGAAATCTTCGTACGCTGGCCCGAAGGCCCGTTCGGTGCCGGCTTGCCGGAGCACGCGGTACTGTTCGGGCGTCAGGATTTTCCGCCACTCTTCGTCCGTCTTGTTCACTTTATCGCCTGCGACAGTCGGGGGTTTATCGTTGGTGTTCATGGTTATGGAAGTCTTTTGGGCCGGCTGACACCCGGCCAGGACGCTCAGGCTGCCCAGCAGCCCGAGCACGCGAAACAGCATCTTCATCGTGGTGCCAATCATCGCCATAGCATGAGGCCAAAGACACGCCCGGTCACGATCTCTTTGGCTGCCCCATCCTGCTCGAAGGCGATGGCTTCGTTGATTCCTTGCGGAGCATCATCCGCTTCTCGTTGATCTTGGCTGAGAACAGCGTCCAGGTCTGGCTTGGTCACTCGGGCCTGGCGACGCAATCCAGCCAGCATTCGATCAAGGAACTCCACCTCTGGGTGCTCAGCAGTTGATTGGGCACATCAACCAGTCGGTAACCTTTCGCCTCACTTTCCCTTCTTCCGGCATTTACATGCCTGAGACGCTTGCCACCTCCCAGCTCCCCTTGCCAACACGCGCACTCGTGATCCCTCGACAAAGGTGGCCGACAAAGTTTCCGCGAAAGATGGCGGTCATAGACTGCCGCTACAGCCTATGTCTCCGCTCTCACAGATCGGCCAGGGGCGCCTCCGCATCCCCGAAGCGATGCAACTTCGCGCCCATACGGTCCATGATCGAAAGGTACAGGCTGCACAACTTCCGCTGATCATCCCCGCGGTTCGCATAATCCAGGACGCGCCCGGTCTCCAAGGTGCCGCCCAGACTGCCCGCCAGGAGGACGGGCACCTTGGTCGAATCATGTTTGCTCCCAGACCACATATTCGAGATGAACATCAAACAGGAATGGTCGAGCACCGTGCCTTCGCCTTCCGGCATGGCATCGAGGCGCCCGGCCAGATACGCGAGTTGGCTGCAGTAATAGCGCGAGATTCGCTCGTAGGCGTCCGATTGATCATCGTGCGAAGCCGGGTGATGAGCCGTTCTCACGTCGAGAAACGGATAAAAAAGTCCTGAAAGATCGCGGCAAAGCAACAAGGTCGCCACGCGGGTCTTGTCGGTTTGAAAACCGAGCGCGATGATGTCGCACATCAGTCGCATGTGTTCCCGGATGTCTTCCGGCAGGCCGTTGTCGGGACGGGCCATGGCCAGCACCGCGCGACCGCGGTCATGCGCTTGCTGGTCGGCCTTGCCTTTGGCGGCCCGCATGCGTTCGACCCGCGTTTCAACCTCCCGAACGCTCGTCAGATATTCATCCAGCTTGGCTTTGTCGCCGCTGCTGACCCGCCGACTCAGGCGCGCGGCTTCTTCGCGGACGCGATCGAGGATGCTCTGGGTGCGCCGGCTGCCGCGATTGTCAAACAAGCTGTCGAAGGCCAGCGAAGGATACACTTCCATGGGCACCGGCGAGGTCGCGTTTTGCCAGGAAATATGTGAGCTGTAGGCCATCGAAAAATTCGTCTCGTGATAGCCGGTGATCGGCTGCTCGCAACCCAGGACCATGCTCGGTTGCACCGTCTCTTGCCCCAGCTGATTGGCCAGCACTTGATCCATGCTGACGCCGCCTTTTAGAACCGCGCCTCGTTGCAGGGAGGCGCCAGACAAGATGTTCCCAGTTTGCCCGGGATGAATTCCCACGCCCGTGGCGTGTTTGTTGAAAAGGCCGGTGATGAAATTCATCTTCGCCTTCAGCCCCGCCATCGGCTGCAGGCTTTTGCCCAGTTCCATCGCGGCCCCGGCCCCTTTCGCCCACCAGTGCTTGGCATTGATGCCGTTGCCCATGAACAACGCCGCGAAACGTTTCGGAAACGGCCCCGGCGCGCCGTCTCGCGCCGGCTCGGTCCCCCACATCGGAACGGACTCCAACCAGGGCAAAGCCATGGCCACGCCCACGCCCCGCAGGAACCGCCGCCGGGAAGTTTGTCCGAGATGCGTGTTCATGGGCGTGGTGGATGTAAAGATCGAGATCGGTTCATCGCGTGGCCGTGGCGAGCTCGCCGGAAGGGACGCGCCGGGTCAGAAACTGCGGACTGGTCACGATCGCCTGCACCAACCGGTTGAAACGGTAGCCGTCGGCAGCCAGTTGCGCGCGCATGTTGTCGATGGTGACATCGTCCGAAAGCAACAATGTTCGACCAAGTCCATACGCTAACAGCTTGCGGCATAAATTGTCGAGGAACTCCTCCTGGCGATATTCGTTGAGATAATCACGCAACCCTTCCAATCCCGTGCCTTCGCCCCCGCCGGGAAAGTTCGCGTGGACGTCCACCAGCCGGCCGCCCAAATCGCGCGTGCGTTGTTCGCCGATGGGGCCATAGCCTTCCAGAGCCAAACCAATGGCGTCGAAGCGCGCGTGGCAACCGGCGCAGCTCGGGTCTTCGCGATGCCGGGCCAGCGTCTCCCGCAACGTGAGTTCGCCTAACTTGCTCTCGTCGGCCGGCAGCTCCGGGACTTTGGGCGGCGGTGGCGGAATTTGTTCGCCCAGCAGGCGGCGAACCACCCAATAACCGCGTTTGACGGGGCTGGTTCGCAAGCCCGGCGCGTTTTTGGTGAGGAAGACGGACATGGGCAGGAGCCCGCCGCGTCCGAACGGCCCTGCATCCGCAACCTGCCGCCACTCGTTGGCACTGGGCTCAGCCATGCCATAATGCCGCGCGAGCACGGGATTGACGAACGTATCCTTGGCATTAAGGAAATCGAGCACCGAACGATCGCGGTGGATCACATCGACAAAGAAACGGATGGGCTCCTCAAACATCGCCGCCCGCAGCTCGTTGTTGAAGCTCGGGAAACGTTCGCGATCGACGCTGTTATGTTCTTCAAAGCGGCGGAAGTCGAGCCAGTTGCCGCCGAATTCGGTGGCTAACCGGCGAATGCGATCTTCTTGCAGCAGCCGCCGCGTCTGGGCCAGCAACACCTTCGGCTTGTGCAAGTCGCCGCTCTTGGCGTGCCCCAATAGCTCAAGGTCCGGCAGGCTGGACCAGAGGAAATAACTGAGGCGACTGGCCAACGCGTAGTCGGACAAACGTTCCACCGGCCAGCGCGGTTCACGCTCGTTTTGGTTCGTCACGCCGCCGACGGTCCGCCCGCCCCGAACCTCAGTAACTGTCCGGCCTGCGCTCACCTCCGCCAGATCAGCCCGATAACAAAACGCAGGGGACATCAATACTCTGGTCAGCGTGTCGCGGATGGCTTCTTCATGGTCCAATCCGTCCTGGTCCCGAAGCCCCTGATAGAAGGCAAACAAATCTTCGCGTTCGTTTTGGGACAACGGCCGATGGTACGCGCGTTCGGCAAAATTCTGCAGCGCTTGAAGATGCCTGGGCTCCGCGGCCACCCGGGCTTGTTCGACCCGGCGTATCTCATCCGAAATGATCCTAAAATAGTCCTCGATGGCGGTGAGGGCCGTGCCCGCCCCGCCCTGGCGGCGCACCTTGGCCAAATACGCTTCCGCCAGCCGCCGGATCTTGGCCGCCGAAGTCGAATCCTTGTCCTCCGAGCGGGCGAAATCAAACTCTTCGCCCTGCATGAAACGCGGCGGCTCGGCGCGTTCAAAGAAGATGAAATCCTTGTACTGCCTGATTGGATCCAGCGTGATGAAATGAAACTCGTCCCACAACCGGTCCAGCTCGCGCTGCTGCGCCTCATCGAGCACCAGAGACATCAGCGGCGCGTCGTCCCGAAAATAACCGGTCATCAAATGAAACCCGGCGCTCAACAGACGTCCCTGGCTCTCCTTGTCTTCTTTCAAGAAGATGAGCTTGCGCTCCGCCACATAAAAGGCATCGGGAAAAACGGCGCAGAACCGTTGGCAGGCGGCTCGGTGGCCAGCCTGCCCAGGTGCATCGGCCGGCACGGCCAGCGCTCTCTTCACCGCACCCTCCACGGCCGCGTCCATCGCCGGTTTTGCCGGCGGCTCGTCTTCCTCGTCAGGTTCCGGCGGCTTGTCCAACGACAAAACATCGGCCCGACACCGCAGCCGGTTGGCCACGAACTCGCGGTCTTTCCAAAGCACGAACGGCTGTGAGCCCGACGCGATCCCGCGCACCGCGAGGTTGGTGAACTCCGGCCGCAGCTTTTGGCGAAGCGTTTCCACGAAGTCCCGCAACCGCCCGAATCCGGCCGCCGCGGGATGGGCCGCACTTTGAGAAGTGTGAACGTGCCCGCGCGTGAGCTCCTGCTCTTCCGGGGACGGAGCCGGCAACGCTTGCCACATCGACTGCAGGACTGCGATCGGCCCTGACTTCTCGAGCGGCCCGGTTAGCATGGACCAGACCAGCCCCAGATACTTGGGGCTCACGTGCGCGGCGGCCGCACATTCGGCCAGGGTCGCCTTCGGGTTGCCCAGAGCGGCGCGATGTTTGAACCGCCATGCCGCCACAAAATACTCCGCGTAATCCGTCGGTTGCCGCTGATAAAAGTCGATGATGCGTTTGACGCAGTATTTGTCTCGATCACTGTCGGTCACCATCGGATGCGGCGCGAAATCGAATCCACCCGGTTTAAACGCGATGTGTTCGGCAACGCGGCGGGCCGCCTCCAGGTACTTGTTCAACAACGCCGGCGACATGGCGAGCGATTCGCCCGAATTATCGAACCCGGCCTCGTTGGCGGGATCGACGGGGAATTCTTGCGCTGGCCGAATGTCGACGCCGGTCAGATCGTGGATGGTGTAGTCGTATTCCGCGTTGCTTAGACGGCGAGCCAGCACCGGGCCAGGGTCGCCGGCGTTCCGGTGCGCTTCATACTTTCGATTGGCCTGAATCCAATCGATGACCCGGCGGCGCTGTTCGGCCGTGGGATGTCGTTTGGCTTCTTCCGGAGGCATCTCGCCCGCTTTGAGCTTGGCGAGCAGGATGTCCCATTGGCGATAGGACTTCGCAATGGCGACCCGCGACGTGTAAGGCCGCAGATCCAGTTTGCCTTTTTGTTTCTCGGCGCCATGACAGGCGAAACAATAGGTCTCAAGAAAGGGCTGAACCGTCTCCGTGAAACCCCGATTCAATTCACCATCCAGCCGATCGACCGCCGTCGCACGATCGGCCCAGGCAAGGAGCAGCACCACCGCGCACAGCGAGGTACTTGAAGCGAATCGGATCGGCATAGCGCAGCGGACTCCGGTTATCCCGATGGGTCCACCGCAGCCTAACCGAATTGGGCCCCAGTGTGGAAGCACTACAGTAGAACGCGCTTCTAAGATACATGAGTGGTCTCGATATACCATCGGGACCGTTCTCACCCGCCTTCGCCCTGCGGGCTACGGACGTGGCAAGCCCCTCACCCTACCCTCCCGGATGTTTACGGGACTCGGATGGATCTATTTGTCCTGCTTGGAAAGCGAACAGTCTTGGCGTGCGTGCAACCCGAAGGGTTGCCAGAGAGTAGCCGGGGGTTGAGGAGGCCCGCTCCCGCCTCCAAGGCGGGACGGGGGCGACGATACCCCAGGAGAACCATCACAAATGGCCCGACCCCGGAGGGGGTCGCCCATCACGGATCATTTTCGTGTTCCAATCGCCCATTCATCAATTCATCTGGGTGCACGTTCAACGCCTGACTTTTCTCCAGCGCCCCCTGCGACCCCTTCTGGGGTCGAGACCATTTCGCTTGTTCCCGGGGGTATTGTCGTTTCGCTGACGCTTCACTCCTCAACCCCCGCTTTACTTTCTGGCAACCCTTCGGGTTGCGTGGTCAGGCACGCTTCCAAGATACACACCGAGCGCGCGTGGGGTGTTCTCACCCCTCACCCTGCCCTGCTCCCCGTTGAGGGGAGAGGGAAACACGTTGCGGTATTTTTCCCTTAGCATGCGCGCAGCGTATCGGTTGCTAAACACGTATCCCCCGTTGAGGGAAAAGGATCGCGCTTCTGTATCTTCCTCTTTGCAGTGTGCGGGCGCATGACGCAAAGAGCCATCCTTTGAACCATTTCACGAGCCTCAAAAAGAATTGCCTGAAGAATCTGTCAGATGTCATAAAGCGACCATCCCTTGAACGGATCGCTCGCACACCGGTTAATGGCCACCCGATCAGAATGGCTCCGCTTCGGAGTCGTGCTGGCCTCGCTCGCCATTGGGCCAAATGCGTCCGGCGCCGATGCCCCGGCGACCAAGTTCGTCCTCACGTCCGCCGGACGGGCGAAGGCGGAGATCGTGATCGCGGCGGAATCGCCCGAACCACCCCTCGCCTTCGCCGCAGCAGAACTACAGCGCTACCTCAACGCCATGAGCGGAGCGGAATTGCCGGTGGTCCGAGCGCCCTCCGAAAACCCCGCGATCGTGCTGACGAGCCGGCCGCGTCTGCAGCCCAACGAAGAGGCAGCAGTCGGCGATCCCCGCCAGAGGGATCGCTATCGTCTGTCCGTTCAGACGCGGAGACTGGAGATCGACGGAGCGAGCCCGCGCGCGGTCCTTTACGGCGTGTATGATCTTCTCGAGAGATTAGGATGCGGCTGGTGTGTCCCCGGCGATGATTCGGTTCCCCAACAGGCCACGCTCGAACTGGCGCCTCAGCAAGTCGAGGCTCAGCCCGCGTTCCAATATCGGATGATGCTTGATTTCCCGTTGCTGAGTGTCGCGCAGACCATCGCCATTTCGGATTGGATCGCGAAGAACCGCCTGAACTGGGTTCATCCGTGCCCCAATGCCCATGGTGAGCCGCAAGCCTGGTACGATCGCCGCGACCGGGTGGTGCCGGAAATCAGGAAACGCGGACTGAACCTGATCGTGGGCGGTCATACCATGCACACCTGGGTGCCCGAAACCAATGCGGCCGCGCACCCGGAATGGTTCGCCGAAGAGGGTGGAAAACGCAAACCACCCACGCTCTGCCTGAGCAACCCGGACATGGCCGCTGAACTGATCAGAAATATGCAGCGTTTTCTCGATCGCTGCCCGGAAGTGGAAGTCGTCGACTTTTGGCACACCGACAGCACCGACTTCTGCCACTGCGCGAAGTGCACCCGGGGAGTTCCCGCGACCAGGGCGGGCGAGAAGAACGATTCGCCGACGGCGATCCCGGCCGACGCCATCCATTCCGCTTACGTCATCACTTACGTGGAGTTCATCAACCGCGTGGCGGCGGCCATCGCACGGAGTCATCCGAAGGTCATGCTCGGCCCGCTCATTTATAGCCAGACCGAACGCGCGCTGCCGGATGGTTGCCCGGCTCCCGCCACGAACGTGCTGGTCGGCCTCGCGCACTTTTACCGGGACAGTTATCGGCCGTTGATCGGCGAGCCCAAGTCGGCGGTTAACCTCCGATTTCTGGGCAATGACCTGACCTGGATCGCCAAGGCCAGCCACTCTTACATCTACGAATATTACCATGGCTGGACTGCGCCGTATCTCTACCCGGGCGCCCAAATCATCGTTCGCGACTTGCAGACGTTGCGCGGGCTGGAAGTTCAAGGAATCTCTTCTGATATGTACGGTTATACGCCCATCAATATGTACGTGGCGGCTCGAGCATTCTGGACACCGGACCTCGACTGGAAGGAGGCGATTCGCGATTTTTGCCTGCGCTACTATGGCGAGG
>Ga0247664_1000319_pt1 | contig 12050 bp, 10 predicted proteins | sample CNK05_metaG_FD_182715 | JGI IMG/M metagenome (GOLD analysis project Ga0247664, IMG submission 182715) | Soil microbial communities from Purdue University Martell Research Forest, Indiana, United States - CNK05 | ecosystem: Environmental > Terrestrial > Soil > Temperate forest > Bulk soil...
ATCAGAGCCTCGTTACCTCGGCTGCTACGTTAGATTTGGGTTCATGGGTCCAATGTGCGTCCGAAATTCGGAGGTCCCGGCTACCCATGAACCTGACCCTCACCCGGCCCCGCAGTCGCGTGGCCACCCTCTCCCACTCGCCTCGGCGAAGCCTCCGGCGTAGCCAGGGTCAGATGGGAGAGCAGGGGCTGGGGGGGCAGCGGGCTGTTTTTCAGTGGAAGTTCATGGCCCCCAATGCGCGTGCACGTCATGTGCAGGTGGAGGCGGAACGCCCTGTCCCAAGCATGGTTGAACATACTTCATCGCCTGCGAGTCCAACACGGCTCATTCTATCCGCTTGCTCCGGACCTTGTTGCTGGCTAAACAATTAATGATGTTCTCGGAACAAAACGGTGTGTCGGCTGTGGCCGTTCGCTCGGGAGCGCCCGCCTCCGCACACGTGGCCCGGGCCCCCGGGGCGGGCCTGCGCATACTGGCTTTAGGCTGGACTGCGCTTGCCTTGCTGGCCGCCGGTTGCCGGCGAGAAGCGATCGCGGTCTATACGGTTCCGAAGGACAAGGCCCGCCCTTCTGCCATGGCGCAGAGTTCCCCGCGAGTGCAGCCACAGCCGATGTTGAGTTGGGTCTTGCCAGCTGACTGGAAGCAAAAGGCTGCGGGCCAATTGAACGTGGCCACTTTTAGCATCAGTGGCGCTGGCGGCGAACAAGCGGAGGTGACCATTACGCCTTTGACCAACCTGAGCGGCCGCGACGTCGAGATCGTCAACATGTGGCGGGAACGAGTGGGCTTGGACCCGCTGAGCCGTGAGCAAGTCGAAACTCAGTTTGAACCGGTCACCGTGGCCGGAGAATCCGGCCGCATGTTCCAAATTGACGGGACAACGAAACTGGGCAAAGAACAGAATGCCGCCGCCCGGATCGTGACGGTAGTGGTGCATCGGCCCGATGCCAGTTGGTTTTACAAGCTGGCTGGGGACGCTTCGCTGGTCGAGGAACAGAAGCCGGCTTTCCTGCAGTTCCTGCGCACGTTGCGGATCCAGGAAAGTTCGGAGACTGAATCAGCGGACGGCAGTGCAAAGCCCAGCTTCAACTGGCAGATGCCGGCCCACTGGACGGAAATGCCGGCCGGCCAGATGCAGGTGGCAAAGTTCGCCGTGCCGGATCGTGGAACGGGCAAAGCTGAGGTTTCGGTCAGCCGTTTTCCGACCGACACCGGGGGGACCCTGGCCAATGTCAATCGCTGGCGCAAACAGTTGGGATTGGGCGAAGTGCAGGAGAACGAATTGGCGTCCATTGTCTCCGTGCTGGATCCGGCGAACCCGGAGGCGCGTCTGGTGGATTTGACCCACGACGATCGGCGGTTGCTGGGAGCGATCGTGCCGCGGGCGGGGATCTATTGGTTTTATAAGCTGGTGGGGGATGCCAAAGCAGTGGCGCCGGAGCGGGAGGCATTCATCCAGTTCGCGCGATCAACGCCCTGATTTGACTCATGGAACGATTCATTAAGTGTATCACCTCGTTGCGGCTGACGGTCGTTTGTCTGGCTTTTGGGATTATTTTGGTGTGGGTGGGCACGGTGGCCCAAGCCGATGAGGGGCTCTACCAGGCGCAGGCGCGTTACTTCAAACATTGGCTGGTGCTGGGGGCCACCATGTTTGGTTACGAGATTCCTTATCTCATTCTTCCCGGCGGTTACCTGATTGGGACGGTGCTCCTGGTGAACCTGGTGGCGGCGCACATCAAACGGTTTCAGTTCACCTGGAAGAAACTGGGCATCCATGTGACGCATGCGGGGATCATTCTGCTGCTGGTCGGCCAATTGACCACGGATTTGTTGTCGCGCGAAACACAAATGCGCTTCGCCGAAGGTGAGACCAGGATTTATTCCGAGAGCGGCCAGCAGAACGAACTGGTTTTCCTCACCGATGCCGCCAATCCCGACGAGGATGAGGTCGTGGCCATCCCGGAGGCTTTGCTCCGGCGGGGTGAGGTGCACCATCCCAAACTGCCGTTTGCCCTGCGGGTGAAGCAATATCATGTGAATTCGCGGATTCGCGAGCGCGGGCCCATGGTAGACACGGGGGCGCCGCCGGCGACCGAAGGCATCGGGGCAAAAGCGGTGCTGACGCCCGTGCCGGAAACCCGGAGCATGGACGAGCGGAATTTGCCGAGTGCGATCGTGGAATTGACCGGCGCGCCTGGCCTGACCGGCACCTGGCTGGTCTCGCCGCTGCTGGATTTGCAGGAGTTCAAGGTGGGGGACCGCCGCTGGCGCCTCGGGATGCGCTGGTCGCGGGCCTATCATCCGTTTTCGGTGCAATTGCTCAAAACCACGCACGAAGTTTATCGCGGCACCGACAAGCCCAAAAACTTCCAGAGCCGGGTCCGCATCGAAAACCCCGCCCGAAAAGAGAATCGCGAAGTGGACATTTACATGAACAACCCGCTGCGTTACGAAGGGCTCACGTTTTATCAGTATCAGATGGGCCGCGATGAGCTGGATCAGAACCGGGGCACCAGCACGCTGCAAGTGGTGCGTAACCCAAGCTGGTTGACCCCGTACGTCGGCTGCCTGGCGGTCGGCGGCGGGTTGGTCATCCAGTTTATGCTGCATCTGGCCGGCTTCATCTCACGAAGGAGGAAACAATGAAAAAATGGCTGCCTTGGTTAGTGATTGTCGTTGCGGCGGGTTGGATTGGCGCGGCGTTGTGTCCGGCCAGCGATCCAGCGCCGCGCTTTGCCATCCAGGATTTCGGGGGGTTACCGGCGGTTTTCAACGGCCGCTTTCAACCTCTCGATTCCATTGCGCGCAACTCGCTCCTGCAACTGCGCGAAAAACAAAGCCTTTATCTGAAGGATGAAAACCGGTTCATGCCCGCCACCGAATGGCTGATGGAAACGCTCATGAACCCGGACAAGGCCGATCGACTTCGCGCCTTTCGCGTCGATCATCCCGAGGTGCGCAGTTTGTTGAAGCTCCCGGAAAAGGACGAAACGAAAGGCGAGGACGGCAAACATTATGCCTGGCAGCAGATCGAACCGTCGCTGAAGGAAATGGAAAAGGAAGGCCAGCGCATCGCCGCCATCTCCAAGGGACACCGGACGGCTTATGAGCGGGCGGTGCTGAAGCTGCAGGAGAGCCTGTTTCTTTACAAACGGCTCAAGAACACGCTCCAGCCCGAGAATACAATCGATTTCGCCAAGGAACTGGCCGACTACCAGCAGTCCTTGGCGCCAGGCCTGGCCGCCGTCCACGCCCGCGAAGGTGGCAAAGACTACGACAAACTGGCCTTTACCAACCTGCTGGAGCACCTCGAGCAGTTCGATAAACTTTCCCAGATCCAATCCCGCTTGGAGATGCCTTTCCTGGTCCCGCCGTCCCACGGAGAAAAGTCGCGGGACGACTGGGCGCGGACTGGCGACACGTTGCTGGCCGCCGTGCGGGGTGCGCCCATCCCTGTCCCGGTGCGGGACTACGCGCAGATGGCGAGCGCCTTTAGTCAGAACAAACCGGCTGAGTTCAACCGGGCGCTGGCCGATTATCAGAATTTCCTGAAGGGCCATTTTGTTCCGGAGACCCGCAAAGCCGGGGCCGAACATTATTTCAATCAGTTCCAGCCGTTCTATAAGGCGGCGGTGCTTTATGTGGTGGCGTTTCTATTCGCCTGCGGTTTCTGGTTCAAACTGAGCGAAGGGCTTCGTCGCTCCGCGCTGTGGCTGGTGTTGCTGGCCTTCGTGGTCCACACCAGCGGGTTGCTCTTTCGCATGATTCTGCAGGGCCGGCCGCCGGTCACCAACCTCTACTCGTCCGCGGTGTTTATCGGGTGGGGTGCCGTCATCCTCGGCTTGATTCTAGAACGCTTTTATAAAGATGGCATCGGGCTGGCCGTGGCTTCGGCCATGGGTTTTCTGTCGCTGATCGTCGCCCACAACCTGTCGCTGGACGGCGATACGATGATCATGATGGAGGCGGTGTTGGACACCAATTTCTGGCTGGCCACCCACGTTGTGGTCGTCACGTTGGGTTACGCGTCGACGTTTGTGGCGGGGTTCCTGGCCATTGTTTACCTGACGCGCGGTCTGTTCACCGCCACATTAAGCGAGGCCACCGGGAAAGCGCTGGCGCGGATGATTTATGGGATCATCTGTTTTGCAACGTTGTTCAGCTTTGTCGGCACGGTGCTCGGCGGGATTTGGGCCGATCAATCCTGGGGCCGTTTTTGGGGCTGGGACCCGAAGGAAAACGGCGCGCTGATCATCGTGTTATGGAACGCGCTGATCCTGCATGCGCGTTGGGGAGGCATGGTGCGCGAACGTGGCCTGGTCAACATGGCCATCGTCGGCAACATCGTCACGGCCTGGTCCTGGTTCGGCGTGAATATGCTTGAGATCGGGTTGCATTCTTACGGCTTTATGGCGTCGGCGTTTATCTGGCTGATGATTTTTGTCGGCAGCCAGATCACCTTGGTGGGTCTGGGGTTGTTGCCGCGCCACTATTGGCGAAGCTTCCGAAATGCCGTGCAGCCTCCGACCTTGCCCAAAATGAAGCCGCAACCGGAGGGAGCCTGATTCGAGTGCGCAGGGTTCCCGGTTCGCGGTTCAGGGTTCCCGGTTCAGGGTTCAGGGTTCAGGGTTGGACGTTGAAAGAAGAATCTCCACCATCTGCGGCCCCCATCTGCGGAAATCTGCGTGAATCTGCGGGCCATTCCAGTGCGGAGTGCGGAGTGCGGAGTGCGGACACTGCCGACTGATTCGGCGCCAACCTCAGCCGCTAGTCCTCCGCGCTCCAGATGCGGTAAAAGCCGCCTGAAGTGCCGGAGACGGTGCCCGACCATGACATGATCGGGCCCTGCGCTCTGAGCAGCCCACTGCGGTCTTCCCACTCGGGGTCGGTGAGACTGTGCTTGAAATCGACGCGATAACTGCGATCGGCCACGCTGCTCCAACTGAGTCGAACCTGGCCGCTCTCCAGGCTGCCGCTCAAGATGCGGAACGGCGTGGCGCCTTTGATGAGAGTGAACTCGTCGTCGATCGCGCCTGTTTCACGAATGAATTTGGCGTCGAGCCGGTTGGCGTGAATGTCCAGCGCCACCGAGCCCAGCTGGAACCAGCCGCGGTACATCGCGGGATGATCCATCGTCCCGGTCGGATTCACCTGGGAACCGCTGCCGGAAACCAGATAGACGGCCCCTTCGTGACGGGCCGGGCCGAGGGTCGCTTTGGCGTAAGCGCCGCTGCCACCCGAGCCGACCCGGCCATCGCCATGATCTTTGATCATCGTTGCGGGATCAAACGTGCTGCTCAGACCGTAATGCCCGTCGAGGAGAAAGGAGCGTTCGTAACTGTGACTGTGCCCGCTGAGGATCAAGTCCACTCCATACGCCTCCAACAACGGCACGAAGTTGGAGCGCATCTCGATTTGTTCGGTCCGCACATCGGAATCGTTGGAACCTTTGCTGTACGGAGGGTGATGCCAGAAAGCGATCAACCAGTCGTTGGTGTTATTCTCCAGGTCCGCCTGCAGCCACAGATACATGGCGCTGTTCGTGGCGCGTGAAGTGGACATCGAATCCAAACACACGAAATGCACGTTGGCATAGTCGAACGAATAATAGCGCTCTGAGCCGCTGGCCAGGCCGCCCAATTCCGCGTTCATCGGCAGACTGAAGATTTCCAGATACGCCATGGTCGGGGGCGGATTGGCGCTGCCGGCCGTCTCCTGGTTCCCGATGGTGGACACCAGCGGGGTCTGCCGAAGCATGGTGGGGTAGGTGTTGAAGACCGCGTTCTGATAAAGACCGTCCGTGCCTCCCGTATAGGCGTTGTCTCCCAGCATCATCCACAAGTCGGTGTAACGGTTCGTCGCAAAGTTGTAATAGGCATCCCGCACCGGCACCGCCGAAAAATTGGTGTACCCGCAATCGCCCAGCACCCAAACCCGGAACGGCTCGCGGGAACCCGTCACCGGCGGAGTGCGAAACCGGAAACTGGGCCCATTCGTCAGGGTGAGATTGGTTAACCCGATCGAATAATAGTAGAACGTGGCGGGAGTCAGGTTGGTCAGCGTCACGGTATGGTTCGTGGTCGGAACGGTCCCTTCCACCCACGCGTAAAGGTTTCCAGACTCCGTTCCGTACTGGACGCGGCTGATTCCTGCCACGTCGGTGCGCCAACGCACCGTCATGCTCGTCGGGGCAGGCATCTGCAGATAAGGCCCCCGCAAAAGACGCGGTTCCGCCGCGTGGACGTCCTCCCAACCGAAACCGCCCCCAAGCACCACCATCAAGACACCTTCCCACAACGCGAGCCTCGTGCGCGCGTAAATCCACCAAGGCGACGACAACCGTGACAACGCTGGACTCATGAGAGAATGCCTACTCTATCCGGTTGTCCGAAAAGAATCAAAACCGCTTTTCAAGAAACTTCAAGTCGCCCGCAGATGGGTTCGGGGTTCGGGGTTCAGGGTTCAGGGTTCAGGGTTCCCGGTTCAGGGTTCCCGGTTCAGGGTTCAGGATTCACAGTTGCTGGTTGGAAGTTGAAAGAAGAATCTCCCCCATCTGCGGCCCCCATCTGCGGGTATCTGTGGGCCAACTCCCATCTGCGCAAATCTGCGCGCCGTTCCAGTGCGGAGTGCGAACCCTGAACCCTGAACCCTGAACCCTGAAGCATCTGCGGGGGCCCTTCGAAATTTGATGGGCATTCGCCGAGGGGGACACTAGTGTCGTACCCGCGTGATTTCTGATTCGGTTGTCAATGTGCCCGCTGTTGTGGTGGAAGAGTTGCGCGCCATGGTGGGCCCAGGCGGCGTGGTGGTGGGGCCAGAGGAGTTGCTGGTTTACGAGTGCGACGCTTACACGTTGGAGAAGCATCTGCCCGGGGTGGTGGTCCTGCCGCGCAACACGGCAGAGGTTGCGGCCGTGGTCAAACTCTGCGCGCAACATCAGTTGCCCATCATCCCTCGAGGCGCCGGGACGAGCCTGAGCGGGACGGTTTTGGCGGTGACGGGCGGAGTGATGATCGCCTTGACGCGCATGAACCGGATCCTGGACATCGATTACCGGAATCGCCGCGCTTTGGTGGAATCCGGCGTGGTCAACGCCTGGGTCACCAACGCGGTGAAAGGCCGTGGCTTGTTTTATGCCCCGGATCCTTCGAGTCAGCCCGCTTGCACCATTGGCGGCAATATCGGTACCAACTCCGGCGGCCCGCACACTTTGAAATATGGTGTGACCACCAACCACGTGCTGGGCTTCGAGTTGGTGTTGCCGGACGGCGAAGTCGTCTGGCTCGGAGCCGCTCCCGACGGCGGCGAGGATGTGGGCGGCTACGATTTGCGCGGCGCGGCCATCGGCAGTGAGGGCATGTTTGGCATCGTCACGCGGGCGCTGGTGCGTTTGGTGCGGGCCCCGCAAGGCTACAAGACGATGCTGGCGGTGTTCGAGACTGTCGACGATGCGAGCGCCACCGTCAGTGATATCATTGGGGCGGGCATCGTGCCGGGCGCCTTGGAAATGATGGACCAGTTGATCACGCAGGCCGTGGAAGCCGCGTATCACTTTGGGTTCCCACTGGATGCGGGGGCGGTTCTGATCGTGGAACTCGACGGTTTGACCGCCGGGCTCGAGGCTCAGGCCGCGCAAGTCAACCAGATCTGCCGAAACCACCGGGCCCGGGAAGTTCGGCTGGCCGCCGACGATCAGGCCCGCGCGGATCTCTGGAAATCCCGCAAACGCGCCTTTGGCGCCATCGGCCGGTTGAGCCCGAATTTTATCACGCAAGACGGCGTGGTGCCGCGCTCCAAACTTCCGGAGATGATGCGCTTCATCCAGCGTTGCAGCGAAAAGTACCGGCTGCGCATTCCCAATGTGTTCCATGCCGGGGACGGGAATCTGCATCCGCTTATTCTTTATGATGAACGCGACGCGGACCAGGTGCGCCGGGCTTTGGCGGCCAGCGACGAGATTCTCACGCAATGCGTGGCGTTGGGGGGCAGCGTGACCGGCGAACACGGGATCGGCGTTGAGAAAATGGATTTCATGTCCAAACAGTTCACGCCGGATGATCTGGAAGCCATGCGTATGTTACGCCGCGCCTTCGATCCCGCTGGACGCTGTAATCCGCACAAGATGTTTCCCGGTTCCAAGCGCTGCGCCGATTTTGTGCCCAGAAAGCAGGTGAGCGCGTGACGCCGGATTCCTCGCTGTCGTCGGTGGCGCCTGGTTTCCAGCGGCTGACGCCGGCCGATAAAAAGGAGTTATCCCGCGCGCTGGCGGCGGCTGACCGGGAGCGTCAACCAATCCGGGAACTGAACCTGACGCGCCTCAACCGTGTGCTTTGGTTTACGCCGGAGGACATGACGGTAAAAGTGGAAACGGGGATCACGTTGCAGGACTTGCAGACGGCTCTGGCGCGTTCCAAGCAATGGTTGCCCATCGATCCGCCTCATCCGGAGACGTTGACCATCGCCGAACTGCTCGCCACCAACGTGTCGGGCCCGCGCCGGTTTGGTCATGGCACCATCCGGGAGCATCTGATTGGATTGCAGGTCGCGCTGGCCGACGGGCGATTGGCCAGTTCGGGCGGGAACGTGGTGAAGAATGTCGCCGGCTATGATCTGATGAAGTTGTTTATCGGCGCCCGGCACAGCCTCGGATTCGCCGTCGAAGCCACTTTTAAGCTCCTCCCCTTGCCCCAGGCCGAAGCGTTCGTCCAAAGTCAGCCGGTCTCCTTTGACGAAGCGGAGCGGCTGACCGTGGCGGTGCTCGATTCGGAGCTGGTGCCCGTCAGCCTCGACTGGCACGGCCCGATCGCGGCTCCTGCCCTGGGCGTTTCTGGGGTTGGTCAAGCCCAAGCCCAAGCCCAAGCCCGAGTCGTGATGGGGTTCGCCGGCACAGCCGAGGATGTGCCATGGCAGGTGCGGCGGGCGGCCGCCTTGGGGCTGACCGAACCGGCCAACCTGAATTATGAACGTGAATTCTGGGAAGAACTTGGCGCGGCGGCGCAGACCTGGGCAGTGTTGCCCTCGCGGTTGGCGCGGGCGTTGTCAGAGTTGAAGGCGGTCCGGTTTGTCGCTCGCGCAGGCCAGGGTCTAATTCATTATACAGGCGGGATGCGGCCGCCCGTGAAGGAAACGGACCCAGGCGTGCGAACATTAAGTCGCCGGATCAAGGACACCTTTGATCCCCTCCATATCCTTCCCGAATTGCCCGCATGAACGAGATTGTGTCCCCGCCCGTTTCGCCAGCCCCGCCGTCCTTCCTGGATTACGATAAATCGCTGGCCTGCATTCATTGCGGATTGTGCCTGTCGTCGTGTCCGACCTATCTGGAAACGGGCAATGAAAACGATTCTCCGCGCGGGCGGATCTATCTCATGCGGGCCATTCAGGATGGCCGTTTGCCACTGGGCGATGGGCCGGTGCGGCATGTGGATCTTTGTCTGGGCTGCCGGGCTTGCGAAGCGGCTTGTCCGAGCGGTGTCCAGTACGGGCAATTGCTTGAAGCGACCCGCGAGCACATCGAGCAACATCACCAGCGTTCCTTCAGCCAGACCTTGCTGCGACGTTGGGCCATCGAAAAGATCTTCCCGTTTCCCGAACGGATGGAACTCGCTCTGCGGCCGGCGCAATGGTTGAAGCGGCTGGGCTTGACCCGGTTCCTTCCCAAATTCGCCCGCGACGCGCTGGCGTTGGTCCCCGATTCCATTCCACGCGCGGAATTACCCGCCCACTCACCGGCGGCCACCAGCAGCGTTCCGCCGCGCGGACGGGTGGGGCTGATTAGCGGCTGTGTCATGAGTGTGTTGTTTGCGGACACCAACGCGGCCACGGTTCGGTTACTCAATCGCGCGGGCTACGACGTGGTAATCCCGCCCGAGCAAAGCTGTTGCGGTGCGCTCTTTGCTCATGGCGGCAACCTCGAACAAGCGCGCGCGTGTGCCCGCCGTAATATCGGCGTGTTCGAGCCTCTGGCTTTGGACGCTATTATCATCAATGCCGCGGGGTGCGGCTCCACCCTGAAGGAGTACGGTCATTTGTTGGATGGCGATCCAGCCTGGCGCGAGCGAGCCCGCCAGTTCAGCGGGCGGGTCAAGGATCTCACTGAATGGTTGACGCAAGCCTGCTTTCGGCCCCAGGCGAAGGAGGCAGGCCAAGCGGCAGCGGCTTCGACCAGCGCACCGAGGGTTACCTATCACGACGCGTGTCATCTCGCGCATCCGCAACGCATCACCCGGCCCCCGCGCGATCTGGTCCGGGCGCTAGCTGGTGAACGGTTTGTGGAGTTGGCCGAAGCCGATGTGTGCTGCGGCAGCGCTGGCAGTTACAACCTCACGGAACCCGCCATGGCCGAACGGCTCCAGGCCCGCAAGGTGGAGAACATTCTCAAGAGCGGCGCCGATCTGGTCGTTACCACCAATCCCGGATGTTTGCTGCAGATTCGGGCGGGTTTACAGAAGGCCGGCGCGCCGCAGGTCCGGGCGCTGCATATCGCGGATTACCTGGACGCCGCTTCGGCCGGCGTCAACGCGCAAAAGTCTTCTTAGGCGACACGCTTGCGATCGTGCCCAGCGGGTTTTTATCTTGCGCGGCGCGGCGCCGCAGCGTGGCGCAATGAGCTCGTCGATTGTTCCGGCGTCGTTCTTCTTCGGTTGCGGCTCCGGCTGTGGCTTCCGGCGTCTGGCTGGCGCCATCCACGTAAGCGCGGTTCGGTGCGGCTGCGGCGCTTGCCAGGCGGACGAACAAAATCACGTGCGACATGATCAGGAGTGGCACCAGGAAAGTTGGCAACAGTCCCAGGGGGAATCGGGTCAGAGCATTCATGGATCCAGGAACGCCTATGCCCAGTCGCGCCGCCGTAACGACTACGAAAGCAAGATCCGCGAGGCCAGCGGCGTTCCACCCTAACCAAATCCAACGTTGCCAGCGCGTCGTCAGCGGCCGCGGCGCGATCAGGAGCAATGCTCCAGCGGTGGCCGCGGCCGCGGTGTCGCCGATTCCGCCGGGGATGGCGAACGCGTAAGGGAGTTCACTGCGGAAATGTAGATAAATGAAATAAAGTCCGATCACTCTGGACAGGTGCAACGCCAACCAGGCGCGTGGATCGACCTGAAGCGTCCAGCGACGAAAAGAGGATACGCGCGCAAACGCGATCAAGAGCAGGACCGTGAGCGTGACCAGGACCACCTGCGGAAACGGCATGGGCCATCGCCCCAACAGACCACTCCACGACACGCCAGCAGCCACAATCACCCACAGCAAGCCAGCCGTGAGAGCGTTTTTTGTTTGCATAACAGAGGTGATCAACGTGCCGAAGGAAAAGTTCTATCCAATGTATAGCTATTTAGGGGACACATCACTAGTCACCGAGACCTGCCCGCGGCGCTCTCGGCGCCGCGAAAAAGGGGAGCACCAGCGGTGGGAGCGCGATGAAAGGGCCTTAGCCTTCACGCAGAACACCGCTGGCGGGTTGGGTTATGGAGGGGGAACAGCGGCTGGCGCTGGGGACGCAAGCCGAATCGGTTTGGCGAACCGTGCCACGAGCAACAGGACAGACAAGGGGGCCCTGCTGCGGGCGTCGCGTGTGTCTTGCTTCTATGTGCTGCCAAACTCACGCGCCCAGCATGCGTCATGGAGCCCTGAATCGTAAATACTACTTAAGAGGTAGCGGGGGAAAAGCGGGGGGAAAAGCGGAAAGCGGAAAGCGGAAACTGCCTAAATGCGCCCCCACAACCTGATGAACATCGCCGATCACGACCGCGTGAACCCGCTCAATCTCACCACCGAATTACCCCACGAACGAACCCTGGCCCTGCGCATGAAATTTAATTTCTGATCGAGCCGCCGATGGACGCAGAAGGGGCTCACTCTTCCCGCACTCCGCACTCCGCACTGGAATGGCCCGCAGATTCACGCAGATTGCCGCAGATGGGGGCCGCAGATGGGTGGAGATTCTTCTTTCAACGTCCAACCCTGAACCCTGAACCCTGAACCGCGAACCCTGAACCCTGAACCCTGAACCGCGAACCCTGAACCGTGAACCCTGAGCCGGGAAC
>Ga0247664_1000320_pt1 | contig 12026 bp, 19 predicted proteins | sample CNK05_metaG_FD_182715 | JGI IMG/M metagenome (GOLD analysis project Ga0247664, IMG submission 182715) | Soil microbial communities from Purdue University Martell Research Forest, Indiana, United States - CNK05 | ecosystem: Environmental > Terrestrial > Soil > Temperate forest > Bulk soil...
TGAATGGTTGTCATATGTATATTAATTACCAATTTAAGGAAGACAATGAAATTAATTGATTCAGTCATAACTTGTGCTCCATATGAAGAAGGGCTTCTATGGTTAAAATTAAAATATGAAACTGAAGTTGACCAGTTTATTCTTATCGAAAATCGATATGATTATCATGGGAGAGACAAAGGTCTCTGGTTAAAAGAGGCTTTGAAGAAAGAGCAGTTCAAACCTTATTTAGATAGAATTAAGGTAATCGAATTAGAATCTAAATTCTCCGACCCATCAGAAGAACATGGTATAGACCCCCATAACTTTGCTAGGGCAGAATGGGAACTTAGAGATGCAAGTATGCCCTATATCTTGGAAAACTATTCAGATAATGATAGAGTTTTTACGAGTGATGTAGATGAACTATTTGATATGCAAGATAGGAGACGCCGTGATAGGATATTTAAAGAATTGGCTGTGGGAGATGCAATTCAATTTGACAGAGTTCGTTATATTTACGACATTGACAACCGTGCTTTTCGTGATGTTGGTGATTGCATTAATCCATGTTATACTGTCGGTCAACTTCGTACCGGGGTAGCTAAACTTCGTGACAAGAAATGGATTGGTCGTCTGGTTGGAAATGAGGACAATCCAGTATGTTTCGAATATTGTCATGTCTTTCCAAAAATTGAAGATTATATTGCAAAGCATATGTCAAGCTTACACACACAATGGGATGAACAAAAATTACGTGATGCCGTAGAGTTTAACTATTGGCCTGCTACTAAATATCAAAATCATCCAGATAAAAATAATAGATGGCATTGGTTCAAGAAAGTAAAACTCCATAAGAATAATTCCCCATTTAACTTGTGCGATGTAGAAAGAAGAGATTGGGTTCCTGAAGATTATATTGAGCGTCGTATTAAACGATTTGGATTTGATGGACAATTTGTTGAAAGTAAGGATTTCCTAGAATGATTAAAAGAAGTATATGGTCTAAAGAACACGTAATAGAAGGTATTAAACGAGTTTGTTTGAACCCTGAAATGAAGGACAAAGCTAATCAATTAGATGCTTATGAGTTCGGAGTATATCGCGGAGAATCAACTCAATTAATCGACAATATGTTCTATGGCTTTCAATTCCCAATTAAGAATATCTATGGGTTTGATTCCTTTGAAGGTTTGCCATCTGAGATGGCAGGTGTCGAAAGATTCTATTTATTCACAGAAGGTTTCTTTCGAGATGTAGGGGATAGAATATATCCTCTCAGACCAAACGGCATGTATATTAAGTGTTGGTTTAATCAGTTAACTAGTGAACATGTTGGCCTCTATAAAATGAAGCCAGCCGCCTTCGTTCATATTGACGGCGACCTTTACATATCATGTGTAGACTCACTTAAATTCCTCTTCGAAAACAACTTAATTGTGCCGGGTACAGTAATAGCCTTCGATGAGTTTAAGTCCACATCAACTCTAGAATCAGGTGGTGAGTCTTTAGCTTGGAAGGAAGCCACAGAAAAATATAAGATTGAATCAGTTGAATTTTTCCGTAATATATACTTTGACCAACTAGAGTGTTGGCAAAACGCTATAGAAATTAAATCAATAGGAGAAAAAGCACAATGCAACTTACTGAATTAGTTAAACAGGCCGAACAAGCTGGGCAAGAATTATGGCCTAAACTTGAAGAAATTATTAACTCTTACGACTTTGCTAAACAACAACAATGTCAAATCTGGATGAGAAATGACCTTTATGTTAGAAATCTAGGGGGCCTCTGTAAAGTTCTAAGTGCTAAGAATGTATGTGAAATTGGAACTATGTGGGGCGATTCAGCTATTGGTCTTTCCTTAGGCGCAGAGAAGGTTGACTCCTATGACATAGATATCACGAATTTCGTTAATGAACAAATCGCCCTAGATAGAAATATTAATCTAATTAAGTTAGCTGATGAACACGATTTTCTTAACATACCCTTCAATAATTATGACTTAGTCTATTGTGATATCGGAACACATTCTGGAGTTGAAGAGTTAGCCTTCCATAATAAATTAGTTGAAGATGGATATGTTGGTTTGGTGGCCTATGATGATATCGAATGGGATTCTATGAAACAATTCTGGAATGACCTACCAAACGATAAAATAGAAACTAATTGGCATTCCTCAGGATTTGGACTCGTTGAATATGTTCGATAAATCTGTTTGTATGCTTTTTGATAAAAGATTCTTTAATGTCACGATTCATAATGAATTAGATTTCCTTGATATGAATTTTTTCATCTGTGGCGATGGAAAACAATTACCTTGGGATTGGTACAATTATATAGACCTAAAAGATGTGGAAAGACCACAGGCTGTTAACTATGCTAATTGTCTAAAGGCTGTCCTAGCTAATGCTAAGGCCTCCAAGTTAAAGAATCTTTTCTTTTGTGAGGATGATGCAGAAGTTAATAGAGAAAGATATCCTAATTATAAAGGGGCCCTCGAACTTATTTGGGAAGAGTTCCAAAGACTTGAAGTTGAATGGGATATGCTTTATCTAGGTGGGAATATCCAGTGTGCAACCCAAGTAGAAGCTGTTAAAATATCAGATAGATTTGGTATCGCTAAAGCAAACTATATTTTAGACATGCACGCTACTGTGTTTAATGAATCGAGTTTTGATAAGATTCTAAAAATAGCATCTTGCTCTGCTACGATTGATGGATTAATAGCTGATAGACATAAAGACGAAATCAAGGCTTATACAGTTTATCCTGTTCTAATTACACAAAAAGACGGTTTTAGTTATAATGAGAATTGTTTTAAAAGTAGGAAGGCTAATCATATCTTATGAATCTTTATGTACATGCTGCTGGTATTTTTGATGTAGCAGGGTCTATTCTTTTAACTAATATTCCAAAAAGTAAAAATAAACATAAATATCCTCAAATTAGATTAACTGGCACAGCAAAAAAATTCACAGTAATATTTCATTTAAAACAAGAGTTTGGTGGTTATGTAAGTGAGTATAGCAATACTGATAAAGGCTCACCTAGAATATGGTGGCAATTGAATGGAAGAAAAGCAATAAAATTTATGAAAGAAATTAAACCTTTCATGAAGAATGAACATAAGAAAAATCTAGCTCAATACATTATAAATCATTATGAAGAACTCAAAAAACTAAGAAAAGACAAACATTTATCTTGGTCTGATTATAACAAATTTCAGCAACCATTCTATAAATCATTTAAGATGTTGAGAGACCAATATCGTCAATTAGGAATGAAATAATGAATCCTGAAATCACTATAAGACTAGAACAGATACAAAAGCTCCAAGATGAAATAAAAGAAATAAGAAAAACTTGTGAGCATAATTATAAAGAAAATGAATGCCAAATAAATGGACAGGTTATATTCACAAATCATAATAATAAAACATGGACTTGTATTAAATGTGGCAATTATAAATGGATTGAACAAAAGTATGTGACCTCTACTAGAATCGAGATAATAATCCATGAGTAACTATAATATTTTGGTCACTGGTGCATCAGGTTTTATTGGAGGTAGTATATATCACTCCCTTAGAAAATCTCTTGATAAAACTAAGAATGACACTCTCCTTTTGGGCACCACACGTAAACTAGACGAAACTTGTGAACTTTATCAAATCGACCTAACTAATAAGTGGCAGGTACATGATATATTTAAAAAGTTTCAGTTTGGCACCATTATACATTGTGCTGCAAACCCTTTAACTGATATAAAGAAAACTGGTATCAATACATTATGGCAGGATAACGTAGAAGCTACACGCAACCTTTTAGAAATGTGTGATAGCGGTACTAAGTTCATCTACTGTAGCTCAGCTACAGTATACGGACCTGAAAGCTTAGGAAAAGCTCATGGAGCCACGGAAGAAGATACTCCAAACCCCCAAAGCTTTTATGGTTTTACTAAGCTAACCTGTGAGAAATTAATTGAACAATATTGTAATGAGGGAAAAATCACAGGGCTTTGTGCTAGATTATGTGCCGTGTGTGGTAAGGGGGCGAGTCACGGAGTTATCAAGGACTTGTATAATAAGTACGTGAGGGCCAAGGCTAATAAAGAGGATGTTGAAGTTATTGGGGCTAAACCTGGAACTGAAAAGCCGTATATTCATATTAATGAGGTAACCGACTTCCTACATCATGCTGCTGTGTTCCCTGTAGACTTCTTAAAGAGATGGTCTTATGGGGGAATGAATCAGAAATTCCAAGTCTATAATATGTGTAATACGGACACGGTATCAGTAGAACGTATATGTGAAATTATTAAGGAGAAACTTAATTATGATTGTTACGAAAATTGGACTGGCTCTACTTGGGCGGGAGACAATCCTAAGGTCATAATGAATAACAGAAAAGTCCAAGAAATGTGTGGATTGTGGCAAGTTGTATATTCTGAGGATGCTATTAAAACAACGATAGAGGAGTATATGCAATGAAAACTGCGGTTATCTCGGGATGTGCTGGGTACATTGGAAGTCAACTTCTACATCATTTATTGGGGGCGGGTTATCGTGTAATCGGAGTTGATAACTTAATGTTTAATAATGGGGCAGCTCTTAATGGGCTAGACTACTATGGGAATATGTTTGAGTTTCATTGCTTAGACGTTAGAAGCAATATCTATCCTCAGCTTTGTCAAAAGGCCGATATAGTTTATCATTTAGCCGCGATGGTAGGTGCTCCTATCTGTGCAAAAAACGACGTTAAAGCAAAAAGTGTAAACCAAACATCGGTAGAAGACTTAGTAGGTTATTTAACCAATCAGCGTTTAATCTTCCCAAATACCAATTCAGGTTATGGTATAAAAGGAGAGGAGTTCTGCACAGAGGATTCGCCCCTAACTCCTATTTCAGTTTACGGTGTAACTAAGTGCGAAGCCGAGAAGGCTGTTCGCTCCTATAAAAATCATGCCGTAGTTAGACTTGCCACTGTGTTTGGAGGTAGTCGTCGGCCTAGAATGGATTTGATGGTTAATTCTTGGGCAGGAGAGTTATATTTCTTTAAAAAGTTAAAGGTGTTTGAGGGGCACTTCAAACGAAACTTCGTACACTTACAGGATGTAGTTCGTTGCCTTAGATGGCTCGAAGACCCAAGTTATAGTGGAGTTTATAATGTGGGCAATGACGCCCTAAATATGACTAAGACTAAGCTCGCCCAACGTATCTGTAATATAATGGGCATGGATGAATCATGTGTAACTGATGGAGAAGGCAAAGACCCAGATAAGCGTGATTATCTTGTTTCTAGTCAAAAGCTCTTAGGCACAGGATTCACCTTTAAGTATGATTTAAAAGATGGAGTAATGGAAGTTTTAGCCCAATGTAAAAGAAGTGGCTTTGAAATTTTAAAGGCATCTAATGTATGATTATAACGAAAACGAACCACAGAATTTCTATTTTAGGGGGAAGTACGGATACTATCCCACATTTAGCGACTGGCAAAAGTGGTATAGTTCTAGGCTTTGGTCTAGCCCAATATACTACGGCCTCAGTCAGATATCTTCCAAAGTATTTTGATTATAAGAGTCGCTTAGCCTATTCTAAGATAGAGACTGTAAAGTCAAACGTGGATATAGAGCATAGAGTAATCAAAGAGGCTCTGCGATATTTTGATTTGGATGATGGTATAGAAATAACGCACATTGCAGATGTCCCATCCTACTCGGGCTTGGGCTCATCTTCTTCTTTCCTAGTTAATTTGATTAATTGTCTCGCTCATCTAAAAGGTTATAAACCTACACCAATGGACCTTTATTTGTGGGCCACGGATATCGAGCAGAACAAATTGAAAGAGAACGTGGGCCTACAGGATTCATTGTGGGCCGCTTATTCTAACATAGGATATATGAAGTTTAAGTCTAGAGAAGAAGTCCAGTATATCCCCATACACTACACAAAGGATGCTCTTGAGGATTTAGAGCGACACTGTATGTTGTTCTTTACTGGAGGTCGTATTTCAAGTCAAGTAACCAAATATTATAAGAATTTCGGTTCTCAGGCTTACCAAATGGACCGTCTTGTAGATATGACCAATATGGGAATTGAGGCTCTAAAAGCTAGAAACTATCCTCAGCTTTCAAAATTAATGGGAGCCTCATGGGATATTAAGAGAGGACTTGATGCTTCAATATCCGGACCTAAGATTGACGAGGCTAATGAGAAAGTTAAAAAGCATGGGGGCTTTATGAAACTGTGTGGTGGGGGTGGGGGAGCAGGATGTATCTTCATTCTTTGTCCCCCGGATGAACATGACAACATTCGTAAAGACTTAACTGACTTTACGGAGATTCAAGTTAAGGTTGATACAGAGGGCCCCCGTATTATATTTAATAATGGAGAACATTAATGGAAATTCAGATAGGATTACTTCTTTTAGGTTTAGTTGTTTGGTATTTTTATTACGGTTTAGAATGTTTTCTTAGTGGAGCATATTCTGAATTTTCAGATTTTACTATGCCATTTGAACAATGGTGTCTTGAATTAAGCTGGAATTTACCTATAGTTGGAGATATCTTTAGAAGAAAATTTGCTAATGGAGATGAAGAATGGGCAGACAAATTATATTCTCCATTACACTTCTTAATTACCTGTATTCTTTTACCATTCGGTCCTTGGTTAATTTATAAGGCAATAGTATGAACATATTATTATTAGGTGCAAGCTCTATGATAGGAAGAGAGGTTGAAAAACAACTTATCAAACTACTAAATATGGATGATAATCTACTTTATTGTCCCTCTCATAAAGACTTAGATGTTCTTAAATTTAAAAAACTCAAGAAATTTATTAAGAAGGAAAAAATAGGGCACATAGTAACACTTGCTGGGCTAAACGGAGGAATTCAATACAATTTATCTAATCCTCACGATATATTCTCCACAAACTTAAAAATGTGTTCAAATATAATGGGGGCAGCCCACGAAAATAACGTAGAAAAATTAGTCTATGTTATGCCCACTTGTGCATTTCCAGATGTTCCAATTTTTAGTCGTGAACTTATTAGGGGCTCAGTTCCTCATTCTAGTGTACAATGTCATGGTTTATCAAGACGAAATTATTACTATTATGCTTGTCAACTTCATAAACAATATCAAAGAGAATATATTGGAGTAGCCCTCAATTCTGTATTTGGGCCCCATGATAAATTTGGAGCAAATGGCAAAGTTTTAGGTAGCCTCATAAGAAAGTTTATAAACGCTAAATTAAATGGAGATAAAACGGTTGAATTAAATGGTAGCGGTGCCCCGATGAGGGGTTTCATATATGTTTCAGATGCGGCGGCAGCTATTGTCTTTTCTCTATTTAACTATTCAAATTCATTAGAATTATTTGCTGTAGATTCTCATGAAATCTCTATTAAGAATTTGGCTAATATGATAGCTAATACAGTCGGTTATAGAGGACAGATTAAGTTTAATGGTGGAGTTGATGGACAGATGCGAAAACAATTATTAGGAGACAGTGCATTTCCACTTCAGGTTTCCCTTGAAGAAGGCATACGAAATACTGTAGATTGGTATTATAAAACGCTAGGAGAATCTAGATGATTAAAATAGGTGTTGTTCTTAAAGATTTTGGGCCCTCACAATTAGCCTATGAGTTCCTATCACAAACTAACAAACTCTTAAGAGAAAGATTTGATATTGCCCCATATGGCTTCTTTGAGAACTTGGGAAAACCCGTTATAAGTCCTAATTTTTCCCTTATGAATTTAACTGAGGCTTATGGCTTTGATGGTATATTAATCACAACAAGTGCCTATCAAACCTTTCAAACGATAAACTATCCCGGCCCCAAAAGACATATATTCTATTCCTATGACCTAGATTTTCTAAGTCAAAAGGGACAAGCTGAGTTCTACTTTCAGTGTTATAGGAACACTGAATCATGGACGCGTAATCAAGTATACTCAGACCTCGTTAAAAACAACTTCAATATAGAATCAAAAGTTAATCCAGATTTCAATCTAGAAAGTTTTATAAATGGATAAGCAATTATTAAAGGGCGAACTGAAGAAGAAAACAGTGTCGCAGATAGCTAAAGAGCAGGGAGTTTATCCTAACAAGATTAGGCGATTAGCCAAGAAGCTAGGTCTAGAAGTACCAGACCATTCTAAGGCTCAGGCTCTTAATCTTTCCTCGGGGAATGTTAAGCATCCTACTGAGGGACGAGAGAGAACTCCAGAAGAACTTCTTAAGATTTCAGAAGGTATTCATCAAACTCACAAAAAGATGTCTCCTGAACAAAAAGACAAAATTAGAAAAATCCATAAAAAGCTGTGGAAAGGGTTGTCAGTTAAGCAAAAACGCTCTATGATGGAGAAGAGTGCGGTTGCCGTTAGACGCAGTGCAAAGGAAGGAAGCAAGACCGAAGTATTCTTAAGGGAGAATATAGGGCCTTGTAAATATCACGTTACGACCTTAATTCCAAATGAGAAGCTGGAAATTGACATTCTAGTACCTCACCTTAAGACGATTATAGAAGTAAATGGGATTTCACATTATGAACCTATACACGGTGAGGAAAAATTAGACAAGAAGAAAGCCTCAGATAAGAAGAAGTATGGTCTTCTATTAAGTAAGGGCTATTGTATCATTGTTGTAAAACACGTAGTTAAAACGGTATCCGAAGCCTATCATAGGAATTTACTTAAGAAGGTAAAAGAGGTACTTGGGGCGATTGAGGCTAAGTTTCCTCCATCTGGTAGTCGTCTTATTGAAGTGAATGGTGAAGAATGAAATATCTACAATGTCTCCTCAAAAACAAAACTCGCTACCAACTCTGTTGGCTTCCTGAGAAGTTTGCAGAGAAAGATAACGAGCTTAAATTGCAAGGAGACTATACGGGGACTTGGTTAGTTAAAGAAGTGTATCCTGATACTCAGGAAGAAATCAAGGAATGTGGTAAGGTAATTTGGTGGAATTGGGTTAAACCCCTAGAAGGGCCAGAGTTAGACGAGCGTCTCAGACTGTACAAGAAACTAAAAAAAGAATCCCAGATTGAGGTGATTAATGGATTGCACTAAGATGAGTGTAGACGAAATTCGAGTTGAATTAGTTAGAGCTGGCCTTACTTTAGAAGAGGCTAATGCTATTAAAGGCAAAGCTAACTTGGTTAAGTCTTTAACTGATTTAGTTGGAACAGGTGAAAATCTTAAGGTCTTTGCTCCTGTGGAAAGTTCAGAACTAAACTCCGAAATTCAAGACCAAACTTTTAATCCTGTAGAAATAGACCCTGATGAGTCAGATGCAAGATGGAGTGATTTCGTCTTAAGTAAGTTCGCCGCTGATGAGATGGTGGAAGACCCAAAAACTAAGAATCGCCTACCAAATATTGACGGTCTAAGACGAGTAACCAAACTCCTAATAGGTGAAGTTCTAGTCTCCACGCCTAAGGTTGAAAAGAGTCCCACAGAACAAGATAGAAGTTCCACAGTAAGTTACACACTTATCCTTCAAAGATATGATGGTAAAACTGTGGAATTTGGTGGGGCGGCTGACTGTTCCCCTGATAACACTGATGCAACCTACGCAAAGCATACTGTGAGCGTTGCAGAGACCAAGGCAGAGGCCCGAGCGTTCAGAAAGGCTCTAGGGCTCAAGAAAATTATCGCAGCGGAGGAAGCCTCTATGGAAGCTCCAGAGTCATGGCAAGAAGAAACTATTAATGATATGCAATTACTTCTAATAGATAAGAAATGTAAAGAATCAGATATAAACGTCATTAAGTTTATGAAATCTGGCAAACATGTCTATAAACATTATAAGCAAATTCCTCGTAATGTAGCCTCAGAAATGGTTCGCTACATAAATGAATATGCTAGGGACGCCGTTAAAATCCCAGATGAAATCAAGGGTTATAATCCAGAATGGAGAACAGAATGAAAGTAGAATTTAAGGCAAATGATAAGGTTACACTTGTAGCAGAAGGCGAAAGTCAATTAGAAGTCTTTGAAAATCTTGCTTCAATGCAAGAAGTATTTGCAGAAGAAAAGTGCGGCAAATGTAGTTCAGATAGACTTTCTTTTAAAGTTCGTAAAGTACCTGATGGTAAAAAGTTCTTTTATTATCCAGAACTTGTTTGTCAGAAGTGTTATGCTAAGTTGACTTATGGTCAGTCAGACGCAGGTTTATTCCCAATCCGTTATGAACGAAAAGAAAAAGAATATGTGAAAGATGCCAATGGCAAAAACATACCATTAGGCACAAATGGTTGGATTAAGTGGAACAAGGAAAAGGGAGTAAGTGAATGAAAGTCGGTCCAATAGCTGGAGGATGTTGGTATTGTGATGATGACGAGGGCCCAATGTATTTCTGCTGGGAATTTGACACAAATCTGCATCTAGAATGCTTAAAGAAAGAACTTAAGTGGAAAGAGGATAATCCTTTTGATAGAGAAGAATCTGGTTATCCATATGATGAACTAGATTGTATTGCTAGTGAGTTTAAAGAAGTTTTAGAACAGGAGAAAATATGAGTGGTAGTTGGTTAGATAATATACATGAGTTCGCCACAGATGTGGGCGGTAGGGCCTTTGAGGCAGTAAGAAACCTCAAGGGTATGAAGGTCGAAGTTGTAGAAACAAGTGACCAGACTTTGGTGAGAGCTTTAGTTCCAGGATTTGAACTCAATCAAATTACTATTGAGTTAGTTAAAACTCTCTTAACAATTAAGTGTGTTAGGGGCGAGGATGTATTTGCCCGTTCAGTCTATATTCCAAATAGGCCCTATGGAGATGCCCGTGCTTTCCTCCAATATGGATTACTGACTGTATCTTTTCCTCATGTAAGTAAACAGGAAAAAGAAGTGAAGAATATACCTATAGTAGAATAGAAACGATTAAAGCCAGCTTTAAGCTGGCTTTTTTCGTAGAGAGACCGTTAGTCACGTATGCAACGGATAAATCTTAGGAGAGATGATGAGTAGAAAGAAATATTATTGTGATACTTGGGAATTTAAGAAAACTAAAATTAGTCATATAATCAGAAATATGTATCGTGGGATGAAAATAAGGGCTAAAAAGAAAACCTTAGAATTATGTACTTATGAAGAATTTAAAGAATTCGCTTTCAAGAATGAACAATTAAGAAATCTTCATAAAGATTGGATGCTAAGAAATTTTGAGCAAAAATATGCTCCATCTGTAGATAGAAAAAATAATAATAAAGGTTATTCAATAAATAATATTCAGTTTTTAACTTTATCAGAAAATTCTACAAAAGGTAATTTAGAAGTTCATCGAATAAGAATTCCTCCATTACAAAATAAATCAGTAATCTTAGAAAAAGATGGAATTAAATTAGAATTTATTAGTGGTAAAGAAGCTAGTTTATTTCTAGGATTTACTAGAGGAGCTGTTAGTTCTGCTATAAAAAATAATTATAAAGTCGCAGGATGGAGACCATCTTATAAATACTGAAGTGTAACGTAGGCAGCAAATAATTCTGAGCCTACAACAGATGGAGAGGCAGAGAGACAAACATAATTATCGTGTTGAGTGTCAGTTGTATTTGCTCCATTAGGACGCAAACCTGAAGTTCCAGGAGAGGCTGTTAGGTTTACTATAAGACCTGACCCTCCGACAGTTAAAGTCCCAGTTTGTGGATTAACCGTTGTACCACTCCACGTAGTCGCACCAGAGCCGTTCCCAATTTGAGTTATCGTTGGATGCACGGTCTCATATACCTTAACCAAAACGCCGGAAGCAGGATTGTTTATATTGCTTCGGTCATAGATATAAAGCTGGACGTTCTGGGTTTTTACCGCAGACGCATTAGTGAATCTAATATCTACTGTACTTTGGAAATTAGGTATAGCTAATACATTAATACCTGAAGTTGAAGAATTTACGATACCAGACTGAATATTCTGATATTGTACGTTGTTCAACTGCATAATATTGGTAACACCATTTGAGTCAGTTAACCACGAAGTTGTTTGGTAGTTACCCACCAATACTGACCCTCCAAAGGACGCACCCATAAACGAGACAC
>Ga0247664_1000321_pt1 | contig 12010 bp, 8 predicted proteins | sample CNK05_metaG_FD_182715 | JGI IMG/M metagenome (GOLD analysis project Ga0247664, IMG submission 182715) | Soil microbial communities from Purdue University Martell Research Forest, Indiana, United States - CNK05 | ecosystem: Environmental > Terrestrial > Soil > Temperate forest > Bulk soil | place...
GTTTATTCGCAAAAGCCCGCTCTGGGCAGCGCCGTATTCCTGGGCGCGCTTCTTTTGGTGGTTTTGGTCGGGCCGCTGCTTTGTCCGTACCAACCTGAATTGAGTTACGCTGAACAATTCCAGCCGCCGGATGCGAAACATTGGTTTGGAACCGACGTGCATGGGCGCGACCTGCTGATCCGCGTGTTGTTTGGAGCCCGCATTTCGATCCTGGTGGGAGTGGTGGGAGCCGCGGTCGCGCTGGTGATTGGTGTGAGCTGGGGAGCCGTGGCGGGGTATATGGGGGGACGTCTGGATGGCTTGATGATGCGGATGGTGGACGTGCTTTATTCGTTGCCGTCGATCATTTTTGTGATGGTGCTGATCGCCACGTTAAGTCCCATGGCCACGAGTTGGTTGAGCCGGGTGCCGGAACCTTTTGGGTCCAAGCTGGCGGCGGTCACGCCGCTCCTATTTTTATTCGCCGGCCTGGGAGCGGTTTCCTGGCTGACCATGGCGCGCATTGTGCGCGGCCAGGTCTTGACCCTGCGCACGCGGGCCTTCGTCGAGGCGAGCCGTTCTTTGGGGGCCAGTCACGCCCGTATCCTCTGGCGACATATCCTTCCTAATGTCTGGGGGATCGTGATCGTGTATCTCACGCTGTCGGTGCCGGCCGTGATCCTCTATGAATCCTTCCTCAGCTATCTCGGGCTGGGTATCCAACCGCCCACCGCTAGCTGGGGCTCCCTGGTCGCAGAAGGGGCAGGCCAATTGCATCCCGTCCGCATCTATTGGTGGCTGATCGTCTTCCCGGCTTCCTGGCTCGTGGCAACCTTGTTGGCTCTCAATTTCCTCGGGGACGGCCTGCGCGACGCGTTCGACCCGAGAAGCGCGGAGAACTGAGGACGTGGCACCGAGGGTGGTTAGCGTGTCTTTTCTTCGAAAAACTTGAGCGCCTTGGCCACATACTCATTGGGATCTTTGGCGAAGGTGCCATTGTCAGTTTCGATCGACATCACCCCTTGCCAGTGCGCTTTCTTGACGGCAGCAAAGAGGCCAGAGTAATTGGCCTGGCCGGTGCCGATTTCCACATCGAGCAGGATGTCTTTGCCGTCCGCGCCTTTCTCGATTTTTTTATCCTTGAGATGAAAATCGTAGACACGTCCGTCGTATTCTTCGAACGCCTTGGCGGCATCGAATCCGGCGCCGGTGATCCAGCCCACATCCATGCACACGCCGATGCGGCGGTCGCGAGTGCGTAACACGTTCTGGACCGTCGCCGGATCCCCGTACGTGCTGCCTTTGCCGTGATTGTGGATGGCCAGCCGAACGTCGTATTCCTTCACCAATTCCTCGAGGTTGTCCCATTGCTTCTGGTCGTTGGGTTCCACCACGATCAGTTTGAATCCCATGCGTTTGGCGAACTCGAACAGTTGCCGGTTCTTTTCCTTGTCCAGCGAGGTGCCCGCCACGCCAAATGTATAGGCCACCAAACCGTTCTCTTTGAGCACCGTTTTCTTTTTCTCCAGCTCTTCCACCGGCGCAGACGGATTAATATGGTTGGGGATCAATTGCAGGTACTTCACCTTGTGCTTCACCGCGAACGCCACCACTTGGTCGAAGTTCATGTTGCGCAGCGTCCAGGTCTGCAAACCAACCTTCAGATCCGGCTCCGCCGCCTCCGAGGTTCCCCCGGATAGCAAACCGCCAAAGACCAATGCCAGTGCCAATGCGAAACAGCGTGAGAAAGTTTTCATAAGCGTTGTGGAGTGAGTGAGTGGCCAAAGTTCAAAGGGCCCGCCGACCGGCGTCAACGCAAAAACGTTGGAAGCCGCGGATGGCCGCAGATGGGGGCAGGCCCATCTAGATTAATCTGTGGCCCCTCCTCATATCTGCGTCCATCTGCGTTAACCTGCGGGCCCCCCGTCCATCTGCGGCTATCTGCGTCCATCTGCGGGCCCCGCCCCATCTGCGGTCATCCGCGGTCATTTTCCGCTTTTCGCTTTTCGCGTTCCTCCGTAACGTTCGCGGCTTTCGTTTGCGTCCCGGAGGGGCGCGCGAAAGGGCCTTTATGTTGAAAGCTGGTATTGTCGGTTTGCCTAATGTGGGCAAGTCCACGTTGTTTAACGCCGTGACCCGCACGCGCAAAGCGGAAGCGGCCAATTACCCATTCTGCACCATCGACCCTAATATGGGGATTGTGACGGTGCCGGACGATCGGCTGCCGATCCTGGCCGAGATTGCCGGGACCCAGACGCTTATTCCGGCGGCGATCGAGTTTGTGGATATCGCGGGCCTGGTCCGCGGGGCATCGGCCGGGGAAGGGTTAGGGAACAAGTTTCTCAGTCACATCCGCGAGGTGGATGCCATCGTGCAAGTGGTGCGTTGTTTTGAGGACGCCGACATTCATCATGTGGCGGGCGCCGTGGATCCAGTGCGCGACATCGAGATCATCAACACGGAATTAGTGCTGGCTGACCTGGAAGCAGTGCAGAAGAAACGCGGGGCTATCGCCAAGGACGTCAAACGCGGCGACAAAGAAGCCATGGCTCAGGAAGGCGTGCTGACCAAACTTGAGCCGCACCTGGATGCCGGCAAACCCGCGCTGACCCTCAACCTGACTCCGGAAGAGAAAGCCCGCTCGCGCGCGTTTTATCTGTTAACCGACAAGAGCACCATTCTGGCGGCGAACGTGAAGGAATCGGATCTGGCCGGGGCGGAAAATCATCCGCACGTGGCGAAAGTGCGCGACTACGCGCGAACGCACATTGGTTGTGAGACCGTCGTGATCAGCGCACAGATTGAGAGTGACCTGATCGATTTATCCGCCCAGGAGGCGCGGGAGTTTCTCCGGGAATTGGGTGTAGACGAGAGTGGCGTGGGTGCGTTGATCCGGGCCACTTACCATCTGCTGGGCTTGCGCACCTTCTTCACGGCAAGCGAAAAGGAGGCGCGCGCCTGGACCATTCACGCCGGCGATACTGCGCCCACGGCCGCCGGCGTCATCCATAGCGATTTCGAGCGCGGTTTCATCAAAGCCGAGACGGTATCCTATGCGGACCTGGTGGAATGCGGATCAGTCGCCTCCGCGCGTGAGAAAGGCCTCTACCGGATGGAAGGCAAGGATTACGTAGTGCAGGACGGCGATGTGCTGTTATTCAAGTTCAACGTGTAGCCCCTATTTCGAATGCGCAATGCGGCCCGCCTTCGCCCTGCGGGCTACGGCGGGCCGCTCAGGGCGGCCAGGGCCAACGGACACGATAAAACCGAGGGCTCGCCGTTATTGTGTTGGTCACCCACACGCGTCCTGCGCTGGTGGAATAAGGCAGCAGCACGGGTGTCCACGTTGCCTGGGGCAGGGTTGCGGTTTCTTCCAATATTTCCCCCTGCATCTTGGGCACCCACGAAACAACCGCGGATGCGTTCTCGCGAGTGATGTCCAACTTCGGTCCGCACGGCACCAACACGGCTGCGGCGCGCAGGTTATCCATGGCATAAAGCTCGGCCGGCGAGCCTGGTGCCGGGACGGTGTAGTTGAAGGGTGCGGTCACCAGGAATTGTCCGGATAGAACCGCGCTCGGCCAATCGGGGGCCAGGGTGATGTCCCATACTCGAACTTGGAGTGTCGCGCTCTCGCCGGGGGGCACGTTCTCCAAAAAGCGGAGATTACCCACCTCGGCCGGATTACGCCAAACGCCCCACAGCGAAGTGCCAGGGGGCCGGAAATAAGCATAGGCCAGGTTATTGGACCCATAGGCGAGCTGCGCGCTAGAGATCTGGGAGCCGCGGTCGGCGCCCGGCAGGTAAAACAAGGCGGCAACGTAGTTGGTCCCGACCAACCCATTGGGTTCGCAGAACCCGTAGATCCTTCGGTCGGCATCGGTGACAAACGTGACGCCGCCATTGCGGAAATCTACTGCGCCCTGGCCGAACCCCTGGTGTGTTTGGGCCAGGAGCAAAGGTAGAAGTGAACAGGCCAGGCGTTTCACCAGAAAGCATTCCGATAAGCGGTTCATTGGAGTGATTCCTTAAACTGGTTGTAATGCTTCATAACACCATCTCCATGAATGGACAATGGAGAAAAACTGAAACCTAGAACTTGGATTAGGAGTGGAACGCAAAATGTCTAAAGCCTTCAAGAATTACCAGGATTCTTACGTTTCACTCCTAATCGAGCTTTGGATTTCAAGCGACTCGAGCCCAACCCGAAGGGTTGGCAGTGAGTAGCCGGGGGTTGAGGAGTTCCGCGTTAGCGGAACGACGATACCCCCGGAAAGACGAAAAAACGACGCGACCCCGGAGGGGTCGCACCCTCTTACGATCTTCCGGTATCAATACCATTCATCTGCATCTGGAGTGGCGCTTAAACGCGCCTGACTTTTCTGAGGCGACCCTGCGACCCCTCCGGGGTCGAGACTCGTTTCGCTTTTCCCGGGGGTGTCGTCGTCCCGCCACAGGCGGGACTCCTCAACCCCCGGCTACTCACTGGCAACCCTTCGGGTTGTTTTCGCTTCTCGCTAGCCTATGCAGCCTGTTGAGCAAATCGATAAATGCGATCTGGATTTCACCATGGGACGGTTGTAAGCACTGTGCATTGAGCACTGAGCACTGAGCACTGAGCACTGCGCACTGAGGACTGAGCACTGCGCACTGAGGACTGAGCACTGGGGCCGCGACTCTGGGCTGAGTACCCGCATGTGCCCGTTTTCGAGGCCTGCCTCGATCAGGGATAGTGTTGCTCTCCAACCGGTGGACATCCTTACTCCGGGCTGCCAGACTATTGAGGTGTTGGCTGACAAACTTCAGACACTTCGCGAGATCATCGGATCGTACGGTTCCTGCTTGGTGGCTTATTCCGGTGGGGTCGATTCCGTGTTTCTAGCTCGCGTCGCCGCCGATGTGCTGGGGCCGAAATCGCTGGCCGTGATCGCCGATTCGCCCAGCCTGCCGCGCCGAGAATTAGCCGATGCACTGGAGATCGCTCGGCAGTTCCAGATCCCCGTCCGCGTGGTCCAAACCGCTGAGTTCGAAAACCCCGATTATTTATCCAATCCCACCAACCGTTGTTATTTCTGCAAACACGAACTGTTCACGGAATTGACGCCGCTGGCGCGAGCCGAAGGTTTTGCGGTGATCGCTTATGGAGAAAACGCCAGCGATATCGGCGACTTCCGTCCGGGGTCCAAAGCGGCCGGCGAATTTCAGGTGCGCGCTCCGCTGAAAGAGGCTGGCTTGACCAAGGGCGACATCCGCGCCCTCTCCGCGCAGCTTGGCCTGCCGACGGCGGACAAACCGCAGATGGCCTGCCTTAGTTCCCGCATCCCCTACGGCGAAGCGGTTACGGTCGAGAAGTTGCGGATGATCGAGCAGGCGGAGAATGTATTACGCGACTTGGGATTTTACGATGTGCGGGTCCGGCATCATCAGTTGCCGCCGAGATCTCTTCCGCTGAGCACGGGCTCGGCCACGCTGGCGCGTTCGAATCCGTCGCAGGCCCTTCCCACAGAGGCCGGCGCGCTGGCCCGAATTGAGGTGGGCCTCGCCGAGGTGCCAAGGTTACTGGACGAAAAAATGCGCGAAGCAGTGGCGACCAAGCTTAAGGAGATTGGATACATCCACGTGACGGTGGATCTGGAAGGCTATCGGCGAGGGAGCTTGAATCAGAATCACGGGCTGGCGTGATGCCAATAACCATTCCCGAACATGTCTTGGCGGGATATTCGGAATTTGGCAGACAAGGGCAGGAAAATGGCTGGCAGAAAAATCACGCGGGCAGGGACTCAACCCACGGTCGCTCGGCCGCCGAGTTTGCTGACAGTTTCTGCCGTACATCCCTAATCGGCATTTTTCTGCCAGCCATTTTCCTGCCCCCTATCTTTCTGCCCGCCCGCTTTCCCGCCTTCGCCTTTAGCAAAGAGAGGTTTTTCTGCCGCCTGTTTCCGCTTTCCGCTTTCCGCTTTCCGCTTTTCCTCACTCTTGTTTACGTTGGGCGCGTCGTTTGGCTTCGAGGAGGCGGCCGGTGGTGCTGGCTGGCGAGTCGCTGGCGGGGGCTGTCGGCGTCGCTTCGGAGGCCGGTCCCGGCTGGCTGGCGGCTGGACCGGTGGGCGCGGCTGGGCGCGCGGGCAGCACGACGGGTTGTTCAGGCTTGAAAAGGTCCGGACGCGCCTCGGGAGCCGGACCGGTCTGGGTGTTGCGCACCTGATCGCGGCGGGCGAGGAGTGCCGCCAATGATTCGTCGGCGGGCGCGGGGCGTGGGATTCGTTTCCAGAACAGGACGCTGCTTTTAACCCGGGCCATGGCTTTCTGCCACTGTTCCCTTTCGATCTGAATACGGCGCACACCCACGTCGAAGATGAAACAGAGGATGGCCAGTTCGAGCAGGAGTTCCCACCAATCACGCGGTTGAAATGTCTTGTGCCGATCGTGCAGGAACGGGTTATTGACGGGATCGGCCGGGAGGTTGCCGTCCAGAAGCTTGCCAGAGCCGGCTTCAGTCAAGCGTTCCAGCAAATTCAGATTCGGTTCAGGCGCGCTGAACTCCGGAGAATAATTCACGCTGGCGCCGACGGATTGGAAGCCCACCGGCTTGCCGTCTTTCATTTCGATCAGATTCATGGAATAGGACCCGACATCCTTGGTGGGGAATCGGGCTTCGTAATGGCCGGGGCCGGTCTGTTCGAGACGGACCGTGATGGATTCACCTTTCGGGCTCACGACCACCGTCTGCAGGTTCAGAAAGTTTCGATAGGCGCCGTTTTCGTCCACGGCTTCCACCGTCAGCAGGCCTTCGCCTTTGTCGATGCTGACGTCCGTGGTGAAGTCGGCGTTTTCAACCCGGCGCAGCGCCCATTGGGCGATTTGAGACCAAAACTGGCGGAACTGACCCCAGGCCAGCCAATCGCGGGCCCAGCGGGCTTTGGCATCGGAGGTAAAGGCGACGGCGCGTCCGAGGCCATATTGCCAGTGCGCCAGGATCGGATCGCCTTTGTCGGACACGAGCGGGATTTCAGCGCGCGGCTTGGGCGTGGTGCAGACGTATCCGCGCAAGGGCGGGTAAGCGCCCAGGCCCCGCACCAACTCGCTCGGAGCAATCTGCCGCGGCGTAAACAGATCCTCGAAGATCGCTGACTTCAAGATCACGGCCGCTTCCTTGATGAAGATCTGCGGGAGCTGCGACGCGTTTTGCACGTTGTAAAAGCGGCCGCGGCCCCGGCCCGCAATCCAGGTCATGGTATCCGGACCGGCGTGGCCGGCGATCAGCACCGTGCTGACCGTGATGCGATCGCCGACGATCGCGTCCATGAGCGCGTCCGACGGCGCGCCCGGGTCGCCGTCGCTGAAGATGATCATGTGCTTGAGATTGGCGGTGGACGCCTTCAAGCCACTGTGGGCCATTTGCATGACGCTTTGGAACCCGGGCAAATCGCCTTGATTCATGCCGGCGATCTTGCTGCCGAGGGTTTTTTTGTCGCCGACCTGGGTCATGGGGAATAGCCAGCGGTCGGTGCCATCCCACAGCACCACGCCCATTTCGTCGGTCGGTCCGAGCGCGTCCAGGACGCCCAAGGCGCAATCGCGGGCGACCTGGTTGCCATTGGCGAATTCCATGCCGTGCATGACGAGGGCCACGGCGCCTTTCGGCAGCACTTTTTTGGAATCGAGCTCCATGTTGACCGGCAGAGTGGCTTCCAGGGGCGTGCCTCGATAAGCGCCGGCGGCGTAAGTTTGATCGCCGCCTACGCACACCAGGCCGACCCCAAAATCGCGCACGGCACTTTCCAACAGGCGCATGTTATCCCGGCCAATATCGCCGGCAGCCAGGTTGCTGATGAAGATGGCGTCGTAGCTTTGCATCTCCGCGAGGCTGTTGGGGAAACCCGTCAAACCGACGGACTTGACGTCCAGCTTGGAGGAACGAAGCGCCTCGATCAATTGCTGGTCTTGATCGGGTTCGAGCGACACGACCAACACGCGCGGATCCCCGCGCACGTTCAGGAAACTGGTGGCCCGGTTATTTTGGGGCACCCGATCGCCGGCCGCCTCGATCTGGACGGTGTAAGAATAGAACCCCGGTTCCTGCAAGGTTTGCGGGAACGTATAAAGATTTTTGCCGGGCGTGATCTCGACCTTCTGCTCGCCCAACGGCTGTTCATTGCGATAGAGCCGCACGGTGGCCGTCTGCGCTTGATCGGCCTGGACAAAGATGCGGGCGTCAAAAGTCTGGCCTTTCTTGACCCGACTGGGCAGGCCCAGCTTTTGGACGGAGACATCATTGCCGCGTTCTGCGCCGAGGGGCACGGCGTCGACGGTGACTCCCAACGGCCTGGCTTGCAGAACGGCGGCCATGGCGTCGCCCAGGTTCTCGTTGCCGTCGGAGATCAGCACCAGCCGCTTCTGGCCGGTCTCGGGAAAGGCCGCGGTCCCGAGGCGAATGGCGCCGGCAATGTCGGTGCGTTCGGTGCCGACGACCGCGAGGACTTTGGTATCTTTGTCGTCGATCTTTTGGGCGGCGGTGGCTTCCAAGGCCGCCTCGGTGCCGAAGACAAGCAGGCCCACCTTGTCTTCCTTCCGTTTTTCAGCGGCAAACTTGTTCACCAGCAGGCGGGCCGCTTCCTGTTGCGCGGAAGGAATCGAATCGGAACGATCCAGCAGAAAAAACACGTTGACGCCTTCGACCGGTTTTTTCCATTGCAACCCCGCGATGGCCAGCACCACCAGCAGCGTCACCACCAGCCGCAGCCCCAAGGCCGTCCAGCGCCGAACTGGGCCCAGCTGAACGTCTGTTTTCCAGGCCAGGAACAAAACCCACGCCCAGGCCAGAGGCAGCAACAGCAACCAAAGAGGATGGGTAAACTGAAAATTCATGCCTTCGATCCCGCGACGGCTTTGCGCACGAATTTCACGACCCGATGGTTGCCGGCATCGGCGACGTAAAGGTTGCCGTGCGAATCCAGCGCCATCGCCCACGGGTTGTTCAGCTGCCCCGGCAGGTTCCCGGGCCCGCCCAGGATCTCCAGGGGTTGTTGATGCGCGTCGAAGATCTGAATGCGGCTATTGCCGAATTCGCACACAAACAACCGGCCGCCGGAATCCACCTTCACATCGTAGGGATAACTCAATTCACCCAGGCCGCGTCCCGCTTTGCCGCAGCTGCACAGGAAATGGCCGTCGGCAGAAAAGATCTGCACCCGATGGTTGCACGAATCGGCCACATAGATCCGGTCATCCGGACCAATCGTTACTCCTTCGGCCCGGTTGAATTCGCCATCGCCGGTGCCGGGCCGGCCCAGGCAAAGCAACGGACGATGGTCTTTGGCCGAAAAACTTTGCACGCGATCGACCGTGGTGTATTCGGTCACAAACAGGTCGCCCCGGGAATTGACGGCGACGGATCTGGGCAGAGTCAGCTCCCCGATATTCGTTCCGCGATGGCCCCACTGGGCGACCAGGGTTCCATCCGGCGCGAAGTGGTTCACCCGCTGGTAATGAGGTTCGACAATGATGATGCGGCCCTCCGCGTCGCGGCTCATCCCTTTGGGTTTGCCCAGGTCCGTTTCCGGCATGCGCCACGAAAACAACACGTCGCCACGCGGCGAAAACTTCTGCACACGTCCCGTCATATCGACCACGTAGAGATTATCTTCGCGGTCAAGCGCCAACGAACGAGGTTTGGTGAACTGACCCATCCCCGTGCCGCGCGTGCCGATGATTTCCACCCGGCCAAACAAATGTTCCGTTCCAAGCCGATTCGGCGGCGTTTGGACCGAGCAACCGCAGATGCCGATCAGCAGCAGCAAAGGAAAAGCGGAAGGGGGAAAGCGGAAAGCGGAAAGCGGAAAGCGCAAATCGCAAATCGGAGTGTGCATCAGCGTTGGTGTTACTGGCTTGAGGTGCGCCGCAGGACCAGCCATCGGCCGAGGCTCCAGGCCGCGCCGGGAGCCACCGCCAAACCCAGCAACACCACGCACAGGGCGTTGACCTGGGCGTTGTGGCCGTAGTGAAGCAGGTTGAAGCTCCGGAGGGCAAGCGTTTCGCCGCCCGGCGGATAAATCAACGCCAGAGTCTCTACGTCCCATAAACACAACAGATAAGTCGCATACCAGGCGGCGGCCAGCTGCCCCGCCATCTGAGGCCCGTGCACATGGCGGAACAACATCCAGCCGCGGGCGCCCTGGAGCTTCGCCGCATCCGTCAGGTCGGGATCCACCCCGCGCCGCGCGGCGGACACCAGGCTCCAGGCCGGCGCCAAATAGCGCAACGTGTAAGCGGCGATCACGATGCCCATCGTCCCGTATAACAGCGTGCCTTCGAACCCTGCCATCATGGCGCGACCCAACAACACTCCAGGAACCAGAAACGGAAGCCAGAGAATTGGACCGACCCGCAGCCGCCAACTCACCAACCCTAACAACACACAAAGCGTCGCGGTTAACGCCGCGAACAGAAACGAGTTCCAAATCGTGTCCGGCGCGGCCCGAAAAAGATTCGGCAATTCCGTCCAGGTCCGTTTGGTCGCCGCCAACTGTTGCAAAGGCAGCCCCAGGGAAAGCAGCAAGAGCAGAGCTGTGAGCGTCCGGGCCGTCCAGCCGCAGCCGCCCCTTAATTGTCTCCAGAACGCTTCGCCCGTGGCGGGTTGGTCCTTGCCCGGCCACGGAATGCCCGTCCGCCGGCACACGATCAACAGCAGCAACGGCGCGATGATCATGGGCAGACTTGCCATCCACGCTCCGGCTTCATCCAGGCGCGTCGTAAAGGCCAGCCACAGTTCCTCGGGAAACACCTTCACTTGCAGGATGACCGGCACAGCGAAGTTGTTCAGAGCCAAAACGAATGTCAATACCGCGGCCGGACCCAAGACCGGACGCGCCACCGGCCACAGAACGTTTCTGGCCAACGACCAACCGCGCGCCGCGGGATCGATTTCCAACTGGGTATTCTCCAGACGACTCCACGCGCCCAAAACGAAGAGCGCGCTGAGCGGCCAGGTCAGCAAAGACAGCAACCAGGCTGCGCCGCCCAAGGAATAAAGACGGAAGCGGAAAGCGGAGAGCGGATACGGCCAATTCGTCGGCCACCAGGTTCGCCACGCGGCGTCTTCCCGAAACAAATCGATCCAACAATTGGCGACCAGGAACGGCGGCATGACCAACGCGGCGATGGTTCCCAGCACGATCACTCGCCGCCAGCGGCCCTGCGACGAACTGGCCGCCAACGCCACCAGGAGCCCGCCGCCGGTGGCCAGCAGCGTCGCCAGCCCGCTGACCAGCAGGCTGTTCATCAACACGGGCCAGTTCACGGCGTTAGCCTGCACAGAATCGGCCCCGGCGCAAGGCACGGCAGAAAGATGAAAGTTGCCGCTGATGGACAAGCGCACGCGGAAACAATCAGGGGCTTGTGGCTGTGTTTTCTAGCAGGTTGCAGCCCTTGCTTGGACTTCGTGGCGAGCGCGGGGGGGAGCCCAAGGCCTATTCCACACTTTGCGAAGTGTGGAAGTGCAGGCGGCCAGAAAAATGGCCGGCAGAAAGACGGGGCAGGAAGATGGGGGCAGAAAGATGAAAGTTGCTGCCGCCGGAGGAACGCATGGCGAAACAATCGGGGGCTTGCAGCTGTGTTTCTAGCAGGTTGCAGCCGTTGCTTGGACTTCGTGGCGAGTGGGGGGCTGTTCCACACTTTGAGAAGTGTGGAAGTGAAGGCGGCAGAAAAATGTCCGGCAGAAAGACGGGGCAGGAAGATGGGGGCAGAAAGATGGAGGGCAGAAAGATGAAAGTTGCTGCCCCCGCTGGAGGAACGCATGGCGAAACAATCGGGAGCCTGCGGCTGTGTTTTCTAGCAGGTTGCACCCTTGCTTGGACTTCGTGGCGAGCGCGGAGGGAGCCCAAGGCCTGTTCCACACTTTGCGAAGTGTGGAAATGCACGGCAGAAAAATGTCCGGCAGAAAGACGGGGCAGGAAGATGGGGGCAGAAAGATGGAGGGCAGAAAGATGAAAGTTGCTGCCCCCGCTGGAGGAACGCATGGCGAAACGATCAGGGG
>Ga0247664_1000322_pt1 | contig 11993 bp, 7 predicted proteins | sample CNK05_metaG_FD_182715 | JGI IMG/M metagenome (GOLD analysis project Ga0247664, IMG submission 182715) | Soil microbial communities from Purdue University Martell Research Forest, Indiana, United States - CNK05 | ecosystem: Environmental > Terrestrial > Soil > Temperate forest > Bulk soil | place...
TATCTGCGCCAATCTGCGGGGCGCCTATCATCTTGCCGCGGGGACATGTCATCGAGTAGCCTGCCTGCCGATATGGAAAATGATGTCCCGCCGCCCGAAGGTCAGTCCGGAGCACCAGCTGCCGGAGCGACTCCTTCGTCTTCGCCCAAGCCATCGGCGCCCGCGCCGGCTGCCCCTGCCCCAGCGCCTGCCGCAGGCGGTGGGCAAGACAGCGGTGTGGCAGGAGGCGCTTCTTCGTTTTCTTCGGCGGTTCCGCCAGTGATGCCATCCGGAACGCCCGTGCCGCCTCCTTTGCTTTCGGCGAACCGAGGCCATGCGCCGTCGCGGAATACGGGCGGACGCGGTTGGAAGATCGCCACGCTGGTGCTGGCGGTGGTGCTGGGCCTCAGTCTCTTGGCTAATCTGGGCAGCGTCTTGTTGGGAGTGCTCTTCAGCGGGCCAGCGCCGGGGGCGATGAGCGACAGTCGCCTGCAAGAGGTGACCTTGGAACATAACCGTTCGAACAACAAGATCGCGGTCATTCCGGTCGAGGGAATTATCACCAGCTCGGAGGGCGAAGGGGTGGGTTACAACCTGGTGCGCTTGATCGAAGACCAATTGAAGCTCGCGGCCAAGGACGACAGCGTCAAAGCGGTGCTGCTCAAGGTAAATTCGCCGGGCGGCGAAGTGCTGGCTTCGGACGACATCTACAACGCGATTGTGCGTTTCCAGGATGAGCACGACAAACCGGTCGTCGCGAGCATGGGCAGCCTGGCCGCCTCGGGTGGATATTATGTGTCGGCCCCTTGCCGGTGGATTGTCGCCAATGAACTCACCATCACCGGCAGCATCGGCGTCATTATGCACGGCTATAACTATCGCGGGCTGATGGACAAAGTCGGCCTGAAACCGATGGTCTACAAAAGCGGCCGTTTTAAAGACATGCTCAGCGGGGAAAAGCCCCTCGACAAGCTGAGCTCAAGCGAGCAGGCAGACTTGGAGGAGGAAGAGTCGATGGTCAAACAGATGATCACGGAGACCTACGACAAATTTAAGTCGGTGGTGGCTGGAGGCCGCAACCGGGCCAGCGAACGCAATCAAACCAACAAAGATGGCGCACTGGGCCGGCCCCTCAACAAACAGTGGGCACGTGTGGCCGATGGACGCATTCTCTCGGGCAAACAGGCCATGGATGAAGGTTTGGTGGATGAATTGGGCAACTGGCAGACAGCTGTGAAGCGGGCGCAACGGCTGGCCGGCATCGATAAAGCCGATTTGGTCACCTACCAGGTGCCATTCAATTTAGGGACGCTCCTGGGGTTGTTGGGCAAAACCGATGCCAAGACCGTGAAGATCGATTTGGGTTTCGACTTCCCTAAGCTCGGGGCGGGCCTTTTTTATCTGGCTCCCGCCTTTCTTCGTTAGGATGCGCGAGCGTGGCGCCCACGCCCGGGTCCAGTTGCGCTCCGTCTGATTGTGCATCACACACCGTTAGCGCCGCGACCAATCACCGTCGTGGAGCATCCATTGGTGCAAGAGGCTCTGAGCCGCTTGCGGGATGCCCGGACCGAGCCGATTGAATTCAGACGCAGCCTGGGCCAGGCGTCACTGCTGTTGGGTTACGAGGCCACGCGCGAGTTCGAGACGCGCGCGGCGCGAGTGCGGACTCCCCTGGCGGCGGCACGGAGCCTGCGGCTGCGCCGGCCGATTTTGTTGGTGCCGATCCTGCGGGCGGGCCTGGGGCTGCTGCCGGGTCTGCTTCAACTCTTGCCGCAAGCGCGCGTGGGCTTGATCGGAGTGCGGCGCCACCACCGGACCCTTTGTGCAACTGTTTACCATAAAAGCTTGCCAGCGGATGCCGGCTCGTCTGAAATTCTCCTCATCGATCCCATGCTGGCCACTGGGGGCAGTGCTATCGCTGCCTTGGGTTTGTTGCGGCGGCGGGGAGCGAAGCGAATGCGCTTGGTAAGTTTGGTGGCCGCGCCGGAAGGCATCGCGCGAGTGCAGCGGCGCTTTGCAGACGTGTCGATCATCACCGCGGCCATTGATGAGCGGTTGAACGACCGCGGGTATATTGTTCCGGGTTTGGGCGATGCCGGGGAAAGGCTGTTTGGAATCTGAGGATCGGATCGAAAGCGGAAAGTGAAAATAGTGGGTTTGGGGAGTGGGCGGGGCCGTGACGGGACGGCCTGAGGTTGAGGCGGGCCCCCCCAACCTTGGCGGTGTTGAGATCGGAGTTTGTTTGGCTTGGCTAGCCTTTGTCTTTTGTCTTTTGTCTTTGGGATCTGTCTTTTGGGATCCGTTAAGTCGACGGTCCCAATGGCTCTGCAGTGGGTCGTGGTCGACGCAGATTCATCGGATGAAACGCGAGAACCTTCTTCTGGTCGGCGATAGCGAACATAACTCCGACATGCTCTATGCCGTCGGCACGTTCGTACCGGATCCGTTCATTTATTTTCAGACGCACGGCATCGCGCATATTGTGATGAGCGACCTGGAGATTGACCGCGCCCGTCAGGAGGCGCGACACTGCCGGGTGCTTTCGCTCAGCCGCATCCAGCGGCATCTGCAGAAGAAGGGGCTCAAAAAGATCGGCTTCGCCCAGGTCATCCGCCACCTCTTCAGTGAACGGGGTTTGAAGAAGGCCGTGGTTCCGCATCATTTCCCGTTCGGCTTGGCCAACGAGCTGCGCAAACTCAAGCTTAAGATCAAACCACGGCAGGGCGCCTTTTTCCCCCAGCGCCTGATTAAGTCTGCTGGTGAAGTCAAAAAGATCTGCGCGGCCTTGATGATGGCGGAGGTCGGCTTGGCCGAGGGCATCCAGGCATTAAAATCGTGCAAGATCGATCGCAAACGCCGGCTGATCTATCGCAATAATCCACTCACCTCCGAGAAGCTTCGGGCCATCGTCGAGACCGCCATCGTCCAGGCCGGCGGCCAATCCTCCCATACCATCGTGGCCGGCGGGCGCCAGAGCTGTGATCCCCACGAATGTGGCTACGGCCTGCTCCGAGCCAACGAGCCCATCATCATCGATGTGTTCCCCCGTTCCCAAAAGACCGGCTACTTCGGCGACATCACCCGCACGGTCGTGCGCGGCCGTGCCTCCGAAGCTGTGCGCAAGCTTTATCACACGATTGAGCGTTCCCAGGAGATCGCCTTCGAAGCCATCCAACACAACGCGCGCGGCCGCGAAGTCCACGGCCAAATCGCCGATTTCTTCAACCGCGAAGGCTATAAAACCGGCAAACGCCACGGCCGCATGGAAGGCTTCTTCCATGGCACCGGACACGGCGTCGGCCTGGATATCCATGAAGGCCCGCGCGTCGGCCAGCATTCCACCGATACCCTGCAGGCCGGCCACGTCGTCACCGTGGAGCCCGGCTTATATTACTGGGAACTCGGCGGCGGCGTGCGACTGGAGGATATCGCCTTGGTCACCACCAACGGCACCCGCAACCTCACCAAGTTCGAAAAGGTCCTGGAGATCTAACGCTTCCAGTCGAACGCCCGTTTCTTCAAAGCATACAGGTAGCCCACGAAAAGAACTCCCAGGAAACAGATCATGGAGAACAAGATCGAGTTCCGCATCGCGGGCACGCGCAACATCTCCTTATAGATCACCGCCCACGGATAAAGAAAAACCACCTCGATGTCGAACAGGATGAAGAGCATCGCCACCAGGTAAAACTTGACCGACATCCGCGTATTCCCCTCTCCCACCGGCAGCATGCCGCACTCGTAGGCCGTGTCTTTAATCCGGTTCCGGTGCCCGCGCCATCCGAACAACACGGACACTCCCAGGGCCCCGAACGCAAAGGTCAACGCCACCAATCCCAGCAAAAGCACCGGCACGTATTCCCGCAATTGTTGCGTTTCCATCGCCGCGGACAATAGGAAAGGGCCGCCGGCATTGGCAAGCATTGTTACTGCCGCGTTCCTATCACTTTCCGGCTAAGCCAATAGCCAATAGCCAATAGCCGAAGGCCAACGCGCCAGGGCAACAGGCCATGACCCAATCAAAACGGTTTTTTAATTCAAGGCGGCGGACGTTCCGCCCGAAATACTAAGAGGATAACCTCGTCTCCGCTTGGAGACGCGAGCAGTGAGCGTGAGGCGAGGCGGCCGAATGAGCTGGCACAGCACAAATCGTAAGAAGCCGGGGCGCAAAGCCTGGCTGACAAGCGTAGGATCCGTCCTTCTGGCGGCGGCCCTCACCGCCGCCGGCGGTGTATTCCTGCTGCAAGCGGTCCGCTCGGCCTCGCGCAGCGGGGTGCACGGATTCGAGCAAACCATGCCGGTGCTGGGCGGGCTGGGCGCTTTGCTGGGCGTCTTCGCTCTGCTCCTGACCATGGTTTGGTTTCTTCTGCGCGAAGTTCGGTTGCTTCGGTCGCAGCAAGAGGAGCTCACCACCCTGGCCATGGTGGCCAACAAAACCGACCACGCCGTTTTCCTCACCAATGCCGAAGGCTATATCCAGTGGGTCAATGAAGGGTTCACTCGGGTAACCGGCCATTTGCTGGTCGATGCCATGAGCAAACAGCCAGCCGCCGTCCTGCTCGGCGCGCTCCAGAACATCAACGTCACCCAAAAAATCAGGGAGGGAATCAGTCAGCACAAGATCTTCACCGTCGAAGCCCTCTGCTCGCATCGCCGCGGCCATCGTTACTGGGTCTCGCTGACCATGACGCCCGTCTTCGACGAACAAAAACAACTGGTCCACTACATCGGCGTGGCCTCGGACATCACCGCCCGGAAACGAGCGGAGGAGGAAGTCGGGCGCATCGGCCGGCGCAGCGAATTGTTTTTGAACGCGGCCGGAGACGGGATTTTCGGACTCGACTTGCAGGGAGCCATCACCTTTGTGAACAGCGCCGCGGCGCGTCTGACCCGCTGGGAAGCCCCGGAACTGATCGGCCAACCCGTCAGCTGCCTGCTCCATCAATTGCGCGTGCAACGTTCCGCGGCCGCCCAGGACGAGTTGTTCACCGGCGCGGCCTTCATCGATGGCACCGTGCAAATTGGCGACACCGACGAATTCAAAACGCGCGACAGCAAACCCTTTCCGGTGGAATACACCAGCACGCCGGTCCATGAAGGCAGCAGCTTGATTGGTTCCGTCGTGGTCTTTCGCGACATCACCGATCGCCGCGAGTCCGAAGAACTGCGCTCCCGTCAGGCCCGTCAATACGCCTTGCGCGCCGATGTGGCGTTCGGGCTCACCAATGGCGATAACCTGCGCAACGTTCTGCATCGCGCCATGCAATGCATCGTCAAGCATCTCGACGGCGCCTTCGCCCGCGTCTGGACTCTTAATGCCGAGGAGAACATGCTCGAACTCCAGGCCAGCGCCGGCATCTATACCCACACCGACGGACCCCACGGCCGCATCCCCGTCGGCACCTTTAAGGTCGGCAAAATCGCCCAGGAACGCGCCCCGCAGCTCAGCACCAACCTCGTCACGGACCCAGATGTGATCGACAAAGACTGGGTCTTGCGCGAACGCATGGCCGCCTTCGTCGGGTTCCCTCTCTTCGTCGAAGGCCGGCTCGTGGGCGTCATCGCCATGTACTCCAGAAACAAGCTGCCTTCCGATGCCCTGGAACTGATGGGCTGCGTGGCGGACACCGTCGCCCAGGGCATCGTGCGCAAACAAGCCGAAGAGAAAGTGGCGCAACAAGCGGCGTTGCTGGACAAATCTCAGGACGCCATCGCCGTCATCGATCTGAACCAGCGCTGCATCTACTGGAATAAATCGGCCGAACGCCTTTACGGCTGGGAAAATGTGAACGTCTACGGCCAGAACTTTGAGGAGCTGGTGTTCCGTGACCGCGCCTACTTTGAACGGGCCCGCGCTTACACCCTGCAAAAAGGCGAGTGGCACGACGGCGGGTGCCTGATCCATCGCGGCCAGGAAACCTTGACCGTGGAGAGCCGGTGGACCTTGATCACCGATGACCTCAATCGGCCGCGCTCCATCCTGATCATCAACACGGACGTCAGCGACAAGAAACGGATCGAAGCCCAGTTCCTGCGTACACAACGCATGGAAAGCATCGGCACTCTCGCCGGTGGCATCGCTCACGATCTGAATAATGTCCTCGCCCCGATCATGATGTCGGTCGAGATCCTCAAAACCAAGTTCAACGACGATCACAGCCAGCGCATGCTGGCCATCCTCGAGAACAGCGCCAAACGCGGCGCCGACATGGTCAAGCAGGTTCTCACCTTTGCCCGCGGCGTCGAAGGCGAACGCGTCCTGCTGCAGCCCCGCCATTTGCTCCAGGACATCACCAAAATGATCCGGGACACCTTCCCCAAGACCATTCAGTTCAAGAGCAAGATCCCCGATGACCTCTGGCCCATCACCGGCGACGCCACTCAATTGCATCAGGTCCTGGTCAACCTCACCGTCAATGCCCGCGACGCCATGCCCGAGGGCGGCACCCTGACCGTCACGGCCGAAAATTTCACGCTCGACTCCGATATCCAGCACAATGGCAACATGATTTTGCCCGGCTATTTCGTGCTGGTGAAGGTCACCGACACCGGGACGGGCATCAGCCCCGAGGTGCTCGACAAAATCTTCGATCCTTTCTTCACCACCAAAGAACCCGGCAAAGGCACTGGGCTCGGCCTTTCCACCGTCCTGGGCATCGTCAAAAGCCATGGCGGTTTTGTTCAGGTCCAGACTGAACTCAACAAAGGCACCACCTTCCTCGTCCATCTCCCCGCTCAGGAAGGCGCCCAAATGTTGCCCGTCGATGCAGAGCCGCGGGAAATGCCCGTCGGCCACGGCGAACTGCTCCTGGCCGTCGACGACGAATCGGCGGTGCTCACCATGACCAAGGAAACCCTCGAAGCGTTCGGCTACCGCGTCCTGACCGCCCGCGACGGCGCCGAGGCCATCGCTTTGTTCACCGCTCATCGCAACGATATCCGCACTGTCCTCACCGACATGCTCATGCCTCACATGGACGGTCCTTCCACCATCCGCGTGCTGAAGAAACTGGATCCATCCGTCAAAGTCATCGCCGCCAGCGGCTTGATGGACAGCGAGAAAGTAAAGGACGCCACCGGCCTGGAGAAGATCGCCTTCCTGATGAAACCCTACACTGCGGAGAAATTGCTCACCACCGTTCACCGCGTGCTGGCCGAAGCCGCCTGAGCTGTTGGTTGCTGGTTCCTGGTTCCTGGTTCCTGGTTCCTGGTTCCTGGTTCCTGGTTCCTGGTTGCTGGTTGCTGGTTGCTGGTTGCTGGTTCCTGGTTGCTGGTTCCTGGTTCCTGGGTCCTGGTTTCCGCTTTCCGCTTTCCGCTTTCCGCTTTTCCCCGTTCCGCTTTTCCCTCTGGTCTCCTGCCTATTGGTCATTGGCTATTGGCTATTGGCTATTAGACAGGATGTCCCGGCCTGAACCCATGCGTTCGGTTACGAGCACGATCGACGTCCTTCACGGGTTCGCCCAGCGAACCAAAGTCCGCTCGCTGCGGCGGTTCGTTGTGCTCGCACTTAGCCTTCATTCCGCACGAGCGGAGATGACCGAGGTCTGGGTGCGGCGTTATGACAACCTGGTCACCAATGCTCAGGATGAGGCGATCCAGATGGCGCTCGATCCCCAAGGCAACATCGTTGTCGTCGGCTCTTCTCAAGGCGGTTTCGGACCAGGGCAGATCGTGACGGTCAAGTATTCCGCCGACCTCGGTTCGGTGCTCTGGGAACGACGCTACATCGGACCAGGCGATAGCTTTGCTAGAGCCGTGGCCGTAGACGCCACCGGCAATGTCGTGGTGGCCGGACATACCACCAGCAAAACGAATGGGTGGGACTTTTATACCGCCAAATATGCGGCCGCTGACGGCACCCTGCTTTGGGAACAACATCACAACGAAGCAAAGAGCAACGACGAAGCGTGGGCCGTGGCGATCGACTCCAAAGGAAATGTGGCGGTGGCCGGGACAGCCTTTGGCGGCAGCAGCGGCTACGACTACTACACCGCCAAATACGCGGCCGCCGACGGCGCACTGCTCTGGGAGCGTCGTTACGATCGGCCCGCCCATGGACCCGACATGGTTGCCGGAGCGACGGTTGACGCCAACGACAACATCATCGTGACCGGTTATTCAGCGGGTGCCGGCAATGATCTCTACGATTTCTATACGGTCAAATATGCGGCCGCTGACGGTGCCGTGCTTTGGGAGAAACGGCACAATGGTGACGCCGGTGGCGACGATCGGGCCCAAGCTATCAAGATCGACGCCAATGGCAATGTGGCTGTGACCGGTATCTCCTTTGATCCGCAGACCCTCTACAACTATTACACGGTCAAATACGCGGCCGCCGACGGCGCGTTGCTCTGGGAAAAACGCTACAACGGGCCGGCCAGTGCGGATGACTCGGCTACAGCACTGGCCCTGGACGAAAGCGGTAACGTCGTGGTGGCCGGAACATCGATGAGCCGCAGGTGCCGGCCAAGACTATTACACAGCCAAATATGCGGCGGCAGATGGCGCGTTGCTGTGGGAAAAGCGTTACAATGGTCCCGACAGCGGGCCAGATCTCGCAGGCGGTCTCGCGGTTGGCCCCAACGGGAGCGTTGCCGTTACCGGCACTTCCCAAAGCAGGCCGTTTTCATTCGCGTCGTATGACTACTCGACGGTCCTTTATCAAGAGCTTCCGTCGCCGCTGTTCATCTCGCTTATTGACGCCGGCGCCCTCCTCCGCTTCACCGGCAAACCCGGCGACCGCTATTACCTCCAGCGCGCCTTTGCCATCACGGGTCCCTGGGACACCATCGTTACGGCAACGGCCCCCGCCAACGGCGCCATCGAACATATCGACGCGCCACTAACGGCCATGCGTTTTTATCGGCTCGAGGTCGCGCCGTGAAGTTGGTTGGCTGCTGCTTGGCCGTTCTCGTCGGTAGCCGGCAGGGCCTAGGCGCGGTGATGGCGCGTGATACGCTAGTGCTAGACCCACCGATTAAGCCTCGCTTGATTGTGCCTGTTCTGAGCCTTTTGGCCGTCATCACCCTGCTGCAGATCAGAATTATTCTCACGCTGATTGCAATCCTCCGCTGCTTGATCATAATATTCTGAGACCAACCGCGGATCTCGTGAAGTCGTGAAGTCCACACTCTGCACACCCCAGTTTTATGTCTTTAGAGTGCGCTCAACAAAGACGGCGCTAAAGATAATCACGTGCCTGCATGGGATCGGCGCGGTTCGGACGCGCGCGCTGCGCATGACCGCGGCTTTGGCTCTGACAGCCTTCGCCATGCTGACCACGCCTGGCTTTGGCAGCCTGAAGGCAGCGACCATGTTCTGGGACACGGACGGCTCGACCGCCGGCAACAATGCGTCCACCGGCGCGAACGTGGGCGGCTCAGACATCTGGACCACATCCGATGCTAAATGGTGGGTGACCAGCCTGGGAACACTTCAAGTCTGGACTGACGGCAATGAGGCCCTGTTCTGGGGGGCCGCAGGCACGGTCATCGCTTCGACCGTTTCGGCCAGCAGAGTTGGCTTCAAAACGACCGGTTACTTGGTCAACTCGGGCACGCTCACCATGATCGGCGCTGCATCCTTCACCGTGGATTCGGGCCTCACCGCGACTATCAGTTCCACCATCGCCGGCACCAACACCATGCAGAAGCTTGGGGCCGGCACACTCATTTTATCCAACCCCGCCAACCTCAACACCGCCAACACTTCCGCTGGCGGATGGCGCATTGAGGGCGGTGGCACGCTGCGCATCAGCGCCGATGGTTGCCTGGGCGCGCCGCTCCCCGATGCCGCCCGCAATACCGTCACCGACATTCAGCTCAACCAGTCCACCATCCAGGCAGACGCATCCTTCGAGCTCGACATCAATCGCCGAACCAAGATCAACACCAATTCCTCCACCAATCGCGGTGACGCCATCATTGACACGCACGGCAATGTGCTCGCGTGGTACGGCTCCCTCCAGGGTGGGCCCGGCTCCCTGCGCGTCATTAACTCCGGAGGAACTCCGGGCTTGCTGATCCTCGGCACCGATCACAAGGCCAGCGTGAATCCTTTCGGCAGTGTTCTGCCCGCCGGCGCCGTCAACCTCACCGTCCAGGACGGCGCCATCGTCCAGACGTCCGGCACGGTCACGCCCACCAACGGAGAGTTGGGCAGCGAAACCAACACCAGTGGCGGTGTGCTCGCGATCAAGCTCGACAACGGCCAAATCCGATCCGAGTCGGGTGGCTATTTTTTCCAGCGCAACCTTATCCTGGGCCCGGGTGGCGGCAGCCTTGATGTGGGCGCCTGGGACCAAACCTTCACCGGGACCGTTTCCGGTTCCGGCTTACTTTCCAAGGAAGGCACCGGAATTCTTACCATCGATAACCCCAGCGCCACCTGGACGGGTGGCACCAGGATCCGCAACGGCACGCTGCAACTCGGCCGGGGCGGCTCCAACGGACTGCTCCCTGGAACCCTCGGCAATCCTTCCACGATGCTGATCTATGCCGGCGCCACTCTCAAATTCAACCGCGGCTCCAGCAAATCCTTCTTTGACATCCTTTCGGGCGCGGGCGGGGTTACCGTCGCCAACTCCAGCACGGCCATCGTGCGACTTGTTTCTGACAACACCTATACCGGCCCGACGACCATCACCTCTGGCACGCTGATGATCGGACAGGGCAATGCCGGCCAGCCAGGATCGATCGTCAGCAGCCTCGTGAACAACAGTGGAACCCTGGTATTTAATCGCGTCGAGGACTCGACCTACGCCGGTGCCATCAACGGATCCGGAGCGCTGACCAAGCAAGCGGCAGGCAAACTGGTGTTGACCGGTACCCACACTTACACGGGCGTCACCGCCGTCAGTGCGGGTACCCTGCTCGTCAATGGCGACCTTGGCAGCAGCGCTGTCACCGTCACTGGCGGTACGCTGGGCGGCAATGGTGTCATCAAAGGCCCGGTCGCCATCCAATCCGGTGGCAGCCTGGCTCCGGGCACTTCCGTTGGCGCCTTGACCATCAACAATTCCTTAAGCCTGGCGGGTCTTACGTTTATGGAACTTGCTCCCGCCGCCCGCACCAACGACCTCGTGCGCGGTCTCACCAGCGTCACTTATGGAGGCACCCTCACTTTGTCCAACCGGGCCGGAGTCATCACCTCCTCCAACGCCTTCAAACTTTTTAGTGCGAATAGTTATCGTGGCGCTTTCGCGACGATCATCCCAGCCAGCCCGGGGCCCGGTCTGGCCTGGAATACCAACACCCTCACCACGGACGGAACGCTGCGAATCGTCAGCACCTCGCCCGTTCCCATCACCGGAGGGCTCACTCCGTGCCCGCCGTCCTCGTGCCTTACTCTTTCGTGGCCCTCCGACCACATCGGCTGGCGTCTCCAGATTCAAACCAATTCCAACTCGGTCGGGTTGAACACCAATTGGCGGGATGTCCCCAACTCCATTGTCACCAATCAAATCACCTTCACTTTGGATCCCCTCGCTGGTTGCGTCTTCTACCGCCTCGTCTATCCATGAACCGGGGGGGGAAAGCGGAAAGCGGCCTGCCACGCCGTAGCCCTCAGGGCGAAGGCGGGAAAGCGGAAAGCGGAAACATGGCGGCGTCTTCGGGAACGAATGGTTCATGGCCCCAATGCGCATGCAAAAGCAGATGGAGGCTACTCATGAACCGACCCTCTCAGGTAGCAGCCGACGTAAGGAGGCTCACTCTATCCCAACGCGTTCGTCGGAAAAAGATCAGAGCCTCGTTACCTCGGCTGCTACGTTAGATTGGTGGGTTCATGGTCCCAATGCGCATGCATCAGCAGGTTCCACTTTCCGTTTGAAAGCAACGGGCTTTCGCTTGACGTCGTTGAGCGATTCTGTCTTGCTTCGGAAAGAACTTGGATCGAGGCATATGAGATCTCAATTTCTTTCCCCCCGGTTAGGCTTCACTCGGACCCGTCGCCGCAGAACCAATGCTGGCTTGAGATCGCGTGCAGCGTTCGCGGGCGTGCCGTCATTGGTTCTG
>Ga0247664_1000323_pt1 | contig 11992 bp, 6 predicted proteins | sample CNK05_metaG_FD_182715 | JGI IMG/M metagenome (GOLD analysis project Ga0247664, IMG submission 182715) | Soil microbial communities from Purdue University Martell Research Forest, Indiana, United States - CNK05 | ecosystem: Environmental > Terrestrial > Soil > Temperate forest > Bulk soil | place...
GCCAACGCTTCGAGGATGCACGTCCCTATGAACGTGAGTTCCTCGGTATCCAAAAATTTGCGCCACTCTCGCGCTCTTACGACAGTCAACTGCGGATCCTGGAAGTCGGCCGGGACGATCGGGAAGAGTTCTTCTTTTATGTGATGGAATTGGCCGACGACGAACAGGACGGCCGCGCCATTCATCCGGAACGCTACACGCCGCGCACGTTGCGCAGTGAACTGCGCCGGCGCGGCCGGTTGCCGCGGGAGGAATGCCTCGAGATTGGCCTGGCTCTGAGCGCCACGCTGGAAAACCTCCACCAAAACGGGCTCATCCACCGCGATGTCAAACCGTCCAACGTGGTCTTCGTTGAGGGCGTGCCCAAGCTGGCCGATATCGGGCTGGTCACCGACTCCGATGTGAGCGTCAGTTTTGTGGGCACGGAAGGGTTTATTCCTCCGGAAGGGCCGGGGTCGCCTCAAGCCGACATTTATAGTCTGGGCAAGGTGCTTTACGAGATCAGCACCGGCAACGATCGCCAGACCTTTCCGGAATTGCCCACCTCGCTGGTGGAATCATCCGACGGCCAGCAGTTCCTGGAACTGAACACGATCATCGCCAGATGTTGCCAGGGCGATCCGCGCCAGCGTTACCCGAGCGCGCGACATCTCTACAGTGACCTCGCGGCGTTGCGCCGTGGGCGCTCCGTGCGTCTGAAACGAGCGTTGGGCCGTCAGGCCATGGTGGCCGGGTGCACGCTGGCCATTGGATTGGTCTGCTTCGGATTGGCGGAACTCTATTTTAATTTTAACCTGCCGACGCCCCTGGAAAAGCTGGTCGTGTTCCGTCAGGGCAAAGTCCGCCCAACGGCTGTCGCAATGCACCCGGTGGCGCCAAAGCCGGACACGCCGGCGCTGAGTTTCCCAAGCCGCTCTTCCTCGGCCACCAGGAATCAACTCGACCTGACTTCATTCTATAACGCGAGACTCGATTCGGCGTGGCACTCAGACGATGCGCGGCTTACTTTGGAAAAATTTCCGGCCGGCCTGCTTCGATTGGGGAACACGTCGTTCGATGCGCGCGGGCTCATTCAACTTTCCGGTAGAGAATTGGCGGGCCGGCGCCAGACTTTTCCCGAACGCGTCGCGGGCATCCCGGTTGGACTGAAGGCGCGCCGGATCCATTTCCTGCACGGGACGGTCTGGCCGGCGCGGGAAGGAACGCACTTGGCGGATTATGCGATTGGTTACGCCGATGAGCAGCAGCATGTTTTTCCCATCGTTTACGGACTGGACGTGCGCGATTGGAATGTGGGGAGTGATCCCAAAACGCAAGTTGGACGGGGCATGACGGCCTGGTCGACCTGGCAGAAGCCCTTCGCGTTTCGAATCTTCACATCGATCTGGACCAATCCGGTGCCGGAGCTGGAGATTGTCAGTCTAGACTTTGCTTCCCGGATGGAGGCTTCGGCACCTTTTCTAATCGCCATCACCGTGGAGTGATTTAAGCTCCGCGTCATGGCGCGCGAAACATTTCAGCTCGGCGATCTGACCGCGGTGATTGGCGACAACGAAGGCTATGACGGGCATCGGGCCGGCTACAATGGGGTGCATCGGCTCACGCACCGCACCAATCCGAAGTCCCTCTTCACCGTTACCGGGCTGAACCTGGAACACATCTTCGACGGTGACCAGGATCTGCGAGGGGATCGCCAGATCGCCTTCGAGCCGAGAGTCGCGCCGATGACGTTCAGGAAGATCTCCGACCTTGAAGCGGAACTGCACCAGCCGCCCACGCCGACCTTTCACCTGGAGAGTTGGACCCGACTCAAGCTTGTGGCTCCGCACTACATCGACCTGACCTTCCGCTGCAAGCCGCACCAGCATGTCTTTGCTTATGGCTACATCGGGCTGTTTTGGGCGACCTACATCGACGCGCCAGAAAACAAGTCGATCTACTTCCGCGATGATAAAGGCTGGGTGCAGTTCTGTACGCAGACGCACAACGATGAGAGCACGGTGGTGCACATCGGCGACAAAACCGAACTGAAATTCACCCCGAACACCCGGCCGACGCTCTATAAAGGTCTCTCGCCGCTCCGTTTCAGCGACCCGCTCTATTACGGCTTCTTCGGTTCACACCAATACATCCTGATGTTTGACCGAACGGACAGCATCCGCTTCTCGCACTCACCGAGCGGAGGCGGGCCGCCGTCAGCGACCGAAACGGCCTGGGACTGGCAATTCATCATCCCGGACTACGAAGTGGCCAAGGAGTACGGGTACCGCGCGCGCATGGTTTATCGCGAGCGCTGTTCTCGTGAGGAAGTCCTCCAGGAATACAAGAATTGGCGCGCGACGCTCGGCTAACGAGGCAGAGCCTCAGACCAGCAAGGCTTCGCGAAAGTACGTGTTTAGCGTGCTGACTTCTGCAGCGCTGTAGCGGCGGTCTATGACCGCCGCCTGAAGTTTGGACATTTTGGCGCGTTTCCAACCGTCGTTCGATTCAAGTCGATTGCTCATTGCTCATTGCTCATTGCTCATTGCTCATTGGGAGGCATTGGGAGGCATTGGGATTGGTAGCAGCGGCAAGATCGGCGCGGGTTGCCAGCGTTTTGAGAGAGCGTCCGAGCATCTTGCATAGCTCAATCGATTCCTCCAACAGGGGATCGACCTGTGTTGTTGGAACAAGCCTCACCTTAGCAATGAGCAATGGGGCATGGCGATGCTCTATGACCGCCGCACCACAAGAAATTAGATCTGAAGGTCGGCGGTCGCAGACCGCCGCTACAGTGTGCGGCCACCACGCTAAACAAAGTACTCGCCAAACCAAGCGCGATCGAACTTTCCCTGGGGTGAGTACCGACCGGGGAATCCCCTAGAAGCTCACGGGTGGTTCCGCAGGGTAGCCGACAGGCCGGAGACTGGGTTATTCTTGCGCTATGAGTCATCGCGTATGTCTGGCGCAACGTTGGCGCAGCTTGCTGGGATTAAGTATTGCCGGCGGGATGGTGTTCTGGCTTCGGTTGTTGGACCCGGGTTCCGTCCCGTGGCTTTCCGGGGCCTATACGAGCTATTGGGGCTTATGCGCGGTCGCGTCCCTGGCCAGCATCGCGCTGGCGCTGCAGGAAACCCCTTCGACGCGCCGCTGCGCGGCTTGCTCAGGGCAAGGCCCTTCAACAAGCTCAGGGCAGGCTTCCTGACGTCGGCTCTACTTGAGAGGGTTCGGCTACGCTCGCGACTATTTCTTCGCCACGACGCTAATCATCCAACCGATCCCGAAACGGTCCTCGAGCATGCCGAAGCGGGGCGACCAGAAAGTTTTGGTCAGCGGCATCCGGACTTGTCCGCCTGCGGCCAGGGCGGCGAAATAACGATCCGCCTCGGCCTCCGTGTCGACTGCGAGCGAGAGGGAAAAGCCCTGGAAATTGGTCTTGTCGGCATGACAGCCATCCGAGGCCATGACGGTGGTCTGCCCGATGCGGAAGCTGGCGTGCATGATTTTGTTTTCGAACCCAGGCGGGACCATGCCCGGCTTGGGCGGTTCGGGGCTTTCTTTATAGCGCATCATCACTTCGACTTCAGCGCCGAGGGCTTTGCGGTAAAATCCCACGGCTTGTTCGCAGCTGCCGTTGAAGAAGAGGTACGGTTGAATCACACGGGAATCCTTTGTCGTGCTCATAAACAATAATGGTTAACAGTTCGTTTGTTTTCGAAACGTATCAGCTCTACAACGAACCAGGAGGGCGATGCAGGACATTTTTTTTGAAATTCTGGTGACGATTGGGGGCATTCACACGCAGAAAGATGGAGGGCAGAAAGATGGAGGGCAGGAAGATGGGGGGCAGAAAAATGGGGATGGACGTTGCCGGGACGGCCACACGGAGCCAGGTGGCGAGCCGGCCCGAGGTGAAGAGCTGCCCGAGATCATTTTTCTGCCCTGTCCCTAAGGAGAAGGAGTGAGACGTATCTCCCCAAGATCGATGGGTGCGCCACCGTCCTCGGAAGTTTCCTTCACCGTCAGTTTCATGCCGCCCCAGGCGATTTGCGGATCACCCGGGTTACGGGCTTTCTGGTCCACTCCCGACCCGAGCGAACCTTGGGCCACGCTGATGTGTAATCGATAACTTCCTGGCAGAACTTCAGGGATGGTGAACGAGCCGTCTGTTGCCACTTTGAAGTCGTAATGACGACTCTCCCGCAGCCAGGCCCGGCCGGATTCCGATTCCTCATACTCCAATTTCCAGCGCTCCGCCTCGTTGCCTTTGAGCGTCTTGGGCATCGGGTAAGGGGCCCACTCGTTGTCCAGACGCGCGAACGTCACCTGGTTCGACCAGCTCCGAATTTCGACGTTGGCTGGCGCCACCAGCCTGCCCAAGACCATGCGACCAACGCCGCCCACCTGCACTTGCACGGTCGCGCCGGGACTTACCTGAATAGCCGCAGACATGACGGGGGCCGCGTCCGTGTCTCCACGCAACATCACTCGACCGCTGTCCGGCGGGACGTGTTCCAGGGAAAACCTGCCGGTCGCATCCGAGCGGGTGGTGAACCCGCCGTGAAAGAGAGTCATCCAACTCGTCAGGTTGCCCGGTGCAAGCCAGTGCAGTTCCCGATCCGCCCACTGCCCGTCGCGCGTGCGCACGATTCCCTCGATCCGTCCCCACGCTTGCAACTGGATTTCAAGCGGGTTGGAAAAATCGAAGCAACGCGCGCGACCCAAGCCTTCAGCTCCCACCGCCACGACGGTGTGCGCTCCCGGCTTTGGATCAAACGAGAATGCGCCTTGCTCGTCCGTTCGCCGCCGATAGGCATATCGCTGCGACTGATTCATATTCCCGAACGCGCCCGGCTCAAAAGCGGTTCCATTGAGCATGACGCCCACTTGCATCGTGCAAAGGGCGACCTCGATGCCCGCCGCCGGACGGCCATCGGGTTTCCGCACGATGCCGCGGATGGAGTTGGTCGCGCTGTTGCGTCTCAGCGCAAAATCGCGGACGGCTTCGACGCCATTGGTCAGTCGAATCTCCGTTTCGACGGTTTCGTAGCCATCCGCTTCGATGCGCAAGTAAGGGACTTGTTCTTCCTCGATCGTGGCGGAGTAAAAGCCATTACTGGCAGGCTGACTGCCTGTATCCCACATCGGCAGAGGGTCACCTGGGGACCACGGTTGTGAGTGCCCTTGGGTGAACCTGAACGTGTCCAAGGCGGCGCCGGTTTCGGCGTCGGTGACGTTGCCGCTTACGGTCGCGGTGGGATGCAACACGATGACGTGTTCTTCGCCATCCGCGGTGAACCGATTCGTGCGCGCATAGCGATAGCCTGTTTTGGCGAATGAGAGTTCCAATCCACCTTTGGGAGGAGATAACCACTGTAATCGTCCGTCCGCATCGGATCGCTGAGGCAAATACTGGCCAAGTGTTCCTGACCTTCCCCACCATTGGGACAGGAACAGCTTCACGCCCTCGATACCCTGGCCCGATTCGTCCACCAGACGCACGTTTAATGGCCGCACCGGCCTAAGCCGAAAAATCAACGGCCCACCCGGATTATCCGGATCAACCTCTTGCTGATCGGCGCCAAAACCGTCCGCGCTGACCGTTACGAGGGGCGGCGCCGCTAGGGCACTCAACGCGAATTGACCCGATTGATCCGTGATGTCCCTGGCAAACGGCTTGGACTCGAAGCCGCCGAAAACCGCGGCGCCGGCGATCGTGCGTCCGGTTTCGTCCATGACCCAGCCGGTAACGACGCCGGTCTTTGGGGGCGGTTGTGCTTGATCAGCTCCATTCAGGGCGATCTGTTTATTTGCTCCCAATTCCTGCTGAGCTGGGCTGGCGTCTGCTGCAGGAAAGTCGTGGAGGGCGCTGGAGGCTGAGTCGGACTGGCTTGCGCTTGGACCGCGAGCGCTCAGCGCGAGAAAGAACACCGCCAACGAACCGGTGCCAAACCCGAGGGCGACCTTAAACCTGGCCCAGCGCCAGGCCCGCAGAGTGATCTGCGCCAATTGCGGCAACGCGGCTAAGGTGGACGCCGATGAGCTCACGGAGATCTTTACGACGGCGCCGGCCAACGCGGCTGATGCAGGTTGGACCGTTTTTTCGGCCAGGACGGCAGCCAGGGCAGTCCCGGTGATCCGCCCGCCTCCGCGCCGTTCCAAAGACCGGCGCATTTTCTCCAGAGCCCGGCTGACGCGCTTTTTGGCGGCGTCTTCGCTGATGCCCAATCGTTCGCCGATCAGACGCAGCGGCATCTTTTCGTAGAAACGCAGGAGGATCGCCGCGCGATCAGCCTCGGAGAGCGACGACACAGTCTGATCCAGATGCGGGGCAAGTTGCTGCCAGAGGATCTCCGTCTCGTCTGAGTCAGGAGAATTGTGGTCATGAAGCATAACGGAGGCTTTTGCTTCGCGGTTTTTACGCCGCTGTTCTTCCCGCCGGGCGCGGCTGGCCACATAACAGGTCGTGCGGAATAGCCAGCCGCCCAGAAGCGTCCCTGGCCTCAGGTCAGCGCCTTTGCGGCCCAGCAGAACGAAAACGGACTGCGCCACCTCTTCCGCCAACTGCCGATCCCCGACCTGCCGAAGTGCCACCGAATAAACCCAGTCGAGATGTAGCCTGACCAGTTCGGCGAATGCCGGTTCGGAACGGCTCTCCACGTAAATTTGAAGTAGCTGCCAGTCAGTCATCCGACTATTAATCCCCGCCAACCAACCAAGGAGACACTATTTTTAGCCTGGGATCGGCAAAAAGATGAGTCACGGTTCGGGGTTCAGGGTTCAGGGTTCAGGGTTCCAGGTTCAGGGTTCACGGTTCACGGTTCGGGGTTCGGGGTTCAGGGTTCACGGTTCACGGTTCGGGGTTCGGGGTTCAGGGTTCAGGGTTCACGGTTCGGGGTTCGGGGTTCACGGTTCGGGGTTCAACGGCCATGCGGAGCCAGGCCCGACCCGGCCTGAGGTGAAGAGCTGCCCGAGATCATTTTTCTGCCCTCCATTTTTCTGCCCTGTCGACTGCAAGCAGTGGTTCTGGCCAGGTGGCGACCCGCCCGAGGTGAAGAGCCGCCCGAGATCATTTTTCGGGTGATTCAGAGGGCCCCAGACACTGCCCCCGAAGCGAAGATTTTCTGCCATTCTCACCCCTCACCCTGGCCCTCTCCCCGTTGAGGGGAGAGGGGATTCCGGCGTTTTTCCAGCGGTCAGCGTGTTGAATACGTATCGAGGTCGCACTGTTCCAGGGGCGGTGCGCGTGAATGCGCTCTCATTTCGCCCTACAAGATCCATCTTGCTTGAGGCGCGTGGATATGAGATCCTGCCGCGTTCCGCTGAAGATCTGGAGCCACCAACACACCATGGCATACCCCGTCCGACTACGACTGTTGATGTTATTGCTGGCGGTGTGTCCAGCTGCTTGGGGGTTGGAATATCTCGCCCAGTTTGACCGGGACCAGGTTCAGATCAATGACGTGGCCACAGACCACAGTGGCAACACTTATGTTTGCGGGGTGGTGAGCAGTGCCGCGAGCCTGCCGGGGGCAATCCGGCTCGGTGGAACCAACGCGCCGGCAGGGCAGGCGGATGCTTTCCTGATGAAGTTCGCGGCGGACGGTTCCAGAGTGGCCACGATCGTGTTTGGCGGCGAAGGCGGGGATTCAGCGCAGAACGTGGCGGTGGATCGTTCGGGGAATGTGGTGGCGTTGGGCTTGACGTCCTCGCGAGGGTTTCCGGTCCTCAATGGCCCCACTCATGCTGGCCTCGGCGGGGAGGACCTTTTCATCATCAAATTCGATTCCAGCTGCACGAATGTCATTTTTTCAACGCTCGTAGGTGGAATTGGCGACGAGTTTCCGACGGGTTTGGGGCTGGATGGCCAAGGCGAGATTTATTTCGCCGGGTCCACCTCTTCGGTTGATTTTCTGCCGGGCACGGACCCCTTTCCATGGCGGGAGGGGACCACCCTTTCGTTTTTCGCCAGGCTGGCCGGGGATGGATCGGAATTCCGGTTCCTCACGCGAATCGGAGGCAGCGGCTCGTTGAACACCATTTCGGGTCTGGCGGTGGATGAGGCCGGCACGGCCTGCCTGGTCGGAAGCACCTCGTCCCTGGACTTTCCAACGTCCCAGGCGCTGCAGCCTCACAAAGTCCTTTCCGCTGAGAACGCGACGGCGTTCGTGATGAAGCTCGCCGCCGATGGCACCACGCTGTTCTCCACCTTTTTGAGCGGAGACGTTTACGACGAGGCGAAAGCGGTGGCCGTAAACGCCACGGGAGAAGTCTTCATTGCCGGCCGGACCTATTCCCAAACTTTTCCGGCGCTGGGGGCTGGTCCGTTGCTGCCGGGGCTCTCCGCGGGCGCCAGGGAATTCCTGATTAAACTCGATCCTGCAGGCACGCGGATCCTTGACACGCGCTTTTTTCACGTGAGCGGTTTTGATGATTTCCGCGCGATTGCGATCCCGCCGGATCAAATGCCGGTTGGCGTTTTCAACGATGATGGGGGCTCGGTGTGCCTTACTTCGCGAACCTCGGGAGCGCGGGTGCAGTCACCATCGCCGGTCGGCCGCCCTGCGACGGGCCGGCCAGGGTCAGGCGGATGGCCTTTGATTCGATGGGCCGCTTGGTGGTCGTGGGAGACGAAGCAGAAGCGCAGGGGCAGGGCCAGGTTCCTATCCTGGGCGAGTATGTGGCGCGTTATGCCGCCGGCGATTTGCCGGGGCTTTCGGAGGCCCAGCCTCAGGTCCGGATTTTGTCACCGGTGGAAGGCATGCGGTTGGCTTCCGGCAAGCCGGGGTCGGTGTTTGCGGCGGTGGTGGGGGCGACGGGGGCGGTGGGAACGGTGCGGTTCTATGATGGCCGGCGCCTGGTTGGGGTGGCCACCAACGTGCCGTTCCAGACCACCTGGACGAATGTTCTCCGCGGAGAACATCATCTCAAGGCGGTGGCCACGATCAACGGACGGTCGGTCACGTCGTGTGTGGTGAATGTAACGGGGTTGTCGCCCAAGAACGATGATTTTGCGCGGCGCAGTCTTCTCAAAGGCCCCAACGTGGAGACGGCGGGCGACACGACCGGAGCCTCGCAGGAGCCCGATGAGCAGAGCGGATTTTCACTTTCGGTCTGGTACACGTGGAAAGCGCCTCGGGACGGTGTGTATCGGTTCGAGGTGAGCGAGCCGTTGGCTGGCGATGGCATTTCCCATTACCTGAGGCTTTATTCTGGTTCCCAATTCAAGAGTCTTGTCTCACGAAGCGAAGCGCGTGCGTCCGTGACGCTTCGTGCTTCCGCGCGCGAGGCGTTCCAGATTCAGGTGGCTGGGTTTACGGGAGCAAGTGGCCCGTTCCGCCTTCGGATCCGTTCCGTCACTCCGCCGGCCAACGACAATTTTGCGACTCCAATCAGCTTGTCGGGCGAGTCGGTGTCGGTGGTGGCCACCACGCGCGATGCGACCAGCGAATCGCCGGGTTTCCCGGGACAGATCGGTTACGGGACCGCGGGCACTCCGGACATCTGGTTTTTGTGGACGGCGCCGGCGTCCGGCCCCGTGCTCGCGACCGCGGAGGGCTTGACCGTGTCCTGCGCGGTGGGGAACTCGATTTCGAATCTGAGTCTGGTGGGGCAGCGCATTTTTGGTGAAACCAATGGGCTCGCGTTCTATGCCCAGGCCGGGATGAGTTACCACTTGGCGATTCAGGGGGAGAACACGAATGACGTGCTGCTGCGGTTGCGTCCGTATGCCCCGCCGGTGAACGATGACTTTGCCCAGCGCCTGGTCTTGGCGTCCGGCGACAATGCTGTGACCGGGACTCTGATTGGAGCCACCACAGAATATGGTGAGCCCGGAAACTTTTTTACCCCTGTTCCCTCGGTCTGGTGGACCTGGCACCCACCGACCTCTGGTGTGTATCGGGTGGCGGCGGTTCTGATCCCGAATTCCAGCCCGGGAATTAGTTTGTTCGGCACGCCCCGGCCCGGTTCCCCGGCTCTGCGCCCGATCCGGACCAGCATCTATACGGGCGAGGTGTTAGCGCAGTTAAGTCCAGTGTCCAGCCCGGAAGTGCCGGCGCCAATTGGCGATCCGGTGTTTTGGGCTAATGCGGAGACGGATTATCAGATTGCTGTCACGGGCGGGGCTGCTCGGTTCTTGTTGCGGATACTTCCTGGAGCCTCAGCGGACAACGATGAGTTTGCCTCGGCGGCGCCCTTGGCGGGCGCGAACGTGGCGCAGGTTGGCAGCACCTTCGGCGCGACCGCCAAGGCGTGGTATCGCTGGACGGCGCCGACCAACGGTATCTATTCCTTTTCGGCCCGGCCAGCGCAGGCTTTGGAGATTTATCGCGGAGACGTTCTCGGGGAACTGATTCCTCTGGCCACCGGGTCGGACACTCATTTGCTCGAGGTCACCGCAGGGGTCGAGTACAGGCTGGCGGTGATCGAAGGCGGCAGGTTCACGCTGAGCATTCGGCCAGCGCAGCGACCGGACAATGATGATTTCTCCAATCGCCGGGTCATATCGGGATTGAACGTCCAGTTTGGCGTGGATGCGCAGGATGCCACGGCGGAAAGTGAGGAACCGCCGTTCATGGGGAATCTGCCGGTGCAACATTCGGTATGGTTTTCATGGATTGCACCAACGAACGGCAGTTATTTGCTGCGTTCGACGAACTTCATGTCGCCGCGGATCTCGGTCTACACGGGCGACACTCTGGCGGGCCTGACTCGGGTGGCGGCAGGACAGGATTACGGCGGCCTGGAGTTTTCGGTTGTCGCCGGAAGCGCTTACCAGATCGCGATCGAGCCGGACCCCTTTTACTATGAACGTGTGCCTGGCGGCACGGTCGTTGAGTTGGAACTGGCGTATCGCGCGCCGCCCCGCAACGACGATTTCTCGAAACGCGTGCGGTTGAATGGGGCCCCGGTGAGTATCACCGCTTCGAACCAAGGGGCCACGATGGAGCTGGCCGAGCCACTGGGCGGCCCATGGGCCGGCGGCCAAACCGTATGGTGGACGTGGCGTGCTCCGCGTGCTGGTCGCGCGACGTTTCTGGTGGAGGCCCTCAGCATAAGCGGCATCCTCAACATCTATACCGGCTCCACCCTGGCCCAATTGATTCCGCTCACCGACACGAATGCCAACGAGGCCGCCTACAATTTGCAGGTGCAGGCAGGGAAGGACTATCAAATCGCCGTCGATCGAAACATCTGGTCCAGTTCCGGCGAATTCCGCCTGCGCATCTATTACACCTCTGCGCCGCCGAATGACGACTTTGCCCGACGCCGCGCCTTCACGACCACCGTGGCGGGCAATCTGGAAGGCGGCGGACTGGAAGCAAATGAGCCGGGGGTAAGCGCTTCGAATCTGACCAGCTCGGTCTGGTGGACCTGGACGGCGCCGTCGAACGGGATGTACCGGTTCGATCTATTGGCGCAGACCTTTGGCCTCGGGTTGGAATTGTTTTCCGGCAATGCGCTCACCAACCTGGAACAGGTTCCGTCTGATCCTTGGTATTTCGCTTCGTCCCTCTTGGTTCAGGTGACCGCCGGCCATACTTATGTGCTCCGCGCCACGGGCAGGGGCGTGCCCTCCCCGTTTACCCTCAGTGCGACCTACGCTCCTGCGCCCGTGAACGATCAGTTCACCAATCGCATCGCGCTCACGGGCACCGACCTGAGCATCGTCGGTTCAAACCGAACGGCCAGCGCGGAAGCCAGCGAACCAGCCCATGGCGGGACGGCGGCCAGGAAATCCGTCTGGTGGTCATGGACAGCCCCTGCCAATGGCGTCGCCCACATCCTTTTGCTGCGATCCTATCAACGGATCGCCGTGTATGTCGGGGACTCCTTGGAGAGCTTGCAACCCGTGACCAACGGGGTGGGCACCGCCGACTTCGAAGGGACGTCCGGCGTGACTTATCAGATCGCAATTGATGTCGCAGGCGTGAGCTTGGAAGGATGGGACGCGTTTAGCTGGACTCTGCGGTTGGCGCCGCCGCTGGCGCCGGCGGCGGCATTGAAACGG
>Ga0247664_1000324_pt1 | contig 11957 bp, 7 predicted proteins | sample CNK05_metaG_FD_182715 | JGI IMG/M metagenome (GOLD analysis project Ga0247664, IMG submission 182715) | Soil microbial communities from Purdue University Martell Research Forest, Indiana, United States - CNK05 | ecosystem: Environmental > Terrestrial > Soil > Temperate forest > Bulk soil | place...
ACACGTTCTTCAGCGAACTCGCGGCCTCTCCTCGGCATAAATCGGCTTCACCTGAGATCAAGCCGGCATCCCAGTTGGCCCCGGTGAAATAGGCGGCCCCGCGACGTACTTGTTTAGCGCGCGAGGGAGCGCGGCGTTTACGCCGCTTCAATGTCCGGCGGGTCGGCCGCGGTGGGAGTTGCAAGCGCTTGCTCCGATTCCCAACTTGAAGCGGGCTGAAGCCCGCGCTCCGGGGACGCTAAACACGTACCCCGCGACTGCGGGGCCGGGTGAGGCGTTTCCGCTTTCGCTTTCCGCCTTCCGCTTTCCTCCCACTGCTTTTCCCTGTTGGCTTCCGGTGCCGGTTTCCTGGTAGACTTGGAGCATGCCATTGACCTCCAGCGCGCCCGCGCTTGCCACGGGTTTATTTGCGGCGCTGCTGGTCTCCTGTTCCGAACCGACGGGTGGCGGCCGAACGGCCGCCAACGGTCCTGCTCGCCCCGTGCGGACGGTGACGGCCGAGCTCAGGCCCATGGAACGATTGATCAGCCTGACCGGCTCCTTGGCAGCGCAAGAGCAGGCTACGATCAGCGTCAAGGTCGCCGGACGGGTGAAAACACTGGCCGTCGACATTGGGAGCGTGTTGAACCAGGGCGAACTTATTGCGCAGATCGAACCGCGCGATTACGAACTGCGCGTCCAACAAGCCGCCGCTGCTTTGGCCCAGGCCCGAGCCACCGTGGGTCTGCCCTTGGACGGCAATGACGATCGCTTCGAACCGGAGAAAACCACCACCGGCCGCCAGACCAAGGCCGTGCTGGACGAAGTCACCAAGAGTTATCAGCGGATCAAAAGCCTGCACGAGCAAGGTGTCTTGGCCAAGTCCGAACTGGACACCGCCGAATCCCTCTACACGGTCGCGGTCAACCGATACGAGGCCGCCTTGGAGGAAGCTCAGACCCGGCGAGCCGCCCTCGCCCAGCGTCGGGCCGAATATGAGCTGGCCAAACAGCAACTCTCCGATACCACCGTGAACGCGCCCTTCTCCGGTATCCTGCAGGCTCGGCTGATTGATCCCGGTGAATTTCTGGCCGCGGGCGCGCCGGTCGCCGAACTGGTGCAGGTCGATCCACTCCGGTTGCGCGTGGATATCCCCGAGCGTGAATCCGCCGCCGTTCACCCCGGGCAGGCCGTCCGCCTGACCGTCGAAGGAGACACCAACATTTACCATGGTTTGCTCACCCGGGTCAGTCCAGCCCTGGATGAGCAAGCTCGAGTGCTGCGGGTGGAGGCCGACGTGCCGAGCCAGGGCGTTTTGCGTCCCGGCCTGTTCGCTCGCGTCCAGTTGGTGGCGCGAGCCGATGACCCCGGCCTGGCCGTGCCTGCCAACGCGCTGGTCGTGTTCGCGGGACTCGAGAAGGTGATCATCGTGCGCGACGGGAAAGCCGTCGAGAAACCCGTGGACACCGGCCGGCGCGGGCCCGACTGGGTGGAGGTGGTGAGCGGCCTCCAGCCCGGTGAAAACATTGTGGTCGATCCCGGGAACCTGCGTTCCGGCCAGGCCGTGGTCATGACGGTGGTGACTGACGACACTTCGCCACCGGTGGGTTCGGGGCGAACGGTCTCCCGAGCGCCCTGAAGTGCCGACCATGAATTGTTGTCCTGCCTGACGCCGTGCAAAAGCTCGCCGAAATCTGCATCCGCCGGCCGGTTTTCGCGTCGATGCTTATTCTGACCCTGGTGGTGGTGGGTTCAGCCAGCTTCGTTCATTTGGCCGTGGACCGCTTTCCCGCGGTAGACCTGCCGACGGTTCGGATCAACACGCGACTGCCGGGGGCTTCGCCGGCCGAGGTGGAGTCCCAGATCTCCAAGCCCATCGAGGAATCCGTCAACACCGTTGAAGGGATCAAAGAGCTCCAGTCGATCAGCGGCTCGGGCATGTCCTTTATCAACGTGAACTTCGAACTGAACCGCGACATCGAAGCCGCGGCCCAGGACGTGCGCGATCGCGTGGCGGCCGTCTTGCGCGAGTTGCCCCGGGACGCCGATCCGCCCATCATCACCAAATCCGACAACAACCTGTCCCCCGTTCTTTCCATCGCCATCACCGGGCAACGTTCGCATCGGGAGCTGACGGAATTGGCGGACAAGGTGGTGAAAGTGCAGGTGGAACGTTCGTTCGGCGTGGGTGAAGTCGAGATCATCGGTGGCCTCGAACGCGCCATCAACATATGGGTCGACGCCGACCGGTTGGCCGCCTACCAGATTCCCATCACGGCGGTGCGCGCGGCCGTGGAACGTCAAAACGCGGATGTGGCGGGCGGCAATGTCACGACCAGCCTGCGGGAACAAAGCCTTCGCACCATGGGCCGGCTGCCGGACGCGCGCGCCTTCAACGATCTGACCATCGTCACCCGCAAGGGCACGCCCATTCGCGTCCGGGACATCGGTCGGGCCGAAGACGGGACGAAGGAGCCGCGTTCGGCCGCGCGTCTCAATGGGGTGCCCTCGGTGACCATGGATGTCCTGCGACAATCGGCGGCCAACACCGTCGCGGTGATCGAAGGAGTCAAAGCCAAGCTGCATTCCATCCAGAGCCAGCTGCCGGCGGACGTGCGGCTGGAGATTATCCGGGATCAATCCCGTTACATTTACGAGGCGTTGCACGAGATTCAGCGGCACCTAATCCTGGGCAGCATCCTGGCCTGTTTGGTGGTGCTGTTGTTCATGCGCAACTGGCGGGCGACTGTCATCGCGGCCGTTGCCATCCCGACTTCGGTGATTGCCACTTTCGCGATGATGAAAGCGTTGGATTTCACGTTGAACAGCGTGACCATGCTGGCTCTGGTCCTCATGGTCGGCATCGTGATCGACGATGCGATCGTGGTTCTGGAAAATATTTTTCGTTACATCGAAGAGAAGAAGATGGCCCCCTTCGAAGCAGCCCGGGCCGCCACCGCGGAGATCGGCCTGCCGGTCATGGCCACGACCTTCAGTCTGGTGGTGATCTTTGTGCCCGTCTCCTTCATGTCGAGCATCTCCGGACGATTCCTCTACCAGTTCGGGATCACGGCGGCCGTGGCCGTGCTGGTCAGCCTGCTGGTCTCCTTCACCCTCACGCCGATGATGAGCGCCCGCCTCCTGCGCCCCGCCAATGGCGCGGGCGCTCATCTGCCTGAACCCCGCTCCCGGCGCGGATTTTATGCGGTCTTGGATCGCACCTATACCGGATTGCTGACGCGGGCCATGCAGTATCGTTGGTGGCTGGCCCTCGCCAGCCTGCTGGTCATTGCCTCCTCGGTGCCTCTCTACAAGCTGGTTCGTCAGGAATATGTCCCCAGCAACACCGACGAAGGTGAATTCGACGTTTATGTGAATGCCCCGGAAGGAGCCAGCCTCGATGCCATGAAAGAAGTCGCCAACCGCGTGGAGACGGAGATCCGCGCTGTCCGCGGAGTACGCCTGGTGCTCACCTCGATCGGCAGCGGCGGTTTCCTGGGCGGGGTCAACGGAGCCCGCTTTTACGTCCGCTTGGCGCCGCATGCCGAACGGATTTTCTCCTGGCAACGCCTGCTGCATTGGCCGCCCTGGCGCGCGTTTCAGGGAAATTACTCGCAGCGCGACGCGATCATGGAGATTCGCAGGCGCCTGAAACAGTTTCCGGACCTGCGCGGCTCGGTGCGCAACCCTCAAACCTTCAGCCTGGGCGGTCCTAACTACGACATCGACTTTGCTCTGCTCGGACCCGAGCTGAAAGATCTGGCGGCTTACGGGGAACAACTCCGTCAGCGGGCGCCGCAATTGGGCTTACTCGATGCCGATACCACCCTGCGACTGGACAAGCCGGAATTACAGATCGAGATCGACCGCGAACGCGCCGCGCGCCTGGGCGTGGATACCGAAGACATCGCCACGGCCGTCCGGATCATGGTCGGGGGTGACCAGAAGGTCTCCCGATTCCGGGATGAATCGGTGAACGACGATTACGATGTCCAGTTGCGCTTGCAGGAAAGCGACCGCAACGATGCCGCGGCCATCGCCCGGCTTTATGTGCCCAGGCAGGGAGGGGGCTTGATCCGGCTCGATAACGTGGTGAAGATCGTTCCCGCTCAATCCGCCTCGCGGATTGATCGGCTCGACCGCCAGCGTCTGGTGCGTTTGCGGGCCGCGGTCGCCCCGGGCTATGCCCAGGCCGATCGCATCGCGGCGCTCCGTGCCGAAGTGGCGTCCATGAACCTTGGGCCCGAATATTCCACGCGCGTGTCGGGGCGCGCCCGCGAGCTGGAGACAACCTTTCAGGAGTTTCTGTGGGCGTTTCTGCTCTCGGTCATCCTGATGTACATCATTCTGGCGTCGCAGTTCGAAAACCTGGTTCATCCGTTCACCATCCTTCTGTCCTTGCCACTCTCCGTGCCTTTCGCCCTGGTCTCCCTCTACGTCGCCAACCAAACCATCAATTTGTATTCCGCTCTGGGGATGCTGGTATTGTTCGGCGTGGTCAAAAAGAACGCCATCCTTCAGATCGATCACATGAACAATCTGCGCCGGGAAGGCGTAACCCGGCTCGCCGCCATTCTCCAAGCGAACCGCGATCGGCTCCGGCCCATCCTCATGACTACACTTACCTTGATCGCCGGCATGATCCCGCTCGCCCTCGGGACCGGCCCCGGCGCCGAAGAACGGCGGGCTACGGCCGTGATCGTCATTGGCGGACAATCCCTATGCCTGCTCCTGACTTTGCTTTTCACGCCGGTGGCTTATTCGATCCTGGATGATTGGGGTGGGTCCCGGTTCTTCCGCAAACACGCCGAACCCGTCAGCCAACCGGCCGCCAAAGGGGCGACCGCCCTGTGACAGATTTGCGATTTTCAATTTTCGATTTCCAATCCTGAATCGCATGCGAGTCCATTTCTTTGGCGCCACCCGCACGACCACGGGATCGATGTATCTCCTCGAGGTAAATGGCCGCCGACTGTTGCTGGAATGCGGCTTGTTCCAAGGGCGGCGTGAAGAATCCGTCGAGCGCAACCGCAAGTTCCCCTTTGATCCCGCCACCCTCGATGGAGTGGTGCTCAGCCACGCGCATATCGACCATTGCGGAAACCTGCCCAATCTTTGTCGAACCGGTTATGCCGGCAACATTTACTCCACCTTCGCCACGCGGGACCTGGCGGCCATCATGCTGGAAGATTCCGCCGAGATTCAGAAGGACGACGCCGCCTTTCTCACCCGCGTTCGGGCCAAAAAAGGACTTCCGCCCATCGAGCCGCTTTACTCCGCCACTGATGCCGAAAAAGCCGTCCGCCAGTTTGTCACCTTCGGTTACGATCGGCCGATGCCGGTCACCGATGGTGTGACGGTTACCTTCCGCGATGCGGGCCACATCCTCGGGGCGGGGCAGGTGATCCTGGACATTCGAGAAGGACAACGTTCGTTTCGTTACCTGTTTAGTGGCGACGTGGGGCGCGGGGACGATCTGATCCTCCGGGATCCGCAGCCGGTGGAGCGCGTGGATTATCTGCAGATCGAGGCGACGTATGGGAACCGCGTGCATTCCGCCAAGGCCGCCGCCGGAGAGGAACTGCGCCGGTTAGTCACCCAAACCTTGCGCCAGGGCGGCAAGGTCATCATCCCGGCGTTTGCCGTTGGGCGCACTCAACAAATCGTCTACGAACTGAACCAATGCACCCTCGAAGGCGAATGCGCCGCCGTGCCGATCTTCGTGGATTCGCCGCTTTCCACCAACGCCACGGAGGTTTACCGGCTGCACCCGGAATGCTTTAACCAAGACATCTATCGGTTCCTGCGCGAGAAGGCCAACCCGTTCGCCATGACGAATCTCACCTACATCCGCGAGGTGGCACATTCGATAAAGTTAAACGAGCTGCAGGGTCCCGCCATCATTATCAGCGCCTCCGGCATGGCCGAAGCCGGACGCATCCGGCATCACCTGAAAAATCACATCGGCCAGCCGGAAAACCTGATCCTTTTCATCGGCTATTGCGCCGAACACACCCTGGGCGCCCAAATCCTCGCCGGCAAAAATCCGGTCAATATTTTCGGGGACCCTTACCCGGTGCGGGCGCGGGTTGCGTCGATCGATGCGTTCAGCGGGCATGCGGATAAGAACGAACTGACCCGCTACGTCCAGGCCATGACCGGCGAGATCAAGAAAATCGCAGTGATCCATGGCGATGAAGACCAATGCCTGCCCTGGGCCGAGACGTTGCGCCACCTCAAACCCAAAGCCGAAGTGATCGTACCGGTCTACCAGCAGGTCATGGAAGTCTGAGTCACCGCCCGCACCGCCCGCTGACTTCAAGCGCGCGGGTGCGCTTGATCATAAGCTCGCTTGAGGCGTTCGGTGGTGACGTGCGTGTAGACTTGGGTCGTGACGAGATGCGCGTGGCCCAGCAATTCCTGGACACTGCGCAGGTCGGCGCCCGCATCCAAAAGGTGCGTGGCGTAACTGTGTCGCAGCTTGTGCGGCGTCAGATGAGGGTCGAGCCCAGCGATCTCCAGGTAACGTTTGAGACGACTTTGCAACGTGCGGGCAGGTACCGGCACGAATTCCGCGCTGGACCGAAGAAAAACAGGGTCTTTCAGCGAAGGCAGCCGCGGCAGCCGTTGCCAGTAGAACCGGATCGCCTCCAGCGCCGGTTCGCCGATGGGCACCACGCGTTCTTTGCGGCCCTTGCCGCGCACGCGCACCAATTGTTCCTGCCAATGGATGTCCTCCACCCGCAAGCCGCACAGCTCTCCAATGCGCAGCCCGCATGAGTAAATCGTTTCGAGAATCGCCAGGTCACGCACCGGCGCGGCTGGATCGACCGGGCGCCCCGTGCGTTTGCCCCGGGCCGCCCGTCCAGGGACGTTCGGCTCGGACCAGTTCTCGCGCAGCGGTGCCTGAAGCAGCGCTTCCATCTGTTCGCGCGTCAGAAACCGTGGCAACCGTTGTTCGCGTTTCGGCAGATTCAGGTTTCGCACCGGTGAACTGTCCAATTCGCCTCGGCGCACCAGGAATTTATAAAACGTGCGGAGGGCACTGAAGCGGAGTTGGATGGCCGCCCGGCTCAATTGTTGGCGCCCCAGAGACCGGAGGTACGCGCGGAAGTCATCCCGGTGCAGGCTGCGCCAGATTGGCGCCTGGCCACGCTCGGCCTGATGCCAGCGAAAGAATTCAGTGAGGATCTGGCTATAGTTGCGAACGGTATAAGGCGAAACGCCGCGCTCAGTCGTGAGATGTTGCGTAAACCGATCGAGCCAGAGGTCGCTCACCGCGGGGGCAGCTGCTGCAACCGACCCACCTGACCAAGGGACATCTGGACCACCGGGCGCGGACGCTGAGTTGCCTGCCGGTGCGTGCCGCTGCGGATGCCGCTCGGGCCTCATAAATCGCTAGTGCTAGTGATGTGGGTGCGCACCAGACCGGTCCGTGCCGGTGCCGCCCGGCGACGAACGACTATTCCCCATCACGCGGAGGAAACTCGAAAGTAGCCTTGCCGGCCTCATCCATCACCAGATAGGCGGGGAAAGGTCGTCCGGCCTTGGAAATGAACTTATCGAGAAGATCGGTTTTGCCGCCGGCCAGCAGTTTGCCCATTTGCACGCGGTCGATGGGTTGTTGCAAAATGACTTTGCCGGTCTTGAACTTGCAGGGTTTGGTGGCGGCCTGCGAATTTTCGCAGACGTAATCGGTGGGGCCTTCGTAGACATGGCCGCCGCATTTGGGACATTTGCCGATGGGTTCCTGGCCGGTGAAATCAAGCTTCGGCGGGGGTTCCTTGGCCTTGGCTCTGGCGGCGCCTTTGGCCTTAGGCTCGCGTTTCTCGAACTCGAAACCGATCTTGCCTTCCTTGCCTACGACCAGGAAAGCCTTGAAGGCCCGTCCGTTTTTCTTCGAGATGAATTTCTGCAGCAGATCGGTCCGACCGGTGGCGAGGAGTTTGGCCATCTGCTCTCGTTCGATCGGCTGTTGCAGGATGATCGTGCCGGAGCGGAAGTCGCAGGTGCGCTTGGCGCCCACCGCGTTCTCGCAGATATAATTCATCCCGTTTTCGTAAACCTTGGCGTGACATTTGGGGCAGGAGCCCACGGGTTCTTTGCCTTTGAAGTCGACCTCGGCGGCAGCGCCTGAGTTTTTGTCGTTGTTGCCGAAGTCGAACTCGGGCTTGAGTTCTGGGGTGAGTTTAATGATCGCAGCAAAGGGGAAACCTTGTTTGCTGCGGAAGCCCTGGAGCGGCCCGACTTGACGTTTCGTCAACAATTCCTCGATCTCCGAAGCCTCGAAGAGGCGGCCGGCGGCGCTTTTCCACAAGGCAAAATCGCAGCCCGGCGATGTGCACTGGAACTTGCGATAGTTCTCTTTCACCACTCCGCCGCATTTCGGACAGGGGGTTTTGAGCTCGTCGAAATCGCCCGGCACGGTATCGCTTTCGTAGCCTTTGGCGCGATCGACGATGCGTCGGGTCATGTCGGCGATCTCGCGCATGAACTCCTCGCGTTTGAGCTGACCCCGCGCCATCAAGCGCAGTTTGAACTCCCAATCGCCGGTTAATTCAGGCGAACAAAGTTCGGCAATACTCAGCCCGCGCAACAACGTGATCAGGGAAAAGGCCTTGGCCGTCGGCTGCAGTTCCCGGCCCAGACGATGCACGTACTTTTCGCTGATCAATCCCTCGATGATGGCCGCGCGCGTCGCCGGGGTGCCCAACCCTTTTTCCTTCATGGCGGCGCGCAGTTCCTCGTCATCCACCAGTTTGCCGGCGCCTTCCATCGCCGTCAGCAGCGTGGCTTCGCTGAATCGCGGCGGCGGTTTGGTCTGGTTGGCATTCACGTCGATCCGAATGGTCTGCACCGTTTCAGCCGGTTGCACCGGGACCAGGTTGGGCGCGTCCTCCGTTTCAACCTCCCGTCCATAGACCGTCATCCAGCCAGCCTTGACCATGACCTTGCCTTCACTCTTGAAAGGCTCGCCTTCCACGCGAGTGATGCGGGTGGTGACCAGAAATTCGGCCGCGGGATAAAACACAGCCAAAAATCGTTTGGTGACCAGGTCGTAGAGTTTCTGTTCGGGTTCGCTGAGGTTTTTAGGAGCGAGGGAAGTGGGGATGATGGCGAAGTGATCGGAGATCTTCGCGTTGTTGAAAATGCGTTTGTTGGGTTTGATCCAATCGTTATTGAGGATCTCGTCCGCAAACGGCCGGTAATTGGTCTCTTGCAGCATGCCAAGGGTCTGCTTCACGGTCTCCAGATAATCTTCCGGCAAAGCCCGCGAGTCCGTGCGCGGATAAGTTAGAACCTTATGCTTCTCGTAAAGCGCCTGGGCGATGCCCAAGGTATTCTTGGCGGAGAACCCGAACCGGCCGTTGGCATCGCGCTGCAGGCTGGTCAGGTCATACAGCAACCCCGACAATTGCGTACTCGGCTTGCTCTCCTCCGTCACGACGCCCGGTTTGCCCAGACATTTGACCCGGATAACCTCCGCTTTGTCGACTTCCCAGACTCGTTCGGCCTTCAAGTCCGGATCGGAATCCTTGCGGTCCTTCTCTTTGTCCTTGTCCTTGTCTTTCGAAAAATGCTCATCGAACCAACGCCCGGGATATTCTCCGGCCTTGGCCTGGAACGTGCCGATGATTTCCCAGTAGTTCCGCGGAACAAATTTCTTAATGCGCTCCTCTCGTTCCACCAGGATGGTCAGGGTCGGAGTCTGGACCCGGCCCACGGTGGTGAGCTGGAAGCCGCCCAACTTGGAGTTGAAGGCCGTCATGGCCCGCGTGCCGTTGATTCCAACCAACCAGTCCGATTCGGAACGGCAGACGGCTGCGTCGGCCAGCGGCCGCATGTCGGCATCCGTGCGCAGGGCATTAAACCCATCACGAACGGCAGCCGGGGTCATCGACTGCAGCCAGAGGCGCCGGATCGGCTGCCGCGCCTTGGTATGTTGAACAATGTAACGAAAGATTAGCTCCCCCTCGCGTCCGGCGTCACAGGCGTTGATCAGCGCGTCGACGTCCTTGCGCTTGATCAATTTGATCAACACTTTGAGCCGGTTTTCCGATTTCTCGATCGGTCTCAGCCCGAAGTAAGGCGGAATGACCGGAAGCGCATTGAAGGTCCACTTGCCTTTCTTCACCTCAAACTGGTCGGGCACGCACAACTCAAGGAGATGCCCGACGGCGGAGGACAACACGAATTGGTCGCTCTCGAAGTATTCTTCGTGCTTGGTGAAACCACCCAGCGCCTTGGCGATATCGCCGGCGACTGACGGTTTCTCTGCAATGATCAGTGTTTTGCCCATCGCAAATCGCGGACTTTTACAATCTGGTGCTGCCCGTGGCAACCCCATGTTTTATCGACTGCCCTCAAACTCGCTTGAGGATGAAGTCAAGTCAAAGGGCCGGATGCAGCTCCGTTCCCTGGAGATCTCACGCCGGGACAGGGACGAAACTTGCATAATTCTTCAGAAACCAGAGGTTCTTTGGCCGCTGCGGACGTCTGGAGTCTGTGCCAAGGCCAATTGCCGAGTTGAGATCAGAAGCTCGTGCCCTCGTCGGGCTGCGTTAGATAGGTCCCTCACCCAATAACCGGCCCTCCCCCGGCCTGGCGTTGCAGCGCCTGGCGCAGAGCGGCGGCTTCACGGTAGACCTCCCGCAAGCCCGAAAGAAGTGACGGCCCGCAGACCTCGGTCGGCCCGTTGAGCTCGCGCGGCCGTTCTTCGCGATCGCCCAAGCCCGAGTCCTTCAGCCGCCGCAACTGTTGTTGGATCAACTCGCGAACTTCGTTGGGCTTGTCCACACCATGAAACCAGGCGGTGTGCAGATTTCGCTCCGGATGTTTGGCTTCATTCACCGCGCCCCCGCCGGCTGTATCCACCCGGAGGTCCGCGATCCCCAGCAGGCGCTGGATCGGACCTGGGAAATGGAAATATTCTGAATGTTCGCAAACGTTACGGTCATCTCACGGATGGATAACACCCCGGCGCGCACGCGGAGACTACGATCGGTCACGACATACCAGCGTTTTTCAAAATCCAGCCGCAGCACGGCCAGCATAAACAAACGCGACCCGACCACCACGGGCACCGCCACCCCTGGGATCACCAACAGCCACCAACCCAATTGCCGCCCTTCTTTGTGTAACGCAAGCGAGCCGACCACCGGCACGATCACCAGCCAGGCCAAGAACGCCAAGGCCGCCAGAGTCTTCAGCCCCCAAATCACCAACAGATATCGATAGAAATTCGGAGCCGCGCGGAACACGCGTGCGGTGGATTCATCCCCTGGCGGCGCCTCCGGATCGGGCGGGATCCGCAGTAAACGTTCACAGAACTGACGAAAGGCGGCGTACACTTTTTAGGACGTGGGTGGAGGGGAAGCAGACGGCGGGACAGCGCGGGATCCAGTCTCGACCAACTCGCGGGTCCGCCTTAATTCATCGCGAATTCCCTGGAGCAACGAGATTGCATCAGCCGGGGCGTCCCCGGCGCCACCCGGGGACCCGTCCAGCCGCCCGTCCGGAGAGGAGGCCGCGGCCTGAGGGGAGCGCGTGTGGTAACCTCGCATGCGTGAGTACAGGAAATCCCGGATTGCTTCAAACTCCTTAAACCCCTCGATCACCATCTCGGCGCCGGCCGACCCAGAGGCGGTCTGGATCTGCACGTTGGCCAGGCCGAGCCATCGTTGGATCAGGTTTGATCCCAGGTGGATATCCTGGATGCGCGCATAGGTCAGGTTGACCTCCCGCCGAAAGAGGATCCCCACTCGCATATGGATGCCTTCCTCGTCGAAGCGATATTTCAGCGTGTGATACCGAAAATACAGATACGGCAAAGTCACCAGCAGCCCCGGACCCGTCAACAGCGCGCTAATAATGTAGTAAGTCCATAACGCTGGATGCGGACGTTCCAATGCGAAGATCTGTTTGGTCAGCGATTCGGCAGAGGCGGTGGTCACGGGCCAGGACGCTACCGCGGGCCG
>Ga0247664_1000325_pt1 | contig 11946 bp, 7 predicted proteins | sample CNK05_metaG_FD_182715 | JGI IMG/M metagenome (GOLD analysis project Ga0247664, IMG submission 182715) | Soil microbial communities from Purdue University Martell Research Forest, Indiana, United States - CNK05 | ecosystem: Environmental > Terrestrial > Soil > Temperate forest > Bulk soil | place...
AACTGCATGTGAACAGCCGGTCCACCTCGTCCAACCCCCAGACCAGCCGCCCGGACAGCTTGCCCAACACTTCACGCCGCAGAAAGCGTTCGAAGTTGATATTGGGACTTCGCCGCCTGTCCCACAGCGCGTTTGGCGGCATGTCGAGGTCCAGTTGATCCACCAGCAGACCGGCCAACGCGCGAAAGAACGATTCCGCTGACTCCAGGTCCTGCAGACTGAGTTTCTGGGAATCGGACAGGGCCACGCGGGCCCCGGCTTGCCGCGCCTGCAATAAGCCCCGCGCCAGCAACGAAGTCTTGCCCATCTGCCGCGCCCCTTTCACCAGCACAATGCTGTCGCATCGATTGATCGATTCGCGGAAAGCGTCGTCGGTAGGGCGCACCACGTAGAACTTCGAGGCCAGATCCACCGCCCCGCCGGTTGGCTCGAGACGCGCTTGAACCTCTCGCATCGGAATCTTTTGCGTCGTCCTCTCAAGCGCGCGCACGACATCGCTGACCAACCGCTCGTCATCCTCCGGACCATTCCAGGAAAAATCCGGCAGTGGCTCAAGAAACGGCTGCAGTTCCTTTGGCCACGGTCCGGCGAGCCCGACGCGCACGGGCAGGCGGATCGGGTGGCCCTGCTGCTGCTGGGCTGCCTGGTGCGCGAGTTCCAGCTGGTAGGCCAGCATTTCGCTCTGCGCCGATGCAGGGGAGAACAGCAACACGACCGCATCGGACGCGAGGATCTTTTGCTCGATCTCCCGTGCCCATTCCACGCCCACGACCAGATGTTGATCGAGGAAGACTTCGATTCCCCGCGCGACAAGTCGTTGCTGGAGCAATTGCAAAAGGCGGCCGTCGGGCTCGGCACTCGATTTCCCCAATAACACCAAGCGCCGGGCGCGGAACCGGGTAGGCTCGATCATCGCTTGGCCTTCGAGCTCCGCCGCCGCGGGCCCTCCCCAGGTACGCAGCGCCAAAAGTGCCTCATGCAGATCCTCGGCCGATTCATAACGGTCACGCGTTGCCGCGGCGCACGCTTTGAGGATCACGCTGTTGAGCCGCGAGAAACGCGGCCATTCTTCGCTGTCGACGACGGTAGTCGGCAGGCTCGGAAACTGATCCACGGCGTAGCCGGTGAGGATCTGGTAGAGAACCTTGCCCAACCCGTAGATATCCGCGCTGGTCGTGCCTGGACCCTCGTTTGGGATGAAACCGAACGTGCCGACGCCGCTGGGGCTTTCGCGCACGCTCGAGACTAGACCGACATCGGCCAGGCGCGGCGTGCCGTTGATAAAGATGATGTTCGACGGCTTGATGTCGCGATGGATCAAGCCCTGGTGATGGAGATGACTGAGCGCGGCGCTCAAGGTAAGCCCGATGTGCACACATTCCGCAATCGGAAGGCGTCCACGTTGATGAATTTCCTCGAGCAACGTTCGCGGCGCGTAGGTCTCCGGGCTGATCCGTTGCTGGCTCTCCACGTCGTCGGCCACCTCCATCACATAATAAAAGTAAGACGTGGCATCCTTGGGACCCACATGCAGGATGCTGACAAAACCGGGATGAGAACGGGAGATGGGCTCGAAATGCTGGATGCCGTCAAATTCGCGTCGGAACGGGCGATCATCCTCGAAGGTGCTCCGCCGGACAATCTTCACGCCGCGATAGGCACCCAGCGCATTGCGAGCCAGCCACACCTCGCCGTACGCACCCTTCCCAATCCGGCGCATCAATTGATGGTCCGGAATGCTGGGGATTTCCCCGCAATTTACCTCAGCCTCGGCACTCATGGTTGTGTCCATGAATCTCGCACTCTCCCTCCGTCCTGCCTCCTCCGCTGTCTCCCCCGGTCCGTTCGATCCGCGCGGCTGCCCACCACGCAAGCGATCGAGACGAACTCCGTTTCGTAGCGGACAGAATGTCCGACCAGGCACAGCCGCTCAAGGGTAAAAGAAACGCCCTCCCGGTTGAGCGCAAAAAAAATCATGCGACTCCGACAACTAAAATGAAAGAAACCGGCATCAGCTTCGTATCACCATTTCATACGGCGCGCGGCCAAGCACGCTTCTTCTGAGCAGGCACGTTTCCGTAAACTGGCAGCTTCTCCGACGCGGAATTTCGCGTCTCTCTCGCGCGAGATTTCGCGCCACTCGAATTTTCGCCGCGGCCTCCCGTTGCAAGTCGTTGTTATTTCAGGGTCGTTACCGGTTTCAGCGCTTGGCACAGGCGTTGCAAGAAAACAAAACCTAACGCGAATCTAAGAGGAAAAAGTTTATGCCAAAATACGTCATCGAAAGAACCATCCCCAACGCCGGAAAAATGGGAGCGCGCGAGCTCAGCGAGATATCCGCCAAATCCTGCCGGGTTCTCCGGGATCTAGGACCGGACATTCAATGGATCCAAAGCTACGTGACTAACGACAAGGTCTATTGTGTTTACCTGGCGCCGACCCCGGAACTCATCAGGGAACACGCCGTGCGCGCCTGCCTTCCGATCGATTCGGTGCGCGAGGTGCGGGCGATCATTGATCCGACTACGGCCGAATGACCCGTGCCGGAATCTCACTACCACTATGGGCCCATTACCACTATCGACCCATTTACCACCACTAAGATGACTCGCTACAACCAAACCATGAACAGGATCAACTGTCGCCAGCGCCGCCAGGCGGGCCTAACGCGCATGAGTGTTCTCCTCGCCGCCAGCGTGATGGCGGCGCAAGTACTCACGACGATCCCCGTGCGGGCTGACGAAACCTGCTCGTCTCCCTACCTCACGCGCATCGAGGGCCAGGAGGAATTTGTCTATGTCTGGACCCTCGGCGTCGAAGGACTCGGCGATGGCTCGGACAAACTCGTGGTGGTGGACGTCAAACCCGGTTCGTCGCGCTACGGTCAGGTCATCTACAGCTATTCGGTCGGCGGACGACACGAGGCGCATCACGGCGGATTTACCGATGACCGGCGGCAGTTATGGTTGTCGGGCCTGGAGACCAGCAAGATCTTCATCTTCGACGTGCAGGCGCAGCCCGCGCGTCCGGTGTTCGTCAAGACGATCGATCATTTTGAAAAAGACACCGGCGGCGCGGTCGGTCCGCATGGCGTGTATGCGCTGCCCGGCCGGGTGCTGATTCCGTGTCTGTCGAACTCGCGGGACCAGGGGGGACGCACGGCGCTGGTCGAATACAGCAATGAAGGCACCTATATCGCGACTCACTGGCAGCCCACGCGGGACGACGCGCGGGGCGTGACGGGCGCTGAGTTCGCTGATGGCTATGGCTACGATGCTCGCTTGTTGCCCCGCAAAAACGTGCTGCTGAGCACGTCGTTCACGGGCTGGAAGAACTACACCCGGAACTTCGGCGACTTGGCCAAGGACACCGAGGCCATGAAACAGTTCGGCAACACCATGGTCTTATGGGATTTCCACACCCGCCAGCCCAGGCAAGTGTTCCAAGTGCCCGGGGCGCCTTTGGAAATCCGATGGGCATGGGGACCCAAGCACACCTACGCGTTCACCGCGACCGCGCTGACCTCGAAGCTTTGGCTGGCTTACGAGGATGATCGCGGGACCTGGGAGGCGAAAAAAGTTGCCGACATCGGCGCACAGCCTGGCGGAGTGCTTCCGGTGGACATCAGTTTGAGCGCGGATGATCGTACCCTGTTTGTCGACTGTTTCGGCGACGGCAAGTGCCGCGTGTTTGATGTGTCCAATCCGCACCAGCCCAAACAAATTTATGAAAAGAAGATCGGGCGCCAACTGAACATGGTGTCCCAGAGTTGGGATGGAAGGCGCCTCTATTTCACCAGCTCGCTGCTGGCGCACTGGGACAAGGGCGGTGAGGACAACGAACAGTTCCTCCGCGGCTACACTTGGGATGGCAGGGAACTGAAGCCAAAGTTCGATCTCGATTTCACCGCGCTCAAACTGGGCCGACCGCACCAGATGCTCTTTGGGTCGACCAAAGTCGGCCGGTAACCGTGCTTGGCGTCCCAAGGATCTGCCCTATGTTTTGTCCTTATCCTTCGCTGTTCGACAAGCTTGCCCGGATCAAGTCGATCCAGACCAGGAGTTCGGTGAGCTCCTGGAGGCCGGCAGGCCGCCGATTTCCACTTCCGCTGCCTGCGGGGCTGGCGCGATCAAAGGCCTGCCGGAAGCTGATGAGCCTCACGTTGGCGGCTGCCGGTTTTTGTGTTGCGCTCAAGGCTGAGGCATTCCCGACCGAACTGCCACGCACAGGGGATTATGACTACGATGCACCTGCGCCTGGTACTTATCGCTTGCCCGTGGTGAAAGCCGCTGCGGACGGTGCGGTGCTGGATTCCGAGGGCCGCACGCTTCGTCTGCAGGAACTGACCCGGGGACGGATCACCGTGCTCAGCTTTATTTACACTCGTTGTGCGTCAGCCAAGGCGTGTCCTTACGCCACCGGTGTCTTGAACCAGCTCCATCGGCTCAGCCAAAACCATCCCTTGCTGGCAAAGAATATGCGCCTCCTTAGTCTGAGCTTCGACCCGGACCATGACACGCCGGAACGCATGGCCGCTTATGCCGCCTGGGCCGGCGGCCGCACCAACGCCGCCGAGTGGCGTTTTCTCACCACACGGTCGCAAAGCGATTTACGTCCCATCCTCGACGCCTACGACCAGGCCGTTGATCGTAAACAAAACCCGGCCGATGCAACCGGCCCTCTTAACCATACGCTCCGCGTTTTCGTCATCGATCCGGCGGGCAACATCCGCAACATCTACAGCTCCGGCACGCTGGATGTGCGTCTCGTGCTCGCGGATGTGAAGACGCTGCTGATGGCATTGCCGCCAGCGAGCCCTCCTGACCGTTCCAGCATCGGCGCGGCTCAAATCCCAAAGGCGGATTGAGCAGCGGCCATTCAACCGATTCGATTCCGCTCATCCAAATGAAAATGAACGCTCCGTTACCGCCCTCCGTCTCGGTTTCCCATCAACAATCCTTCATTGATGTCCTCCTGGAGGCATTCTACAACGATCCGGCGGCGCGCTGGATGTGTCCCGGTGATTTTGATTACCTCAACAACTTTCCTGAATTCGTTCGGATCTTCGGTGGGAAAGCCTTTGCCTGTGGCACGGCGGACGGCTCCAGTGAACTCGGTGCGGTTGCCCTTTGGCTTCCGCCTGGTGTGCAACCCGACGAGGAAGCGTTGATGAGCCTCTTGCGCTCGACCGTCGCGCAAGCAAAACAAGAAGCCATGTTCTCGGTCTTCGAGCAAATGGGATCGTTTCATCCAGCAGAACTGCATTGGTATCTGCCGTTGATCGGGGTTGATCCAATGGAGCAGAGCAAAGGACTCGGCTCGGCCCTCCTCGCGCACGCGCTTCGGCGGTGTGATCGGCAAGGCCTCCGGCTTATCTCGAAGCCACCAACCTGCGCAACGTCGCGCTCTACCGGCGGCATGGATTCATTGAACTCGGCCGAATTCAAGCCGGCGACTCACCCGAAATCGTTCCGATGAAAAGGACGCCACGGCGACCCGCCCCAGACTCGACGACGCGCGCTTGAAGTCTCTGCGGCGACGCCCAGAGTTTTTCAGCGCCGGTCCTGGTTATTCTCCAGCCATTGGGTGATTTTGCCGGCCAGATTTGGATCGGGCAACCGCAGCCAGTTCGCCGCCGCATCGAACTCAGCTGCCAGCCAAACCGGTAGCGGCACCGGCGGAGGTGGACTCTCCAAGCCTGTGTCATCCTGCTCCCACACTCCGCTGTCCACCACGACGTGGGCCGAATAAACCTTCGGCGTCAGCGCCGACACGAGCGCACCCAGCAAGCCACCGCAGATCATCAGCGCCAAGAGCAACCGCTGATGGGTGACCAGTCGCGCCCAATACAGCGCCAATCGCCAACGCAGAGCGTCACCATCCGGAGGCGTCCATGTGAAAAACATCACTCCTTTGGATAGAACACGTAGGGCGACGTTCAAAAGCGGGTGGCGCTTTCATCGTGGTTGTAGAAGCGGTGGGCGGTGCGACCGGGGGTCATACCAGTTTGCCCACTGACCGCCGGCCGCGTTCTGCCCTGGCAAGCGCCGGTGTGCAGATTCCGAGCTTGCTGTTACCAGCCATGACGCACTTGAGAAGGTGGCCGGCCTTTCAGTAGCCGCACCTTAGCCCAGGTGGCTTCCTGCCGGTAGTCCGATATCCACGACGCGTGGCATTGGGAGAACCGCTGTCTCGAGTCTAGGGGTTTTCGAACCGATGCCACGGCCGGAGCGCAACCCCGATCGGGTCGTTCGCTGAAGACGGACCGAGGGGAGCACCACGCGCTTCGCTAAGGCAGTCGTTTCAGACGGAAGAATCCGGCTGGGGTCTGCGGGGTCCAGCGGATAGTGAAAGGGCTGTTGCCAATGATGTCCTGATAACCTGCGAGAGGTGTTGGGGAACCTTGGAGGACGGATGGCCCCTCCCACCTAAGAATAAGACCATCGTCAGTTAGCTGATAGGAGAGGAACGGCGCAGACAGGATTGCGACGGTGTGATAATAGCCAGCGCCGACGCTCAAAAGGTTGGTAGCCCACGCGGGCGCGGAGAGTTGGCCAAACGCATCGTCACCCCAGCCAACGAGCGAACCATCGGCCCGCAATGCCACGGAATGCAGCGCACCGGCCGCAATGACAGTGACATTACTGAGGTTCGGCGGGACATTGCATTGACCGAAGGAGTTGTCGCCCCAGGCCACCACAGTGCCATCGGCGCGCAGGGCCAGGCTATGCAGGTAGCCGGCGCTAATGGCAATGGCATTTCGAAGTCCGTCGGGTGGGGTCGTCTGGCCATAAGCATTATTGCCCCACCCAAAGACCTGGCCGTTGGACAATAATACCAAACTATGAACCTCGCCCGCCGCGATCGCCTTGCCCTCATTCAATTGCGGCATCTGGCTTTGGTTTTGGGAATTGTCGCCCCAGGCAAGAACCGTTCCTCTCGACCTAAGCGCGACGACGTGGGCGCGGCCGGCCGCGATGGCCACAATATTGGTGGCGCTAGGCGGGACGTTGGTCTGCTGGTTCGAATTATCGCCCCAGGCGATAACCGCGCCGTTCACGCGCAATGCCACGCTAAAGCGATCGCCCGCGGCGATTTGTTTCACCGCAGACAAACCTTCCGGCGCCACGGCCTGACCAAAAGAATTGTCGCCCCATCCAACTACTGCGCCATTCACGCGGAGGGCCAGGCTGTGATAGTTGCCCGCCGCCACCCGAACGACATCGTGTAAGTCGGTCGGTACATCAGTTTGGCCAGCAGAGTTATCGCCATAGGCGATCGGTGTTCCACCGTGGGGAAAAACAGTCAGGACAGAAGAAGCGGAAGCCTGCCCGAAGGGGTTGGTGACATTAATTCGATAAACCCCATCTTGCTGAAGCGACACGGTGTCCAAGGTCAGGATTGAAGTGGCCGCATTAGGGATGGTGACGCCGTTGAATTGCCAGGAAATGCTGAGAGGGGGAGAGCCGGCCACGTTGGCTTGGAGAAAGACCGTGTCGTCGAGCACGACAAAACGGTCGGCTGGTTCAAGGGTCACTCGTGCTGGCGTGTTCACCGTGAGCGTAGCCACTGAGCTGGTGGCGCGCCCCAAGGCGTTCATCGCTACGACGTCGTAGTTCCCCGCGTGAGCTGCTTGGACGTTGATCAGGGCAAGGGTAATGTCCGAAGCAGCTGGCAGATCCACACCTGCCTGGCGCCATTGATATGTGAGCGGTTCACTGCCAGCGGCGGCAACGGAGAGTGTTACATTCGTGCCTGCCAGCACGGTTCGGCTGGACGGCTGAGCCGTGATGACTGGCGCACGGGCCTGGATTTGCAACGAGACGACTGGACTGGTCGCGGCTCCGTAATTGTTGGAGACGACACAATGATAATTTCCTTGGTGGACCGCCTGAGCATTGTCAATCACGAGAGGGAGAGCGTGCGCATTCGCGTCGCTGCTGGGCGAATTCTGGAAAAACCATTGAATCGCCAACGGCTCTGAACCAACCACCGAGGCATGGATGACCGCACGATCTCCAGCAGGCACGGTAATCGAATCTGGGACCTGCACGAATCGAGGCGCAGCCGGAGTCACGCGCAGGATGGCGCTGCTGCTGGTGACGGTGCCCACCGGATTGGAGACAATGGCGCGATATGCTCCTGCCACCGCGGCCTGAACCTTGGTCAACACCAGGAAGGTATTGGTGGCGCCGGGAATGTCTCGTCCTTCGAATTGCCAGCGGACCTCGAGTGGGGTGCTCCCGGTGGCGGTCACCTCGAAGCGGACATCGCTTCCGGCGCTGACTGTCTGGTTCGTGGGACCTTGAGTGATCAGCGGCGGAAGTAGAACGGTCAGCGTCGCTACTGCTGAGGTGACGTCTCCATAATTGTTGCGAGCGGCCACTTGGTAGCGCCCGGCCGCGGTCGGTTGCACGTTGAGCAAGGTCAGCGAAGCATTGGTGGCACCACTCACCGGGTTACCATCTTTCTGCCATTGGAATTGGATAACCGGGGTGCCTGCGAACATAGTCTCGAAGGTGACGTTGGTCCCGGCTCGGGCGGAGATAGAGAGAGGTTGTTGCAATATGACTGGCGCGCTGACCACGGTAAGGTTGGCCGGAGCACTGAGGAGACTGGAGACGCTGTTGCCCACCAGGACTCGGTATTCGCCGGCGTTATTGAGGCTCACGTTGGTCAGTATCAAGGTGGATGTCCCGCCCGCAATAGGTTGGCCGTCGTGCATCCATTGATAGGTCAGCGGTTGGGTACCATTGGCGCTCACCGTAAAGACCGCATTGGAATCAGCTCTCACGGTCAGGGAAGCCGGCTGCTGCGTGATGGTCGGCGGGACCAATACCTCCAGCGTGACGGCGGCGCTGACGACTTCACCATATGGGTTGCGGATTCGCAGCGCGTAGGTGCCAGCTTGCACAGGCTGCACATTGGCAAAAGTGAGGTTTAAATTGTTTGCCCCGGCCAAGGGTGCCCCGTTAAAAAGCCACTGATACGTCAGTGGAGTGGCGCCCATGGCCACTCCCGTGAACGAAACAGTCGTGCCAGCCACAGCAGTCTGCGGAGTGGGCTGTTGCGTGATCTTGGGCACGACAATGCTCTGGAACGGGATAACGGAGAGCTGCTTGGTGGCGGGATCGAATTGGAACAATTTCTTTTGATCGCCTGAAAGCGCTTTGACGCTCGAACTGAAGCCAAGGTCATGAATCACACCGACGTTGCGCGTGTCTACTGCCGTGGAATCACAGAACGCGAACCAGGCGTTGGAGGAGACAGCCCAAACTTCCGAACCCATATAAGCCAGCTCCGCCATGATATTGTGATCGGGTCCCGATAAATCCGTGTCGTACATATAACCCCGCCAAAACAGCCGCGTGCCATCCGGCGAGAGCACCAAGTGCCGCGAACCAAACGGATGACTTGTGCTCCCACCGCCGAGCCCGATCAGGCTATCCCCGGAGATGCCATACTTCGTCACGCCCGCATTGGAGATGTTGTTATCGCAGTGGTAGTAGTACTCGCCATCCGCCGAGCTTTCGCCGTCCCCTTCGCGGAAGAAACCTGCCTGCGGAAGAATGCCGTTGGTGGTCACGGTGGTGTCGATGAAGAAAATGCCAACCCATTGGTTCCAATCTTCCATAATGACACGACCGGCGGGACCGGGATTAACGCGATCCAACCCTTCGTAGACGGCCAACGATGGGAGCACTTCCTGGCTCTCCAAATCGATCACCTTCAGAGCGCCGGTCAGGAAATCCGCAATATAGAGGCGGTCTTCCGCCCGGTGAACGGTCAGGTCACGTGGATCAGACAGGATGGGCAGGACTCGTTCGATCTCTTCGGTCGTTGTGTTGAGAAACAGAACAGAAGCAGGTCGTCCTGGGCCGGCCGCGCGTTGGAGCGCATAAATATAAGGACGCCGATAGTCGGTCTCCATTTTGATGATATCCAACGGGAACACCTCCAGCCGGACGGGCACGCTCACCGTACTGGAACCTGACCCGATTGAGACGGTGTCAGTGTAAATGCCCGTGGCCAAGGAAGCGGTTTGGAACGAGAAGGTGATGGAGCTGGGAGTGGTCCCATTGATTTTATCGGGCACCAGCCAGGGGATCTGTTCAGTAAGATTCCACGGTTGCGGGCCTCGATCCGAATCCAACTGGATCGTCACGCTGGCCGGACTGTAGCCGGTGATGGAACTGATGTTGAGGACGCCAGGGGTGGCCTTGATCGGAGCCGTCTCAAAGCGCCACACCGCGCCAGTCGATACGTTCGACCCGAATCGCAATTCGTCCACGCGCCAGAAATAACGCGACGCGCTGACCAGCCCGGGCGGGGCAGGAATCTCGCTGGATTGCACGGTGCCAAGATTCAGCGGCGAGGCAGGGCCTGCTGCGGCGACCTGAGCCTGGTTTGTTCCAAAGTAGACCCGGTAACCCAATGCCACGGGACTGCTGGACCATCGTAAAGACGCCAGCGGTAAAGCGATGGTGGCGCCATCGGCCGGAGTGGGGATGAGGTTGGGACCCGACAAGAATCCGAGTGAACTCAGGTCCATCAAGTAAACCTGGCTGGGATCGGATTGATACAAAAACAGGCGCTTTTGGTCGCCGGAGAATCCCATGACCCTGGCGGAGAATGGCAAAGAAGTGAGCGCCGCCCCAGAAACCGCATTAAAAATAGTCCGATCGCCCACCACAATTTCGCCATGCAAAGAAACGCCGTAGAGGTTTTCGGCATATTCGGCGAGAACCGTCGCCAAATTGGTCGTGGCGAAGGCTTGCTGCTTGTTAAATACGCGGCTTTCCGAGGCATCCAGGAAAATAGGCGTGTCGAGCGGGTCCCGCCGCCATGAACGAAATGTGCTGCCCGTATATGTGAACGCGCCATCTCGCAGGTCGACCCTGGTAACCCACGAGTTGACGTTGCCGGCACTCCACCCGTACTGATTCCACCCGTAGAGGGTCTGTCCATCCCGAGTCAGCACGATGTCGCCGGCGCCAAAGCCTTCTTCCAGCGTCCAACGTCCCAATTCTGTGCCGGAATCGAAGTCGTATCGGTGTACCTCCGGCGCCCAACCCGCGCCAACGTAATAAAGCAAGTTCGGCGAAGCGGCCCGGATGTGATAATGCAGATCCGTGCTGTATTTGTCCGGCGGTGGCAGGGTCCGCGTCTCCACCGCGAGAAAACTGGTTAAGTCGATCTTCGCAATCGTGTCGTTGTCGAACTGGATGGCGTAAAGGAACTGGCCTCCCGGGGCGATGTCCATGTCCGACGGCATTCGTTCCAAGGTGAGTTCATGCTCGATCACCCCGTTGCTCGAATTCAGCGCCAGTAAGCTGCCGATGCCAGCGGTGGCCTTGCCCGAGTTCAGCGCGTAAACCAATGGCCGCGTGTAATCGGGCAATAGTCTCACAATGCTGCGCCCCGGCAGAGCGACGGTGGTCTGCGCGTTCACGCTCACCCTCACAAGCACCACCGCCAAAGCCCACCATGACAGTCTCAAAAAGTGTTTCATAGAATGCTCCACGTAGATAAAGACAAGGCCTCTCCAGCCAGAGCCTCGTTGATTGTAGGCCGGATTCTTTCATTCAACCTAAGGGCTGTCAATGCGACCTTGAAACTAGCTCCAGCTCCTCCTCGAGTGCTCCCCCGGCCCTCAATGTCCAAGCTTCAAAAATAAACGTACGATTTTGCGCCGGGTGTCCGTATGCAGATAGCGCCACTCCAGCAACGTGGCGGCGTGGCATTTATCCGATGAGCGATGAAGCAGCCGGAAATAGATATTTTGAAGTCGGAACCAGCGCCGGCCAGAATGGAGACGGATGGCCCGGAACAACCCGCGAAACCCACCGACCAAGAACTCCTTTCTGCGTATGCGGCCACGCAGTCGGATCATGCATTTGCTCAAATTGTTGAGCGTCATGCCGGCTTCGTATACTCAGCAGCACT
>Ga0247664_1000326_pt1 | contig 11884 bp, 9 predicted proteins | sample CNK05_metaG_FD_182715 | JGI IMG/M metagenome (GOLD analysis project Ga0247664, IMG submission 182715) | Soil microbial communities from Purdue University Martell Research Forest, Indiana, United States - CNK05 | ecosystem: Environmental > Terrestrial > Soil > Temperate forest > Bulk soil | place...
CGCCGATGGCGACGGCGGCATGGTGGTGACGAGTGACGAGATGCTCGACAAGAAACTGCGCATGCTACGGGTGCATGGGATCGAACGGCGCTATTACCATGATCTGCATGGATATAACTCTCGTTTAGATGAGCTTCAGGCCGTGATCCTGCGGGTGAAACTGCCCCATCTGAAGGCATGGAATGCCCGACGGGCCGCCCTCGCGGCTCGTTACTCGGAATTGTTGCAGGGCTTGCCCTTGGAACTGCCGCGCACCGCTGTCGGCAACGCGCATGTCTTTCATGTGTATGCGCCGCTCGTGGATCGACGGGATGCCTTGCAACAATTCCTCGCCGCACAAGGTGTCCCGACCTTGATTTATTATCCGGTGCCTTTGCATCGGCAAAAGGTCTACGCCGATCAAGGCTGGCAGGAGGGCGATTTGCCGGTGGCTGAACAGGTCGCCCAACGCATCCTGCCCCTGCCCATGTATCCGGAACTTACCGATGCCCAAGTCGAGTACGTAGCTGGAACAATCCGGAAGTTCTTTGACGGTAGTCGGACTGGAAACTAAGCAGGGCCGGCCAATAACCTATTCTGCCTCGCCCTTGCGTTCGCGCTTTTTCCAGACGTAACGGAACATCAACACGCGCGCCGCCGCCGTGAGTGGGATGGCTAGAATCCCCCCCAGAATTCCGCCCAGCAACGTCGTGCCGACCATCACAGCCACAATGATGCTCAGCGGATGCAGGCCCACCCGATCGCCCATGATCTTGGGTGAAATAACGAGCCCTTCCAGACTTTGCACCACGGCAAAAACAACCAGGACCAAAACCGGATGCTGCCAGTCGCCATATTGGACAAAAGCCAGGATCAAGGCCAGGGCGCACGTTGCCATGGCACCGAGAAATGGGATCATGGTCAAACCGATGGCTAACACGCCCAACAAAACGGAGTACGGCAAACCGATCATCATAAACCCGATCGTGTAAAGAATGCCGTCGCACACCGCCACCAACACCTGGCTCCTGAAAAACACGATGAGATAATCGTTGATGGACTTCAAAACGAACACCAGTTCGTCCTTAAACTCCGATTTGGCCACCGGCAGATAATCGGTCCATTTGGATTCGATGCCCCGTTTCTCCAGCAGAAAATAGAACGAATACACCGGCACCAGGGCCAATCCCGCTAAGACCCCCAGCCACGACGCCACCTTCGTTACTTGACCGAATAACCAGGACCCGACTTGAGGCAATACCTTGGCCAGCCAACCGGTAGCCGTTTGTAAAGTGTGCCGGTCCAGTGCCGATTCCCAAACCGACGGCGATCGGGGTTCGGCCGGCGCAACAGGCGGCGCGTTCGTATCGGCCAGGAGCTCCGTGCTGTACGTTCCTGCGGCCGCGTTCGTCCCGCCCCCGGTCTCCGCCGCATGGCCATGGGCGAGGAATTTCCCAACCAAAGCAGGCGGGTGATTGGCCCATTTTTCCACACGGTCCCGAAGGTTCTTGGCATAGCCGGGGATGCGGAGGGCCAGGTCCCTGGTCTCGGTGACGAGTTGAGGCACGACGCTGGAGAGCAGGGCCAGCAATAACACGACCGCCAAACTGAACACACAAATGATCGCTCGTGTGCGCGGCAACCCGCGCCCCTCAAGCAAATCCACGACCGGATCCAACAGGTAAGCAATGACGCCGGCCAACGCCAAAGGCCAAAGGACGGGGGACAACAGATGCAGGGCCTGGCCCAAGCCCCAAACCAGCGCCGCGGTCAGCAGCAACAGCACCGCCACCGCCGTCGAGGTCAAGGCCAACCAGATAACCTTAGCCTGCTTGGGAGTAGGCTCTGGAAAGCTCATAGGTGCATCGGCGCATCCCGTTCGCTGTTGGCTTACTGGCTATCGGCTATCGGCACTTGGTTTGGCTATTGGCTATCCGTCCCGCCCAACTTCCGCGACTTGTCCGTGGCCGCCCGCACCGCGTTGATCAAGGCTCCGCGCACGCCGGCTTTTTCCAACTCGTGCAGACCTTCAATCGTGGTGCCCCCCGGACTGGTGACCATATCCTTGAGCGCACCTGGATGGAGGCCCGTTTCCAACAAGAGCTTGGCGCTGCCCAACAGTGTTTGGGCCGCTAATTGCGTCGCCACTTCACGCGGTAATCCCGCAGCCACACCGCCGTCGCTGAGGGCTTCGATCAACAAAAAAACGTAGGCCGGTCCGCTGCCACTCAAACCGGTGACTGCATCGAGCAACGATTCCTTGACGGCATAGGCGACGCCGACAGCGGCGAAAAGGCGGTGCGTCAACGCGCCGTCCTCTGCGGTTGCGGATCGACCGAGCGCAAAGGCCGAGGCCGAAGCTCCGACCAAAGCGGGCGTGTTGGGCATCACACGCACCACACGGCTTCCGGCCGGCAGGAACGTTTCCAGACGCGTCGTGGGGACTCCCGCCGCGATCGAGATGAGCAGATGTCGCGCCGTAAAGCCCGGTTTTGCCTCCTGCAAAACTTCCTGCGCGTGATCGGGCTTAACCGCCAGGATCAAGGTATCGGCAAACTCCAACACATCCAGGTTCCGCACAGTCGTGCGGACTTCCGCCTCGCGAGTCAGAGCGGCCCGCGCGGGTTCGGAGGGGTCCGAGGCGAGCATGGCATGCGCCGTGGTCAGCCCGGCCTGGATAAATCCACGTGCCAGGGCCGTGGCCATCCTCCCGGCGCCAAGGAAACCCAGCTTAAGTGCACCCGACATGGCCGGGGTTGTAACAGTTCACTTTGCCGAGCGGAAGCCAAAGTTCCTGGTTGTGTTCAGCATGGGAGTTGCTTACTTGTGGTCGCGCGCCCACGCCAGCATGACTGAGAAAACCATCGTCATCGTCCCCACCTACAACGAACGGGACAATCTTCCACCTCTGGTCGGCCGCCTGATGGCGCTGCCACTGGCAGTGGACGTTTTGGTCGTGGACGACAGTTCTCCGGACGGAACAGGGCAGGTCGCGGACGAACTGGCGGCGAGCAACCCTCGCGTGCAAGTCTTGCATCGTAAGGTCAAGGACGGTTTGGGACGCGCTTATTGTGCTGGATTCGCCTGGGCGTTGGAGAGGGATTATGAGTTTATCTTCGAGATGGATGGGGATTTTTCGCACAATCCCGACGACATCCCGAGTTTTCTGAAGGCGGCGGCGGCGGAAAACGCGGACTTGGTGGTGGGTTCGCGCTACTGCAATGGAATTCGTGTGGTGAACTGGCCATTGAAACGGCTGATGCTAAGCATGGGGGCAGGCCGTTATGTGCGGGTGATTACCGGGATGCCCCTCAGCGATCCCACCGGCGGCTATAAGTGTTTTCGTCGGCGGGCGTTGAAAACGATCAATTTGGATGCGATCAGATCCAATGGCTATAGCTTTCAGGTCGAGTTGAGCCACAAACTGTGGATGAGCGGCATGAAGATCGCCGAAGTCCCGATCATCTTCACCGATCGTTTTCAGGGCAGTTCGAAGATGTCCCGGAAGATCGTGTGGGAAGCTTTTTGGATGGTTTGGCGGCTTTGGTTCCAGAATGGGCTCCGGCGGTCGCCGCGCTGACTTGCCTGAAATCGAGGCAATTTTGCTGTAGCGGCGGTCTATGACGTCTATGACCGCCGAACTTTCGTCCCAGTTTCTGGTTCGGCGGTCCTAGACCGCCGCTACAGCAGTCGCTTCGCTTCTAAGATACTCACGTGCGTATCTCCTTCCCAACCAAGCGTTGGCACGGCATGTGAGAAGCTAAACAAAGTCCATGACCGCCGCGGATACGAAGGAGCCCGATCAAACCATCCGCGGTTCCCCTACTGGTGGGGCCGTCTTCAGTCTGTTAATTTGCTTGCCGATGCATTATTGGAACATCTAATTAGTTTACTCCGTTATGGCTGTACGCAAAACGCCCGGCAAGCCGGGTGCCAAACCAAAGGCTCCAACTCGCGAGCCGGAAGATGGTCCGCCCACGCCATCCAGCCCGGGGGAACTTAACGGCACCGATAGTTGCGCCAAGCCGAGCGAGGCCCCCGACGCGTTCGGAGACAGCCCTCGGAAAACGGACAAACCTCTCGAGGTCACGCCCTTCCGAGACCGCGGCAGTTACGATGGCGATACGGCTTTCAAACTTTACCTGCGCGAGATCGGCCAGGTCAAACTGCTCACTCCCGAAGAAGAAATCGAACTCGCTGCTCGGATTAAGAAAGGGGACAAAAAAGCGCGCGAGCAGATGATCAAAGCCAACCTTCGGCTTGTCGTCAAAATCGCCCATGATTACGAGGGCTTTGGCCTGCCGCTGCTGGATCTCATCAGTGAGGGCAACATCGGCCTCATGAAAGCCGTCGAACGGTTCGATCCCTCCAAAGGCGGCAAGCTCTCGACCTACGGCTCCTGGTGGATCAAACAATCCATCAAACGGGCCCTCGCCAACCAATCCAAAACCATCCGCCTTCCGGTCCATTTGGTCGATAAGATCTCCAAGATGCGCCGCGTCGCCATGAAGTTGCAGGAGGTATTTGGACGCGAACCTACCGACGAAGAACTCGCCGAAGAATTGGGCATGACCTCCAGTCGCGTCGCCCAAATGCGCACCGCCGCCATCCGCCCGGCTTCGCTCGATGCGCCCATCGGTGATGACGATTCCAATAATTATTCCGAGGTCATCGCGGACGAAAACGCCGATACACCCTACGAATTACTGGAGGAACAGACGGTCACCCGCATGTTGCAGGAGATGGTCAAAACCCTGGACCTGCGTGAGGCCACTATCCTTCGTTATCGCTTTGGACTCGACGGTGGCAGCGAAAAAACCTTGGAAGAAGTCGGAGAGAAATTCGGCGTCACGCGCGAACGTGTCCGCCAAATCCAGAATATCGCTTTGAACAAACTGCGGCGCATGATCGAACGGATCGAAGCCCGCCAGAAATGAGCGTCACTCCCATGAGCGCCCCAACCCCGTCCGTGGAACAGGTGCGCCGGGCCATTCGGAATATCCCGGATTTCCCCAAGCCCGGCATTCAGTTTAAGGATATCACGCCAGTGCTGGCTGACCCGCGGTTATTCGCGGCTTCCATCGCGCTGCTGGTGGATGGCTTTAAGCCTGACCAAGTCGATTTCGTAGTCGGGATCGACGCGCGCGGGTTTATCTTCGCCGCGGCGGCGGCGCTGCAATTGCAAGCCGGGTTCGTGCCTGTGCGTAAGAAGGGCAAGCTCCCCTTCGAAACGCACGAACAAAGCTACGAACTGGAATACGGCAGCGCCACCATTGCCATCCATACCGACGCGGTCAAACCAGGCAATCGGGTGCTGCTCATCGATGATCTCCTGGCCACCGGCGGCACCGCCGAAGCTGCCGCGTTGCTCCTGCAAAAGGTCGGTGCCCAAATCCTGCAGGCCGCGTTTCTGATCGAGTTAAAAGACCTGGGCGGCCGCGAACGGATCAGACACTGCCCCGTCCGGTCCCTGGTGGTGTATTAATTTGAGCGGGTGCGTTATTCCGCCAACAGTTTGTCCACCTTTTCGGCCAGATCTTCGCGGGCGTTGAGATCCCGCAAGTTTCCCTTCTTATCGACCAGCCACATGGTCGGGATGCTGGCCACGTCGAATTCCACCGCGAACTTGTTGCCTTCAGTGGAGTCATCCCAATGCTGTGGCCAGGTCATTTTTTCATTGGCCAGGAGTTTCGTCAGGTCAGCCTTTTCACGATCCAGGCTGATGCCCACGATCTCAAAGCCTTTCGGTTGGAGCTTGGCATAAGCGGCTTTGACATTGGGCAATTCCGCCATGCAGGGCCCGCACCAGGTTGCCCAGAAATCGACCAGCACCACTTTGCCTTTCATCGCTTGCAGGTCGACCTCGCGTCCGTCGACCGCCTTGAACTTGAGGGCCAGCGGTTTGCCCAAACGATCCAGTTTCTTCAATAAGCTGGACGCATCGCTTTTGATTTCGTCGGGATACTTGCCTTCGGCGACTTCCTTGGCGAGCGTGCGGGCCTTGTCCGTCTTGCCCTGGTCCAACCAGCCGCCGGCCACACTCGTCAACATCTGGCCCAACTCCAGCCGCTGCGGGAATTCCTTGATCAAGGCGCGCGCCCCCTTCTCAAACGCGGTCAAGCGGGCGGCCACATTGGTGGAGTCCAGCAGGCTGACTTCGCGCTGCAATTGATTGACGCGCAATTCGAGCATCTCTTCCTCGGACAAGTTGGGATCCTTCAGTTTCGCTTCCTGCAACACCTGGAGACGGCTGGCGGCGTTGGTATGGCCCGTTTGCAGAGCGACGCCCAACAAGTATTCCTCCTTTTCGCGCGCTTCGGAGGCTTTCTCGTGCTGCGGGTATTTGGTGTAAAAATCCCGTGCTTTTTCGGCCACGGCCAGGGCTTGGGCGCCGGCCTTTTTGTTAAACTCAGCAATGGCTTCTTTGGTGGGCCGGTTGGTTTCCCATTCCGCGGGCGGGGTGGGCGGGCGCATCCCCTGCAGGAATTCTTCCCACGCTTTATCGCCGGCCAACAATGTCTTGTTGGTGGCCCCGGATCCAATGGCGACATTGCGCAACAGGTCGGCGTCATCCACGACCAGCGGCTCGGTCTTGGCGGTCGCGGGGGACGCCGAAGCGGAGGCGGAAGCGGCGGAAGCCGAGGACCCAGTGGGGGAGCCCGCTGCGAGTTTTTCCGGATGATTTTCCCCGCAACCGGTGGCCAGGAGCAGCGGCAACGCGGCGGCCAAGCCCAAGCACCAAGCGCCGCCTGTACCGTGCGGCGCCTTCAAAGGATTCTTTACGCGGCTCAACGTTTGCATTTCATAACAGCAAACCAGTTTGACGCCGGCCTGCCCAGCTAAATCTCTGCGCCGCCGAAGCGTTGGGTCGGCTTTTCCTTTGACTTTAGGACTGGAAACCATTGCCATTTCCTGGAACTCCTCAGCTGCATGAGTGCAAAACGCTACAACGTCGGTGTCATTGGCTATGGTTGGGTGAGCACCGCGCACATCGCTGCCATCCACGCCACGGGTTTGGCCCAGGTGACCGCCATTTGTTCTTCGCGGCCATTGGATCCCGCGCACGTCAGCGCTCGGCATGGCGGGTCCATTCAGTGCTTCACCCAGGTGGAAGATATGTTGAAGGATCCGGCGCTGGACGTCGTGTCGATCTGCAGTTACCCGCAGGACCATGCCAAACACGCCGTGGCGGCCGCGCGGGCCCGCAAACATCTTATCATCGAAAAACCGCTGGCCTTGACCTGGGCGGATTGCTTGACCATCCAAACGGCCGTGCAGGAAGCGGGTGTGCGGACGTGCGTTTGTTTTGAATGCCGCTACTCCAGTCAGTTCCTCACCATCAAAGCCGTTCTTGACCAGGGCTTGCTGGGCCGCATCCATTACGGTGAAGTGGATTATTATCACGGGATCGGACCATGGTACGGCCAGTTTCGTTGGAACACACGCCGGGACGCCGGGGGCAGCAGCTTGTTGTCGGCTGGATGCCACGCTTTGGATGCGCTGTTGCTGTGCATGGGCGAAGATGTGGAAGCCGTCAGTTCCTACGCCACTCATTCGGCTCACCGCGACTTCGCCAAGTACGAATACCCGACCACCAGTGTGAGCATTGTGAAATTCAAGGATGGCCGGGTGGGCAAAGTGGCCTCGGTCATCGACTGTTTGCAGCCTTACTATTTTCATGTCCATCTGGTCGGCAGCGAAGGCAGTCTGTTGGACAACAAGTTTTATTCCACGCGCCTGGGCGGGTTGAACAAGGCCAAGTGGTCGGAGTTATCCATGAAGCTGCTCGATTCGGGCGATGTTTCGGATCATCCGTATCAGAACCAGTTTGAGGCGTTTTTCCAGGCGATTACGGCAGCACGCGAGATGCCTTTGACCAGCCTGGCCCAGGCGTTGCGCACCCATGAAGTGATTTTCGCCGCGGACAATTCGGCAGAACGCCATACCCAGAAGCGCCATTAGCGTATGAGCGTGATGAGCGCGCTCTGCGCCATCCGCCGCGAACTCCGCCCGATCCTCTCTTTCTTTGAACGCATGGAAGCCAAATGGGTCCGTCCCAAAGCACATTGTGCGCTGGCCATTGGCGCACATCCCGACGACATCGAGTTTTATATGGCCGGCACGCTTCTGCGCTTGCGGGCCGCCGGCTGGGAAACTCATTACCTGAACATTTCCAGCGGCAACTGCGGCAGCAACCGCTGGAGTCCGTCGGCGACCCGGCGTGTGCGCCGCCAGGAAGCGCGTCAAGCCGCCCGCTTCCTCGACGCGCGGTACCATGCCTCGCTGGCCGATGATTTGGAGATCCTTTACGAACTCAGACTGCTTCGAAAGCTCGCAGCGCTCATCAGGATGATCCGCCCCCGGCTCATCCTGACCCATTCGCCGCAGGATTATATGGAAGACCACACTAATACCTGTCGGTTGGCCGTGACGGCCGCGTTCGCCAGGGGCATGCCGAACTTCCGCACCACCCCGGGGCGCCCCCCGGTGAGCGGGGATGTCACGATCTATCACGCCATGCCCCATGGCTTGCAGGACGCTTGGCGGCGCCGCGTCATTCCCGGGGCTTTCGTCGATACTACCTCTGTTCATCTCCGCAAGCGCGAAGCATTAGGCGCGCATCGCAGCCAGAACGCGTGGCTCGACGTGAGCCAAGGCATGGATTCCTACCTCCTGGCCATGGACGAGATGTCCGCCCGGATCGGGCGCATGTCGCGGACCTTCCGGCACGCCGAAGGGTGGCGTCGCCATTTGCACCTGGGATTCTCCGCCCACGACTCCGATCCGTTGGCGGAAGCGTTGGGCCGGCATTACCGGATTAACCGCCGCTACGAAAGCAGCCTGAGCATGGGCGATTGACTTAGCCGACACGCGCTGACTCCATTCACTCCATTCGTTATGTCACGCAAACTCAGCTCCATGGCGCCGGATTGGTGGGACTACACCACTCTGGATGAAGAAATCATCGAAGCGGCCGCCCGGTTGACGCCGGAAAAAATGCTGCGCCTGTCCCGGCCTGGGTTTCAGGTCGTGTTCTACGACACCTTGGAGGACTTTTATCTGGCCGAAGCGTTGGAATATATCAGCGCCTGGCGGCAGTCGACGCCGGACAATCCCGTCGGCATCTGCGGACCCATTGGACCGACCGAACAGCTGCCTTTGGTAGCTCGTTTGGTCAATGAACTGGGGCTGCGCCTGCACTCGGCCCATTTCTGGGGCATGGACGAATGGTTTCACGAGGGAGCCGAAGTGCCGGTGACGCATCCACTCTCCTTCGAACGCGCGGACCGCGACCTGTGTTTTAGCCGAATCCACCGGGAACTGCGGATGCCGGATGCCAACCTGCACTTCCCCAAAGCCGATACGGGCTCCTACCGGAAGTCCTGGACGGGAGTCCGTTGCGCCGTCATGCAAGGAGGGCAGGGGGATGTGAAACATTGGGCTTTCAATGATCCGGTGCCGCGTCGGGGCAAGTTCAAGCAGGCGCCGCCAACGCCGGCCGAATACCGGCGGCTGCCCACGCGGGTCGTGGACTTGCACCCCTTGACCATCGCGCAGAATGCCCGCACGTCAGGCGGAGGCAACATCTCGCTGGTGCCGACTCAGGCGATCAGCGTGGGACCGCTGGAAACCTGGCAAGCGGAGAAAGTGTCGATCTGGCACGCAGGGACGCACGACAATCCCTTCGGGCAACGTCTGACCACGTGGATGATTTCCCAACGCATCGTGGACACAGCGGTGCCGATGTCGCTTTTGGCGGAGCATCCGAATGTCCAATTCAATTTCTACCGGGCCGGGCTGGGCACCTGCGCGGTGGAGATGCATTGAGCCGCGTTCGGACACGGCGCCAAGCTTTTTTTCTGCGCCGGCGCTCCACTCCCGACGCTCCATGCGCATGTCACTAGGGCCGCGACGTCGGGCAAGCGGCGAAAGTGTGCGGCAAAGTTTTCCGAGCGTTTACCCGGACAAACGACTTGCCAAGCGCAGAATGGTTTGCTCTGCTCTTCGATGTTCTGCCTCTGGTTATGCTTCGGTGTGCAAGCATGCTTCGGTTGTGTTCGTTTCCCGACGGAGAGCGTCTTTTCGTTGCGCGATTTCGTTAGTCGCCTGGCCGCCTTTCTTCGCTGCTCACTCCACGCCAACCCAACAAAACCAGGCAACCGAGAGGCCGGGTGATAGCCCGGTCTCTCCTTTTTCGCATCCCTCGACTTGACGGTAGTCCGCGAAACTTCAAGACTCAGCGGGATGCTCCATGCTTTTCGCAATGCTGCGCGAATCGGGATCGTTGGGGCGGGTGTGACGCTCGCAGTGACGATCAACCCATCGTGCCGGCCCGCTTCTGACGTTCCGCTACCCAGCTCCAGCTCCGAAGCCACCAACCACTTCGCCCGCGCTCCTTACCTTCAATTGGTTACCCCGACCTCCATCGTGGTGGTGTGGCGAACCGATGGCCCGATCCAGCCCTTCGTTCGTTACGGATCGGCTTTGGAACATCTTGACCAACAAAGCAACCCGCTAACCACCGTCACCCGTGTGGCCATAACTACCAACAAGGCCGAGCGGAAGATCCTCGAGGAAGAACAACCGGAACTCTTTCAGTTGCCCAAGCTGCACACCGCTCCGGCCGGCCAGTTTCAGTATGAGGTCCGGTTAACCGACTTGCAGCCGGACTCTAAATACTATTACGCGGTCTACGATGGCACCCGGCGATTGACCGATCGCGAGCCCAGCTACCATTTTTTTACCCAACCGCCCCGCGGATCCAATCATCCCATGCGCTTTTGGGTCGTAGGCGACTCCGGCACCGGCCGTCCCGGGCAGCATGAAGTCCATTCGGCCATGCTGGAGTGGACCAAAGACGAAGCGCGCCCCATCGACTTTTACCTGCATCTGGGCGACATGGCCTACGGGCGGGGACGTGATGTGGAGTTCCAGACCCGCTTTTTTGAGATGTACGAGCCTACTCTGCGTCACATCGTGTGCTGGCCGACCATGGGCAACCACGAGGGCGCAACCTCCAAAGGCACCAACGGCGTTGGCCCATATTACGATGCCTACGTCTGTCCTACCCGCGGCGAGGCCGGCGGCGTCGCCACCGGCACGGAAGCGTTTTATTCCTTCGACTATGGCCGCGCGCACTTCGTGTGCCTGGATTCACATGACCTCGATCGTAAACCTACCGGACTAATGGCCCGATGGTTGAGTTTGGACCTCGAACGGACCAAGGCCGATTGGATCATCGCCTTCTTTCATCATCCGCCCTATACCAAGGGAACCCACGATAGCGACCGCGAGCCGCAGCTCATCCAAATGCGGGCTCATATCATGCCGATCCTGGAATCATTCGGGATTGATCTGGTGCTGACCGGCCATTCCCATATTTATGAGCGCTCCATGCTGGTCGATGGCGCTTACGCGACTCCTACGGTCGCCGAAGGAGTGATCCTCGACGACTCGGACGGCGATCCGCGGACGGGCGCCCCCTACCGCAAAAGCGCGGGCCTCACCCCGAACAATGGCACCATCCAGGTCGTAGCCGGAAACGGCGGCACCGTGGTCGGCCGCAAAGGCACCATGCCGATCATGTGCAAAATCGCAGTGGAACACGGCTCGGTGATTGTCGACATCGACGGCGATACCATGCGCGGCACCATGGTTAATAAGTTTGGAGAAGTGAAGGATGTCTTTAGCGTGGTCAAACGCGGACAAGTGAACCATGTGCGTTTGACCAATCCGCGGCAACTCAAGTCTTTCAGCAGACCCAAGAGCCCCGGCGACGACCCCGCCGGGGAAGCGCCTGAGGATTTCTTCGTGGCCATCCCGCAGTACTCAGAATGGACTTACCTGACCGAAAATCATCCCGATGGCCTCAAGTGGACCGAACTTAAGTTTGACACCAAAGGTT
>Ga0247664_1000327_pt1 | contig 11865 bp, 18 predicted proteins | sample CNK05_metaG_FD_182715 | JGI IMG/M metagenome (GOLD analysis project Ga0247664, IMG submission 182715) | Soil microbial communities from Purdue University Martell Research Forest, Indiana, United States - CNK05 | ecosystem: Environmental > Terrestrial > Soil > Temperate forest > Bulk soil...
ACGCTGGCGACGCTGGCGGCCGCCGGGTTCCCCCCGCCGCGGATCTTCGTGGACGGACCTGGCCCGGGCCCTGAGTGGGACGCGCTGGGCTGCCCGGTGACGTTCCGTGGCGCGAACATCAAACCCCTCGCCAACTGGCTGCTGGGGGCCGTGGAGTTACTGGCGCGCAACCCCGCCGCGACGCGGCTGATGATGATCGAGGACGACGTCCACTTCGCCACGGGGGTCCGGGACTACCTCGACGCGACCGCGTGGCCCGCCAACGCCTACCTGAACCTCTTCATCCACCCCGACCACCAGGAACTGCCGGCCGAGGGATGGGCACCGGCCGCGATCGGCGGACTGGGGGCGCTGGCCCTGGCCTTCCGCCGTGCCGACCTGGTGCGACTTTTCTCGGCTCCCCAACTGCTGCTGAAGTTCGCGCAGCCCGACCGCCAGTCCTGGGGCGCGCATGATGGCACGATCTCCAGCGCCGCACGCACGGCGGGCGTGATCGAGCACCTGCACGCCCGCAGCCTCGTCGATCACCTCCCGGGGCCCTCCACGATCGGCAACCGGGGCCCTCGCCATGGCGTGGGGTTCACCGGGGCCGTCTGATCTGCCCGTTCACCGCCCTCACTTTTCGGAGCCCACCGTCATGCTCAAGAACGTCGAACTGAAGATCGAGGTCCCGGGCCTGGACCGCCTGGCGCACGACGCCGCCTACCGGGCCGGGGCGCAGGACGTGGGGCGGCCGGCCGCCGCCGTGGGCTTCGTGCTCGGCCTGATCCTCGCCTTCGCCCTCGTCGCCGCCTTCCGGAGGAAGCTGCCGTGATCCGTGCTTTCCTGCTCCTGGCCGGCCTGGCCCTGGCCGCCCTGACGTTCCTCCAGCCGTCGGAAAATCCGACGCCCGCGCCGCCCGTCTGCCCCGGCCCGGGGCCGTGCCCCGCGCCGCAGCCGAAGCCAGCGCCCAGACCTTCGCCTCGCCCGTGGGGCGACCTGCTGCCCGCCTCGGTCGAGGCTTCCGTGGGCGGCCGCGTTGCCCCTGATGGGGCGCAGCTGATGATCGACCTGCCCGGCGACCGGCACGTCAAGAACTGCGGCGGGAGTGACGGGCTGGGCCTGTGCGTGTTCACCAGCATCGGCATGGCTGCCGACTGGGCCAACGTGCCGCAGCTGGTCGATTTTCAGGGCTTCATGAAGCGCCGTCCCGGCGGGGGTTACCCGTCGAAGGTGGACGCGATGATCAAGGCGATCTGCGCCGAGAAGGGCCAGCCGGTCCCCGAGTACCTGAACGTCGAGGCCGCCGACATTGATCTGATTGATGCGGCGCTGGCGGCCGGCCATGTGGTCTGCTGCACCTACAGCCGATCGCCGACACGCCGCTACAAAGGGGCCACCATCGCACATATGGTCTGCATCGTGCATGGAGATCCCAAGGGCAACAACGGTGCGGGCTGCTACGCGATATTGGACAACAACTACATCGGGGAGAGCAATTACGAGTACCTGAGCCGGGCGGAACTCGCGTCCGTCAGGCCCAGGTGGTGTGTGATTTTGATTTCGCAACCAGGCCCGCCACCTCCACCCGCCCCCCTTTCTTGAATCGGAGAACCCGTGTACGCTCTTCTGCTCCTGATCACGTCCGGCATGTGGACGTGGTCCCCGGCCCCCCATGACCCTCACGTCCTCCGCCTCTGGGACGGTAATACGTTGGCGGGCGAGTATTGCACCTCCACCGGCGTCTACCGCGCCTGGAACGGCCTGAGCGGGCGCTGCGACGTCGTCGCCGAGCCCCCGGCCTGCCTGCCCGTCAGCGCGAACAACTTCGGCGTCGAGACGGGCAAGCTGCGCCCCTTGATCACCCGCTACCGCCTCTCCGGGATGCCCGTGAGCCGCGACGTGGCGTTCGAGGCCCTGAAGGGCCGCCCCGTCGCGGCAGGCGTGCCCGACCGCCGTTCACAGCGCTGGATCACCGCCGCCGGGGGCAGTGAGCAGCAGCGCAAGCAGCTGCTGGACGCCCTGCCGGCCGACGTGAAGGGCTCGTCCCGCGTGCAGAGCTACCCCGCCGGCCACTGGGCGCTCAGGCCCGGCTTTGCCGTCCGGCAGGACGTCCCGACCCTGTACGTGCAAACGCCATCCGGCGGCGTGATTCATCGCCACGAGGGAACCGACGTCACGCCTGAATTAATCAGCGCCCTGCGTGAGCCGGACCCGAAGTACGACCCGAAGCTGTCGCCCGACCTGCGCAAGGGCTGGCCCGGCCTGCCGCGCGTCCCCGTGCCCGTGGGCGCTGCCGGCGTCGTGCTGGCCGGCGTGGCCGCGGCGGGCGCTGGGTCTGGCCGAAAGAAGAAGGGAGAGTGAGACGACAATGACCACCGATATGATCGTGCAGCTCGTCGTGATGGCCGTCACGGCCGGGGCGGGCTACTGGCTGCGCCATTCCCAGGGGGGTGACGCGGGGGGCGGGGCGGCCCCGGCACCGGCGAAATCGCCGATGGACGCGGCCCTGGACCTGGCCGCGCTCAAGTGGCCGGTGCTGAAGCCGATCGTCGCGGCGATCGAGAAGGCCGAGGCCGACGGGGCGCTGAAACAGGTGCTGGGCGTCCTGGCCGCCCAGGCCCAGGGCCAGGCGGCCCCGCCCGCCGCGCCGCAGCCGGCCACGCCGGCGAAGTGAGACGCGAAGAGGCCCGGGAGATCTCCCGGGCCTCGCTCATTGCTGATCAGCCTCCCTCACGAACGGCAGGTCCGCAGCCTCGACGCCGCAGCACATCGACGGCCCGTCCTCGGTCCGCCCGTTCACCCTCCCGCACGCCGGGCACCAGCCCCACCAGTCGCGCAGCCGGTCGTACTCCGCGTCGGAGAGCGCCGGGTACGCCTGGCGCGGCGGCATGCACGCGATGTCCTGGCTCACCGGCATGGTCACCCCTTGCCCAGAAGAAGATCGACAGCCCAGCAGCCGCGGTAATGCGGCCCTGGGCTCCGCAGGTGGGTTATCAACGCGCAACCCTGGCAGGGGCGGTAGTCGTCGGGATCAGCCGGCCCGGCGGTGAAGCACAAAACGCCCACGCCTCGGCACACGCAATTCGCGCCCGCCGGGCACCCCGCCTCCTCGAGCGCGTCGCTGAGGACCGCCAGGCGGGCGTTGTCGAGCGTGCCGTCGTCGATGGTGCCGGTGCAGTTGCACGTATGGCAATAACGTGGCTGGCGACAGTCCAATGACGAGCAAGGCTTATCGCTACCACACCACGAACATTTCCTCGGCCACGCTCCCTTGCACTCCCCGCACTTCCGCCTCCGCTCCTGGTACGCCGCCTGGGCCAGCGAGAGGACGGTCCGGGTTAACCACGGGCATGGGCCGAATAGATCCAGCACCCCCTTGCTGCCGCACACCTTGCAGGCGGCACGCGAGGCGTACAGGCCGTCGGGTGTCGCAACCCACCCGTCGCCCTCACATCGGGGGCACTTGCGCGGCGACCCCTTCGGCAGTGTCACGGGCTTCCAGGGGTTGCCGACGATGTCGCGGAGGAGGGCGGCTTGCTGCCCTCTGGTCTGGCCGACTTGCAGACTGGTCGCGGCAAAGAGCAGGTTCCGCAGCGACTCCTGGGCGTGCTCCGGTCTGTTGTCGCTGGCGTAGAACCCCAACCATGCCGGGGTGAAGTATCCTGCGTTGGCGTCGTTGGCCGCCTGATGGGCGGCGTCGAAGGCGGCCCGAAGCTCCTCGGCCACCACTCCCCCGTCCGCGAACCGTTCCGCCACTTCCACGGCCTTGCGGCTCTGCTCGTCCGCCAGCAGGTGCCAGACCGACCGGCAGCACGCGCAGGCGAACAGCCGCAACTTCCGGTCGCTGGGCCTCGGCCCGCAGCCGGACCACGCCAGCATCCCGGCCGCGTTGTCGCTGGCCATCCATTCCGCCTCGGTCATCGCGCCTGGCCCTCCCGGTCCATCTGGTTGCACATGGCCAGCGCCGTGATGATCGACCCTGATTTCAACCCCAGGTTCTGGATGATGCTCGCCAGCACGGCCGCCCGGGCATCACACCCCGGCTTGCGGCAGTCGGCCTCGTGGGCCGCCAGGGCGGCCGTGATCTTCGGGAGGAAGTCAGCGACGGCGTCGTCCAGCGGCGTGAGGCTTGGTTCGCCCGGGCGCTCGGGGCCGGCCTCCGCGTCCGCACTGATGCGCCGCACGGGTATCATCCCCTCGGCCCGGAGCGCCGCCTCCATCTCCTTCAGGCCGGCCTGATCGCCACGGAGGTCGGACATGCCGGCCACGAGGACGTCGCAGGCGTGACCCCCCGGCGTCTGCGCCCTCCAGACGCGGACGAGGAGGCCCTGAAGGTGCAGGAACTCGGGCGTCGCGGTGATCGTGAGCTTCATGGCCGGTACTCCAGAGAGCAGGATGATCGGCATTCAGCCAGCGCTTCGGCCAGCGCGACGACGGCGTGTTCGGCGGCGACCGCGCCGGTAAAGATGTGCTGTCCTTTGGGCAGGCACCCGAACACGGCCCGCGGCAGGGCCGCAGCCGGCTCGATCCGGCGCGGCCCGGGCTGATAACTGCGGCGCATCCACGACGCGCTGCGGCGCAGGGGCGATACGCGGGGCATGCGTCCGCACCGGGCCATCCACTCCCAGGCGTCGGCGTACCTCCGCCGGCCGTCGGGCCTGAAGGGGTGCGGCGGCGGCCCCTCGCGCTCCGGCTCGCGCAGCCAGTCGGCGTAGGCCATCTTGTGCACCGGGTCGCCCGGGCTCTCGAGGATGGCGTCGAGGAACGCCCGGTCCTGATCGGTCAACACGGCTTCACCCTCCGATCGGGCAAGAGTTCGAGCGTCTCCCACTCGCCAAGGAACTCGTCCGGGATCGCCAGCCGCAGGGCGTGCGGGATCTCCTGCGTCGTCCCGTGCTCGACGAAGAAGGGGGCGGAGGCCGGCCCGCGGACCTCGACCCACTGCCCCGGGTTGCCGCCCCGCCAACACACGGGCCGGACCTTGTGACCCGACCTGCATAGCCGCAGCGCTTCGATGATGTTCATGATGGCACCTTCTTCCTTCTGATGGCCTTCGTCCGGGGCTCCTTCGGCCGCGGGCGGCGGTGGGTGTAATGGTTGCGTAACTGTTGGCCGAGCATGCGGCTCAGCGTGGCGAAGCAGATGCCCTCGATCATCCCTTCACCGCCTTCCGCCTGCGGGGCTTCGGGCTCTGGGCCACGAATACTTTCTCCAGCCGGATGGCGTGCTCCTCGTCGTCCGCCCACCACTCCTTGACGTGGCAGTTGAGGCCCAGCTGCAGGTTGACGGCCCGCTCGATCTCATCGACGCTCGGGTAATACTCCTCCGGCTTCAGGTCCGCGACGTGCCAGTTGCCGAGCCGGCCCAGTTCGGCGGTGGCCCAGCCCTTGCCGCCGGGCAGGACGTACACCTGGAGCGGGCCGGCCGCCCCGACCTTCACCTCGCCTTTGTGCTCAGCGCCGGAGCAGTCCGGGCATGGCCGGCCGATCGCCGGAGCGGCCTTACCCCGGCAGCAGTAGCACGCCGCGGCGGAGGCCAGCGCCGCCCGCGTCTTCTCGACGGCGTCGGCGACCTGGTCCCTGTTCAGCGCGAGCCCCTCGGCCGAGGCCCCGTCCGCCAGCGCGCCGGCGATCGCGGCGGGCGTCGTGTCCGGCACCTGGCAGGCGCTGCACAGTCGCGGCCCGACCCACGAGCACGGCTCCGAGGTCCTGGCGATGCACTGCTCGCAACTCTCCTGCGTACACCCGCACACCTGGCAGCTGCGGACGCCGTGCCGCGTCAGGCACATGCTGATCGCGTCGGCCGTCAGTTCGGCGTGATCTTCCATGCCGGGGATGAGCGCGAGGTAAGCGGCCAGCGTCCGCGACTCGTCGTCCATCTTCCAGAAGTCGAGCAGGTCACCCAGCGACGTGAACTCCTCGGCCTGGAGCGCGGCCAGGGCCTCCAGCGGCAGCCCGATCTGGTGAAGGCCGACCTCCTCCAGCGTCGGCGGCGCAGTCTTCTTGCCGGCAGGCTTCGCCGGCGGGAGCATCTTGCCGGTGGCCCTGGACGGTGCCGGCGGCCGCTCCGCCTTCGGCTTCCGCTGTCGCGGCTTCTGAGGCTTCGCCGGCGACGGCTCCGGGCACTCCTCCGCCTCGACGCTCGTCGTGACCCCCCCCTCCGGCGTCAACTCCAGCCCGAAGAAGGGCGCGACCTTCGCCGCCTCGCCCGCCACGCCAGCCGCCTGACCTGCTCCGGCGTCATGTCGAGTCGTGTCGCGACCTCCGTCACCGCCATCCCCTGTCGGAGCATGCGCCGCACCCGGGCGGCCGTTTGCCTGAGCGTCAGCCGCATGGCCGTCCCTCCACCCGAACAACGGCAAGTCCCTGAACTCCGCCTCCGTCAGCGCCTTGATCTTCGACCGCGTCAGGTCCAGCGAGCGCCTGGCGTCGGCCAGGTCGGCCCGCAGCTTGCCGACCTGCGACTCCTCTTGCTGCTGTTGCTGGTTAAGTTCGCCCAGCCTGTGGCGGAACTCCAGCGCGTGCCTCACGGCGTCCTCGTTGTCCCACAGCGTTTGCGTGTCTGTCATTGATGTCGTCCCTCGTTCGATCAGATCGGTCTTCTCCCCGGCCCCCAGGTCTGGCACCGGGCCTCCCACAGTTCCTTGATCAGGTCCTCAACGGCCGCGGCTGATTTCAGGCGCACGACGATCCGCGGGACGTCCGCCTCGGCCTCCTCCTTCGGGACGAGGATGAAATGGACCTCGGTGAACGGCGGAAGTCCGTGTTCGTTGTGCGGCGTCCACGGCCCGACGGCGTAGCCCTCCATGACACGGCTCGGGTACTCGCGGATCGGCTTGCCGCCGATGTCTCTGCCCTCCATCCCGTCACCCCTTTCAGGTTTTCGTTCCCAGCAACTGAGTTCGCCCCTCGTGCGTCAGAGCCACCCCGACCACGTCCACGTCGAACCACCGCGGCCCGCTGCGCACCAGGTCCTCGACGTAAGCGGCAGTCCACCCCGCCCGCAGCAGTCCCCGGTAAGTCATCCCGCCGCCCTTCAGCACGTCGGCCAACTGGCGACACCGCGCCATCAGCCGCTCCTGATCGGGCGACGGCACCGCCCGCTCCAGCAGCGCCTCCAGCGGCACCAGCGACCCCTGGTATCCGGCCGCACATTTGCGCCTTTGCGGGATCAGCCCGGCGTCCTCCAGCCGGTAGCTGCGCTGCCTGATCGCCTGCCCCGACCGCGGCGGCATGGCCAGCGCAATCTCGGCGGCCGTCATGCCCCTGCCGATCAGCTCGATCAGCCGGGCGTCGTCCTCCGGCGTCCAGTGTTTGCTGAGCCGCCGCTGAGGGCGGCCGGGCCTTGCCTTGCGGGCGATGACGATCGTGTTGTGCATCACGCGTCCTCCGTTCCCAGCTCCTCGCCCAGCAGCGACAGCCGGCACGTCGGCGTGACGGCCCACATCCCGCCGGCGCAGCGGAAGTAGGGCGGCAGCAGCAGCTCGGCCTGCTGGGCGGCGTTGAAGCCGTCGCGGACGAGCTGCGCCTCCGTGCGTGGCCCGGCGTCGGCCAGGTGCCGGGCCAGCTGCGCCTGCCGTGATCGTAGGGCCTCGGCCGGGCCGTCTTCGTCCGGCCCTTCCCCTGCATCGGCGGGGTGCGTGAGCGACTCACCCCTCTCCAGGCGCAGCTGCAACGCCGCGTCGTGCTGCTGGGACCCGGGGCGGTGCGGGATCGGCACGGAGGGCGTCTTCTTGCCGCCCGGGGCGTTGATCACGGCGTTCTGGTTCTGCACCTTCACCCGCGCGCCCCCGGACGGCGGGGCGGCGGTGATCATCTTCAGCACCACCTGCGCCGCCTTCAGGTCCCCGGCCAGCGCCTTCTCCATCAGCCCTCGCGCCAGCTCGCGGACGTCGTCCGCCTTGATCGTGTCGAGCAGCGTCAGGTGCAGGCTCTGGCGCAGCGCCTCGGCCGCCGGCACCTTCGGCGTCCGGGTCCTGGCCTCATCCAGCTTCAACGACTGATTCCCCATGTTGTTGGCCCCTTTCCTCCGCGCCTCGAACGCGGCATCCAGTTTGATCAGACTGTTCCCCATGCGTCGCTTCCTCCAGTGCTCGTGCTTGCAGGATCCGGAGCGCTTCCGGACCAAGCGTGTACGTGGTCACGCGGCGCGACCCTTTGCCCGACGGTTTGGGCCGCTCGCCGGTGTTCTTCAGCGCGATGAGCAGGCCCCGCCCGATCAAATGGGCGACGTAACTGCCCTCCCGGTCGTTGCTGGCCAGGTAACTCCGCTGGCCGCGGTCGGTGCGCAGGCCGATGGCCTCGCACAGTTGCCGGCGGCTCAGGGGCACGCCCTCCCGGGCCAGGACATTCAGCACCTGGACGTGCCGCGGCCGGAGGTCCCCCGGCCAGCCGTTCTCCAGCGCGAAGCGGCCGTAACTCACGCGGCGCAGCTCGCCGAGGTTGCGGCAGCCAGCGGCTGCCAGCTGGCGGCGGGTGCCCTCGCGCTGCTTCTGCCGGAAGCGCTCGCCCTGGGCGTTGCCGGGCAGCTTCAGCTCCTTGCGCCTCTTGCTGACCGTGTGCCGTTCGCAGCCCAGGGTGGAGGCGATGTCCGTGTCGGAGAGTCCGTCAGCGAGCAGTTGCCGCAACTCGGCGTCGTGCTGCCCTCCGGACATCAGGATCGTGGTCTTCGGCTTGCTCAGGCCCAACCGCTGGACGATCTGGTGGGCGTTGGACAGGGCGCGTCCCAGGGCCGCCGCGATCTCCCGGCAGTAGCGCCCCTCGGCGTGCATGCGCCGGACCAGGGCCTCCTCCTCCTCCGTCAGGGGGTTCCTCCGCCTGACGCCGTAGCGCTTCGCGGCGCACAGCAGTTGCCGGTACGTGACGCCCAGGTCAAGGGCCAGCGCCCGGGGGTCCTCGCACGTCGGGTACTCCGCGATCACGCGGGGCCTGCGGTCCTCCGGCCAGCGCATCACCCGCCCTCCTGATCGAAAAGCCCCGGCGCTTCGGGATCGAGCACCGCCTTCACCAGGGCGTCGAAGTGGCGCTCGGCCTGCTTGGCCTCGGCCAGGCGGTCGCTGCGGCCCTTGTCGCCGCCCTTGAAGTAGGCGTTCTGGGCCTTGCGCATCGCCTGGCCGGCCCTGGCCAGTTCCTCCAGCTGCACCTTCATGCGTACACTCCCCCTCCCGGGCGAACGGCGAGACTCAAGGGCGACACGGTCACAGTCGTCGAACACCTGCACCCGCAGCAGTTGAGCCCAGCAGCCGCCCGGGCCCCAGAGCGCCGCGGCCCGCACGACCTCCCGCCAGCGGCAGCGCTTGAGCCTGATCCAGCCGCTGAAGCTCACGGGAAGTCTGCCGGCATCGCGTTGGCCCGCTCGCGGATGAACGCCTCGACGACATCCGGCTGGCCGGCCAGCAACCACTCCTCGTAGACGCGCTGGCACTCCATGCCGCGGGGGCTGTCGCACGCCCCGGTTTCGCTCAGGCGCTGGTAGGCGCTCAGAAAATATGCCGTCATGCGTCCGCCCTCGATTCCTGGTCGCGAAGGGAGAACGTCAACTCGCCTTTCAGGAACGTCGCCCGGAGTTCGCCCTTGCGGAACAAATCCAGCAGCCCCCAGTCGATCGTCGCGCGGTGGACAAAATCGCTGAACTCGAAGAGGTGTTCTTCCGACACGCCCTCCGGGTTGTCTCGCAGCAGCCGCAGGAAGTCCTGTTGGAGTTGCTCCTGGGTGACCGGGCCGTCGGATGCTGGCTGCTTCTCGATCATCAGATTCCCCCTTACGAAACAAACGAAGGAAACGAACCAATACGCCTAACTCTGTGTTCCATAACGGGATCGGTCGTTTCGATCCGGGACGAAGAAATACGAAGGAATTCACGAACTAATTGGCGTGCGGCGAATTGTTTCGTGATTTCCTTCGTGGGCGGTACGAAACAATGCCACCGTCGGAAGTCGTTGCGGATCATGGCGTTGCGGCCTCGCCGGTGGTTTGATTCGTTCTTGCGTTTATTTCGTGGGCGTAGAAGCGCTGTTCCGGGCGGCCCGGCCTGCCGGTGGCGACCTTCTCGGCCCGCGCGTTGCCGGCGTCCAGCAGCACGGCGACGGCCTCCTTCAGCCGCCGCGCCGGGACGTTGCGGCCGAACAGGCCGCTGATCTCGGTGGCGGACAGTCCGCGCTCGCCGCTGGCGAGCAGCCCGTCGAGGACCTCGTCGGCGAGGCGGTCGCCGGTGGACTCGCCGAAGGCCCAGCGGGCGGACCGTTCGGAGAACTCCCACAGAGCCACGGCCGCCAGCAGGTGCGTGAGGCCGACGGCCTCCTTGAAGTCCAGCAGGGCGTACAGCAGGGCCAGCCGGCGGACCTGGGCCTCGGCCCGGTTGGTGATCGCCCCCAGCAGGCCCGGGCCGCCCTTCGTCAGGCGTGCATAGAGGTCGTCACACCACAGCGACCGCGCCTCCGCGTCGAACGGCACCTCGTCGGCCTTTTGGCCGTGCCCGACGGCGTCCGCGACCAGGCGGGCACGGCCGCTCAGGTCTACAGGGTCGCCCCCGAGCGGCAGGAGTTTGCTTCGCCTTACCGCCACCCAGAGGAAGCGGTTGGCCAGGCCGTTGGCGGCATCGACGTCCGAAAGCAGCTTTGAAAGCTCGCAACGCGTGACGTGGCCGATGATGCTGATGTGTGCCCCGGTGGCGCGCATGCCGCCCTTGGTCATGTTGGACAGGTTGCCGGTATCCCACGACTCGCGCAGCCGGGCCGACAGGGTGTTGCCCTCCCGCTCCATGACGCGCAGCACGCGCCCGAATTCCGGCTCGACCACCAGCAACCGCTTGTCGCGGACGCCGGGATCTTTCAGCACGTTCTGCGTGTCGGTCACCCGGCCCTTCTGCTTGACGTGGTGCAGTTCGTAGGCCGGGTCGCGGACGGCGTAGATGAGACCCTCGCCGGAGGACAGGCCAGACGTGATGCGCATCTTCGCCCAGTCGTCGGAGGCCGGTAGTTCGCCGAACGCCTGCAAGGCCCGCCCCTTGCTGGTGCCCTTGCGGCCCTTCCCGGTCTCGCCCACCAGGCAGCAGAACAGGTTGCCGTAGTGGTAGTCGCTTTCGACCTTCCAGTGGGCCTTGCGGTTGATGGCGTTGCCGAACATCACCAGGAGTTGCACGAGGATGGCGGCCGGGTCGGCCTCCGTCTGCGGGGCGATCTTCCGGACGATCTCCCCGGCGAGGCCGGAGTAGGCGACCTCCCCGGGCGGGGCAGGCCAGGGGGTCGGCTCGGCGTCGAAGGACGGTTCCGGAGGAACTTCGGGCCGCGGCCCGGCGTGCCCGTTCGCGCCGTGGTGGCTGGTGCCGTTACCGTTAAGTGCCGCGTCCACCCGGGGCCGCGGCCTGGCCGGCGCGCCGAACCCCATCCCCGCCAGTTCCTTTGCGGCCTTGCCGAAATCCGCGCCGTGCGCGCACAGCGCGTACACGGCGAACTTGCGGTAGGCCCTGGCCTCTAAGGGCGGCGCGTTCTCCGTGAACACGCGGAGCAGGTCCGCCCCGTCCTTCCCCTTGCAGACACCCGTCGTGGCGCTCCAGCCGTCGGGCTTGCCCGGCCGACGCCAGCGTATTTCGTCACCCTTGCGACCGGCCTCGGCCCAGCCCAGCGGCAGGAGCACGTCGGCCCAGGTCGCCTGCCGCTCGAAGTCCTGACCAGGCTTCGCGTCGCCGACTGCGCCGGCCGAAGGCGTCGGCCCGTGGACCACCTCCCGGGAGAGCGACCGGGCGCAGGCGAGGAGCAGTTCCCGCTCGTCGGCGCTGATGACCGTCAACTGGGTGAGCGCCGGCCCCGAGACGTGCGTGTAAGGCCGATGCGTCTCGTGACACTCCAGGGGTGAGCCGGGGGCCACGGCGTAGGAGCCCTCGCCG